>ERZ827156.361-NODE-361-length-67050-cov-11.812762_pt1 | contig 67050 bp, 76 predicted proteins | sample MGYA00519919_ERZ827156 | MGnify/ENA primary metagenome ERZ827156 (study PRJEB31778, sample SAMEA3449269) | human gut metagenome | biome: human gut; feature: human-associated habitat; material: faeces | place: United Kingdom | collected 2010/2012 ... | reverse complement strand
TAGTTACATTATATAATCCAACAGGAGAAGGTGGACACCAAGGAGGTGGTGTTGCAGCACCAGTAGGAGGGCAGATTTTTAGTGAGATATTACCGTATTTGGAGGTTACACAAGGGAATGAAGATAAAGTTGTAGAATAGAGTGAGTAAGTGTACCAAATTTTAGCAAATTTTGAAAATAAAAAAATTTTCTTTTATAAAAATAAAGCAAACAAAATGAAAGTTATTTTTATATATAAAAATAACTTGACAAAACGAATAGGATTCTGTAAAATAGAAATAGGTGATGGAAATGTTAAAAAGAGAAATATATTTGGAAAAAATTAGAAATTTTTATGATAGTGATTTGATAAAAATTTTAGTAGGAATTCGTAGATCTGGTAAATCTGTAATATTAAGCCAAATTATACAGGAGTTAAAGGAAAAAGGAATAGATAGTGAACATATAATATATATTAATTTTGAGTTTATAGAATTTGAGGATTTAACAGATTATAAAGAATTAAATAAGTATATAAAAGAAAGAATTAAAGATGATAAAATATATTATTTATTTTTTGACGAAATACAAAACGTTGAAAATTTCGAAAAAGTAATAAATTCTTTAAGAGCATCAAAAAAAGTGAGTATTTTTATAACAGGTTCAAATAGTAGGTTGTTATCAGAAGAATTATCAACCGTTCTTTCTGGTAGATATGTTAGTTTTAAAATTAATCCATTATCGTATAAAGAAGTTTTGGAGTTGCTTGGGAAAAAGGAATCTACAGATAAAATATTTGAGGATTATATGAGATGGGGAAGCCTTCCAAATAGATTTGAATTTAAAAATGAAAATGCGATTAAGAGCTATTTATATGATGTATTTGATTCTATAATATTAAGGGATGTAGTAGAAAGATTAAAAATAAGAGATACAGCATTATTTAATTTAATATTACAATATATTATATATACGATCGGCAGAGAATTTTCTGCTGAAAATATTATAAAATTTTTAAAAAATGAAGGTAGAGATGTTTCAACACTAACTATATATTCATATTTAGATGCATTATGCAAAGCACTCTTAATAAGAAAAGTTTATAGATATGATATATATGGAAAAGCAGTTTTAAAAACCTTAAATAAGTATTATGTTACAGATTTAGGAATCGCACAAATTAAAAATAATAAAACGGAAATGGATAAATCATATGCGATTGAAAACATTGTTTATAATGAATTGATAATTAAAGGATATGATGTGTATACTGGCAAAACTAAAAAAGGTGAAATAGATTTTGTTGCAACTAAACCTGAAAAAAAGATTTATATACAAGTAGCATATAGTATTCCAAACGAGGATACAAAGCAAAGAGAATTTGGAGCTTATGAAGTAATTTCTGATAATTATCCTAAATATGTCATAACATTGGATAGATTAAATTATGAATATAACGGAATAAAACATGTTAATTTAATAGAATTCTTATTAGATGAAAATTTTTAATATAAAAAGGTGATAAATATGAGTAAAAAATGTAGACTATGTGGAAAAACATTTAACAACAACAATTTAATTATCAATTAGCAGCAAATATACTTTAAATAATATGGCTTTAGCATCTGTACAATATGGGGTATTAAAAGAATATGATGTGAAGATTAGTTTTAGTATGAATAACTATGGAAAAGAAGGTGATTAGCGTGATTAAAGCTATTTTTGTAGATTTATTAATTGTAGTAGCAATTATGTTTATATATCCACTTGAATCTATTATAATGCCAATTGGAATGAGCATATTTAGCAATAGTAGTTCTGATAAAGATTTAATAAAAGGTTTTGGGAACGTTAGAATCGAAAACTATAAAAAATATGAAAAAATAGAATCAGATGATGTTTATGTTGATTGCTATGCTATATACTTTAATGAAAAACAATCAAATGCCATTGAAAGCCAGATTAATAGTGATGAAAACTGGACAAGAGAACCATTTAACGAAAAAATTATTAATAAATATAAAAAAGTTAATGTAAATAATTTTGAAAATTCATATTATTATTTAATTGAATTTGATAAAAACTATAATGCTATAGAAACAAATCGAGAAATCTTGGACAATAAACCAATAGAGTGGTATAAATCAGCAATTTATGACAGTGATAATAAAACATTATATTATTATTATAGGCACTATGAAAAATAATTATTTATATAATGTGATGTTAAAAAGTAAGAAGAAAATAATAAAAATTAAATTTAAGAATGGCAAAGGCAATCCCCGTATGTTCCAAAACAAAAAATTTAATATTTGAAGAAGAAAATCTTGTTACAAAAAATGTACAAATGGAAGTATATGTAAATGCTAAAATAAAACTGATAGAAAAATTCAAAATAAAATTGATAGAATTCTATCAGTTTTTTTTGATGTAAAAATCATAGTATAATTCTTAAATAAAGAAATAAAAAAGGAAGCATAAAAAAGGCACAAAAATATTTCTTGCTTTTTTTAGGTCTTTATAGTAAAATTGATAAGGATAATGATTAAGGTTGAAAAAATTTTTTTAGCCAGATTTATGCCCTAAATGAAAGGAATGATTTAAAAAATGGAGAAAATGCTTTTAATAGATGGAAATTCTATTATGAATAGAGCCTTTTATGGCATAATGGGGAGCAAAATGTTAACCACAACAGATGGAAAATATACAAATGCTGTGTATGGATTTTTAGCAATAATGTTTAAAAATTTAGAAGATATAAATCCAGATTATATGGCTGTGTCATTTGACTTAAAAGGACCAACGAAAAGACATAAAATGTATGATAAATATAAAGCAAACCGTCATGGAATGCCAGATGAACTTGCAGAGCAAATGCCAATGATAAAACAGGTATTAGAAGCAATGAATATAGATATAGTTCAAAAAGAAGGCTATGAAGGAGATGACATTTTAGGAACTTTAGCAAGGTATGGAGAGAAGAAAGGATTAGAAGTTATAATTCTTTCAGGAGATAGAGATACATTTCAACTTGTAAGTGACAATATAAAAATTAGAATTCCAAGAACAAAACAGGGAAAAACAGAAACAGAAGATTATACAAAAGAAAAAATTATGGAAGAATATGGATTAGAGCCAAAAGCCTTAATAGATGTTAAAGGCTTGCAAGGAGATAGTTCAGACAATATTCCAGGAGTGCCAGGAATAGGACCTAAAACTGCAATTAATTTAATAAAAAAATATGGTACAATTGAAAAGTTATACAAAAAAATAGATGAAGGAAAAGATGAATTAAAAGGAAAGCAGAAAGAAAATATTATTCAAAACAGAGAAATGGCAATCTTATCAAAAGAATTAGGAAAAATAGATGTAAAAGTTCCGTTAGATGACACTTTAGAAACGCTTAAAGTTGAAGAATGGGATAAAACTAAAGTGCTAGAGTTATTTAAAGAATGGGATTTTAAAAGATATATAGAAAGATTTAATTTAGAAAAAAATTCAAAAGAGAAAAAAAATATAGAGAATTTATTTAAAATTAATACAGAATATAGTATAGAGCAAATAAAAGAAATAGTTAATAAACAGCAAAAAATGATATATTATTTTGGGTTACAACAAGAAGAAAGTTTAAGTGATATAATAAAAAAGAAAATAGTATCGATTGCAATATTTGATGATGAAACAAAAGAAGTTTATTATTTAAAAAATAATCAAACGGGATTTTATGATTTTATAAAAGATGTTTTTGAGAATAGTGAAATAAAAAAAATTGGGTATGAAATGGGAAACAATTATATAATACTAAAACAAAATGGAATTACAATGAAAAATATAGCACATGATGTTGCTGTTGCAAGTTATATTTTAAACCCAACAAAAGGAAAATATGTATTAGAAAATTTAATAGAAGAATATTTAAATATAAGTGTTGAAGAATATCTACAAAAAAATGAAAATTCTGCAGAACAACTTACATTATTTCAAACCAATAATGAAAATTCAGATAATAAAACAATACCTTTTTATGCTTATTGCATATGTGAATTATCTAATTTATTTGAAGGAAAATTAAAAGATATAGAAGCAATGCAATTATTCAAAGAAATAGATATGCCAACAGTGGAAGTTTTAGCAAATATGCAATGGAATGGAATGCATGTAGAAGAAGATGAGTTAAATGAATTTGGTAATATGCTTAAAGATGGAATAAATGTATTAACAGATGAAATATATACTATAGCAGGTGAAGAATTTAATATAAAATCTACAAAGCAATTAGGAGAAATTTTATTTGAAAAAATGGGGTTACCTTGCAAGAAAAAAACAAAAAGTGGGTATTCAACAGCTGAAGATGTACTTGAAAAATTAAAAGGAGAATCGCCAATAATAGAGAAGATAATGGAATATCGTCAGCTTGCAAAATTAAATTCAACATATGTAGAAGGTATTAAACCATTTATAAATCCTAAAACAAAAAGAATACATTCATTTTTTCATCAAACAATAACGGCAACAGGAAGGATAAGTTCTACAGAACCAAATTTACAAAATATTCCTACAAGAATTGAATTGGGAAAAAGGTTAAGAAGAGTGTTTACACCAGAAAAAGGGTATGTTTATATAGATGCAGATTATTCACAGATAGAATTAAGAGTACTTGCACATATGTCTGAAGATGAAAATATGATAAATGCATTTAAAAGAGGAAAAGATATACACAAAGAAGCGGCTTCTAAAGTCTTACATAAACCTATAGAGAAAATAACAAAACAAGAACGTTCGAATGCTAAAGCAGTAAACTTTGGTATAGTTTATGGGATTAGTGAATTTGGACTAGCAGAGCAATTGGGAATAGGAATGAAAGAAGCAAAAAAATATATTAAGCAATATTTAGAAGAATATTCAGGAATAAAGCGATATATGGATAGAGTTGTAAACCAAGCTAAAGAGCAAGGTTATGCATGTACAATGTTTGGAAGAAGAAGAGAAATAAAAGAGCTTGCTTCAAATAATTATATGGTAAGACAGTTTGGAGAACGTGCAGCTATGAATACGCCAATACAAGGAACAGCTGCAGACATAATGAAAATAGCAATGATAAAAGTACAAAATGAGTTGAAAAATAGAAATATGAAATCAAAAATTGTATTACAAGTGCATGATGAAATGATGATAGAGGCAAGTTTAGATGAAAAAGAAGAAGTTAAAAAAATTGTAAAACAGAGTATGGAACAGGCAGTAGATTTAAAAGTACCACTTGTAGCTGATATAAGTGAAGCAGAAAATTGGTATGAATGTAAATAAAGATGTAAAAAATAGCAACCTTTTTAAGAAATGAGGAGTTATGTATTGAAAAAAATTTTTTGGAAGTTATTATTAGTTGTAGTTTTTATTATTATTGTATTAAATTATAATGATATAAAGCTACATTTTTATAAAAATTTATATAAATTGGATTATGAGCAATATGTTGAAAAATATTCGGAGGAATATAATGTTGATAAATACTTGGTTTTTGCAATTATTAAAGCAGAAAGCAATTTTGAACCTACAGCTGTTTCGCATAAAGAGGCGAAAGGGCTTATGCAACTTATGTACCCAACAGCTGAAGATGTGGCCAAAAAGGTAAATGTTGATTTAAATGAAGAAAATGTTTTAACACCAGAAATTAATATAAATCTGGGAACTAAATATATTTCTATGTTAATGCAAAAATATGAAAATATTAATTTAGCATTAGCAGCATATAATGCGGGAAGCGGAAATGTGGATAATTGGATACAAGATGGAACTTTAAAAGATGATGGTTCTAATATTGAAAATATTCCTTATACAGAAACGAATAATTATGTTAGAAAAATATTAAGAGATTATGAAATTTATCAAAAATTATATAAATAAAATGGGAAGTGTAAGTGATGGAAGCACCAGAGGTTATTGAAATGAAAAAAAATTTTGATAATAAAGAATATGTAAAAATGGCTGTAAGTAAACAAGGAAAGCTTTTAGAATGGGCAGAAGATAGTTTAAAAGATGATTTTGAAGTTGTTAAGCTAGCACTAGAAAATGATGGGGAGGCTATGGAATTTGCAAGTGATAAATTAAAAGATAATAAGGAAGCTATGCTTCTGGCTGTGAAAAAGGCTCCGTGGACGGCTTGTTATGCATCGGAAAGATTAAAAAATGATAAAGAGCTTATAATGGAAAGTGTGAAAGTTTATGGACAAACTTTATATTTTGCGAGTGAGGAATTAAGAGATGACGAGGAAGTTGTTAAAGCAGCTGTTGGCAATAAAGGTCTAATTTTGAAATATGCAAGTTTTAGGTTAAGAGATAATGTCGAAATTGCCAAAATTGCGGTTAATCAAAATAATTTTGCATATCATTTTTTAAGTCAAAGATTGAAGGGTAATGAAGAAATTAAAAGTTTATTAAAATAAGGTGGTTTATTTTGGAATATAATGTTGGAGATATTGTTAGAACTAAAAAAGCTCATCCATGTGGAAGTAAAACATGGGAGATTGTTCGAATTGGTGTAGATTTCAAGCTTAAATGTTCTAAATGTGGACATGTAATTGTTTTACCAAGAGAAAAAGCGACAAAAATTATTACAAAAAAATTGTAATATGAATGTAATATTACATAAATATTAATATTATATTACATTTCTGTTAATTTGCTTGACTTTATGGAAAAATGCTATAAAATAGTAGTATCAAAAATATTTTACTTTTTAAAAGAGGTCTTTATGAGAATTATAAGTGGAACTGCAAAAGGAACAAAACTTTATACATTAGATGGAATTGAAACTAGGCCAACTTTAGATAGGGTTAAGGAATCTTTATTTAATATAATTAAAGATGAAATTGATGAAAGTTCTGTTTTAGATTTATTTTCTGGAAGCGGAGCTGTTGGACTAGAATTTGCAAGTAGAGGAGCAAAAGAAGTTTTTTTATGTGATAAATCTAAAAAAGCTTGCACAATTATTGAAAGAAATGTGGAAAAAACGCATTTACAAAACAAGATTTATATTTATAATATGGATTTTATTTCTTTAATTGAAAATATAAAAGGCAAAGTTTTTGATATAGTTTTTTTAGATCCGCCATATAAAACAGATTTTATTAAACAAGCATTAGTAAAATTAATTGAATGTGGATGTATAGAGAAGAAAACATTAATTATAGCTGAAACAGATGAAGAAGAAAGAATTATAAAACAAATTGAAAATATAAATGTAAGAATAATAGATAAAAGAAAATATGGAAGAGCAAATTTATTGTTTTTAAGAAATTAACAGAAAGGAAGATTGAGTAATGGAAATATTCACATTTTTAGAAACTTTAGAAGATATTTTAGAAAATAGCAAAAAGTTACCATTTACAGATAAGGTAATTGTTAATAAAGAGGAGCTCGTAGAGATAATTCAAGAAATAAGATTAAAATTACCAGATGAATTGAAACAAGCCAAATGGGTAAAAGAAGAAAGACAACGTATTTTACAAGAAGCTCAAAAAGAGGCTGAAGGTGTGGTTAAAGAGGCTGAAAATAGAATAATTTCTATGATTGATGAACATGAAATAACAAGAAAAGCCTATGATCAAAAAAATGAAATAATTGAAACAGCAAATGAAATGTCTAGAGAAATTACTAATGGAACTAAAGAGTATGCAGATAATCTTTTGGAAAATACAGAAGAGGTATTGGCAAATACTTTGAAAACATTACAGAAAAATATGACAGAGGCTTTAAATTTGATGCAAATTTCTTTAGAAGATACTATAAAAACTGTGAAGAATAGTAGAAAAGAATTACAATAATATATTCCCTGCCTTTTATTGAAAGGTGGGGATTTTGTAGCAGAATTTTTGAAAAAATTATATAAAATAATATTTTTCAAAACTTTCGACTTTTTTGGAGGAATTATATAAAATTAAAACCATAAATAGGTGGAGAGCTTTCCCACCTATTTATCTTATTCAATCCAAAAAGCAATGTTGCAAAATATGAAACTTGCTAAACTATAAAAAATTAAAAAGATAGTACCAAAATAATTTTTGTTTGTTTTTATTTCAAAAATCCCATAAGAAATAATATAAATAAATATACATAAACAAATAAAACTAAAAAATAATTTAATAAAAATATTATTCATATAAAATTTCATTCCTTCCTTGTTTTACGTTGTATTTTAAGTGTTTGATATAAGAATACTAGAGGTAATATTTGTATTTATTTTTACATTGAAATTTGCATTTTCATATTTTTGAGCCCAATTGTATTTACTGAAATCTGGAATAGTTTTAAAGTTTTTTTTGGCAATATTTGCAAAATTATCAATATCTGTTTTAAATTCTTTAGAAGTTTTGTTTAAATAACCTAAAAGAAGTTTAGTAAGTTCTGAATTTGCAGAATCATTTATTTTTTTCAAAGTTTCGGAATTTGAAAAATCTCCGGTTGACCCTAAACTTAAAACTTTTCCAAATAGGTCACATTCTATGTTTATATCTGGTGTATCATTAGATGTGTTAATTTTTGTTTTTTTGCTAGATTGAGAATTTAAAGATAATTCTATTTTTTCATTTTCAGAAAAAGGGCTGTTGATTCTTATAACAAAAGTATTAACTTCAGATTTTAAAAGAGAATGGCATAATGCTTCTTCAGCACTTAATTCTCCTACATAACAACCATTTTTCAATACAGCAAGTCCAAAATTTTCTGTTCCTCGGTCTCCTTTTATTATTGTTCCTTCAGAATGGACATCATTTTTAAAGGTATTTTGAGGGGATTGGCTAGAAGAACTTGATTTAGAAGAACTAGAAGAGTCTTTAGAATTACTTTGTTTTTTTTCAGAAGAACTGTTACTTGAAGATTCTGAAGTAGATTTAGAAGAAGATTCTTCTTGCTTGAAATTTTGACTCATACTACCCAAAATAGCGGTTGCTCCTACAGAATTGTTAAGCATATTTTCATACAATTTGCCTAATAAAATATTTGAAGAATACCCAGTATATTTACTTAAATTTGGAAAAATATCAAAATATTTAGTAAGTTGTTTTTCTAAAGACGATGTTGAGTTTTCAAGGTAGTCTGAAGCTTGACCTTTAGATATTATAACATTTGCAGTTGGTCTTACTTGAATATAATTCATTAAAAATGAGGTTTCTTTTAATATCCCCTTTTGAGCGAGTTTATCTGAAAAAACAATAACTTTACAATGTGATAAATTTACTTGCTTTCCCATATATCCATTTATAATGTTTATTGCACTTTCAATAGATGGAGCTTGAACAGTATTAATTATTGGAGCGGAGCTACCACTAGAACTTTCTCCAGAAAAAGAAGAAAAATCTATAAATTCAAAAGAAACTAGAAGTGCTTCTTCAGAGTCAGAATAATCTATGCCAAGTGCTATTACATAGTCTAAATTATCAATGTTTTGTGCACTATATGAAGAAGAAAATGCATATAAAAATATTAATATTGTAATACATATTAAAGACCATTTTATAATTATTTTCACTTAAGACCTCCTAAAAATTTTATATTTTATATTAGCTGAAATTAGAATTACAAAGGTAAGTCCTAAACCAACTATAAAAAAGAACCATTTTGCAATAGTATTTTCAAAAAAGTGTAAAGCAGAAGTAGTTTTAACTAATATAGCCACACCAATAATTGTTGCTGTAAGTGGATATATTGAAATATGTCTATCTGAAATATTTGTTATTTGTTTTAATATTTCAATACATATTGTTGCATTAAGACAGAAAAAACATATAAAATTTAATATACAGAAAAATAAAAATACAGCATCAAGTCTTTGAAAAAATGTACCAAATTCTATATATCTTACTGAAATATAAAGCGGGAATAATTCGCTACTACTTAAACTATAACCAAATGTAAGAAGAATATTTGCAACAGTTAAAAATAGTAAAATAGCAGAAATAATAACTGATGTTATTGCAACAGAACTAAACTTATGCGGTTCTTTTAGCATTGGTGGTAAAAAATACAAGTATGAAATTGCACTAAATGTAAAAATATTTATTGCACCATGTATAAAAGTGGCACTAACCCCATTACCTAATATAGGGTATATAGATGTTAGGTTGTAGTTTTTTAAATTTCCAATAAAAATAAGAATAATTATTAAAACAAGTAATGGGAAAATAGCTATTGAAACTTTAATATTGCTTTCACTTCTAAAGCGTACTATTAAAACAGAAGTAATTGCAAATAGTGTTAAAAGAAAGAGAATATCAGTCATAGGATAATACACAATTTGTAACCAATTACAAAGTTTTCTAAGCAAAATAGCTGCAATTAAAATAAAATAAACAATAAATACAATTCCAACAATAAACTTTAAAAAATTTCCACCTAAATAATAAGATATATCTAAAATGTTTTTTCCTGAAAATTTTTTAGCAAGCAAACAAAATAATGAAACAACAATTAAAGCTAGTATAGAGATATATATAACATTTATTAAACTAGCTGAAGCACAGTCTGATATAATGTATTGCTTTACAGATAAAATTATTTTATTCATGGTAGCTATTACAATAAGCGAAATTGCATGAAATTTTCCTATTTTTTCATTTTGCATTTTTAATCACATTCCCTTCAAAAGATGTTGGTGTTTTTCCACTTTTTACTTATCTTTGGTTGAGCGTCGGTTTTAATGGGAGCAACAAAGCTTGGTCTTTTTTCTTGTTTATAAAAAGATTTTACAAATAGGCCACGAGGTCCATAAGATGATATAGGAGAAATTGGAGAAACATAGCTTACCCCAAAAGATCTCATTGAGCAGATTAAGTTCATATATATAAATAAACCAAGAGCAATGCCAAGGAACCCAGCAATATAACCAATTAAAGTAAATGCAAACCTATAAATTCTTAAGTGAAAAGAAAAAGAATAATCTGGTATTGCAAAAGAGCTTAAACCGGTAATTGCAACTATAATAATTAAAAGAGGACTTACAATATTAGCTGTAACGGCTGCGTCTCCTATAATTAATGCACCTACAATTCCCAATGTTGAACCTATTGGAGATGGAATTCTAAGTCCACCTTCACGTATTAATTCAAAAGAAATTTCCATTATTAAAAGCTCAAAAATAATTGGAAAGGGTATATTTGACCTACTTTCTATTATTGAAAATAAAAGTTCAGTAGGTAGTAATTCTTGATGAAAACTTGTAACTGCAATAAAAAGACTAGGAAGCAATAATGTAATGAAATATGCTATATATCTAAGTAATCTTAAAAAGTTAGCAAAAACTACTTTTAAGTTTGTATCTTCAGGAGAAGAAAGAAAGTCTTCAAGCACAGCGGGAGCAATTAATGCATATGGATTTCCATTAATTAGAATGATAACTCTTCCTTGCATTAGGTATTTTGCACATTTATCGGGTCTTTCTGTTGATATTAATTGTGGAATTCCGTGAAGAAGAATCATCCTCTATAAGTTGTTCAAGTTCTCCGGTTGAAGTAACGGCATCTAGGTCCAAGTTATTTAGTCTGTATTTTACTTCAGAAACTAAATCTAAATTTGTTATATTTTTCATATAACAAACGGCTATCTTTGTTTTGCTAATTTTCGCAACAGATATGTTTTCTATTATTAAATTTTCTGTATTTGTAATTCTTCTTAATAAAGAAGTATTTGTTCTTAAGTTTTCTACAAAAGCTTCTTGTGGACCTTTTATTATAATTTCATTATTTGGGGTGTCTATGCTTCGCTGTTTAAATCCTTTTACATCTATATCAAAAGCCGAAGATATAGAATCCACAAATAGTGCACAATTTCCAGAATTGACACCTTCAATTATGTTAGAAAAGTTTGTTTCGTACTTAACACTATTTTGTGGCATTAAATTTGTGTAAATATAATTATTTAAGTCAAATTCTTTGCTTTTTTTCGTTATTAAATTTGGCTGTTTTTTATTTTTTTCTGAAACATAAATAGAGTTATTGTTTCTTGGCATGAGAGCTTTTAAAATAAATTCATTTATTAAATCTGAATCTGCCATTCCATCAATATATAATAAGAATGCTTTATATTTATTATTTCCAGCCATTAAGTCAAATTCTCTTAAAACAATATCACTATTTATTAGTGTGTTGTAAACAGATTTTATATAATCTAAATTTTTGTTTATATTACTATATATTTTTTTGGAGGTAGAATCTTCTGGTGGCTGAATTGAATTTGTTGGTTTTATTATAAAATTGTAATTAGTAGGTGGTGTGTATTTAAAAATATCTTTAAAATTCATTTTGGTTCATCCTTCCTTAATTTATAGTATTTACCTAAAGAGAAAAAATATACATAATTAATCAACCTTACTCTATGAAAAGTTATCATATTTGCTTTACAATAAAATTTCGTTTTGATATAATTAATAATGGAAGATTTATGAGATATTTTAAAAAATCAAGCATAGGAGGAGAAGATGGAAAAAGCAGATGTTGATAAGTTTGTTTCATTGCTAAAAAAAGACAAACAAGAAGAATTAATTGAATTTTGCAATGATGAAGATTTAAATTTAAAGTATAAAGAAGAAAAAACTGAAAAAAATTTTTATAAAATGATTGAAAATATAAAAAGTCAAATACCGAAAGAATTAATAAATTACTATAATGAAGAGATAAAAAAAATAAAAACGACTAGAGCTCCAAAATTGCTTATATTAGACAGAATTACAGATAAAGAAAAAATAAGTCTTATGGAATATTATGATAATGTAACAATAAAAGAAGCTATTGCTGAAACTATAGAAAGTGATGACATAAAATTAAAAATAATAGAGTTAACAGAAAAAAAATTTTTAAAAGTAGGTATAGCTAAAAGTTTAAAAAGTGATGAAAATAAACTAAAAGTTATTAGTACACTAAATAATGAATTTGAAAAAGTGACTATTGCATTAACATTAAAAGAGGATGAAAATAAGTTAAAATTTATTATTTCTGCAAAAAGTGAGCAAGATAAGCAGATGATAGCACTAATCTTAAAAAATGATGAAAATAAGCTTAAGGCTATTGATTTAATAAAAGATGAGTTTAGAAAAGAAGCTATTGCTAAAAGTTTACAAGAGGATGAAAATAAATTAAAGGTTATTAGAAAAATAAAAAATAGTTTAATAAAAGCAAAAATTGCTAGAACTTTAAAAAAAGATAAAAGCAAAAATAAAGTTATAAAACTATTAGAAGAAGAACTAATAAAAATATACACTGATGAAGACAATGAAAGAAAAATAGAAATATTAAATTCAGTAAAAATTATAGCAGAAAGTTTACGAGAGGAAGAAAATAAATTAGAAATAATTGATATTTTACAAAATGATATTTTAAAAGAAAGGGTAGCTATTACTTTAAAAAGTATAGATAATAAAATAAAAGCTATTACTATGATAAGAGAGGATGTCGTTAAAGAAGCTATAACTAATACTATATATAGTGATAAACATAAAATGGAAGCAATTAGCTTAATAAAGAGTGAAGCCTGTAAGGCGAGAATTGCTGAAAGTTTAATAGAAGATGAAAATAAACTAGAAATTGTAAAGTTAATAAAAAGTGTAGAAGCTAAAGTAAAAATAATTATGACTTTAAAAAAAGACGAAAATAAGATAGAAGCTATAAAAAATGGAGGGTATTCTAATAAATATATTAATGAAATAAGAAAGACAATAAAAGATACTAAATTTATAATAGATAATTTGGAGATTTTTTTAGAAGAAGAGTGCCGGATTTAAAGAATTTATGGAAAAAGAAAAAATGCTTTTAAGAATGTCTAAAGATAATTATGATATTGCAAGAAACATAGATTTTAGAATACTTGAAGAAAAATATGTTAGGGCACTAGGAGAAGAAAAAATTAATTTAATTTCAAATTTTGATAATGTTCAGCAACAGATTTTAAGTTTAAATGATAGTGAATTAGAGATTTTAGGAAAATGTTTAGATTGTTTTGAAGAAGAAAATAACACAGATGATTGGACAGAACTTGCAAGTATATTATTAAAAAATATTAATCAATATGAAGTGTTGATTGATAGTTTAAAAGATGATAAAAGTATTACAAAGTCAGATATAGTTTCTTTAATGAAAATAATGCAAAATGTTAACTTTTCTGGTATTACAAGTATTGAAGATGTGCGAAATTTTAAAGAGGTTTCTAAAAAAAGATTACAAAAAATAATGGAAGACCCAGATTCAACAATAAAAGATAAGAAAAATGCAGTATATTTAAAAATATTTGGACATGATAGAAAAATTGCTAAAGAAAATATAAAAATGTTTGGAGAAGATATAGAAAAAATTGGTAGTGAAGAATATATAGCATATATAAAAGCATTAAAAGAAATTGAAGATATTTATGATGAAGGTGTATTAAAAGAAATATTTGAAAGTTGTGAATGGCTACAAATTGACCCTGTTTCAATAAGAAAAAATTTGAAAAGAGAATTTTGCAAGATGTATAATGATGGTCTATACAAAGTGTCAGAAGATAAAGAAAATGAAGAAAATATTTATGAAGCAGGAACAGATTTTAAAATAATAATGACTTCTGTTAAAGCATTTGGTATGAAAACTAGAATAGATGGGAGTTATGAAGAGGATTGGAATAGACCTTCATTAGAATCGCAATATTTTTGTACTAGTTATATAAGAAATGATATGATAGGAAGTGCACCAGTTTATTCTGTATGTTATGGCTTTTCTGAAATGCAAGAAGATTCTTTATTGATGGCAGGAATAGAAGATATTTATTCAGGAGGAAAGGAATTTGTAGCATCAGCATGGGGAGAACAAAAATATTATTCACCAGATGAACAGATTAATCATACAGAAAAATATAATGAAATAAATTTCAAAAGAATACAAGGAGAAGAAAAAAAACAACCAGATTATATATTAGTATTTAAAGAATATGGAAAGTTTCTAAATTTGGAAGAAGCAAAAAAGGCTCAAAAAGATTGGTGGGGATTACCTATTGTAATTGTTGATATTGATAAATGTTTAGAAAGTGAATATCAAAAAGTAGAAAATCTTATTGAGGAATATAAGAAGAGCAATAATCCTGAAGTTGCAAAAAATCTATTTCAAAAAGTAAGAAATAATAGGCAAACTAGAGGAAGTTTTGCTATAGGTTTAGAAGAAGATTTAGAAGAAATAAAGAAAAAAGTTGAAAGTGAACAAAAAAGAAATACATGTATTTCAGAAACTGGTGGAATAATGGACGTTGGAATAGAAGATTTTGCTATAAATTTAGAAGAGGTAAATGAAGCTGAAAGAAGGAAAGTAATTGAAAAAATAAACAGATTATATAAGATAATAGAAGGAGGAAAAGAAGGTGGAAGAGAAGAATAAGAAAGATAATGGTAGAGAAGAATTTATAAATGAAATAAAAATATTAGGTGGAAATGCAAAAAAAGCATTAGAAATAGTAAACAATTACAAAAATAAAGAAAGTAGAGACGAAGGAGAAGATAGATAATGCAAGAAACTTTAAAGCAATCTTTTTGCGAAGTTTATGAAATTTTATTACATACGGAAAAAACGTTATATGATAAGATTCCAAAAAGTTTTATAAATATGATAAAAGAAAATAAAGATCCGAATTATAATTGTAAAATAGATTTTACTAAAAGCATAAATGACCAAAATTTGCTAAAAGAAACAAGAGCTATTTTATCTTTGATTTATAGAGATTATTTATGTTCTAATGAAGAAAGAAAAAAGTTGATAATTAAAGGAAAACAAGAACTTGATGAATATGATAAGAAAATCAAGAAAAATTATAATGCAGATAATTTGTTCAAAGATAAAAAGAGCGTTACTAATATGGAAGGGAGTAATAAAGATTTTTTACCAACTGTAATACAGAAAAAATCAATATTTACAAAGGTTTTAAATTGTATAAAGAAGATATTTAAAAGAAGTTAGATGGAGTTACTAAAGGCAATATAGGTTAGCCAATGAATACAAGTTAGTATTCATTGGCATAGCCTACTTTATTTAATGTCTAACTATAATAAGATTTAGCTATACTCTTGATATTTTTGAGATTTTGGGGTATAATTTAGTAAATTTATAAGAAGAAAAGGAAGATGAACTATGAAAGCTATAGAGATTAGAAATAAATATTTAGATTTTTTTGTAAAACATGGACATAAAGTAATTCCATCTGCGTCATTAATTCCAGAAAATGACCCATCTGTATTGTTTACAACAGCTGGAATGCAACCTTTGGTTCCTTATTTATTAGGTGAACCACATCCAGAAGGAAAAAGAATTACTGATTACCAAAAATGTTTAAGAACAAATGACATAGATGAGGTTGGAGATAATAGGCATTTAACATTTTTTGAAATGCTTGGAAATTGGTCGCTTGGAGATTATTTTAAAGAAGAATCTATAAAAATGAGTTTTGAGTTTTTAACAAAAGAACTTGGAATACCAAAAGAAAAATTATCTGTAACAGTATTTGCAGGAGATGATGATTGTCCAAGAGATACATTATCTGCTGAATGTTGGAAGAATGCAGGTATTGAAGAATCTAAAATATATTATTACGGAAAAGATGATAACTGGTGGATTGCAGGAGAAGAAGGACCATGTGGACCCGATACAGAAATGTTTTATGATACTGGAAAGCCAGCTTGTTCAAAAGATTGCCAACCTTCATGTGATTGTGGAAAATATGTGGAAATTTGGAACAATGTTTTTATGGAATATTATAAAGATAAAAATGGATATAGAAAATTGGCTAAACAAAATGTAGATACGGGGTTAGGACTAGAAAGAATGACAATGCTACTTGAAGGTAAAGAAACTCCTTTTGATACAGAACTATTTAAGCCTGTTATGGACAAACTTAAAGAATTGCAAAAAGTTGATATAATAGAAAGTAGAAGAATTGTTGCAGAACATTTGCGTTCAAGTATGATGATAATTGCAGATGGAGGCAGACCTTCAAACTTAGATAGAGGCTATATTTTGCGTAGATTGATTAGAAGAATGATTAGACATATGAATAAATTACAAATAGATTTAACAGAAATATCAACTTTAATTGATTTAAATATAAATAATTTAAAAGAAATGTATCCAGAATTAGAAAAAAATAAAGAAATAATAAAAAATGTTATTTTAGAAGAAAAAAATAAATTCGTAAAAACTTTAGATAAAGGCGAAAAAGAGTTTATAAAAGAAATGAATAGAATTATAAGCAAAAATGAAAATGTAATTACAGGAGAGATTGTTTTCAAATTATATGATACATATGGTTTTCCGCCAGAAGTAACAAAAGATTTAGCAGCTGAAAATAATATGACAATAGATATGAAAAAATTTGAAGAATTATTTAAAGTTCATCAAGAAAAATCAAGAGCAGGAGCTGAACATAAATTTAAAGGAGGGCTTGCAACAACAGGGGAGATGGAAACAAAATATCATACAGCAACACATCTTTTAAATGCAGCATTAAAACAAGTACTAGGAAGCCATGTACATCAAAGAGGAAGTAATATTACAGCAGAAAGAATGAGATTCGACTTTTCACATGATTCAAAATTGACTCCTGAAGAAAAGCAAAAGATTGAAGATTTAGTTAATGAGTGGATTAAACAAGCAATTCCTGTAGAAAGAATGGAAATGGAAAAAGAAAAGGCAATTGCAATAGGTGCGGAAGCAATGTTTGCAGATAAGTATGGAGATATTGTTACAGTTTATAAAATAGGAGATGTTTCTACAGAAATATGTGGAGGACCACATGTAAAAAATACAAAGGAATTAGGTCATTTTAAAATAAAAAAAGAAGAATCTAGTTCTTCTGGTGTTAGAAGAATTAAAGCGATATTAGAAGATTAATTAGAAAGGAAAATTAAAAATGGAAGATTGTCTATTTTGTAAAATTGTTAAAGGAGAAATTCCTTCTACTAAAGTTTATGAAGACGAAAGTGTTTTAGCATTTAAGGATATAAATCCTGCAGCTACTATTCATATTTTAATTATACCTAAAAGGCATATTAGTTGTATGAATGATATTAAAAATGAAGATAAAGATCTTATTTTTAATATTCATTTGGCAATACAAAAAATTGCAGAAGAACAAGGATTTAAAGAAAATGGATATAGAATTATTGTAAATTGTGGTAAAGACGCTGGACAAGAAGTTATGCATTTACATTATCACATTTTAGCAGGAGAAAAATTTGGAGATAAAATTGTGTAATATTTTATAATTTGACACAATTATAAAGAGCTCAAAAGAATAAAATCTTTTGAGCTTGAATTTTAAGAAAGGAAGGATTCTAAAAGTGAGTTTAGTACAATTTTTTATAATATATTTAGTAATAATAAATTTTTTAGGCTTTATAATTATGGGAATAGATAAATTGAAAGCTAAAAGAGGAAGTAGAAGAATTCCCGAAAATACTTTATTCATGTTTACTATTTTAGGTGGAGGTGTTGGAACTATTTTAGGTATGTATATTTTTAGACATAAAACAAAGAAAAAGAAATTTACAGTAGGCATGCCAATTATTTTAATTCTTGAGATTTTACTATTTATTTTATATTTTATTTAAAAAAACAGAAATTATTGAAAATTCAAAAATAGATAATTAAATAAAAAGAACAGGAGTTGTTGTATATAAAAAGTAAAGAAACTAAAAAAAGTATACATAAAAATAAAAAACAAAAATAAAAAATAAGTTCACATGTTATCAACATATAACATGTGAATAATTTTTTGCAAAAAATGCACAGTTTATAGTTATTCACAAAGTTATCCACATTATCCACAGTTTGTGTGGATAATTAAGAATACATAATAAAATAAACATAATGTAATAAAATAGACATAATTGTAATAAAAAAGAAACAAAAATGCAAAATTATGATAAAAAAATTTTATATATTTTCAAAAAAAGACATATAAAAATATTTTTCGACAAAAAAGGTATTACAGAAATATTACAAAATAGGTTATCAATTATAATTATATTATACATATAATAAATAAGAGAGTTATAAAATAAAATTAATGTGGATAATTTAAGGAAGGAATGAGAGTTGTTATGCTTAATTTTATAAAATATAATTTTGTAAGAAAATTTTTTAGATATATGGAAAAATATGATATTACTTTAGAAGAGTTAAAGCAAAAACAATTAGATGGTGCTGAAGTTATTGATGTTAGAAACAAAAGAGAATATGAAGAAGGTCATATTGAAGGTAGTATTAATGTTCCAGAATATGAAATAAATGAAGATTTTAAAAATATTATAATTAATAAAAATAAACCTATAATAATATACTGTTTTTCTGGATATAGAAGCAAAAGTGCATATAAAAAGTTGAAAAATATGGGATATACAGAAGTTTATAATTTGTATGGTGGGTTGGAAAATTATTAAGATAAAAAAAAGCCTTAAATCAAGGCTTTTTTGCGTGGCAGGGGTAGAAGGATTCGAACCCTCACAGGCGGTTTTGGAGACCGATGTGCTACCATTAACACTATACCCCTATGAAATTTACTTATATATAATATCACAAAAAAATAAAATTGACAATATTTTTTTATAAATTATAAAGAAAAATTTTTCCACTTCCGTGCCTTATTCTGTAAAAAACATTGACTTTTACAATAGTGACTTATATAATAGTGATGAGGAGGGGAACCTTATGAAACGTAATGCTGAAATGAAAAGAAGGTTAATAGGCATTTTTGGATATAAATGCTTTATTGAAGAACTTGGTATAAGAAGCCATAAGGAGATTGATAAAGATTTAGCAAGATTTAAGGGAAAAGGACAGAGAAAGAAAATGTATGCACTTACATATCATCACATAGTTGAAAAATGTAGAGGTGGAAAGTCATCAATAGAAAATGGTGCATTACTTAGAAACATAAATCACCAATGGTTTAATACCCTTTCAAAAGAAAGACAAGCGGAAATAAATAGTTTGTTTCAAGCATACAAAAGAGAGTTTCTTACAAAGCCAATCATACAAGTTACAGAGTTAACAACTAAAGAAATGCAAAGACCAATCATACAAGTTACAGCATTAACAACTGAAGAAATACAAAAACCCATGATAATAGATTTAAATAAATCTACAGAATTAGAAGAAGAAAGGAATGAAGATTATCTTATAATCCCAGCTCAAGATTTTACACCAGAAGATTATTTAAAATACAAACAAGAAAGAAATGCAAGAATTTTTGAAAAGTTTAGATAAAAGAAAGGAATATTTTAATGAATAAAGAAAGTTCAATAGGAATTTTTGATTCTGGAATAGGAGGAGTAACAGTATTAAAAGAAATAATAAAAATACTACCTAATGAGAATTATATATATTATAGTGATTCGAAAAATAATCCATATGGAGATAAACAAAATAGTGAGATTATTTCAATTTGCGATAATATAGTAAATAAATTAGAAAAGAAAAATTGTAAGGCAATTGTAATTGCCTGTAATACGGCAAGTGCAAGAGCAGCTAGTGTGTTAAGAAAAAAATATAGTGAATTGCCAATAATTGCAATAGAACCAGCATATAAAATGGTTTATGATTATTCATATGATAAACCAACATTAATAATGGCAACAAAAGCTACAATCGAAAGTAAAAAGTTTTTAAATTTATATAATAAATATAATAATAATAAAACTTTTCTATTAGCATGTAGCGGTTTGGCAGATTTTATAGAAAAAGGAGATAAAGAAGAAATAAGAAAATATCTGAAAATTAATTTATCAAAATATGCTACAAAAGTTCAAAATGTAGTTCTTGGCTGTACACATTATCCTTTAATACAAGATGAAATTAAAGAAGTTTTGGGAGATGTAGAATTTTTTAATGGTGCAGAAAGTTTAGCAAAACATTTAAAAAGCATTTTAGAAGAAAAACATTTAATAAATACTTCAGAAATTAAAGGAAATATAGAATTTATTGATTCAAGTGAATTAGAAAGTAAAAAGGAACGTTTTTTTCATATAATGGAAAAAACATGTTAGTAATGTAGTTTTATATAAATTTTATTGTATAAAATTCCCTTTATTTGCAAACAATAACCTAAAAAGCAAATAAGGGGAATTTAATTATGAGACAAGAAAAAATTTTAGACATAGGTGGAGTTATATTAAACCAAGAAGAATTAGAAAATTATTTAGAAAAATTAGCGACCACACATAATGTTTATATTAAGTCTAATAAGCAAACATATCCTATTCCAAGAATGTTAGAAAATTTAAGGGCTATAAAAGAAGTATATAACTTACTAGATGAACACGCTAAACTAGGGATTTTAATACATCCCGCAGGGGAGTGGCTTTTAGATAATTTTTATATAATAGAAGAAGTTGCAAAATCTATAGAAAAAGAACTTACCATTTCAAAATATACACAATTTGTGGGAATAAGTACAGGAAAGTTTGCAGGGGTTGCAAGAATATATGTTGTTGCGGCAAGTATTGTAAATTATACAGATAATAGTGTAACAAGAAATTTAATAGAAAAAGCTTTATTAAAATATCAAACTAAAAAAAGTCTTAGTATGGATGAAATTTGGAATGTGGGACTTTTTATGCAAATTGCAATTATAGAAAATATTAGGCAAATTGCAGAAAAAATATATATATCACAAATAGAAAAATATAAAGTTGAATCAATAGTTGAGCGACTTTTAGAAAATAAACCAAAACCAGAGCAAAAATTTATAAATTTAAAACTATGTAAAGATTTTAATAAAAAAAATTATGATGTTAAATATCCTTTTGTTGAATATATGTCTTATAGGTTAAAAAAATATGGAAAGCAAACAGAAAGTTATTTAAATGTTTTAGAAGATGAGGTAGAGAAAACAGGAGCAACTGTTTCAGAGGTTATAAGAAGAGAACATTTTGATATAGCTACACAAAAAATATCTATTGGTAATGCAATAACAAGTATAAAGAAAATTCAAAGAATAAACTTTTTAGAAGTGTTTGAAAAAATAAATGGAGTTGAAGAAATTTTAAGACAAGATCCATATGGTGCTTATGAAAAAATGGATTATAGAACAAAAGAGTATTATAGAGCAAGTATACAACAAATTTCTAAAAAGACAAGAATATCTGAAATGTATATAGCAAAAAAAGCTTTAGAGCTTGCAAAAAATGCTAAAGAGGGCAGCAAAGAAAGTCATATAGGTTACTACTTAATTACAGAAAATGTGAATATTTTATATAATAAATTGGGATTTAATAAAAAAATAAATTTAAATATAGATAAAAAAGTTAGAATATATATAATTTGGAACATTGTTTTTACAGCTATTATTTCTATGATTATGACTAGATTTTGCCCCGATAAAGATATTTTAAAATTCATAGGTTTTATTTTATTTTTTATACCAATTTCAGAAATTGTAATTAAAGCAACACAATATGTTTTAAATAAAACGGTAAAACCAAAATTAATTCCTAAAATGGATTATTATAGAGGAATACCAAAAGAAAAAGCTACTATGGTGGTTATTCCTACGATTATAAAAGATAAAGAAAAAACAGAACAAATATTAAGAAAATTAGAAGTATATTTTTTAGCAAATAAGTCTAAAAATTTATATTTTTGTTTACTTGGAGATTGTAAAGAAAGTTTAAGGGAAAAAGAAGAATATGATAATGAAATTATAAATAAGGGTGTAGAGCAAATAAATTTATTAAATGAAAAATACCCAAGTAATGATATACCAATTTTTTCTTTCATATATAGAAAACGTATTTGGAATGAAAAAGAAGGCTCTTATTTCGGATGGGAAAGAAAAAGAGGAGCTCTAACAGATTTTTCGGAATTTTTATTAGGTAACATGGAAGAACAAGAAGCAAATAAAAAATTCAATATAAATACTTTAGATAATTATAAATTAAATATGCCTGAATTTAAATATATAATTACATTAGATGCAGACACAGATCTTACATTAAATTCTGCTTTCGAACTTGTTGGAGTTATGGCACATCCACTAAATAAACCTATTTGTAAAAATGGAATTGTTGTAGATGGATATGCATTAATTCAGCCAAGAGTAGGAATAAATTTAGATATAAGCTATAAAACATTATTTACAAAAATTTTTGCAGGAAGTGGAGGAATAGATTGTTATTCAAATGCTATATCTGACACATATCAAGATAATTTTGCAGAAGGAATTTTTACGGGAAAAGGGATATTTGATTTAAAAATATATTCTAATTTGTTAAAAAAAGAAATACCAGAAAATACAGTTTTAAGCCATGATTTATTAGAAGGAAGCTATTTAAGATGTGGTCTTGCAACAGATATATTATTAATGGATGGATATCCAACAAAATACACAAGTTTTGTTAAAAGACTTTCTAGGTGGATAAGAGGGGACTGGCAAATTGCAGGTTGGTTAAAATCAAAAAAATTAAATTTGCTTTCTAAATATAAAATTTTAGATAATTTAAGAAGAAGTTTGTTTGAAATTTTTGCAATTTTATCATTTGTATATTTAATAATTTTAGAAAATATTTTTAAAGTTTCTTTAAAATGGCAAATGGGATTGCTGGTACTTTGCATATTATTTCCATATATGATTGAAATAATAAATCTTATTATTTTTAAAAAGGAAGGAGAACAAAAACAAAAGACTTTTGCACCTAAAATAGATGGATATATAGGAGCTATTTTAAGGGGAATTATAACATTTTTTTGCTTGCCATATAAGGCATATATAAGTTTAGAGGCAATATGTAAAACTTTATATAGAATGAACATCTCACATAAACATTTATTAGAGTGGGTAACTTCTGAAGAAGCAGAAAAAAGTTCTAAAGATGATGTAATATCATATTTTAGAAATATGTTTGTAAATTGTATATTTGGTGTAATATTTTTTTTATATGCAGCTTATAAAAATAGTGTTATGGGAATGATAGTTAGTGTTTTATTTATTATTACTCCGGCAATAATGTGTTTTATAAGTAAAGAGAATAAAGAAAAGAAGGCAAAAGATGAATTGAATAAAGATGAATTAAAATATATACAAGAGATAGGAGAAAAAACATTTAAATTTTTTAAAGACAATTTAACTGAAGAAAATAATTATTTAATTCCAGATAACTTTCAGTATGAAAGAAAAGAAGAATATGTAGACAGAACATCTTCTACGAATATTGGTCTTTCTTTAATTGCAGTTATTTCTGGAGTTGACCTAAATTATATTAGTTTAGATGAGGGAATTTGGCTAATTACAAAGATAATTGAAACAGTAGAAGGACTTTTAAAATGGAATGGACATCTTTATAATTGGTATAATATAAAAAATAAAACACCTTTAAATCCAAGGTATATTTCAACTGTAGATAGTGGTAATTTTGTGGGATATTTGTATGTAACAAAAGTATTTTTAGAAGAGCAAAATAGAGATGAATTAAAAAATGTGATAAATAAAATTACAAGAATGATAGAAAATACAGATTTTAAAATGCTTTATAGTAGTGAACACAGGTTATTTTCAATTGGTTTTAATGTTGAAGAAAATAAACTTACAGATTCATATTATGATTTATTGGCTTCAGAAGCAAGACAAGCAAGTCTGATTGCAATAGCTAAAAAAGATGTGCCTGTTAAGCACTGGGAACTTCTAGGTAGAACATTAACAGTATTGAATAATAAAAAAGGGTTAATATCATGGTCTGGTACTGCTTTTGAATATTTAATGCCAAATATTAATATTCCAAGGTATAAAGGAAGTTTATTAGATGAGTCGATTAAATTTGCAATAATGAGTCAGATGGAATATGCAGAGGCACTAAATATACCATGGGGAATATCTGAAACGGCATTTAGTGTAAAAGATTTACATTCTAATTATCAATATAAAGCTTTTGGGATACCATGGCTTGGATTAAAAAGAGGTTTGGCAGATGATATTGTAATTAGTAGTTATGCAAGTATATTAGCTATAACAGATAAACCAAAGGAAGTAGTAGAAAATTTAAAAAGATTAGAAAAATATAATATGCAAGATAAATATGGATTTTTTGAAAGTATTGATTTCACACCTGCAAGATTAAAAAGAAATGAAAAGTTTAAGGTGGTTAAAACTTATATGGCACATCATCAAGCTTTATCATTACTTTCAATAAATAATTTAATAAATAATAATATTTTGCAGAAAAGATTTATGAAAAATCCAGAAATAGAAGCGGTTTCAATTCTTTTACAAGAAAAAATGCCTGAAAGGTTTATTGTTACAAAAGAAGAAAAAGAAAAACCTAAAAAGTTGATATATCAAAATTGTGACACATATTATGTTAGAAAATTCAAAAAGATTGATCAAAGAAATATTGAAGCAAATATTATATCAAATGGAAAATATTCAATTGCTATAAACCAGCTTTCACAAGGTGTGAGTAAATATGATGATATATGTGTTAATAGATTTAAAAAGACAAATGATTATGACCAAGGTATTTTTATGTATGTAAAAAATGTAAAATCTAAAAATATTACAACAATAGGAGATGAAAATTGGGTTACTTCTTTTATGCCAGATCAAGTTCATTTTGAAAAAATAACTGAAAATATAAGGTTAAATCTTAAGATTGGAATTGATACAGAAGAGCCGGTAGAAATTAGAAGTTTAGAAATAGAAAATTTAGGAACGCAAGAAGAAATTTTAGAAATATCTACAGTTTTAGAGCCAATAATATCGGCAAAAGAGCAAGATTTTGCACATCCTGCTTTTAATAATTTGTTTTTGATTTTTGGCTATGATGAAAATGAAAATATTTTAGAAGTAAAAAGAAAGAAAAGAGAAGAAAATCAAAAAGATATTTATTTAGAAACATGTTTTTTAACAAATGCTGAAACGATTGTTGATAATGAATTTGAAATAGATAAAGAAAAATTAAATGAAAGAGGTAATTTGAAAATTCCAACAGCAATAGAAAAATCGATTCCTTTTTCTAAAAAAATAGGGCTTGTTGTTGAACCTATTTTAGCTATGAAAAAAACAATAAAGGTAAATCCAAAGCAAAAGGTAAGTGTTAATTTAATTTTATCTGTAAATTATGAAAGAAATATTGCAATAAAAAATTTATTAAAATATAGAAATTTAGAGAATATAAAAAGAGAGTTTGAAATATCAAAAGCTAAAGCAGAAGCGGAAAGCAGATATTTAGATATAAAAGGTAAAGATGCAATTATTTATCAAGAAATAATGGGGTATATTTTATTTGATAATCCAATAAAAGTGGTACAATTAAATAATATAAATTTTGCTAAATATAAACAAAGTGATCTTTGGAAATACGGAATATCTGGAGATTTACCAATAATTTTAGTAAGAATTAGAGACAGTAATGATATTTATGTAATAGAAGAAGTTTTAAAAATGTATGAATATTTAAGAACTAAAAATATTAAAGTTGATATTATATTTTTAGATGAGGAAAAACATAGTTATGAAAACTATGTTAAAGAAGAAATAGAATTTAAGATATTAGATATGCATTTAGCTTTTATGAGAAATGTGCCTGGAGGTATTTATGTTTTATCTAAAAATGAAATAGCAGAAAAAGATTTAGATTTAATAAAAGTTATTGCAAGTTTGAATATAGATTCTCATAAGGGAGATTTAAAGCATACAATAAAAGACCTAAAAGAAGAGTATTTAATAAATTATCCAAATATGATAGAAGAATATTTTGAAGAAATTTGTATAAAAAATAGTACAACCAATCAAATTGATATATTAAAAAATGAAAATAAAAAATATTATAATGAATATGGGGCTTTTTCAGAAGATGGAAAAGAATATTTAATAAAGATGGATAAAGATTATAGGTTACCAACTGTATGGTGCAATATATTAGCAAACGAGAATTTTGGAACAATCGTTACAGAAAACATGGGAGGATATACTTGGTATAAAAATAGTAGGTTAAACAGAGTATCTAGTTGGTCTAATATGGCTTTTTTAGATATTCCATCAGAAATAATTTATATGCAAGATAAAAAAACGGGAAAAACATGGTCTCTTGGCTTAAACCCTATGCCAGATGAAAATAAATATAGTGTTATTTATGGGTTTGGATATTGCAAATTTATTCATCAAAATATGGGAATAACGCAGGAATTGGAGGTATATGTTCCTAATGAAGATACAATTAAGGTAAATATTTTGAAGCTTACAAACAATACAGTTGAACGAAAGAAATTAAAAATAATATACTATGTAAAACCTGTATTAGGTGAAGATGAAATTAAAACATTAGGGTCTATAAAGGTAAATTTAGATAATGTTTCTAATGTGGTTATTGCAGAAAATTTATGTGAAAATGAATTTAAAAATATAGTTTATGTATCTAGTAGTGAAAAAATAAGAAGTTTTACTGGAAATAAAAAAACATTTTTAGGAAAAGGACGGAATTTCAAACCCAGATGGATTGAAAAAAGTAAAATTAGATGGACTTACAGGCCTTGGAACACAAGCAATTATTGCAGTTGAATTAGCAGTTGAACTAGATAGTATGTCGTCAAAAGAAATTGTATTAAATTTAGGTGCTGCCGAAAATTTAATAGATGGGAAAAATATAAGCTATAAATATAGCAAAATTTCTAATTGTACACAAGAACTTAAGTTAGTAAAGAAAAAATGGAAAGATGTACTAGAGAAAATACAAGTATATACACCAATAGAATCTATAAATATTATGCTAAATGGATGGGTTCTTTATCAAACTATATCAAGCAGACTCCTAGGAAGAACAGGATTTTATCAGTCTGGAGGGGCATATGGTTTTAGAGACCAATTGCAAGATACACTTGCTTTAAAATATATATTTCCTGACAAAATAAAAAAACAAATTATAAAACATGCAAGACATCAATTTATAGAAGGAGATGTGCTTCATTGGTGGCATGAAGAAACTTCTAGAGGAATAAGAACAAGGTTTTCAGATGATTTATTATGGCTTGCATTTTTAACAGAAGAATATATAGAAGTAACAGGAGATAAAAAAATTTTAGATATTAAAGTACCATATTTAGCAGGTAAAGTTTTAGAAAAGGAAGAAAAAGAAAGATATGATTTATATAGCCCATCTAATATAGAAGAAGATATATATAGTCATATTATGAAAGCAATAAATAAATCTTTAGATTTTGGGGAACATGGTATTCCTAAAATTGGAACTGGAGATTGGAATGATGGGTTTAGTGAAGTTGGAAGTAAGCAAAAAGGGGAAAGTGTATGGCTTGGATTTTTCTTATATACTGTAATAAATAGATTTTTACCATTTATAGAAGAAAGAGAGGGAACAGAAAAAAGAGAAGAGTATGAGAAAATTATAAATAATATGAAAAGAGCTTTAAATACAGAAGGTTGGGACGGAAGATGGTTTAGAAGGGCTTTTATGGACGATGGAAATATTTTAGGAAGTATAGAAAATGAAGAATGTAGAATAGACAGCATAGCTCAAAGTTGGTCTGTAATATCTGGTGCAGGAGATAATGACAAAAAATTTATTTCTATGGAAAGCTTGGAAAATCATTTAGTAGATAAAGAAAATGGAATAATAAAATTATTAGATCCACCTTTTGAAAATGGAAAGTTAGAGCCTGGTTATATAAAATCGTATTTACCAGGTGTAAGGGAAAATGGTGGACAATACACACATGGCAGTATATGGGCAATAATTGCTGAAACTTTATTAGGTTTTGGAGATAAGGCAACAGAACTATATAGAATGATTAACCCAATAGAGCAGTCAAAAACTAAAGATGCTAGCAATAAATATAAAGTTGAACCATATGTGATTACAGCAGATATTTATGGAGTTGGAAATTTGGCTGGAAGAGGCGGTTGGACTTGGTATACAGGTTCTAGTAGTTGGTTTTATAAAGCTGGAATAGAGTATATTTTAGGAATAAAAATACAAAGTAATGTATTGAGAATAGAACCATGCATTCCTAAAAATTGGAGAGAGTTTTGTGTCAGATATAAATATAAAAATAGTATATATAATATAAAGGTTTTAAATAAAGATGCAAAAAACTCTGGGGTTAGAAGTGTAAAAGTTAATGAAGTTGAATGTAAAAATGAAATTGTATTAGATGGAACAGGTAAAATATTTAATGTATTGGTTGAAATGTAAAGTGGACGTTTTGGTTTTAAGAGCTTTTCTACTTAATTTGTGAAAATTTTTATGATTGGTTTTTATGAATTTTGTTTAAAGGCTCTTAATTTGTAATATTAATTTATTTAAATAAAAAAATAAGAAATGAAAAATAATATCAAAAAAATAGCAAAAATTTGTTGCTATTTTTTTTTTGTTTTGATAAAATAGACTTGAGAATTTATAGTTAAATTTTATAAAAAAAATTGGATTAAAAATAAAGTATAAATAAAATAGACAAAGGTTAAGTTTTAGGAAGGAAAGTGATTAAAATTGGCTAGAAAAAGAAGAAAAACACAAGCAAAAGGAAAAAGAAAAACTACATATAATAATGAAGTTAATTTTCAAATAATAGGAACAATAATTTTTAGTGTTTTATTAGGGGTGCTTTTATGCACAAATTCTGGTGAAATTGGTAAAAAACTAAATGAGGTTTTAGGTGGCTTTATGGGAATTTTAAGATATGTTTTACCAATAGGAACATTTGCAATTGCAATAAAAATGGCTTGCAAGAAAGAAGAGGATTATATTACAACAAAACTTGCTCAATATGCTGTACTTTTAATATGTATTGCAATAATGTTGAGTGTTTACCAAATTTCAAGTGGAAGTATAGAAATAACATCTGATATATCACAAAGTCTAAAAAAGGCTTATGTGCTTGGAGCTGCAAATGAAGGCGGAGGAGCAATTGGAACACTTGCTGCAATTTTTCTTGTTAAAATGTTAGGTGTTTTAGGAGCAATTATATTAAGTGGCGGAATTTCTATTATGTTATTTATATTTATTTGTGGTGTAGATATTTCAGAATTTATAAGTGAAAGGTTTGAAAAACATTTAGAAAGAAGAGAAGAGAGAAAAATAGAAAAAGAAGAAAGAAAAACGAGAAGAGATGAATATATTTTAGCTCAAAGAGAAAATATAAAAAAACAAAGAGAAGCGAGAAGATTAGAACAAGAAGAGAAGCAAAGAAATAGTAAGCAGATTGAAGAAGCAAATGATGTAAAAGTTCCAAAAATTGAACCTGAACAAATAAAAATAAACTTAAATGGTAGAGTTATAGATGATGATGAAGAAACAAACGTGAAAGGTTTAAAGAAAATTTTTGGCAAGAAAAATAAAGAACAAAGTGTGGCTAAAACCGCAAGTACAATTATGGCTGATGAAGAACCAAAACAAGAGAGTTTATTTGTTCAAGAAGAAGAAAAGAAACAAGACAAAACAAAAGAAGTGTTACAACTAGGGCATACAATAGCTGTAGAAGAAGACAATTATGTATTTCCACCAGTAGAACTACTTAGCAAAAAGGAAAAAGCATCTTTAAAAGGAGGCACAAAATCACTTACAAATACAGCTTCTAAATTGCAAAGAACATTATATAGTTTTGGTGTTCAAGCAAAAGTTGAAAATGTTACAGTAGGGCCTGCGATAACTAGGTATGAATTAAAACCGGCAGAAGGAGTTAGGGTAAGTAAAATTGCTAATTTAGCAGATGATATTGCACTTAATTTAGCAGCAGAAACAATAAGAATAGAAGCTCCAATACCTGGAAAACAAGCAGTTGGAATAGAAGTACCAAATGAAGAAAAAGAAATGGTAGGATTAAGAGAAGTTATAGAAAGTGATGGTTTTAAAAATAATGATTCTAAATTAAGTGTAGCATTAGGAAAAGATGTTGCTGGTCAAGCAGTTATTGCGAACATTGCTAAAATGCCACATGTACTAATTGCAGGGTCTACAGGTTCTGGTAAATCTGTTTGTATAAATACAATAATTACAAGTATAATTTATAATAGTAAACCAAGTGAAGTAAAACTTGTTATGGTTGACCCAAAAGTAGTTGAACTTTCAGTTTATAATGGAATACCACATCTTTTAATTCCGGTAGTAACAGATCCTAAAAAAGCTGCAGGAGCTTTAGCATGGGCTGTACAAGAAATGGATAATAGGTATAATTTATTTGCTCAAAAGGGTGTAAGAGATTTAAAAGGGTATAATAAAGCAGAAGAAAAAGAAGGACAAGGAACATTGCCACAAATTGTAATAATTATAGATGAGCTTGCGGATTTAATGATGGTTGCGGCAAAAGAGGTTGAAGATTCTATTTGTAGATTAGCACAAAAAGCAAGAGCCGCAGGAATGCATTTGGTTATTGCAACACAAAGACCGTCTGTAGATGTAATTACAGGTTTAATTAAAGCAAATGTCCCATCAAGAATTGCATTTGCAGTATCTTCACAAATAGATTCTAGAACAATTTTAGATCAAGTTGGTGCAGAAAAACTTTTAGGAAAAGGAGATATGCTTTTCTTTCCTGCTGGTGCTTCTAAACCTACTAGGGTGCAAGGTGCATTTGTTTCAGATGAAGAAGTAGAACAAATTGTTGACTTTATAAAATCAAATAGTACAGCTGTATATAGTGAAGATATTTTAGACACAATAGAAAATGGAAGTAAAGAAGAACAAAGAAAAAATCTAGAATCTGAACAAGCGGCTGATGACGATAAAGACCCGTTCTTACAAGAAGCGATCGATACGGTTGTTGAAACTGGGCAAGCTTCAACATCTTTTATACAAAGAAGGTTCAAAGTAGGATATGCAAGAGCAGGAAGAATTATAGACCAGATGGAAGAAAGAGGCGTTATTTCAGGTTACCAAGGAAGTAAACCTAGAGAAGTATTATGGACTCTTGAGAAATTAGCTGAAATGAAGATGGGAGCAAGTCAAGAAGAGTAGAAAGGATAATAACTTGAAAGATAAACTATTAGATAAGATTGCCAAAAATAATTATAATAATAAATTAGAAGAAGTATTATTAAAAAAGAATTTTTCGCCAGATGTTAAAAATACTTTGTTAAGTATGTTTTATAAGATAGAAAGTGGATATAATGACTATTTTACAGTAAAAAGAGATGTTTTTGATAAAAAGGAATACATTGCAAAATTAATAAAAATAATAGAAAAAGACTGTAAATACATTAGTTTTATAAAACCGAATAGCAAAGAAAATGAATTAATTTCTAAACGTGGCTTTTTAGTAAATAAAGCTAAAAAAGAAATTTTGTGTTACCCAATAGATGTAAAAATATTGTATGCAATAGCTAAAATACAAAAAATGAATGTGGTTGTAAAATATTTAGATAAAGACCTAGAAGAGACATTATCTAAAATGCTAAACATAGGAAATAATATAAATATGGTAGAACCATTAAGAGATTTTAATGGGTTTTCATGGAATATTGTTATTAAAGAAATTGAAAGTATTGATTATAATTTAATATATCAAAATATGCTTTTTTTAATGGGAAATAAGTTTTTAGATAAATGGGTAAATAATTATGATAAAATGGTAGATTATTTTGATTTATTTCAAAGTAAAGTAAAGCCAAAAACTATAGATAGAATTTGCAAATTGGCTTTATTAATTGAAATGAAAAATAATGAAAATTTTAAAAAGATAATATCTAAAAAAGAAGAAGAGTTTAAAAAAGAGTATGAAGAAATGCAACAAAAGGAAAATTATTTATTAAAATTAGCAGAAAATAAAAAGAAAATTGAAGGAAAAATAAAAGATATAGATAAAACTGTAAGTAATAAAAGGCTTTTACTTGAGGAATATGAAAAAAGAAATGAAAAGTTACCATTAGAAAAGAAGATTTTTAGTATTAGAATTTTAAAAGAAATTTTAAATAAGGAAAGAATTCAATTGCTTAAAGAAATAGAATTTGCAAATCAATTAATGAGACCAAGGGTATTTTTGCAAAAAAGAAAAGAAGTAAAACAGAAATTAGAGCTTTTTGAAGTAGCAAATATAGAAGATATGCAAAAAGAAATTGAAAAACAAAAAATACAACTTCAAAAAGATGTACTTGAGGATTTACTTTATAAAATACAAAATGTTCAAGAAAAGAATGAGTTAATAAATATTATATATATTTTTAGATATTATAATTTATTGCCAATTAATACAAAAACACATATTTATGAATCTAGCAAATTAAAAAATGAAATAAATAAAATAACGAATGTACTTATAAAACAAGCCATAAATATGAAAGTGATAAACCAAATTTCTATTATTGACCAAGTGAATAATGAAATTATAAAAAACATTTTTTATTCAAGAATTATATCTCTTGAAGATATTAATATAAAAATAACAAAAGAAAAAAATGAGCTTTATTTAGAGCTTTATGATGAAAATATTTTAGAAAACAAAGTTAAATTAAATGAAATTACAAAAGAAGAGCTAAAAATTAAGTTAAACAAAAAGGTTAAATTATTTATTTAAGAAAGAGGGATTTATTTATGAAAATTACATTTTTAGGAGCAACCAAAACAGTTACAGGTTCAAATTTTTTAGTAGAAACTGAAAATAAAAAATTTTTAGTAGATTGTGGTATGTATCAAGGTGCTGCAGAAGATGAATATGAAAATGAAGCACCATTTGATTTTAATATAGAAGAAATAGATTTTATGTTGTTAACACATGCACATATCGACCATTCTGGAAGAATTCCAAAACTATATAATGAAGGATTTAGAAAACCAATATATGCACATAAAGCTACTTGTGACTTATGTAGTTTAATGTTACCAGATAGTGGGCATATTCAAGAAATGGAAGTAGAATGGAAAAATAGAAAAAGAGAAAGAAAGGGAGAAAAGCCATTACCACCATTATACACAGCAGAAGATGCAGCAAGATCGCTAGAGCTTTTTGAACCAGTAAAATATGATGAAATAATAGAAATTACTCCTCAAATACATGTAAGATTTAATGATGCAGGTCATATGCTTGGGTCTAGCATAATAGAAGTATGGGTAAAAGAAGATGGAAAAGATGTAAAAACAGTTTTTTCTGGAGATATTGGAAATAATGATATTCCACTTTTAAGTGAACCAACTATGATAGAAGAAACAGATTATTTAGTTATGGAATCAACATATGGAAATAGGTTGCATATAAGAAATAATGAAAAAGCAAAAATATTTTTACAAGTTGTATCAGAAACTTTAAATAAAGGTGGAAATGTTATTATACCATCTTTTGCAGTTGGAAGAACACAAGAGATTTTATATGAGCTAAATAAAATTAAAGAAACAAAGATAGATGACGAAAAATTTTTAGAAGAATATAAAACATTAATGAAAACTCCAGTTTATGTGGATAGCCCGCTTGCAATATCTGCAACAGAAGTTTTTAAAGAAAATATGGATCTTTTTGATGAAGAAACACAAAAAGAAATATCAAAAGGAGACAATCCTTTGGAATTTCCTGGGCTTAATTTTACAACTACAGCAGATGAATCAAAAGCTTTAAATGAAAATAAGATTCCATCAATTATAATATCTGCAAGTGGTATGTGTGAGGTTGGAAGAATAAAACATCATTTAAAACATAATTTATGGAATCCTAAAAACACAATTTTATTTGTTGGTTATCAAGCACCAGGAACTTTAGGATATAGCATAGTACATGGAGCAAAAAAAGTAAAAATATTTGGAGAAGAAATTGCTGTAAATGCCAGAATAGAGTACATTGAAGGGTATTCAGGACATGCAGACCAAGAATGGCTTATGAATTTTGTATATTCATTTAATAATCAAAAGCCAAAACATATTTTTCTTGTACATGGAGAACCAGATTCGGAAGAAGCTTTAAAAGAAAAAATAGAAAATGAAGCAAAAATTGCTGTTACGGTTCCAGAATATGGAGAAACATATGATGTAAAAGATATGCCAGAACTTGTATCTAAAATTAAAACAACGAAACCAAAAACAATAAGAAATGAAATAATAAAAAGACTTGATGTTTTGCAATCACAAATTAATGATATGAAAGATTCGGTTACACAGGATGTAAATAATAAAGAATTAAAGGATGAAGATATGTTTAGAATAAATGAAAAAATGAAAGATTTAGAGCAAGATATATTAAGAATAATAGAAGGATAAAGGGGGAAATGCACAAATGGAAAAGTATCTAAATGAAGCAATAATTGGAAATGATAATATTTTGGCAACTTATACAAGTAAAGGGGAGTTACAAAGATTATATTATCCAGGTAGAAGCATAAGGCAATATGTTGATTTTTCACATATTGGAGTAAAAATAAATGATTCTGGTTTAATATATTTACATGATGATATAAATAATGTTTATAAGCAATATTATGATATTGATACAAATATATTAAATACAGAAATTAAAAATACTTATTTTGAACTTAAAATATTACAAACAGATTTTGTAGCAATAAAAGATAATGTTTTAGTTAGAAGGTATACTTTCATTAATGAAAATACCATTGATTTAGATATAAAATTTTTAATACATCAAGGAATATTATCTAGTAAAAATAATTTTGTTGGTTGTAAATTAATTGATAATGGAATGATTCAATATACACATGATTTTATTGTATCAACATTTTGTAAAGATCATGAGATTTTTAGCCATCAAATTCATGGAAGCAAAAATAATATTCGTTCAGGGGAAATTTATGATAAGGATTATATAGGAATGTCAAATGATTCTTCAGTTTCCTACGATATTAATATTATAAAACCAGGAGAAAAAAAGCAGATTGATATATGTATTCTTTTAGAAGAATTTCCAAAAGATATGGCACATTTAGAGACTGAAATAGAAAGAGTTAGAAAAATTGATTTTAATTCTGAATATAATAAAACAAAAAATTATTGGAGAAAATATTTAAAGGCACATGATGGGTTAAATTTAAAAGAGCCAAAAAATAGTTATGAGGAAAAATTAGCAGATATTTATTATAGAAGCATTTTGCTATTTCCATTGCTTACAAATATGCAAACAGGGGGAATAATTGCTTCTCCAGAAATTGATGAAGATTTTACAAAGTGTGGAAGATATGCATATACATGGCCAAGAGATGCGGTTTTTATTGCAAGAGCAATGGATATTTTAAAGATGACAGATGAAGTTGAAAAATTTTACAAAGTTTTTTGTAAAAAAACGCAAAGTAAAGATGGAAGATGGGAACAAAGATTTTTTTCAGATGGAAATTTAGCACCATGTTGGGGGTATCAAGTAGATGAAACTGCTAGTGTTATTTTTGGCGTGAATTCTCATTATGAGTATACTAAAGATGAAAAGTTTTTAAAGGCTGTTTTACCAATGTGTGAAAAGGCAATTGATTTTCTAAAAAGATATGTTAAAGATATTTTTGAGGGTACAAATAAATATCATGTTAGCTATGATTTATGGGAAATGCACGAAGGTATAAATACTTATTCTCTTGCAAGTATTTATTCTGCATTTAGTTCAATGCTAAATATTTATAAGGTTCTTGGAAAAAATATTTCTAACTTTGAAAATAATAGATTAAAAGATGAAAAAATTCAAAAGCTAAAATTAGAGTTAGAAAGTTTACAAGTTGAAATAAAAAAATACATAAATGACAATTTATATGATGAAGAAAAAAAGTCTTATGTAAGAAATATTGAAGATAGAAGAATGGATATTAGTTTGATTGGTACTGTTGTTCCATTTAATATGTTTACACCAAAAGAAAAAAAGGTGCAAAATACAATAGAAAGAATTAATTTAAGTTTAAGAACTTTTACAGGAGGATTTCAAAGGTTTGAAGGTGATCATTATATGAATGGAAATCCTTGGCCAATAGCCAATATGTGGATAACTTTATATTATTTAGAAAAAGGAGAGAAAACAAAAGCAAAAGAGACTTTTGACTTTGTTATAAAAACAGCTGGCATGCATAGCCTGTTAGGTGAGCAAGTTGATAATAATACTTTAAAATCTTGTTGGGCTTTAGGTTTAGGTTGGAGCCATGCTATGTTTATATTAGTTTTGGAAAAAATGCTAAAAAATAAATAATGTTTTTAAGGAGGACAATATGAAAAATAATAATAAAGGTATAACGGTAGTTGCTTTAACTATAACAATAGTAGTATTATTAATTGTTGCAGGTATTACTTCATATAGTGGTCTTCATACTGTAAAAAGTGCAAGATTTTACAATGCAGAATCTCAAATGAAAATTATTAATGCTAAAGTTTCGGAACTCTATGATGAGTATAAAGATGGAAATACTGCAGTTCTGAACTATGGAGATGTTTCTGGCAAAGAAGGGTATAGAATTTATACTAAAGGATTTATAAAACAAAAATTTAATATAGAAGGAATTGACTATGACTTTTTGGTTAATGTGAAAGATAGAAAAGTTGAACTTGAAGAAGGAATTCAGTATCAAGGAGAATCGTATTTTACTTTAGAAGACTTTGGAATAAATAATGTGCCATATAGTGGGGATTAAATGTAGTCCCTACTATTATTTTAAATCTAACCAACTCTATTCCATAATTTTTGTTATTTAATTGTAATTTTTTTTTTATAAAAAAATGGAAAAAAAGTCTTGACAAATGAAAAAAAGATGGTATAATAATAAATGCATTGAAGAAAAAGTGCAGGTGTAGTTCAATGGTAGAACCTCAGCCTTCCAAGCTGATGACGTGGGTTCGATTCCCACTACCTGCTCCATTTGAAGACAACTTACGGACTAATTAAAGTTCGTAAGTTTTTATTTTATAAAAATATAATGTTCTCTTTCTAGGAAGGAGGACATTTTTTATGCTTGAATTTAAAATTACCCAAGAACTTAAACCTAATCCTAAACTTTTAGAACTAATTAAGGACTTTACTTATAAAACTAAAAAGGGAAAAGTCAAAGTTCTTCTAAATACTAATTTACAGTTTATTGAACCTACTGAATATTTAATTACATATCCCATTACTATTACTATACTTGAATATAAAGTAAATGAAATTAGCAACAAACCATTCTACATTAAAGAGCGTAAAGAAAAGTATAATTTGAAAGAAATTGAAACTTTTTTAAGAAATTTTTAAATTTAGGGTTTACTTTTGGCGTTTAAGTGAGGAAACATATAGAGAAGTATTAGAATTAGACTTCGTAAAAGTTCCTTTGAGTGAGGAAACTAATGAGGAATGTTAAAATTTTTAATTTAGTGTCTGCTATTTTTAGTTTGAGTGAGGAAACATATGAGAGGTATTTTAATATTTCTCAAAATTTAAGAGAAGGAGGAAAATTATGAGATGTGGAGTTTATGTAAGAGTATCTACTGATGACCAAAGAGATAATGGTTATTCTATTGATTCACAACCTAGAATGATTAAAGAATATTGTGAAAAGAATGAATATAATATTGTTGATATTTATAATGATGCTGGACATTCTGGAAAAGATTTGATGAGACCTGAAATGCAAAGATTATTAAAAGATATTAAATCTAAAAAAATTGATAAGTTAGTTGCAATTAAAGTTGATAGACTTACTCGTAATAATTATGATGGTTTTTGGCTACTTAATTATTGTGAGGAACATGATGTAAAAATAGAACTAATACTCGAACCTTATGATGTATCTACTGCTAATGGTGAAATGATTTTTGGGATGAATTTAGTATTTGGTCAAAGAGAAAGAAAAGAGATTGGTGCAAGAACTAAACGTGCTATGGAAGAAATGGCATTAGAAAAAATATGGAAATAAAATATACAAGACAAGGAGATTATTTATTACCAGATTTATATTTAGAAAAAGGCGAAAATTATGGAAGAATTGGAAGATATGGAATATTGAGATTACACTTTATTGCTCAAGATAAACAAGCACTTTATGAGACATTATTGATGACAAATAAATTAACTCATCATCTTCTTTTAGAAAGTAGAGCTTGTGAGAATTATTATAAAGAACTAATGGAAAATTATATTAAGAATGATGAAAGACTGTCTGAAAAAAGCAAAGAATTAAATCCATTGGAATGGACAAAATTAATGAACAACTATAAAAATACAGCAGAAGAAACTGTCTTAAATGAATATGTTTTTATATAAATAATCTTTAAAAAAGAGGAAAAAATTATCAAAATAATTTAATCCTCTTTTTATATTTTTTAGACTGTGGGAGTAAAAGTAGTGTCTAGCCAGCACTGAATTTGTACTCCCGCACAAATTCTATTATGGAAATTCCCATACACTCTCTATAAAAAACGAAAGTTATAGTAATTAGAAAAAAATAATAAATTAAATATTTCTTTCAATAACAAAAAACTATTTTTTTAAAAGGCACTAATTGATTTTAATTGTTATTAAAAAGAAATAATTTAAAGAAATTCTATCATCTTTCATCATAATCTCCGATGTGAATTTATTTCTTGAACTTTAGGCTGCATATTTTTAACTAATTGTTCTGTATCAACTAAAGTTTGTTTTATTTTATCTGGTGAATATTCATTATATTGAGATCTCGAATTTCCAGAATAATTCATTATTGATTGAAAGACTTGACCTAAATTACCTAATATTGTCATTATCTCTTTTTCATCAAATCTATCAAAAAAAGTTCCAAAATATTTCTCATTTAATCCTGCTCGAATTGTTGTACTTAAATCTCCAAAAGTTTTACCTACTAGTTCATCACATATTGTTTCAAAAATACCATATTTTGAGTTCATTGTACTCCAATAACTATAATCAGCACATATTGGAGGGCATGAACAATTTTGTTTTTTAGGTACATTAATCTTCTTACATAGGACTTGCATTGATTGAGCAAATTTTTCTACTAGATATTCTTCTAAGCAGCTGAAACCAGACAAATATGTATGTATACTTTCTGTTAATTCATTTGGATGCTTTTTTTTAATTTCAACAATATGTTTTAACACTTTTTCTTCTAAATCAGCTCTTTCATATGAAGTCATTCCCATTAAAGCATGTCCAAGTTCATGATAACATATATTTGATCTTAATCTATCATTTGTCATAGCTGTATCCAGAATACCTATATCTCTTTTTCTAGTTTGTGAATTAATTCGTGCCACGCCATTTGCTCCACCTAACTCTTGCTTACTTTCAATATGAAAATTTATACCTTCATATTTGCTACTTACTTTATCAGATAATAAACCATTAGTTTTTAAAAAAATTTCAAATGGTATCAAATCAGAATTAAGTAAATTTATTTCATCACTATTTAATTTTCTCATAAACTATTATTCACCACTTTCTTTTATTATTTAAGATATTTAATATCTAATTCGTTATTTTTTATAAGATAAATATCTTTAGCATTTAAGCCATCTTTAACAAATAATTCCGGGATATTACATTCTTCATCTTCAAAACCTTCTACTTTTAATCTAGCCATAGCTTGATTAAAAGATTTTTCAAGAGAAAATCCAAAGCCAATAGATGAATATAATTGTGATGCAAATATCATTGCAATATCTTCTCTAACAGATGTATTCATACCTATTGTTGCCTCAACATACTCGACAACGCCTTCAGCAATACTAGATGAATAACAATTACTAAATACAACTAATCTTAAATCATCTGTAATAGTGTTAACCATTTGTATTATTGCATCTATTTCAACAAGTTTAGGATTATCATATTTATCATGAAAAACTAACTTTCCATCTTCTGTACCATGTCCCGTGAAATGAATTACTGTAGGATTAACTTCATTTATATACTGAAATAAATCATCTGTTCTAGTAGCCCATTTTGTCACAAAATTTATGGAATCTCTATCAGGTGATTTTTGTATTGATTCAGCAATATCTCTTGCTTCCTTATCTAGACTTAATTTTTGCTGTTCTTTTAAATTTCCTTGTTCATCTGTAAATATAATATCAGGGTTAGAAGCAATAAATAGTATATTTATCTTATCTTTACTTTCTTTTAATTTTCTTATTTCATTATCAATTTGTATTTGATGCAATCTCTGACATTCAACTTTATCATTAATGCTACTTATTTCCATAATTGTATTATCTTCTAATCTTTTACGTTCCTTTTCTTGTTCTTTTTGCAATTTTACTTCTTCAATATATAATTCTTTTTCTTTTGTAGCTATTTTTTTATCATAATCAGCTATCTTTTTATTTGCATCACTTTTCTTTTTTTCCTCTTTGTTAATTTCATTATATTTACCTTTTATTGTGGATGCTGATTTAGTACTTTTCAATTGATTAGATAATCTTATAATCTTTTGACTTGCTGAACTAGCATCGCTAACATATTTAACTCGGTCCTTTTTTAATCTAGCCAATTCGTCTTTTTTTCTTTTTACATTCGAAGAATACAAGTTTATCAATGACATAAATTCACCTCCGGGAACTTAAACTATGATTATTATACTATAAAATAACAAAGTTTTCCATACTCCCGTTGAAATTTAATAAGAATTCATATATAATATTTTTAGAAAGAGAGCATTATGGTTCGTAAGCTGTAGCTTAATCGCTCCAATGACGTTTCTGTTCGAACTAACAGAATTGATACAAAATCAATCAGAAAATAAATCTGGTTGATTTTTTTGTTGCCTAAAACCAATATTAAAATCATCCAAACGAAAGGATGGTGTGAAAAATGAAGATAATTAATCAAGAACTAGAATTTGAGGAATGTCTAAAACAGAGACTAGAATTTATATGCGAGTTTTCTAAAGTTACTCCTACTTTTATCAATGGTAGCATTAGAAAATTATCGAAAACTAATCTCACATATATTGAACCGCATAGAGTAATTATTAAAAATGTTACTTTTCTAGTTTTCAATTATTCAAATGATGTTTACATCTCTAATTTAGTAAAAAAGATTAAATTATCAGAATTAGAAGAATATTTGAAAAAATTATAATTTGTAAAAAATGTCAATAGTTTTTGATTAGGACACCCTAAAAATGATATTTTGCGTTATGGATAGAATTTAATTTAATTACAAAATTGATTTGACTTTTTGAAATAATCTATGTATAATAAATATAGGAAATGACAAACCACATATGTGGTCTTGCCAAGTTAAGGATTTAATAAACCATTAAGCTCAGCACAGCAGAATGGTTTATTTTTTTATTTATGTAGTTGCTTATCAACCCAGTTCTTATACAGAACTGCTGTCAAGGCAACGTTTAATGTTAAAGATAACATAAATGATATTACAAAAAATAGTATCACTTTAACCATAAACATCACCACCTTTCCTACGATGTTTCGTAAAGATTGGTGGCAAAACCACATCTGCTTATCATCATTTCCTATGTCAGCTAGTATAATATAGTTTTTACAATAAAGCAATAAAAAGAACAAATGTATATATCTTGAAATTTTTTAAATAATTTGTTAATATATATCTAGCTTGATTGATTATTATATCAATCGTTAATGAGAGAAAAAGTTGTAGATAACTACGCTACCTGCTCCATTTGAAATTAACTTACGGACTTAATTGTTCGTAAGTTTTTATTTTATATGAAACTTTAAAAGTTCTCTTTTTAGAAAGGAAGACTTTTTTCATGCTTTGCATGACTATAACTAGATGATAAAAGCTGATATGAAAAGTAAAAAGTATTTATAGGTTTTTAAAGAAGAAGGAATACTGATTTTAGATTTGATTTTTGTAAAATTTGACATTATGTAAAAACCGTGGTATAATGTGAGCATATTAAATGAGATTTTAAACCAAAAATAAAATGAGAGAAATGAGAAGTTAATTATAAAAGTAAAATTAACGACTTTTTGGGTCGTTTATTTTGCATTATGCAAAATTTATATGGGAAATAGAATTTTTGTAAAAAAATTGCAAACACTAATTAGGTATGGTATTTTTTTATTAGAGAAATTAGGCAAGTTTTTTGTGAAAAATATTACATTTAGTAATTTATTGAGAAAAATTTGAAGTTAAATTATAAAAAGCAAAAGATAAAAAAATAATAATTTTTTAAAGTTTTTTGAATATATTCTATATTAAAAATTTAAAACACATATTTATTTTGCTTGAATGCAAAAAAATTAATATATTTTTAGTAATTTTGTTTGAATGTTTAAGATTTTAAATAAAAAATAAGGAGAGAAAGGATTTTATGGTAGAAAAAAGAGAAGAAAATTTAGAAGAAGGGAACATAAGAAGTGCGAGAAGAAGAGCACCTAAAAAAAATTATAATAGAAATAAAGAGATTATAAAAGAAGAAAAAGTTACTATTAGAAAAAAAAGAAAAACAAAAAATGAAGGAGTAAAAGAAAATCAAGCATTAGTTGCACGAAAAGAAAGTTCATTAAAAGAAGTACCAAAAGAAAGAAGTTTAAAAAAGGTTAATGAAAAAAACACATTAAAAAAACCAGGATTAAAAATAATTCCTTTAGGTGGATTACATGAAGTTGGAAAAAATATAACGGTATTTCAGTATGAAGATGAAATGATTGTTGTAGACTGTGGTTTATCATTTCCAGAAGATGAAATGCTTGGAGTGGATTTAGTTATACCAGATATAACATATATTCTAAAAAATAAAGAAAAATTAAAAGGAATGGTTATAACTCATGGGCATGAAGACCATATTGGTAGTGTGCCATATTTCTTAAAACAAATAAACACACCAATTTATGGAACAAAACTTACTTTGGGGTTAATAAAAAATAAATTAGAAGAACATAATTTAGAGTCATCTACAAAATTAAACGAAGTAGTACCAGGGGATACAATAAAGCTTGGTAAAAACTTTAAAGTAGAATTTATTCAAAGTTCTCATAGTATTCCAGATTCTGTAATGCTTGCAATTCATACTCCAGTGGGAACAGTTTTGCACACAGGAGATTTTAAAGTGGATTATACACCAATGGATGGAAAACTAATGGATTTTGGTAGACTGGCTGAACTTGGGAAAAAAGGAGTTTTAGCATTAATGTCAGATTCAACAAATGCTGAAAGAAAAGGATTTACTATGTCCGAAAGCACTGTTGGAGAGGTTTTTGATAGATTATTTAATAATTGTAGGAAAAGAATTGTTGTTGCAACTTTTGCTTCTAATGTGCATAGAGTACAACAAATTGTTAACTGTGCAATTAAATATAATAGAAAAATTGCAGTATGTGGTAGAAGTATGATAAACATGATATCTACAGCAAGAGACCTAGGTTATATAAAATGTCCAGATAATTTGTTTATTGATATAGATATGATAAATAATTATGTTGATGAACAATTACTAATAATTACAACAGGTAGTCAAGGAGAGACAATGTCTGCTCTTACAAGAATGGCTTCAGGAACACACAGAAAAGTAAAAATAACACAAAATGATTTGATAATTATTTCTGCAAACCCAATACCAGGGAACGAAAAGCATGTTTCAAAGGTAATAGATTCACTTATGCAAATAGGAGCAGAAGTAGTGTATAGTGCTTTAGCAGATGTACATGTTTCAGGTCATGCTTGTCAAGAAGAACAAAAATTAATTTTGGCTCTTACAAAACCTAAATATTTTATTCCAATTCATGGTGAATATAGGCATTTAATAGCACATGGAGAAACAGCAAAAATTATGGGAGTTCCAAAGGAAAATATTTTTAAACTAGAAAATGGTAAAATATTAGAGATGGATAAAAATAATGCAGAATTTACAGGATTAGTTCAATCTGGAATAGTTCTTGTTGATGGCTTAGGAATTGGAGATGTTGGAAATGTTGTTTTAAGAGATCGTCAACATTTGTCACAAGATGGTTTAATAATAGTTGTATTAACAATGGATGGTTCTACAGGAGAAGTAATTGCCGGGCCAGATGTTATTTCAAGAGGGTTTGTATATGTTAGAGAATCTGAAAATGTAATGGAAGATATAAAACAGGCAGTAAGACATGAAGTTAGAAGGTTTGAACAAAATGGAGTACGTGATTGGAGCACTATAAAAAATTCTATAAGAGAAAATTTAAGAGATTATATTTTCACAAAAACCAAAAGAAACCCTATGATTATACCAATTTTAATGGAAATATAAATTTAAATAAGGAGTGGTATTTATGAGTAAGGTTATAGTAATAACAGGCGGAAGTGAAGGGTTAGGAAAGGCAATAGCCAAAAGACTAATAAAAGATAATAAAATTATAATTATTTCAAATAATGAAGAAAAACTTAAAAAAACTGCTACAGAAATACAATGTGATTATGTAGTATGTGATGTTACAAATTATAAACAAATTGAAAATGCAATAGATACAATTCTTAAAAAATATATAAATATAGATATATTAATAAATAATGCAGGAGTATGGCTAGAAGGAGATTTAACAGAAAATACTTTTGAAAAAATAAGCAATTGTATAGATGTTAATACAAAAGGACCAATATATATGACAAAAGCAGTATTACCAAATATGTATAAAAACAAGAGTGGTTTAATTATAAATGTATGTTCTCAAGCAAGTTTTGATAATGATGATTATTCTGTTGTTTATAATGCTTCTAAATGGGCAATGCGTGGATTTAATAGATCTATTCAAAGAGACATTAGCAAAAAAGGTGTTAAAGTAACAGGTTTTTATCCAGGATTTATGCAAACTAATCTTTTCAAAAAAGCAGGAAATGATTATGATACATCAACAGGATTAGAAGTTGAAAAGGTTGCAAAAGCTATAGAGTACATTATTAATGTAGATAGTGATGTTATTATTCCAGAAATGGGAATTAAAGATATAGAAGAATATTAGATTAAATTTTTTGTTGATATTTAAAAAAATATGTAGTAAAATAATTATATTAATTAATTTTAAGAGGTGTAATTAATGTTAGAACAATTATTATTTATAACTATATCGGTGATTCTGTTTGGAGCTATATTTTTTAAGATGATTAAAAAAAATGAAACCGAATATATAGCAATATTGGTATTAGAAGCACTTGGAATTATGCTAGATGGAGCAGGAATAATATTTAATCTTAAGCTTAATTTTATTATTAAATCAATTATTTACTTTGTAGCAATTGTATTACCAATTTTACTTTTAATTTTAGAATATAAGAATATAGATATAATAAACAGTATTAAAATGTTGCAAGTAAAATTATATATGTCATCAGGCAATTATAAAAAAGCAAAAGATGTATTAATAGCTATAGTTGAAAAATCTCAAAACGATTATGTAGCACATAAAACTTTAGCGATTATTTACGAAAAAGAGGGAGGACTTAGAAAAGCAATAGATGAATATGTAATGTGCATAGATATAAATAAAAAAGATTATGATTCATACTATAAAGTATCTTTATTATTGACAGAACTAGGAAAAAAAGATGAGGCAATTCAAATGTTAGCAAATTTATTAGATAAGAAGCCAGATTATTACAATGCTTCAATCACCTTAGGAGATTTATTGTTAGAAAATGGAAATTATAAAGAAGCGGCAAATATATTTTTAGATGCATTAAAATTTCAACCTGTTAGTTTTGAACTTTTTTATGAATTAGGAATAGCATACACAATGTTAAATGATTTTCAAAGTGCAAAAGAATATTATGAAAAAGCAGCTCAAATAAATAGTTTGTGTTATAATGCAAAATATAGTTTAGCACAAATTGCAATGCTTTATAAAGATTTAGATAAAGCAGAACAATATTTTGAACAAACATTGGAATGTGAAGATTTGCAAGCAGATAGTTATTATGAAATTTCAAAAATAAAGCTAATGAAGGGACAAAAAGAAATTGCCATAAAATATATAAATATTGCTATAGATATTGAAAGCAAAAGAATTTCTGAAAAAATAAAAAAAGAACCTCTATTTATTCCGATAATGGCTAAAATTTCAATACCTTTTAATTTGGAAGAAAAGAAAACAAAAACTAAATTAAATAAAGCGGAATTAGTAGCAAAGGAACATTTAGAAAATACTACAGATATAACAATGAATATGGGATATATCAATTTGAAAGATGTAACTTTAAAAGAAGAAAATAAAATAAATGAATATCATAAAAAAGAAACTGAAAAATAAACAAAAAAACTGATTATTAATATAATATAATAATCAGTTTTTTTGGAGGTATGTAATGGAAAAAAATGCTTTATGTTTGTCTGGGGGAGGCGTAAAGGCCTTTGCACATATTGGAGCTATAAAAGCTTTAGAAGAAAGTAATATAAAATTTAATATGGTTGCAGGAACATCTTCAGGGAGTATTATTGCTCTTTTGTATGCTTTAGGGTACTCAAGTGAAGAAATGTATGATATTTTTAAAAAATATTGTAAAAAAATAAAATATGTTGATATCAAAAATATTTTTAAAATAATAGTTGGTTTAATTTTTAGACGTAAACTTATTGTTAATGGTTTGACTGATGGAAAGGTTATAGTAAAAGCAATTAAAGAGATATGTAAGGAAAGTGGCATTAGTAATATTAATGAGGTTAAAATGCCTGTTATAATACCAGCTGTAAATTTAAAAAATGGAGAGCTTATTGTTTTTTCTTCAAAAGAAATTAGAAATAAAATTTCTGATGAAGTAAAATATGTAACAGATGCACCGATTGATGTTGCGATAAGAAGTAGCTGTAGTTATCCTGCTGTTTTTTCTCCATATGTGTGGAAAGGAAAGCAACTTTTAGATGGGGGAATAAGAGAAAATGTTGCCTGGAAGGAATTAAAAGATATAGGGGCAACTAAAGTTTTTGGAATTAATTTTGAGACACAACTAAAAGAAAAAGAATGTTGTGAAAATATGATAGAAGTTGCTGTTAGATCTATAAATATGATGGCACATGAGCTTTCAAATTATGAATTAGATGGAATAGATAAATTGGTAACAATAACAACAGAAAAAATAGGTTTATTAGATACAAACAAAATGGATTATTTATATGAAACCGGATATAAAACAATGAAAAGATATTTAAAAAGGGCTGGAATTTGAGTAATTCCAGCCTTAAGTGTGGTTGCGGAGGTAGGATTCGAACCTACGACCTCAGGGTTATGAGCCCGGCAATATGTTTCTTTGGAATTGTTTTATAAAACTTTTCTTATTCTTACTCCTGCAACCTATATAGAGCTTTCCTCTATTGCTAAATTTTACTGTTTTTTTTCAATGTCCCTTTAATGTCCCTTAAACTGCATTTTTTATTAGGGACAAATTATTATTTATGCTTTCCAATCTTTTTGGAATAATATTTATATTATTTATGTCTCCAAGTTTCTCTATTTCTTTTTTGTTAGTATCTTCATCATACTCTACATAAAAGTCCATAGTTGTACTTGCTAGTGCGTGTCCTAAATATTGTTTTATTTGATTTATAGGTATATTGACATCGACACATCTTGTTGCAAATAAATGTCTAATTTGATATACACTTATATGTCTAAAGTTATGTCTTTTTAATATTTTATCTAAAGTATCCCACAAATAATCACTACTTAGAGCGTTCCCTAAACTATTCACAAACATATAATTATTGTCAAGTTGTTCTTTTTTAGTATATCCCTTTTCTTTCATAACAAGTAACATATATTCGTGCATAATTTCATTTAACCAGCATTGCAAAGGTATAGTTCGATAACTAGATTGTGTTTTTAATTTTTTTTCTTCGTAAGTAGATTCCAACTTGTTAAAATCATCATCATAATAAGTTATTTTTCCATAGTTGTCCATTACTTGTATATTTGAATTTTCATAATTATAATGTTTCCATTTTATACCACCACTTTCACCAGGTCGAAGCCCAGTATTTAAAATAAAAATATAACATAATCCATTATTTTCAGATAACATTATTTTTATAAATTCTTGTTGTTCTGCTGGAGTTAATGTTGGTTTTTTCTTTTTCTTTTGAACTCTTGGTGTCTTTATTGTAGGAATATGATTTACTTTTATGATTTTATCTATTTCAGCATCCTTGAATGCCATATTTAAAATGCTTTTAATTTCCCTAATGGTTTTAGGTGAATATTTTTTTATTGATTTTTTCTCATTACCTGTTGCTAAATCAGAGAAATATTCTTGTAAAATCATTCTATCAAGAGTCTGAATAGGATAATTGCCTAAATATGGAAGTATATTGACCTTGATTTTTTCAATGTACCCTTGTAGAGTTCTAGCTGTAACAAAAGGCTTTTTATGAATACGAATCCACTTTTTTAACCATTGTTCAAGTGTTATTTTATCTTTTTCAATGTATTCATTATCATTCGATTCTTGTTTTGCCTTTATCATTTCTTGAACTAGAATTCTTTTATCTTTATTAAATAAAGAAATTTGTTTTGATTTGCCATTTACTTTTACGGTGATTCTTCCTTCATAACCACCATTTTTTGCTCTTATGGAGCCCATTCCTCTTGTATTTCTCTTTTTCTTTACAGGTTGTTTTGGTGAAGTTTTTGCCATTTTTTTGCCTCCATTTATTAAAATAGAGAACATTAAAAAGTAAAAAGCACAATATTTAATATTCTCTATTATATAGTAATTTTTATAAAAACACAATGTTAAACAAAAAATCTACCAGAATTTTTATCAAACCAATCTTGCAACTTGTTTTTATTTATAACAATCCTTCTTTTAAATTTAATACAAGGAAAATCCGGATATTTTACTAATTCACTCATGAGATTTTTACTTATTCCCATTAAATTAGCTGCTTCACTGACATTTAAACCAATTTTTTCATCACTATTCATTTGTATCACATCCGTTTTTCAAATCTTTTAATTTCTTTTCTGCATAAACTTTACTTTCTGCAATGCTCACTACAATATTTCTTGGATACATTTTGAAGGCCTGTTTCATTTCTATGCCAAAATTAGCAACACTTAATTCACCTTTAAAATCAGAATGCATCATACTTTCAAAAGCTATTTGACCATAAGCAACTGCTTCTTTTTTATTCATAGCTTACACCTCCAACAAAAGTTTCAAAAAGAGAAATAATATTGTCCCATTGAATTTCCGAATCTTCTGTTATAGTAATTTCGCACTTTTCAATATAAGAATAATCTTTTTTTGACCTTATAATAAATTCTAATTTTTGTGAGTCATTTGCTGAATAATTTATTTCTGCATAAACTTTACTCTGTTTTGTATTTAATTTATCAGCTAATTTAAAAACTTTTAATAATTTTTGTTCCATATTTTTTTACCTTTCTTTTATATATTTAGGTACATCTGCGGAACGCCCAAGTTTTTCATCAAATTCGTACCTATGCTTAGAAGGGTTATATTTATAAGCACTAATGTTCCATTTTCGATAACTTTCATTGCTTAAATGTTTAGATTTTGATAATTCCAAAGTTGCCTGTCTGTGTTGTTCTTCCACAAAAGCAAAGTTATCATCAATTCTTTTTTGTTCTCTTTTGTGTTTTATAAATCTATTTTGATCCTTTTTTCTTTTTTCTTTTGACTTATTGCATCTATATTTTTTTTCTTCAGAGTATCTTTCATCCTGCTTAATTATTTTTGTAATATAACTAGAAGATGTATGTATCATTTCTGCTATTTCTTTTACTTTTAAATGCTCATTAAAAAAATACTTTATAATTAGTTCTTTTGAATTTTCCATTTAATCACCTATGGTTAATTTTTTGTCGACATTATTTTGATACGACAAGGATATTAGAGAAATTACTTAATCTCTAATTCTTTCATCTTTTTTCTAAATGCTTCTTGTTTTTGTTTCTTATTTTTTAATTCTTTATGGAGTTTAATTTTTAATTTTATTTTTGGTAGTAAAACGTCCATAAAAAATATTACAAATGTTAGACATATCCCTAATAATACAAATCTTAAAAACATCTTTTTTGCTCCTTTCCGTTTAAATAAGGCAAAAGACAGATAAGAGCTTGTCCTACCTGTCTTTTTATATAGTGCTTTCTTAAAATTTGCCCTTCACTATATAAACATCCTTTAACTCCAGAAAATTCTCCCCTAAATTTTAAAATTTGTAATTTTTTATTCCTTCAATTAGTTTTAGTATTAAATATTGGTATCTATCTTCATCTCCAAAACTATATTTTTTGAGTAAAGTTTTTTTTCTATCAATGATTTCTAGCATAGCCATTTCATCACCTTTTTGTGCTAATATTCCTAATTCATAAATACTTTTATTACCCATTTTATAAGTCCTCCTTAAAATATTTTTTTAATTTTTCAATAGCTCTAATTTTTATTTTGCTAACAGTTTTTGAATATATTTCGAGAATTTGTGCTGCTTCATTTTGTGATAATTCTTCTTGAAATAGCAAAAAAATAACTGCCTGCTCAATAGCAGACAGCGAATTTAAAGCGTCTTTTATAGACAAAGATATATCAACTCTTTCATAGTCATTTTTAGCTCCATTGTTAAGCTCAAAAAAACTCTCAACAAAGGCACAATATCCTTCGTCATCAAAAATTGTTTGTTCTTTTGAACTCATATCAATTTGTTTTTTGAAATACTTTTTAGATGATAATATTATAGTTTTTGTTAAGAAACTATCAAACTTTGCTTCATTAGAATTTTTACTTTCCATAAATGTTCCTCCCAAATTTTCATTTGGGCTTAACAGCACCTGTGTTAAGTGAACACATGAAAAATAAAACCTCCTCTCCTAAAAATATAAAATTTTTGCATACAAAAAGAGCCTAATATACTATGTCTAAAAAATTACTTCCTTTGTGAATCTTTAACTTTTAATTCTTTTGCAAAGTATTCTCCTAAACAAGCTCTATTAAGCCCTGTGGCAATTATACTGCGGAAAAATTTAAAAATTTGTCGAAATCTGTCACCTAAAATTTGGAAAAACGCACTTTTGAACAATGTATAAATTATGAAACGCTTTAAAATCCAACATTATTCGACAAAATTCTACTTTGTCAAAGTACATATTTTCAGTCTGTTACAGTATATAAAGTTTCTGTCAAAGAATATAAAATATAGCTGGTACAGTAATCTCTTGAAGGGAGGTCAGTTATGGCATTAGATAAAATACTAATCGGAGCAAGAATCAGAGAATTAAGAGAACAAATAATTGGAGAATCACGAGAAGAATTTGCCCAAAGATGTGATTTAGGTACAGATAGATATGTTGGTCAGTTAGAACGAGGAGAATTTTATCCATCTATCGAAGTGCTTTATAAAATTGCATATGCCACAGGTGCTAGTTTAAATTATTTATTACTTGGAACGGAAAATTCAAAAAAATCAAGAATGAAAAACAATTTATTAACTGTTATTGAAAACTCTGACACAAATGAGCTTAAAGCATATAATAAGTGTATTATGACATTAAAGGAAGCTTTGCATAATAATTTAGGCAAATAGCAATTTGATTATTGCTATTTTTTGTGTTATATTTATCTAGTAAAATATATTTTTAATAGGAGTAACAAATGAACTTTAAAACAGATTTATCTAATGCCAACCAAGAATTACTAAGTCAATTAGGAGTAGAAATTGAAGATAGAAATTATACTACAGAAGAAATAAAAAAATGTGAAAATAATATAGCAACTCATATTATGAGCAAAAGTTTGAAAAATATGGATCTTGCCAAAGAGAGTGTTAAGTATGGCAATTTAATGAACATTCTTGCTAGATATGAGAATTAAAATATATATTTAAAATTCAGACTGGAAGTGAAAACAATTGAATGATAAAGAACTAAAAGCATTTATAATAAATTTTATAAATAAAAAAGAAAAAGAAAGCGAAAATAAAGATTATATTGAATATTCTTATTACGAATTAAAAGTAAAAGCAGGGCTTACAGAAGAACAAATTGATGAAGTTTTACGTGTTAGTAGAGATTATTTTGAAAATAAGAATTATAGTGTTTATTTTACTAATGCCGAATTTGAACATAATGGTCAAAAAAGAAAAGTTGAAACAAACGATTATATGGTTGCGGTTAAATATAAATAGTAATTTGTAGAGGAGGAATATGTATGCAATTAATAATATATCCGTTTATTGTTTGTGTGGGAATTTTTTTGATACAACTTTTTTTCATAATAAGAAAAAACAAAATAGTATATAATGATATTCAAAAAAAAGATAAAAAACATTGGAAATTAGTTATAAAAATATTAGTAGCATTGATAATATCAATAATTGTAGGAGTTTTATCCTTTTACATATTAGGCATATATGTTTTAATAGGCTTAAATGCAGGACGCTAAAAGATTTATACAAATTACAATTTTGTAATTAGATTAAAGTTTATCTTATTATGAATTTGAATTTATGAGTTTGAACTCATTTGAGTTTATCAGTAAAATGATAGGCTCTTTTTTATATACTATTGACAAATGTTATATAGTGTTATATACTGTATAACAAGAGGAGGGAGTTTATGAAGATAATTATTAGTAATAGTAGTTCTGTACCTATATATGAACAAATAAAAAATACAATTATCAATCAAATTATGAATGATGAATTAAAAGAAGATGAAACCCTACCTTCTATTAGAAATTTAGCACAAGATATAAAAATAAGTGTTATGACTATTAAAAAGGCTTATGATGAGTTAGAACAAGAGGGGTATATAATTTCAAGACAGGGTAAAGGAACTTTTGTTGCTCCCAAAAATGTTGGTCTTGCTAAAGAACAAGCACAAAAGGAAATCGAAGAACACATAACGAAAATTATAAATATTGCAGATAAGTTTGAAATAAAAAAAGATGAAATTATAGATTTATTTGAATTATTTTATGGGAGTGATGATAAATGAAAAATGCAATTGAAATAAAAGATTTAGAAAAAAAGTATGATAAATTTGAACTTGGTAAAATTAGTTTAGATATTCCAAGTGGTCTTATTGTCGGCTTAATTGGTGAAAATGGTGCCGGTAAAACTACTTTAATTAAATCAATTTTAAACATTATTAAAATTGACAATGGTAGTATCAAAATATTTGATAAAGATTTTCGCATACAAGAAAATAAAATAAAAGAAGATATTGGCGTTGTTTTAGATAATACGTTTTTTCCTGAGATTTTAACACCTAATGATGTTAATGGTATTATGAAAGATATTTATAAGAACTGGGATCAAGATTTGTATTTTAAGTATATGAAAGACTTTGATTTACCATTTGATAAAGTTATTAAATCTTTTTCAAAAGGTATGAGAAAAAAATTAGAAATAGCAACAGCATTATCTCATCACCCTAAACTTTTAATTTTAGATGAACCAACAAGTGGTCTTGATCCAGTAGTTAGAAATGAAGTTTTAGATATATTTATGAACTTTATTCAAGACGAAGAACATACAATACTTTTATCAACTCACATTACAAGTGATTTAGAACATATTGCTGATAAAATTATTTTTATAGATAACGGAAAAATAATTCTTGATAAAACTCGTGATGATATTTTAGAAAGCTTTGGAATACTAAAATGTGATATAGATAAGTTTGATACTATTGATAAAGCAGATTATATTTGCTATAAAAAGAATAAATATGATTATGAATTTTTAATCAATGATAAGGAAAAGTTAAGTAAAAAATATAATGACTGTGTTATTGATAAAATAACTTTAGAAGATTTAATGGTCTTAATGATTAAGGGGGTAAAATAATGAAAGGATTAGTAAAAAAAGATTTAATGATGATTAAAAGTAATCTGAAATTGATAGGAATAATGCTTATTATTTTCACGATTATGGCTATTACAGGAACAAGTGATATATCATTTTTACCTGCTTTTATAAGTGTTGTTTTGTTTATGTCAACTTTTAGTTATGATGAATATAACAAGTGGGACGCTTATGCAATTACTTTTCCAAATGGAAGAAAAAATATTATAAAGTCAAAGTATGTTGCAGCCTTAATATTAAGTATTACTTCTACTGTTCTTACAACTATTCTTTCTATATTTATAGGATATTATAATAAGAATTTGAATTATGAAGAAACACTTTCTATTATGCTAGGTATATTATTTGCAGTTATATTTTTACAATCCATTATATTTCCTATGATTTTTAAATTTGGAATAGAAAAAGGTAGAATTATCTTATTTGTAGGAGTATTTGGAATAGGAGTTTTGGCAAGCTTATTATTCAAAAATTTCAAGATGAATATACCTCAAAATATTATGATGTTTTTAGAAGATTATTGGATGTTTATAATTCCTATAATTATGATTAGCATGATATTTATTTCATACAAAATATCAGAAAAAATATATTTAAAGAAAGAATTTTAAATTAAATTTGTAATATAAAATTACAAGTTATAGAGTTCATGCGATATATTAGTTAGTACCAAAATAACAGGTTTAAAAGCCTGTTATTTTTGCACTATAATTTATTAGCCAAAGCCATCATATCCTCTTTTTTAGTATCTAAATACTCTTTTGTTGTATTTATATTACTATGCCCCATTTGACTTGCAACCTGCTCTATTGTGTATCCGGCATTGTGTAAAGCATTAGTACCATAAAAATGTCTTAATAAATGAGGATGCAATTCTTCCAATTTGCACAAATCTTTATATTTATTTAATATTCTATTACAAAAATTTCTATTTACTGGCTTTTTAGTATTTATACTTTTCTGACTAATAAATAAATATGGATTTTTAGTATTTATTTGTTGTCTTTCTTCCAAATAATCTTTTATAGCAAAATACATTATATTATTTATAACAACTGTTCTAAACTTTTCGCCTTTTCCTACAATGTAAAGTTCCCTTTCATTTAGTCTTATATCCCCTATTTTTATATTTGTTATTTCACTTGCTCGTAACCCACCATAACATAAAATTGATATGAAACAAAAATCTCTTTTTGAAGCCTTTATGTCTTTGGCAGCATAATGTTTAATTTTATTTACATCTTGAACAGAAATTATATTATTATTTAATTTTGTTTTTTGTATCTTTATAAAATCACGATCCTTTATTACCATTTCTGTTTGTATTTTTTCTTGAATTAAAAATTTATTATAAGTACGAAGTGATGTCAATTTTCTATTTATTGTTTTAGAATCTGTACTGTTGTTCAATAAATATTGCTTATACATTTTAACATCTGCATAAACCAGTTCGTTCAATTCTTCATCGTACGAATCTTTATAATATTTTTCATACAACTTCACATCACTATAATAACTATTTATAGAATTTTCTGATAGTCTTAACTCAATATCCATAAAATCTTTAAATCCATTTAGCATAAGATCCCTCCCTTTTTGATTATGTTACATTTTTGTATAACGATTTTTTATGATTATGTTACATTTTTTATACATATTTTTCATAATACAGCTCTAAAATGTATCATAATCGCAATTATGTTACATTTTTTTTATAGTAATTTTTTGCTCTATATATAATAGAGCAAAATTATTTTACATATACCTTACAGCATTTAGTAAAAATCCCATACCATCTAAAAAGCCATTTTTGTAAAATAAAAAACTTTCTCTTGAATGAGCAGTTTCTATTGCATCATTTCTTCTAGTCATCATTCCCTTTAAAATTTCTTTTTCATCTGGTGCTAGGTTATCAGCCATAAAGTCATACATTTCTTTTGATTTTGATGCTACTTTGTTTTGGTTTAATACCATTTCTTCATCTTCCATATTTAAAGAATCTGATTTTTCTTGCATCTCAAAAATCTTTTGTATGAAATAATCACATTTCTTTTTATCCATAATATCAACTCCCATCTTTTTGTTTTCAAATATTGTATAAAATAAAATCTAAAAAAGGAACGTTGAAAAGAATAAAATTTTAAAAAATATTTTTCTGAAAAAAAGACATAAAAAGATAAGGAGAATATTGATATATAAACAAAAATATTTTTTTGAAACTAATTATTGAAATAAATTATAAAACTTAATAAAATATAAATGTGTATTAAGATTATGTTATAGTTTTTACTATAACTACCTATAAAGAATTATCTTTATAGCATAATTACTAAAATAAGTTAGTAATAAACACATCTGTATTTATTAAAATACAGCATAATTTTGGGTTACAACATAACTTATATATAGATTATTTGTTATGCTTAATAAATAAGAAAGTAAAATCAAGCTGGCCCCCTTAGCTTAGTTTACTTTCTCTTTTTTTGCCCATAAATAAAAGGAAAGGAGGATTTTTAAAAAATCTTTTTACACAAATATTCAATTAAAATTGGAAGGAGATTTTTATTATGAGAAGTGGTTTCGATTTAGAATTATATGGAGAAACATTTAAAAATTGTTTTATAGAAAGTTCTTCATATAAAAATGGAAATTTACAATTAAGTCTTTATGGTTTAGATGCAAATGTAAATCAAATATCACATTTTGCAGACATTACTTTGAATCAAAATGTTGTTAACTTAACAGATGACACAATTATTGTTGACAACAAATTTAAACCTACATTAATACCACAATTAGAGAAACTAGGAATTTTAGTAGAAAAAATCAAAATGTGCATCATTGATAATGTCTTTTACCCTATTTACAAAATAGATTTTTCAAAAATAAATAGCCAAAGGTATTATGAAACTGAATTACTTGCAGCATAAATAAAAATGAAAGGATGAAATAATATGGAACAAGTAACAAAAACAAATTTACCAATAGTCGGTAGAATCCAACATGGAATGCAACAAATTGTAAATCAAAGAAAAAGAGTAACAGAATTAGGATATTTTATTGCAACAACTAAAAATAATAATATGAATTTTATGTTGAATAGATTTAATGAAAAATACCCAAAACAAACATCTTTAAATATTCAATTTTTTGACGAAGAACCGTTATCAATTCGTAAAGCTAGATATAATCAAGGCGGAGCTGTTTGTTATTGTATGGCTGGAACTTCAAAGGGAAAACAAAAAGTGTCTAATAAATGGCAAGACATTGAATGTAGTTCTGATTGCCAATATTGCATTAAACAAAAAGGTGCTAGTAAACCAGCTTGTAATTATGAAGGTACTCTAAAATTTTTATTACCTGAAATAAGTAAGGACAGAATTTGGATTATGAAAATTACAGGTCAACAATCTATATCAAATTTAGAAGAATACATAAATTTTCAAAAATATTTAGGAAATTCTTTAAAAGGAACTTATACAATATTCTTAAATCAAATTGAACAAACTAATTCTGAAGGAAAAAAATTCAATAATTTTGTTATTGATATTGTAAAAGCAGAAAATTTTAATTCAAATTATCAAAAAAATACTAATAATTCTATTGTATCCACAGAAAGTCAAAAAACTGTTGATAATCCTATTCAAAATCAAGCAGAAATAGTAAAAACAACTAAAAAAGAAACTAATAGCCAAACAAAAAACACTACAAAAAAATCTACAAAAGTCAATACTGATAATGTTGTACCAATTACAGAAAATGAAAAAGTTGATTCTCAAGCAGAACAATCGCAAACAACAAATGAACAAAATAAGCAAAAAACTGAAACATACAAGGAACATTGCTTTTTATATGACACAGAATATAAAACATTTAAAAAAGCTGGAAAAGATACAGAATATTTAATCGCTAAAGTAACTGATATAAACGATATAACAACAGATGTAATAGTAAAACCAGAATTTAGAGCAGAAATGGAAAAATGCGATATTGGAACAGAATTGATTATTGAACTAGAAAAATTTAAAGATAATATTATATCAAAACATATTGAGTTCGTGAACATTATGCCAAAAAAAGTAGCAGCATAGATAAATCTTGCTACCACAAATTTTAATTTCACACTATACCTATACTATATAGGAACAATACTAAAAATGTCAATACTCAAAATAAAAAAATTAAAGGAATTTCTATGCACAATAAATTTAAAATAGATGAGATGGTTATAGTTAATGGCATTGGAAAAGAAAACGGAACTATTTATAAAAATAGGATTGCAAAAGTTATTTGTCGTGATCCTTTTTATTTTGATTATAATATTAAGTTTAATGATGGTACTGAGGATTGGATTGATGGAAAATGCTTAGAAAAGTTGGAAGGAGAATTTTAAAAATGAAAATTACATATTTAAAAACCATTGGTTTTAGAAAATTTGAGAATGAATTTGAAACAGATTTATTCGATGTTACATCAATTACTGGTGGAAATGCAAAAGGAAAAACTAACATTTTATATGCAGTTATTTGGGGATTTTTAGGTTGCAATCTAACTGGAGATGACAAAGTATATATTGGAAATAAAAATACAGATAATTGCTATGTAGAAATACATTTTATTGATAATTTAGGAGTTACTCATACACTTAAAAGATTAAAAAATAAGTACAATAACAAAAAGAATTTTTTATTATTAGATGAAAAGCAAATAAGCCAAGATGAATTAACATCTTATTACAGTGATAAAAAGCTATTTTTATCTATTGTAAATTCAAATTATTTTATTAGTCGTTCACCTGCAGACCAAAAAGCATTACTTGATAAATACTTGCCTGAAATTGATATTAAAGAAATTTATAATAAGTTAGATAAAGAAGAAAAAAGTATTTTAGAAGGATGCCCAAAAAATGTTACAAAATATATTCAAGAGTTAAATGATGATAAAAAAATGTACGAAGATAAAATAAAAAATCTACAAGGAAAAATTGCTTATGCAGAAAACTTTATTGGTGAAAAACTAGATACCCTAAAAACATTCGATAAGCAAGAAGAATTATCACTTGCACAGCAGGAATTATCATTCTTAAAGACTGACCAAAAAGCTGAAGCGAGAAATAAGCAATTAAAAATTGTTGAAAATCTTAACAGTCAAATAAACTTATATCAAAATCAAATAGAAACATTAACTACCAATATGATAAATGGAAAAAAGACATATCTTTCAATAAAAAATGAACCTATATCATATTGTCCAATGTGCAAACAACAATTATCTGATAAAGGTCGCTTGAATACCATACAAAATATGAAAACTGATTTAGAAAATGACTATTCAAATAAAATAAAACTTGAAACAGAATTACAAGAAATAAAGAAAAATCTAGCGGTTGAAAAATGTAAATTATATGCACTAGGAAATGACAATGCAGATAAACAAAAAACACGAATTACAGAAGTAGAAAATCAAATCAAAGTATTAGAAAAAGAAAAGTTTGAAATAGACCAATACAATACTTCAATAAATGTTAAGAGAGAAAATATACAAAAAGCAAAGGCAGATATACAAATATTTAACAAAAATATTGATGAATTATATAATAGTCTTGATTCTAATAAAAAAGCAAAAGATATTGCTCAGAAATTACTAATTAATTATATTGAAGCAAAAATGCAACATGCAACAAAACATTTAAAAAATGTCGGTATTAAATATTATACTATTTTAAAAGATAGTGGAGAAATTAAACAGGATTTTATTATTACATATAAAAGCAACGAATTTAAAAATTTGTCTAGGTCTGAAACTATTGCTACATCACTTGAAATTAGCAATATGTTAAATAAAATTTCTGGTGTTAATTTGCCACTATTTGTTGATGATAGCGAATCTTGTGCAGATTATAATTTTATTGAGGATTTTTCAAATGATACTCAAATTCTTATTGCAAAAGTAGAAAAAGGACAAAATTTAGAAATATCAAATTATCAAAATATAGAGACTATGCAAATTGCTGCATAGTCTTAATAAAATAATGGAGGAACACTTATGAAAATTAAAAGTTTATTAGTAATGCCAGGAAAAGAAGTACAAAAAGTAAAAATTCCTGCAAATATAAAATTTATAAAATCACTATTAGGAGAAGACCTACAAAAAATAAGAGTAAATGAAAATACAATTATTTATTTATCAAAGCAAACGGATTATACAGAATATAACAGGCTTTTTGATGGTTACATTTTAATTGGGACTTTTTTGATTGTATCTATAAAAAATAATAAAAGGGTTTCGATGAAAAAAAGAGATATTAGAAAATATACTAATATGTTCAAACTATCAAAGCATGAAAAGAAAGTAAATCTCTTTAAAGAAGAATTTTTAGAAGAATATTACTTTAATCAAAGAAAAATGAAAGAAAAAAATAGAGAGCATAATAAAGAGTTTATCTTTAGAGATGCCGCATAAATAAGGAAAGGATGATTTAAAAAATGAATAAATATGAAACAATATTTTTACTAAATATAAAATTATTAGAAAAGGATCAAAAAAAGATATTAGATAAAATAATAAAATGTATTTCGGATTTTGGAAAAATAAACGATATTAAAAACATTGGAAAGAGAACTTTAGCTTACGAAATAAGAAAGCAGAAACAAGCATATTACTATGAGATAGATTTTGAAGCAAAACCTCAATGTATTTCTGAACTAGAACGACTATATAGAATTATAGATGAAGTTTTAAAATTTATTACAGTAAAAATTGATGAATAAGGAAAGGAAATAAAAAATATGAACAAAGTAATTTTAATTGGTAGACTTACAAAAGATGTAGAACTTAGATACACTCAAACAAATAATACAGCTGTTGCTTCTTTTAGCCTCGCTGTAAATCGTAAATTTGTTAAACCTGGTGAAGAAAGACAAGCTGATTTTTTTAATATTATTGCATGGAATAAACTTGCAGAAAATATTTCAAAATATTTATTTAAAGGAAATCAAGTTGCGATTTCTGGTAGATTAGAAACAAGGTCTTGGGATGACCCAAACGGTCTAAAGCATTATGTAACAGAAGTTATTGCTGAAGAAATAGATTTTATAGGAAGTAAAAACAAACAAAATAATGAGGCAATACTAAACTCACCCACTCCTATAAATAAAAATGATGATACATCTGATTTTATATGTAATGGTGATGATTTGCCATTTTAGAAGGAGGGCTATTTATGTTTAAGCAGTTTTTTATAAATAAGTATTTTCAAAAATTAAGTAATACTAAATTTTTTAGAAATGATGAAAATGCTATTATTGGTAAAGCAAAAGATATTATTAAAAATCTTCAAGACCAAATCTATTATGTAGAAAATCCACACAATGATATTGATGAGGAAAATAGAGATTTTATAGTTGAAGAAGCAAATTCACTAATAGAAGAAATACAAAAAGAGTATCGTAACAAAAATAATGTAATAGGACTGTATAATCACCCAATGGCAGGTTTCTATGTACTACAAGATAAATATACATTATATAAAGATTTAAAGGATTATTACAATGAATTGGAGGGAAAAAATAAATGAATAGTAATGAAATGATATTTACAGAAAATGAATTGCAAATTTTAGCAAATGCTTTGGTTGTACTCTTAAAATTTAATGAAACGAATGGATCAGATTTAGGAGACTTTATCAGTGTTTCTGGATTATTAAGTAGAATGAACGCTGAACTTGACGATATTGAATTTCAAAGAATGCAAGAAATGGAGGCTAACAGGAATGAATACTAATATTATAAGTATTAAGTATGAGGACGACTTCTGTCCTCGTACTTTTAATGGTAGAGAATATTCATATTACACAAACAAAATATTAAATATTGGAGATTTAGTTGAGGCACCAACAAAATATGGTACCAAAATAGCAAAAGTAACTAGAATAAATGTACCAGAGAACGAAATTATAAATATTAAACCATATATGAAAACAATTACTCGTAAAATAAATAGAAATAGATACATCAATTTTTATGAGATTCAGGAAGATGCAGCATAATGAACGAAAAGCAAATTGCAAAAGTTTTAGTACAAAAATTGCTTGATATGGGATTTACTGTGCACAGATATAATGCAGTAACAACAAATTCTATTTATTTGAAATTGGATTATGGAGTATGTTGTGGAATTAGAATTGCTGATCATAATGGAAAAAAGAAATATCATTATAGATTTAATGTTGTAAAAGGTTATTGTGGGGATAAGATTATTTATTTTAAAAATCTTATCTCTTATTTTTATACCTTTGAAGAATTGCCACAACTATTAAATATGGTCCAAAAAGAACGAGAATCAAAAATAAAAAAATATGGTTTAGAGAATTACAAATTATATATGGAAAAAGAAAAACAAGAAAATGAGCTATTTAATAGATTTAAAATGGTAGCTTAAATTTGGAAGGAGAAATTTATGGATGGTTTAGAAAGATTGGAAAAAGAAGCAGTAGAAATGAATAATCATAACGTTATTTTAATTTTTAATTATATAAAAGAAAAAGAAAGTCTACGAGATAAATTTAATAATGAAGAAAAAACTATAAAAGGTATGTATGAATTTATATGTAATAAGGCAAGGACCGTTTCTCAAAATAATGTAGCAATGGTTCAAGACAATATTGTATATCTATGGGCTATGGCCTATTTCAATAAAACTAATGAAGAATTAGGAATAAATAAAAAAGTATCAACTCCAAAAAAGGAAACAAAGAAAACTGAAGTAAAAAAAGAAGAATTACAAGAAGAAAAAAAGGAAGAAAAAAAAGATAATCAAGTTTCTTTGTTTGAGGAGGTGAAAAAATAATGGGTTATATCACAGTAGCACATAGAAAAATTTTAAGACAATTAGACTCTATTTCATATTTTCCTAATGGTTGGGATAAATTTGTAAAAAACCAAGCAATTCATCATAATTTAATTATAAAATCTAGTAAAAATCAATGCTATTGCACAAATTGTCATACCACATTTATTAGTACCAAAAAAGTAAATGAAGAAATGAAATGTCCTAACTGCAATAACAAATATTTAATAAAAAGAAGTAATTTAAAACATTATAAATTTAAGGATTATTTGTCAATTTTGGATAAAGCAAATGACACTTTAGTTGTACGATATTTTGAACTGAGAACAATCATAGATGCTAATCATAATGCAACATCATCAGTTGTTGAGTTTGGCAGAGAAATCCCGGATAAAACACGAAATAGAGCGGTATATGTAAACGATAGAGTTTCCAGATGTCAAGGATGTATTTTTATAAGCCATAGTAATTATTGTGATGAAAACAATTGGAGAGAATATACTCGTAATTATTCACTTATTGATTATTCTATTGCATTTCCTAATAATATAAAGAACATTGTAAAAGATACACCATTTAAATATAGCAATATATGGAATGTTGTAAAACATTCACCATTTTATATAGATTTAGCAAAACTAATACAAAATACATCTGAAATATCAAAAGTAGAAATGTTAGCAAAATTAAAATTATATAAGTTAGCATTAAATGCCTATTGGTGTAATCCTAAAGGCAGTTTTCAATCAATTTTTGGTGTTCCTAAAACTTTTTATCCGTTTATGAAACGAAATAACATTACATATAGACAATTAAAAATACTTAGATTATTACAAGAACCCAATATAAAAAAGATTCATTATTTAGAAACTTTTGCTAGTTATTATAATGATGAAATAGATACTTTTGAAGAAATTTCAAAATATATAAAATTAGACCGTTTTATACAATATTCAAAAATGAAACACCATAAAATAGATATTCATATGTATAAAGACTATTTACGATTTGCTAAATTATTAGGACTAGACTTAAAAAATAATAGATATGCTTTCCCTAAAAATTTAAAAGAATCCCATGATGAATTAGAAAAACAATACGAAATTAACAATAAAAAAATTATAAATTTGGCAATAGTAAAACGAAGTAATGAATTGTTGAAAAATACATTCAATGATGGCAAATTTATTGTACTTCCTGCAACAAGCATAAAAGATTTACAAAATGAAAGTTCACAACAAAATAATTGTGTACGAACATATGCAGAAAAATATGCTGAAGGTTTTTGTGATATTTATTTTATGAGAAATGCTAAGAAGCCTGACAAATCCCTTGTAACAGTTGAAGTACGACATAATAAGGTAGTGCAAAGTAGAATTAAAAATAATAAATGTCCAACAGACCAACAATTACAATTTTTAAAAAGTTGGGAACAAAATGTATTGAAAGGAGCTGCTTAATATGACCACAAAATCAAACAATAAAGAGACAAAAATAAAAGATATATTTAATAAAATTCAAACTGGAGTAACAAATATAATAGAATCTGGAGAGTATGCAAAATTTTTAAAGTTTAGTAAAAATTTTCATTCTTATAGTTTTAATAATATTGTTCTTATATATTCTCAAATGCCAAATGCAACAAAAGTTGCTGGATTTAAAACTTGGCAAAGTATGGGAAGAAAATTAAAATATGGATCAAAAGGAATACAAATAATATACCCTATTAAACGAAAATATGAAAAAAATACTACTATTGAAGGTCAAAATAGCTTATTAAATAGTGAGGAAAAAGAGCAAAAGCAAACAATAGAATATCTAACTTATAGAGCAACTTATGTTTATGATATCTCACAAACAGTTGGTGAATCATTACCAATGGAAGATGATAAATTAAATACAAATAATAACATAGAACTATTTAATTATTTAAAGTCCTTTTCCCCATTCCCTATTAAAGAGATTGAAATTTTTGGTAGTACACAAGGTTATTGGAGTCCAAAAGGAAAATATATTGCACTAAAAAAAGAATTATCTATTGATGATAAAGTTGCTACACTGCTTCATGAACTTACTCATGCATTATACGATGATTTTGACTATAAAAAAGATAGAAATTTATCAGAAACATTTGTTGAATCAGTTGCTTATATTGTAGCTGATTATTTTAATTTAGATACATCAATATGTAGTTTTAATTATATTACATCTTATATAAAAGATGATATAAAAATACTTATGGAATTAGGAGATAAAATACAAAAAACAGCTAATAAATTTATAAAAAGATTAGAAGATGATATCAATAATAGAAATATACGAATAGCTGTATAGAAAGGATTTGTAAAAATGCAAATAGAAGATTATATAGAAGTCGCAAGGCATATAAATATATTAAATGTAGCATATCATTTATGCTTAGAAATAACAGATGATAAACATACAGAAGTTAAAGCAATTTGTCCATTTTGTGGATATAATAAAAATTCAAAAATTGCCACATTAAGTTTAAATACTACAAACAACAAATATTGTTGTAGTCGTTGTGGTGCTGGACGGATATTCAGTAGGATTATATGCTCGTGTTAAAGGTATAGATAATAAGAAGGCATATAGAGAATTGTTAGATAGAGAATGTTTTTCTATTCAAAAAAGTAACATAACAATAAGTCCTATAAATGAAATTGCAGATATAGATAAAAGAGATGCAATTTATAGAACTTTTTTAAATATGTTAAAACTTGAAAAAAGCTCAAGATTAGCACTAAATAGACTTGGATTTTTAAATTCTACTATTGAAGAACAGATGTATAGGACAATACCCAACAAAAGTATTCACAGAAGGTTAATTGCATATAGATTGTCAAAGATGTATGATTTATCTGGAATACCTGGATTTTATCAAGAAGCAGATTTTAGATGGACTTTTTCTGCAGGTAAAGGAATATTTATACCAATATTTGATGAAGAACATAAAATACAAGCATTATCAATACATTTGGATAAGCCTTTTAATAATACAAAAGACATGTGGTTTTCTAGTAAAGATAAAATTAACGGTACTGGGACTAAAAATCTATTAAGTAAAAATAATATTGATGAAAATACTGATACTGTTGTACTAACTGATAATTTCTTGTTAGGAAACTATATTAAGGCAAGTTTAAATGTACCAATGATTGCATTTTCTAACATTAGTAATTCATATCAAATATTAAAAGTTATTGAATCTACTAATGTTGATAATATTATATTTGCTTTTAAAATTGGTCAGAATGATAATTTAGACTATATTATAAATAGAGTTTTTAAAGATTTAATACCACTTGGTTATAACCTCGAAACTAAAGCAATAACTGATTTTAAGGATGTATTAGATAAAGATTTTTTAACATTATATTCATTAAGAAAAGTCGCATAATTTGTGTGTAAAAAGAATTGTTTTATAGCTTACTCTTACTTAGGAGTAGGCTATTTTTTTATTTACTATTATATTGATAAATAATTTGTTTTATGATATATAATATGAAGACAAATAGTAATTTGTATAAGAAATTATATTAGTAAATGAAATAAATTTAATAAAAA
>ERZ827156.359-NODE-359-length-67147-cov-13.758660_pt1 | contig 67147 bp, 59 predicted proteins | sample MGYA00519919_ERZ827156 | MGnify/ENA primary metagenome ERZ827156 (study PRJEB31778, sample SAMEA3449269) | human gut metagenome | biome: human gut; feature: human-associated habitat; material: faeces | place: United Kingdom | collected 2010/2012 ... | reverse complement strand
GATATAAGTCATGTACGAAATCTGCTCGTGTCCCGGTTTTTAGAGGTTACCATAAAGGAAATGAAAAGATGAAAGAGATAATACTTGTAAAATACGGAGAGATAGCCCTCAAGGGACTGAACAAATCCACATTCGAGGATATGCTCCAGAAGAACATAAAGCGCCGTCTGAAAAAGCTCGGCACATTCGAATTCTACCGCAGACAATCCACCATATATATCACCCCTCCCGAGGGCGTGGATATGGACGAGGTGATAAACAGGCTGCAGAAGATATTCGGCATAAGCGCGATACAGCGCTGCGCGGTGTTCCCGAAGGATTTCAAGGTCATCGCGGAGCATGCGCCGGAATATCTCAGGGAGGCTCTCGGGGGCGCAAGGACATTCAAGGTGGAGTCCAAGCGCAGCGACAAGGCTTTCCCGATGAAAACGCCGGAGATACAGGAAGAACTCGGCGCGGTCATTCTGGAAGCATTCCCGGAGATAGGCGTTGACGTACACGAGCCTGACGTAAGGGTAAGGCTGGAGATACGCGACAACGGCGCTTACCTCAGCGCACTGAGAATTCCCGGCGCGGGCGGCATGCCGGTGGGAAGTTCCGGAAAGAGCCTGCTCATGCTTTCCGGCGGCATAGACAGCCCGGTAGCGGGTTACATGATGGCAAAACGCGGTCTTATCGTGGACTGCATTCACTATGTCAGCCCACCCTACACCTCCGAGCGCGCCCGCATGAAGGTCGAAGCCCTCTGCGAGAAGCTCACCGACTGGTGCGGCGACATCGTATTCTACTGCGTTCCTTTCACCGAACTGCAGGAAGCGCTGCGCGACAACTGCCCCGAGGAACTTTTCACAGTACTCATGCGCAGACTTATGGTGAAGATAGCGAACCGCGTCTGCGCCGAGAATGATTACGGCGCGATAATCACCGGCGAGAGCGTTGCGCAGGTCGCAAGCCAGACCCTGCCTGCGATATTCTGCACGAATGCCGCGGCCGAGTACCCGGTTTTCCGTCCGGTGATAGGCATGGACAAGCGCGAGATAGTGGATATTTCCAGAGAGATAGACACGTTTGATATTTCCACCCTGCCTTATGAGGATTGCTGCACGGTATTTTCACCGAAGCACCCCAAGACACGTCCCACGCTGGACGAAATAATCAGGGCAGAAGAGTCGTTCGACTTTGAGCCGCTGATAGAAAAGGCAGTCAGGGAAACCGAGGTGAAACGTTTCAGGTACGGTCAGCGCACCGTTGACCTGGATATGTGATATGTCAGGGGAATATTACGACAGGATAGCCGCAGTTTCGGCTGAGATAGTCAGGGAATGCGCCGCGCGCGGCGTCAGGATATCCACCGCGGAAAGCTGCACTGGCGGCATGGTTTCCGGGGCTGTAACCTCCGTTTCGGGGAGTTCAGCGGTGATAGAGCTGGGCGTGTGCTCCTATTCCAACAGGATAAAGAACGAACTGCTGCATGTCAGCGGCGAGGTGCTGGATAAATTCACGGAGTACAGCGTGCAGTGCGCGGAAGCGATGGCTGACGGCGTGCGGAAGCTGTCCGGGGCAGGGTTTGCGGTTTCCACCACCGGGGTGGCAGGTCCCACCGGGGGGAGCGCAGAGCACCCAGTAGGGGAAGTTTGCATAGCAGTGAGCGGTCCTGACGGCTGCCACGGGGAACGTTTCGTGTTCCCGGGGGAAAGGGAGCAGGTCAGGGCGCAGGCGACGCTGAAAGCGCTGGAAATGCTGCTTGACAGAATAAAGGCGTAAAGCAAGGGGGATAATTATGGCGAACTATACAGAAAAGCCAAAGAAGAGAAAAACCTCTGCTTCAAGAGATATCGCGGTGGACAAGCTCGATTTCTACAACGAACCGCACCGCACTCAGCATAAGAAGCAGGATAAGATAAAGGGCAGACCTAAATCCGGCTGGCAGCGGTTCTGTCTGGCTGCGTTCCCGCAGGCAGACGACGCACCCACCGAGAAGATGCGGAAGATAGTGCTGATAGCTGCGATAATCGTGTTCGTTATCACGCTCGCGATACTCGCATGGCAGCTCATCGGCATGAACAACGACATAAAGACGAATTCCAACATCGCGAACATAGGCGGAGTAGGAGCGGACGACCTGGTGAACGTGGACCCGAACTACGACCCGTTCAACACCAGCACCCGCGTCACCAGTGAAGCGCAGAGCGAGGAGATAAACGTAACTCCGCTGGAGAACACGCCGATAAGCCCCAACTGGAGCGACCTCAAGGCGACCAACAGCGACACGAGGGCGTGGATAAAGATAACCGGAACCAGCGTCAACAACGTCGTGGTTCAGTCTGCGGACAACGAGTATTATCTCAAGCACGATTTCTTCGGAAACGACAGCGTTTCCGGCACGGTGTTCTCTTCCTATAAGAACAGGTGGGACGGCACCGATGGCAACATCATTCTGTACGGTCACAACATGATAAGCGGCGAGTTCTTCGCGCATGTTACGCACTATGTGCCGAACGACGCGAGCCGCGAGCCGCTGGCGTTCTACAAGGTCCACCCGACTGTCATGCTTGCAACCCCGGACGGCGGCTGTGCGACCTACAAGATATTCGCGGGCGTTCTGGCGAATACGCAGAGCCAGTACGGCGAGGTGTTTGATTACGCGCACAAGACTTCTTTCAGCAGCAAGGATGATTTCAATAACTTCGTTATAGGAATAATGGAGCGCAGCTGGTTCTTCACAGACGTGGATATCACCTACGGCGACCAGCTTCTCACAATGTCAACATGCTGCTGGCCTCTCGGCAAGAGCATAGACACAAGATGGGTGCTCTTCGCAAGAAAGGTTCGTCCCGGTGAGAGCGAAAGCGTTGATGTCACCGTGGCTAAGAGAAATCTCAATCCCAGACTGTTCAAGGTGTATTACGACCGCATCTACGGCGGCAGCTGGAACGGCGTGTGCGAGTGGGACAAGAACAAGCTGCTCAGCTACTGATTGTCCTGAAAGGATAGAGCAATATGGCTAATTTTGTTGAGAAGGAAAGCATATTCCTGAGGATAGCGAAATATCTTATCCCGTGGAAGGGCGACAAGACCGCGGAGATAGTGCGCAAGGTGATATTCCTTGCGGCTGCGGTGGTGCTGATAGTTTCGCTGGTGACGATAATCGCGTTTTACGGCGGCGAGGCAAAGGACAACAAGCTGAACCAGCAGATAAGCGACATATACCACGGCTCCACTACGGTAACTGTTGACCAGAAGAAGCAGGACGAACTCGCTGAGGAATACCCCGAGGTGAACGAAAAGTTCCTGCCGCTGCTGGAGCAGAACAAGGACGTCATCGGCTGGATAACCATGGGCGACCCGGATGATCCGTTCATTGACAACGTTGTGGTGCAGGGCGACGATAACGACTACTACCTCGACCATAACCTCAACGGCGGCTACAGCAAGACAGGTACGGTGTTCGCAGATTACCGCGAGAAGATAACCCCGCAGAACACGCCGGCAAATACGATACTTTACGGGCACAATGTCGTCACCGGCGAGTATTTCGCGAAGCTCACGAGGTACTTCAACTACCGTTATGGCAAGGATAACGGGCTTGACTGGTACAAAAGCTATCCGACGATAACTTTCAACACGCTTTACCACGACAAGACCTACAAGATATTCGCGGGAATTCTTGCGAATGTCGATGAAGAGGACGGCGAGGTGTTCTACTATCTGCAGGGACGTAAGTTCAAGAACAAGGCGTCGTTCGACGATTACATCGCGCAGATACTCGACAGGAGTACGTTCTACACCGATGTTGATTTGCAGTACGGCGATAATCTCATCACGCTATCAACATGTATCCTAGACTACGGCGTTGATTGCCGCTGGGTCATCTTCGGCAGGGAAGTACGCGAGGGCGAGGCCCCCACGGTTGACGTAAGCAAGGCATATGAAAACCCCGACCCGCTGTATTTTGACTACTATTATAAAGTATACGGCGGTTCATGGGGCGGCAGGAAGTGGGATCCTGCTATGATATTCGACTACAGCTACACAGTCGAGGAAAAGAACGACGAAGAATAAATCAGCATTACTCTGAAAGGAAGACGCAACAAAATGGCAGAAATGGATATGGGACTGTCCCCGAACAACGACAACAAGAAGAAAAAGCGCAAAAAGAAAAAGCAGAGCTTCGGGCAGAGCCTTGTCACCGGACTTATCCCCTGCAAGGGCGACGACGGAGCGGAAGTCGCGAGAAAGGTGATATTCCTTGGCTCGCTGTGCCTGCTCATTGTGGCGGTGGTGATAATCGCGGTGCACTTCATCTCACTGCTTTCCCCTGAGAACGACGGGCTGGATACCATCGTCAACAGCGACGGTCAGACAGTCATCGAGGACGGTCAGCAGATAGTCGTCAACGCAAATGCGCCCACCCAGCAGCAGATAGATAACCTGCCCGAGGGTTCCATCAACGAGGAATATGCCGCTTACTACGACGCGAACAACGATTTCGTGGGCTGGGTGACTATAAACGGCACCAACGTTGATTACCCCGTTGTGCAGGGCGAGGACAACCTGTTCTACCTCCACCACAATTTCAACAAGGAGGACGAATTCGCAGGCACCATCTTCACCGACTACGAGGGCAAGTTCGGACCCGGCGAGATGCCGAACAACACCATTCTGTACGGTCACAACATGCTCTACAGATACAAGTTCGCGGCGCTGAACAACTATAACAGCAACATCGACTTCCTCAAGGAAACACCGGTCATTGATTTCAACACGCTTTATCAGAAGAACAAGTACAAGATAATTTCCGTGTTCATAATCAACACCAACGAGGAGCACGGAGAGGTGTTCGACTACACCAAGTACGTTTACTTCAAGAACAGCGACGAGTTCTATAAGTACGTTCTCGAGGTCATGGACCGCAGCAAGTACAACACCGGCGTCGATGTGGAATACGGCGACGAGCTGCTCACGCTTTCCACCTGCGATGGCTCCACCGGCTTCGAGGATCTGCGCCTTGTTATAGTCGCAAGAAAGGTACGCGAGAACGAAAGCCCCGAGGTGGATACTTCCAAGATAACATGGAAAACGAGCGTGAAGTACTTTGACGCTTACACCAAGGCGTTCGGCAACAAGTGGAAGGGCCGCACCTGGGACGTTTCTCTTGTACAGGGCATGCAGGAGTACCTTGAAAAGAACGGTCTTGTAGACGACCCTGCAGATTATCAGTAACGGAGGTCAGATGAAGAAGCTTTCATTAGTTAAAATCGGCGTGGCTCTGCTGATAGTCAACAGCTATATGTTCGTGTGCGGAGTTACCGGGACCATAGGCGGCGAAGCGATGAGCGCCCCCGCACCGACGGAAGGCACCGGTGAAGCAGACGGGCTTGTGGACGACCTCGACGAAGCAGGCGGTCAGGGTACGCTGGATTTTCTGGTGCCGGACGAAACAAGCACCGGGTTCGTATCCATCGACCTGATGGAAATGGCTCCGCTGTCGCTTTCGAGCAAGTTCGTGCAGAGTACATACAATATTTCCGATGTGCTGGACGACACTGTGCCTGAGGACACCGAGGAGATACTCGGCGAAACGGACGACGCGACCTATGACGGCACGAATGAAATAGTTATCACCCTCCCCGAGGAGGACGATGTAGTACCGGCAGAAACCACCGCAGCTACCACGACTGCCGCTCCGGTGACGGAACCTCCCCAGACCACTGCGACCACAACGACCGCAGCCCCCGTGCAGACCGAAACGTCTGTCACTACCATGGCAGGAATTCCGGTCGAGGGCGACTCCACCACGACGGGCGCAGACGACCAGCCTGATATGACTGAGCCTGACGACTCCCCGAGCGGAAACGACGTTTCCGGCGAGGTGCTGTACGTCCGCGCAAACGGCGGCGTTGTTTCCGGCAGTGCGCTGGAGATAGTCGGCAGAATGACCCAGCACGAGGTCGGGAATACATTCGCGCCAGAAGCGATAAAGGCGCAGGCAGTTGCCGCTTACACCTATGTTAAGTTCTGCAACGACTATGGCACTTACCCCAGCGTGGGGCTTGCTTCCACGGTATCTGACGCGGTAGAGGTGCTGGTGGAATCCGTGATAGGAAAGGCGATCTACTATAACGGTTCCATTATCCAGGCGGTGTATTCCGCTTCGTCGGCAGGCTATACGGCTTCCAGCATAAATGTATGGGGGACTGACTACCCCTATCTGGAAAGCCGTTTCTGCGATCTCGACAAGCAGTACGACCCCAACTACGGAAAGACAACGCAGTTCACCTCTGCAGAGATCAAGAGCAATGTAAAGTCCGTCACCGGAATTGAACTCACCGGCGACCCTTCCGGGTGGCTTTCGATCGAGGGCATGGTAGACGGAAATTACGTCGGGCAGATGAGCGTTGGCGGTTATCACAGCTACACTGACAGCAGCGGAAATTCCGTGAAGATAACCGGCAGGGTGTTCCGCGAGAGGATAATGAACTTCGGACTGCGTTCAAGCGCGTTCGATATTTCGTATGACGCGGGCTCGGATACGTTCACGTTCACCACTTACGGCTACGGTCACGGCGTGGGAATGAGCCAGAATGGCGCAAACGCCCTTGCAACTTACCTCGGCTACGACTACAAGCAGATACTCACGTATTATTATTCTGGTACGGAAGTGTACTAAGCAAACAAAAATATCCCCGGAACGCAAGTTCCGGGGATTCAGGCTGTCGATAAACCGCCATCTGCGTCGTCACATCGCATGATGGCAGGCACAAAGCCTAGCCATCACGCGAGTTCCTAGCATCTGACGATTTCTCGGCAGCCTGGGATAGTGACTTTTTCAACAAGCTGTATCCCCGGAACGTAAGTTCCGGGGATATTGTGTATTATTTCTTTTTCTTCTTGTTGATTGCAACCCCGGTGATCACGCCTGCCGCTGCCACTGCTGCTGCGCCTGTTCCTATCGCAGCTCCCACCGGGAACCCTCCGGATTTTTCGCTGCCGTCGTCGCTGGAATTCTGCCCGGGCTGCGTCCCCTGAGAGGTTTCAGCTGTGTAAGCTTCGCTGGTGGCATTTGCGGAACCCGTGGACTGTTCAGCAATGTGCGAAATCTGCTTTGCGGTATAAACAGTTCCACCTGTGACTTCTGCGCCGTCTATGTTGTAGTTGCCGTCCACAACGGTGACGGAAAGCGTGTGGGCGCCGTCCACGAGTCCGTTCACCAGGAGAGTTACCTTGCGTGTGCCGGTCTTGCCGAATGTGTATTCCTGCGCTTCACCACCGTCAACGGAATAACTCAGCGTTGCGCCGTGATCTCCACCGGTGACGCCGATACCGGTGCCGTTGAATTCAACAGTGAACGAACTTCCCTCCTTGCCGGTGGAAAGAGTGCGCTTGTAGTTCTTGTAGCTGGACATGGTGTTGTGTTCCCATTCGCCGTTGTAGGTGAATGCCATGTCGGTGTTGTCAAGCCTTGTGATGTAGGTGCTTCCTCCCTCTGCGGGGGCTATGACCAGGTCGTCAAAGCTGTTTTTGTTGAACGATGAGAAGAAAGCTGCCCTGCCTGCGCACATGGAACTTCCGTCTGCGGTGTACTCGCACAGCAGTTCGTCGTTAGCCCAGCAGCGGACTGTCTTGCCCACAGCCTCTATTTTCAGCGCTACAGGGGACGAGGCGTCAACTGAGGTGCTTCCGCTCTGGAGAACGTCGCTGTTTTCCAACAGGCTCCAGCTGCCGCCCTCGGTGAGCTTCACCCAATAGCCGCTTGCTCCGGCGTTTCCCTGGTTGTAACGCAGTCCCACGCCGGCATAGTTGCTTTCCTTGCTGTCGGAGGGCGCGAATGTCACATTAGCGGAAACGCTGTAGTCATACCAGCGGTCGTCGCCGAAATTCGTGGTCGGGTCGGGAGTCCAGCCCCACTCCTTTGCCTTGATATCCGGGGTTATCTGCTGGACGAGCTTTCCGTTTTCTACTTCGAATGCGCCGCCCTCGTCGGTGGTGTATCTCGGTGCATTTCCCCTTGAAGAGAGGTAGTCGGCAGGATAGTCTGCGTACTCGTAATCGTCGGTGTAGGGAAGTTCCAGTATAGTGCGCTGTTCGGGCGTGCTCTGGTGGTATTCCGCAGGGGTCAGCTCAACCGTGGAAGCAGTGAGTATCGAATAAGGCTTTACGGTGACGGAATAGGAATAAGTTCCGTTGTTTTCGTCGGGGGTCACGCTGCCGATGTTCTTGAAATAATTCTCATCGTAAGCGCCGCCGTCGGGACCGCGTGTTTCCCACAGGTTGACGGACTTCCCGGCGCTGTCGAGGCCGGATACGGTGATGTCGTAGGTTATCGGCTCTGCGGTGGTGTTGGTGATGACGGTGGTGTATTCCGACTTGTCGGGGCTGCAGAGCGTGATATAGCTGTACTTCGCGTCAACTATCGCATGACCGTCGCCCCCGGGTACTCCGTCGGCATAGCACGCGCTGTCGATGTAGCTCCACCCCTTGTCGATGAACTGTGTGAACTGCAGCATGATGTAAAATCCGCTGTCGAGGGTGTAATAACCGCTCCACGGGTCGCAGGCGTTGATGAACTGCTTCTGGCAGTAGCACACGCCGTCGTAATACGCGGCGACCACCGGCTGGAACTGGCACAGAGTCATTCCGCCCTGGGGATACATGGACAGATAGCGGTTTGCGATATCCAGCGCGCCGTTTATTCCGGTCAGACCGGAATTGCCCTCGTCAAAGCGCCATGAGCCCTCTGAATAAGCCATCGGGGAGCTTCCCTCGCTGAACCACAGTTCCTTGCCGTATTCGCGGGCGAGCGTCTGCGCGTGCTCGTTGGAACTGCTGGTGTAGTGGCTTCCCAGCACGTCTATGTTGTCTGAAAGGCTTGCGTCGCCGTCCTTTATGGCCTTGAGCATTTCAGAAGCCGCCTGCCATGTGCAGACTTCCTCGCCGGCAACTATCTTTATCCGGGAGTAGTCGTAGGGGCAGCCGGTCTCGGCTTTGAGGTGCTGCGACAGGTACTTCACCCAGTCGTTGTCCCTGCCGCGCTCATTCTGCGTTGCGGAAACATAGTCGAACTTTATGCCGTAAGTTTCATAGGCTGCGTCGAGGGTCTGCTTGTACCACTTGTAACGCGCCGCGTAAACATCGTCGGAGTTGCTGATCCACAGCGGCTCGCTCCACCACAGCATGTCAAGCGTGAGGTCCGGGTTGATGGACTTTGCGTCTGCGGCAAGCTGATAGCCTGCGCCGCGGGTGACGTCCGCCTTTTCGTCCTCGGTGCGCATTACTGAAGGCTCCGTGCCGGATGACGAGTTCACGTCCGAGCCCATTTCTATTTTAAGGTGGGCGATTTCAAGCCCCTGGCTGCCGAACATGTAGTTCATGATCTCCCAGTAGGCGTCAGGGTTTTCGGCTTTATAGTCGAGAAGAAGCCTTGACGAGTTGTTGCCGCTTACCATTCCCACACCGCGATAGAGCATGTTTTCAAGTGTGTTGGCAGTGGCGCCGTTTATTGTGATGTTCATGAGGTCGTTCTCCTGTTCTGCCGCTACGGGCAGTATTACTGATTTTGCCGCCGCTGCTGCACATACAGTTGCAGCCGCTATTTTTTTCAGATTCATGGGGTGCTCCTTTCGTGCTTCGGTAAATACAGTATACCGCATAAGGGAGCGTTTTTCAATCTCAAATATTTGCTGCACTCTCAAAATATGAACATCACAGCCTGGGGGATATACGGCGCCATTCCGACGGGGAGAGCCCTTCGCAGCGCCGGAAAACCGTGCCGAAATAAGTCGGCGTGCTGTATCCGGTCATGGCTGAAATCTCGGAAACGCTGAGCTCCGTTGTGCTGAGCAGCCGCTTTGCTTCCGCGACACGGCGCAGCGCGAGGTACTCCATGGGGCGCATTCCGCATTGCTGCCTGAACACCCGGCAGAAGTGCTGCAGCGAAACTCCGCACAGCGCCGCGAGTTCCTCAAGCGTGATATCGCGGCTGAAATTCTCGTCCATGAACTTGACTGCGGGGTCGGTGAGCCGTGGAGTCCCACCCTGGGAACCTCCGGAAAAGAACAGCGAGCGCACCTCCAGAATGTATTCATACACCAGCCTTGAGCAGCGCTCTCCACCGTGAATAGGGTCGGCAGCTGCGGACATCATGCGGCTGAATATCCTCTCGCAGCCTGAAAGCTCAGCGGAGCTTTTTTCGTGCCATTCGCCGAAGCCCATCTCAGTCATGAGTTCCTTTATGTGATTTCCGCGGAATACAACCCACGCGGTTTCCCATCTGTCGGCAGCGGGGAAATACTCATGCGGTACGCCGGAAGCGAGAAAGAATATGCTGCCCGGCGCCTGTATGAAGTCCCTGCCGTCAACGCGCAGGACGCCGCTCCCGCTGCGGGTGAACAGTATCTGGCAGGAAACCAGTCCGTCCGGGCGTACAACGTGGTATTCCGGGTCGGAAATACCCGCGCCGGAAAGATAGAAAGGAAGTCTGGCCTGCGCTGCGATCACCGGATATATACTGCTGTTCATTCTATCACCTCTGTCAATATTTTAGCATAAAAACGCGTCCGGGTCAATATGTGAAAATTAACGGGAAAACTACTTGACAAATCAATTATACTGATGTATAATAAATTATATAAATCAGAAATAATTATCATTTTGGAGGTATAAAATGACTATCACAAATGATATCAGGTACATCGGAGTTAACGATCATGACATCGACCTTTTCGAGGGTCAGTATGTTGTTCCCAACGGAATGGCGTATAACTCCTACATCATCATGGACGAAAAAATCGCGGTAATGGACACTGTAGACGGCGCATTCGGCGGCGAATGGCTCGCCAAGACAGAAGCAGAGCTTGCAGGTAAGTCGCCGGATTACCTTGTGGTTCACCATATGGAGCCGGATCATTCTGCCAACATTGCGGCATTCGCGGAGAAGTACCCGGAGGCGAAGATAGTTTCATCAAAGCAGGCGTTTGTGATGATGAAGCAGTTCTTCGGCACGGATTACGCGGACCGTCAGGTAGTCGTGGCTGAAAAGAGCACGCTGGAACTCGGCAGGCACACGCTGAATTTCATCGCGGCTCCCATGGTCCACTGGCCAGAGGTGGTAATGAGCTACGACAGCGCCGACAAGGTGCTTTTCTCCGCAGACGGCTTCGGCAAATTCGGCGCCCTGGACGTTGATGAGGACTGGGCATGCGAGGCGCGCCGTTACTATTTCGGCATCGTGGGGAAGTACGGCGCACAGGTGCAGGCAGTGCTGAAAAAGGCTGCCGCGCTGGATATCGCGGTCATCTGCCCGCTGCACGGTCCGGTGCTTTCCGGGGACCTCGGACGTTATATCGGGCTTTACGACGCATGGTCGTCCTACCGTCCCGAGAGCGAGGGCGTTGTTATCGCATGCGCAAGCGTTTACGGTAATACCCGCAGGGCTGCAGACATGCTTGCAGCAAAGCTCGCGGATAAGGGCGTAAAGGTTTCCGTGCATGACCTGGCGCGCGACGATATGGCTGAATGCGTCGAGGACGCATTCCGTTACGACAGGCTGGTGCTTGCTTCACCGACTTACAATGCGGATGTGTTCCCGTTCATGAGGACGTTCATCGAGAGTCTGACCGAGAGAAACTACCAGAAGCGAAAGGTGGCGTTTATCGAGAATGGTTCCTGGGCTCCTCTGGCGGCTAAGGTGATGAAATCCATGTTCGAAAAGAGTAAGGATATCACTTTTGCAGAGACCACCGTAACGGTCCGTTCGGCAGTAAACGCAGACAGCGAGGCACAGATCGCAGCCCTTGCAGATGAACTCGCGTAATTTCACAGATCATATAAAGTCACGGTACATGTTCACGTGCCGTGACTTTTTTCTTTTTGTCGGCAGAATTATCACAAAACCTGTTGACAAGAGGTGAGATATTGTGTAAAATAAATATGTATGTGTTTATTATGTTCCGGAAAAATCCGGACTTGAAAGGACAAATAAAATGGCATTTTTCAACTTCTCACCGGAACTGGCGGAATTAAGCGAAAAGGCGATGGAACTCTGCAGACCGCAGTTCGCAGAACTCGACCGCATGGCTGAATACAACGGTCAGCGCGTGCTGAAAGCATTCATCGACAATAAGATAAGCGATATCCATATGAAAGGGACCAACGGCTACGGCTACGGCGACGACGGCAGGGACAAGCTTGACGCGGTTTACGCGCAGATACTCGGCGCTGAGGACGCGCTGGTGCGCCACAATTTCGTCAACGGTACTCACGCGCTGACAACGGCGCTGTTCGGAATCCTGCGGCCGGGCGACCTGCTGCTTTCCGTTACCGGGGAACCTTACGACACCATGCAGGGCGTTATCACCGGCGAGGGGATAGGTTCGCTGAAGGATTTCGGGGTAAAGTTCGCAAAGGTCGATCTGCTGCCCGACGGAACTCCTGACCTTGAGGGAATAAAGAAAGCTGCAGGCGGCTGCAGAATGGCGTATATCCAGCGTTCCAGGGGATATTCGCTGCGCCCGTCGCTGACGGTTGACGCTATAGGCAGTATCTGCGAGGCAGTCCGCAGCGTCAACAGGGACTGCGTGATATTCACCGACAACTGCTACGGAGAACTCGTAGAGGAACGCGAACCGCTTGCAGTGGGTGTTGACCTCATTGCGGGCAGCCTTATCAAGAACCTGGGTGGAGGTATTGCCGAGACCGGTGGTTACATAGCCGGCAGGGCAGACCTCGTGGAACTGTGCGCATTCCGGCTGACGACCCCGGGCACCGGCAAGGAAGTCGGCGCGAGCCTTAACCAGCTGCGCGGAATGTACCTGGGTATATTCCACGCGCCGGAAGCAGTCTGCGCGGCTCTCAAGACGGCGACATTCGCAGCAGCGCTGGCAGAACTTCTCGGGTTCGAGGCATTCCCGAAGTATAACGAAAAGCGCACCGACATCATCGAAGCGCTGAAGCTTGGCGGTGAAAAGCAGCTGATTGCGTTCTGTCAGGGCATTCAGGCAGGTTCGCCGGTGGATAGTTTCGCTTCCCCGGAACCATGGGATATGCCGGGTTACGACAGCCAGGTCATCATGGCGGCAGGCGCGTTCACGATGGGGGCTTCCATCGAGCTTTCTGCCGACGCACCGCTCAGGGAGCCGTTTGCGGTATGGCTCCAGGGTGGACTTACGTTCCCCACAGCGAAGATAGGAATTCTCACCGCAGCACAGCATATGCTTGACAAGGGTCTCTGCACCATAAGGTAACGCCGAAAGGACAATAACATGATAAAGAGCATGACAGGCTTCGGAAGAGGCCATCAGGTACTCAACGGCCGCGATATCACAGTAGAGATACGCGCCGTTAACCACAGATACTATGAATTCAGTTCGCGCCTGCCCAGAAGCCTGGGTTACGTCGAGGACAGGCTGAAAACTCTTCTCCAGGGGAGGATCAGCCGCGGCAAGGTAGAGGTTTCGGTGCTGATAAACAATGTTGAAGCGGCTGATGAAAAAATCACCATAAACCACGAGATAGTCAAGGAATACATCGACGCGATGCGCTCTGTAAAAGACGAATTCGGGCTAGTGGACGACCTGTCGCTGTCGAATATCCTGCGCATTCCCGACGCATTCACGGTGGTAAAGACCGAGACCGATGAGGAGCAGCTGTGGGAGGATATCAGATCCACCGCTGAGGAAGCGCTGGAGCATTTCATCAGCATGCGCGAGAACGAGGGCGAACGTATGAAGCAGGACGTCCTCTCAAGACTTGCGAAGATAGAGGAATGGGTCGGCGTGGTTGAAACGCGCTCCCCGATGGTGGTGGAGGATTACCGCAAGCGCCTTTACGACAAGATGTGCGAGGTGCTCAGTTCCACGAACATCGACGAGAACCGCATTCTCATGGAAGCCGGGATATTCTCCGAAAAGACCGCCGTTGACGAGGAAACGGTACGCCTGCGCAGCCACATCGCGCAGTTCCGCGGAATGCTGGAGAGCGGTGAGCCGGTGGGCAGAAAGCTTGACTTCCTGGTGCAGGAAATGAACCGCGAAACGAACACGATAGGCTCCAAGGTACAGGATATCGAGGTAACGCGCATAGTCGTTGACCAGAAGAGCGAAATTGAAAAAATACGCGAGCAGATACAGAATATCGAATAAACCGGGACTGCTGAGAAATACACTTTTTGACGAGCAAGGGGCTGTGTTATCACAGCCCCTGTTGTTTTATGCACAAAAATGGCATGATAGCATATTATATCTCAAAGAGGTGGTTATCATGCTGATCGAAAGTGGCTACGACAGAGTGAGGGCGGTTTCGTATGCGCTGAAATGGGCGCTGTCCAGAAATCCGCGGTATTATGATTTTGAGAATATCGGCGGCGACTGCACTAATTTTGTTTCACAGTGCCTTTACGCGGGCTGCCGGGTGATGAATTACTCAGGGGACGACGGGTGGTACTATATCAGTCCCGACGACCGTGCGCCTGCGTGGACGGGGGTGGAGTTCCTGAACCGGTTTCTGCTGACGAATGAGGGACCCGCTGTTTACGCCGAAACCGTGGAATTATCTCAGCTGCGCCCGGGGGACGTCATTCAGCTGCGAAACGGCGAGGGAAGGCTTTATCACACAATGCTTGTATCCTATATTTTCTATCCGGGCACTCCGGAAAGTATTTTCACCTGTTCGCACACCTATGACGCAAGAAATCGCCGGCTTTCCAGCTATGATTACGCCGAAGCCGTGGGGATCCGCATAATTGGTTCCCGGCGCGAGATATAGGAGGTAGGTATGCTTATTTACACAGTACAGCCCGGGGACACAATTGCTGCAATATCCCGCAGATACGGGCTTCCACCCGCGAGAATTGAGGCAGACAACAGCCTGCGCGACGGTTCCAGGCTGGTGCCGGGGCAGAATTTACTTATCAACACGGATACGGTGAGGTACATCATAACAGAAGGGCAGACGCTGTTTTCGCTTTCGCAGGAATACGGCGTCCCGCTGGAAAGTCTCATCGAAGCGAACCCGGAACTTGACCCGCTGAATATCCGTCCCGGTGACGCCGTTATGATACCGGTGGACGGTTCCGGGGAGCGGAGACAGGCGCTTTTCAACGGTTATGCATACCCGAGTATAAGCACCAACGCGCTTAACTGCGTGCTGCCATTTCTGACGTTCATAAGCCCATTCAGCTATACGCTGACGCCGCAGGCAGAGCTTATCCCACCAGACGACAGCAGTCTGATATTCAGCGCGCAGAGGTCGGCAGTCATGCCGCTGATGGTGGTTACGAATATTTTTGGCAAGGGCTTCGACACTGAAAATCTCTCCGGTATCCTTGCTTCGGAGGAACTGCAGCAGCGGCTTATCGGAAACATTCTTGCTGAGGTGACCAGCAGGCGGTATTACGGCGTGAACATGGATATAGAATACATCGCGCCAGATGACCGGGAGCGGTATAATGCATTCCTGGAACGGCTCACGGATCAGCTCCACGATCGGGGATATATAGTTGTGACTGCCCTTGCCCCCAAGATTTCCCCGGATCAGAAGGGGGTGCTTTATGAAGCGCATGATTATGAAGCACAGGGCAGGATAGCGGATTATGTGATCATCATGACTTATGAGTGGGGGTACACATGATACCATACATCATTATAGTATTGTATCAGTTGATTTTACCTTATAAAACTTTTTGGGGCAAATGGTTCAGGTCCATGTTTACCGGAATACCGTTTACGCTTGATAATGATGTTGTCATGTTTCAGGTGTTTCCTGACTATACTGGTACTTCATTGAATGCAGTGGGTAATGCCTGTGACCAGGTCATTGTTTATAGAAAAGTCAACAACGGCTCCATAAACCTTGTAGTGGTATGTACTGTCCTTGCGATTGGAGTAGATCCGACAACTCCGTGGAGATCTGCGGAGCAGCCGTGAAATGTCTGTGTGCTAGCAATGTACGCTGTTTACCTGCGGAAATCCAGAGCAGACTTTGACGCGGAAGCATGATGACAAGGCTCGGGACGGGCAGCAGGAATCACAGCGACACACTCCGCTGCCCGAACCGGAATTGCGGCAACGTATCCGCAAAGCTTGAGCTTGTTGAAAGCGCTCTCGTTGAGGGCGTGGCACGGTGGCTCAGCGACTGCCGCGTGAATGTCAGCCGGAAGCCTGCCGCAGATACTGCGAAAGCGGAGCGTACGGCAGCCGAAAAGGTACGCGCTGAATACATAAAAACGGAGCGCAACACCAGAGGAAACGTTGACAGGTGTAATTTCACGCTTAACGTGACGCCGCTTTTCCCGGAAATAAAAACAGGAGCAGAATAACTATAGGTAACCTCTAAAAACCGGGACACGAGCAGATTTCGTACATGACTTATATCAGATGCTAGGCGTCAAACCGCAGTAATACTGTATGTATTTCAAGGTTTGACAACGAAGCAGATGATATAAGTCATAGAAATCTGCCGTGAAGGAGGTTTTTAGAGGTTACCTATAATTACGCCGGACGTATACGCCCGGACGGCAGTTATCAGGCGGGCGCAAAAAAACAGCCCCGATAACTGTCTGACAGGAATCGGGGACTGTTTTTATGGGTGACTATTTTCCCGACATGGCGTCGTAAGCCATCTGCGCCGCTTCGGTGGAGATGTTGCAGCCCATACGCCACACGCGGACCAATGATACAGCTTTGTCTATGCAGGACAGCAGCGCGGCCATTTCGGAGGGGTCTTCCGGGCGGAGCGTCTGGTCGAGAAGGCTGTATACCGCCGCGTCGGCGCTGACAGGCTCAATGTGGTTGGTGCTGCTCCGCCCGAGGATACATATACCACGCAGCGGAAATTCGGCGTTGATGTTAAGGTCGCTCTTGCCGCTCCACGGAGTTCCGCAGGCGGTGACAGAGCCGCCGCGCAGCATTATTGCGGGTTTATCGTCGTTGAGTATTGCGGCGCGGTTTCCGAAAAGCCTGAGCCACTGCCCGGTATGCGTGGATTTTCCCGTCCCGCTCGGGGCGGAGAACAGATAAGCCTCTCCGTCTACGACTACCGCGCTTGAATGCAGCATGAATCCTCCGCGAAGAGGGAGCGCGCGGTAAAAGCTTTCCGCCGTGAAAATGATTTCGGCGTTGTCCGCGTCAAGACCGGTGCGCCCGCTTATTGCGGCGAGCGCCGCGCTGTTAAACGGAATGCTGATGTCGGGTTCGTCATTTCCTGCAAGCAGGAACTTTTCCGCGCGCGCCGTCATTGTCGGGCAGCGAAAGTCGCAGCCGACGATAAAGCCGCAGATTTTATAAAGTCTGTACATAGTTCTCCCCACGCAAAGCGCCGGACGCAACACGCGCCCGGCGCTCCTGTTTTAGGTTTTCGGAATGGCCCCGATATTAGTTCCAGGTGCCGTTGCCGAGGTCGAAGTCGATACTGGTGTCAGCGTCTGCGTTGAGGCTGCCGCCGTTAGTCATGCCGCCAGAAGAGGGGCTGCTTGCGGTGATGACGTCCTCGGTAGTGAAAGAGGTGATCTCTATTTCAGGTCTGATGTATGTCTTTTTCAATGCTTTATCCTCCTGTAACTCAGCCTAAACCGTTTATAAGCTCAAACTTGGCGGAAATGTCGCCCCACGAGTCATCAACATTCTTGAGCCTGATAACGATGTAGTTCTGACTGTTGCCGTTGTAGTTGTCGCCGTCCTTGACATAGGTAACGTCGGTGTAGTACTTGCCGAGGATGAGAGAACGCGAGAACGTCTTGCCGTCCGCTCTCTTGAAGGTTACTCTTGCGCCTCTGAAGTTCTTGACGTCGCTGTCGGAGATGGAGAACATGACAAGCATATCCTTTGTGCCGTCGCTGTTTAAGGTGGTGACAACGGGGTCTACCTTAGCGTAATTCTTGGGAACGCCCGGATACTTCTTGGGGTCCTTGATAATCTGCGCTTCCTTGGAAACGGTTACGGTGCAGGTTGCGCTCTTGCCGTCTGCGGTTGCCTTGATGGTTGCGGTACCGGGCGCTACAGCTGTGATCTTGCCGTTTTCGTCAACGGCTGCAACGGTCGGCTTGGAGGACGTCCATGTTACGGTCTTGTCTGTTGCGTTGTCGGGCGTTACGGTTGCGGTGAGCTGCGCGGTCTCGCCTGCCTTAAGGCTTACGGACGTCTTGTTGAGCTCTACTTTGCTTACCTTAACCCCTTCAACTGTTACCTTGCATACGGCGCTTACGCTGCCTGCTGTCGCGGTGATTTCAGTTGTGCCTGTTGCCAGCGCGGTGATGTTGCCGTTTTCATCAACGGAAACAATCTTGTCATTGTTGGACTTCCATGTTACCTTGTCGGTAGAATCATCGGGCTTTACTGTTGCGGTAAGCTTAGCCTTTTCGCCTACGGTCATTGTCTTGCTGTATGTGTCAAGCTCAATGTTCGTTGCGGGGATAGAGTTGTCTGTCACCGTAACGGTACACTTTGCCGTTGCTCTTGTGGTGAAGAGGGCCATACCGTTGGTTGTAACAACGGCTTGGGCGGTTACAGTAATAGTTGCCGTGCCTGCCTTTAAGGGCGTTACCAAGCCGTTCTCGTCAACGGTGGCAACGGTCTCGTTAGAGGACTTATAGGTGAAAGTAAGGTTGTCAAGCAGCGCGTTGTCAGGCGTTGTTGTGGCAACAAGCTGGCGGCCGTCCGCGCCTGCAACAAGGTTGAGAGTATCAGAGTTAAGAGCTACGCTGGTGAGCTCATAAGCAATATAACCTTTCAGCGTTGTTGTGGAAAGCTCATATTTGCCGGCTGCGTCGTCTGAAAGCGTTATTGTGATGGAGTAGTACTTTTTGTCAGCCGAAATCTGCGGTTCGGAAACGGTGTAATCCGTGCCTTTTACAAGGCTTACATTTTCATCATTTTCAAGTGCATATTTTGCGGTCACAGCCTTAGCAGCCGCTTCAATTTTATTGTCCTTTACATATATTTCGGTCAGAGCAGAGGGAGCGACGGTGAGCTTTTTCTTTTTAACGGTGAATGTAACGGAACTGCTTACGCCGCCCGCGGTTGCGGTGATCTTGGCTTCGCCTGCCTTAAGCAGGGTGACTTCGCCGTTCTCATTAACTGTTGCAACGTCGGGGGTTTCGGAAGCCCATGTAACCTTGTCTGCGTCGTCAGCGTCGGCGGGAGTTACCTCAGCCTTAAGTGCTATCGTTTCGCCATAGGTGTATTCGGGATCAACGTTGCTGCCGTCTTTTTGGGTGATCTTTAAGCTTTCAACGTGTTTTGCGGGAGTGCGTATGGCAATCTTTGAAACAACGCTGTCCTTGCAAAACAGACTAATACCCGTTGTCAGAGGCTTAGTGCCAAGGTCCACAGAATCACAAAAACCTGTTAGCGGTAATTCCATTTCGCCAGCGGTCATGGAGTTGCCCCAGTAAAACATATCTCCCCAACCTTCGCGGGTTGCAAGAAGCGAAAGCTCCTTGTTTTCACCTACAGAGTCAAATGTAACCACCAGCTTGGAATCTGCAATGTTGTCAGCGGTTACGCCTGCGTTTGCAAGGTCGTCAGCGGAAATCTTGTAGATGTCACCGGTTTTAGCAAAGGGCTTACCCTTCGTTTCTGTTGTAACGTCGTACACGGTATATGAAGTACCGTCTATAATCGCCGTAATTTTGTTTACCTTTGTATATTTAGAGGGGCATACTTTTATTCCGTTTGCAGCTGTAAACGCAGCCCAATTCTCATCTGAGCTGGTAATGCTGCCGCCGGAGCCTTTCCAGGTTGATGTTTCCAGAAGAAAGAAAGATCCGTCGCCCTCTGCGTCAATAGTTACCTCTATAGATTTAGTAGCAGCCTTTACTGCCGTCATTGCTTCTTCTGTAAAGAGAACTTCAGTGATTTGTCCTGCTTTGTACTCGTAAAGAACAGTTTCGGCTGCGCTTACCGAAATCTGGCATACGATAGCAGAGCTTACAGCCATTACAGCTGCCATTGAAGCCGTCATTAAACGTTTTAGTTTCATAAAATCCTCCTATGTAATAAATTTTCCATGCGGAAAATAATACCTCATGTTTGATTATAATTATTATAAAAATAAAAGTCAAGCTGTAAATGAGTTACATGAAAAAATCGGCGATTATCCTTGAATAATGAACCCGTTTTTGTGCATTTTGCTAATACCGTCCGCGGGCGACCCCGTATTGACATTTTGCAGGCAATAATATATAATTAAGGAAACGCTGAATAAAACAAAATCGACCCGTTCAAACGAGCGAACTCACGGGTCTGATTTTGTTACGCTTCGCTTTATTCAGCGTATCCTTAAAGCAGTATTGAGGAAAGAGAGGTAACAAAATGAAAATAAAGGACGGATTTATGCTGCGTAAGGTCGGCGGACAGTATGTCGTTGTCGCGTTCGGCGAGGCGAGCCGCAGCTTCAACGGGATAATAAGGCTCAACGAAACGGGAAAATTCCTGTGGGAGCAGCTCTCCGCCGACAAGTCCGAGGAGGAGCTGCGAAAGGCGCTCACCGAGGAATATGACGTGACCGGCGCGCAGGCGGTGACAGACGTCGCGGAGTTCGTCGGCGCACTGAAAAAGGCGGCGCTGCTTGCCTGAGACGTTCAGCCTTGCGGAATACGCGGACATTATACGCGAGGTGCTTGACAGCGGCGGGGAGTTTACGCTTTTTCCGCGCGGCACGAGTATGCTGCCGCTCATCGTTGAGGGGCGCGACAGCGTGACCCTTGAGAAACGTCCGCCGAAAACCGGCGATATAGCGTTCTATCAGCGGGCGGACGGCTCGTTTGTGCTTCACCGCGCGATCGCTTTCAACGGGGATACATACACCATGTGCGGCGATAATCAGACGGCGCCCGAGCAGGGAATAGAACCGCGGCAGGTCATTGCCTCCGTGAAATATGTCACCCGCAGGGGAAAGCGCACCGACGGAAGTCTCGGGTATAAGATATACCTGCTGCTCTGGCGCAGCTTTTTTGTGCGCAGGGTGTATTTCAGGCTGCGGAGGTTGTTTCATGGGTCGTAAAAAACTTGCCAGGACAGCCCTGAGGCAGCTTTTCGGGCTTACGCACGGAAAACGCGGCGCGCTGCTTGTCGTCATCATCGGAAACGCGCTGTTTGCAGCCTCGGGCGCGGCTTTCGCGCTTTTCTGCAGGGGCGTTATCGACGCCGCCACGGCAGGCGACGGCGGAGGGATAATCGCGTATGCGCTTCTTCTTTGCGGAGTGGTGCTGCTTCAGCTCGCGCTGAGGCTTATATGCAATATGCTGTCGGAAAAAGTCCGCGCGACCATCGAGACCGAGCTGCGCGGAGAAATGTTCGGCGGCCTGCTTTCCGCAGAGCTTTCGGATATTTCGGGCTATCACACGGCGGAGCTTGTGAACAGAATGTTTTCCGACGTCAGGATATGCGCGGAGGGCGCGGCGAATATTCTTCCGTCGGCGGTAAACCTTGTCACACAGCTTCTCTGCGCGGGGGTGCTGATGATCGTGCTTCAGCCATGGTTCGCGGCGGTATTCGCGGCGGCGGGGACAATGGTGTTTGCGGTACTGAGCATATTCCGCGGACGTCTCAAGGGTCTGCACAGGCAGGTGCAGGAAAAGGAGGGAAAGGTCCGCGCCCTCATTCAGGAGACGCTCTCGAATATGGCGGTGGTCAGGGTGTTTTCGGCGGAAAGCACGCTGCTCGGAAAGAACGCGAAAAATCAGCGCGAGCACTACGACCTGCGCATGAAGCGCCGAACACTCGGCGTCGCGGCGGGCGCGGGGTTCGGGCTGATATTTCAGGCGGGATACGTCCTCGCGCTGGTGTGGGGCGGTTTCGGGATTTTTTCGGGCACGATGAGTTACGGCACGCTGACGGCGGTGCTTCAGCTCGTCAATCAGATACAGTCGCCGTTTGCGGGGCTGTCGTCGCTGTTTCCGCAGTATTATGCGGCGGCGGCTTCGGCGGAGCGGATAATGGAGATAGAGCGCCTGCCGCATGAGGAAAACTCTGCCGGGACGCGCGGAGAATTTACGGAGCTTCGCGTTGACGGAGTGCGGTTTTCCTATGGCGGCGGCGATGTGCTCACCCGCGCGGACATGACCGTGAAAAGGGGCGAGATCGCCGCGCTCACCGGAATATCTGGCGGGGGAAAGACCACGCTCTTTATGCTTATCTTCGGTATGTACCGCCCGAAGGCGGGAAAGATAACGCTCGTGACGACGCAGGGCGAGTGCGCGCCGTGCGCGGCTTCACGCAGGCTGTTTGCATATGTTCCGCAGGGGAACGGACTGTTTTCCGGCACGATACGCGAGAATATAGCGTTCGCCGTTCCCGCTGACGACGAAAGGATAATGCGGGCGGCGCGTACGGCGTGCGCGGAGGAATTTATCATGCAGCTTCCCGACGGGCTGGACACGGTGATCGGTGAGAACGGCGCCGGGCTGTCCGAGGGGCAGGCGCAGCGCATCGCCGTCGCGAGGGCGGTTTACAGCGGCGCGGATTTCCTGCTGATGGACGAGGCTACCTCTGCGCTTGACGCCAATACGGAATACCGCCTGCTTAAAAACATCGCCGCGCTGGACGGTAAAACGGCGCTCATCGTGACGCACCGTCCCGCCGCGCTGGAAATATGCTCCCGAAAATTCATTCTGAAGGACGGTGTGATAAATGAGCAATGCTGATACATACGCGTACCTGATACGGCTTCTTGGCTCGCTTCTCTGCGGCGCGGAACCTCCGCTTCCGCCCGAAGGCTGCTCCGCGTCGGAGATTATGCACCTTGCACAGCGCCACAGCGTGGCGGGCATGGCATATTATGCGGCGGAGAAGCTGCCGATAAGCGAGCCTGTCGCTTCCCAGTGGCGGCAGATACGCGACAAGGCGCTTGTAAAGGACCTAACGCAGCAGATGGAGCTTGAATCCCTCTGCGCGGCGCTGAGTGGCGCGGGGATAAGGTTCCTGCCGCTCAAGGGCTGCGTCATAAAGGGACTGTATCCGCAGAGCGATATGCGCACGATGTCGGATATAGATATCCTCATCGATGAAAAGAACGCTGCAGCGGCGCGCGGCGTGATGGAGGGGCTGGGGTATTCCTGCGAGCATTTCGGCTACGATGTCCATGATATCTATTACAAGCCCCCGGTTATGAACGTCGAGATACACCGTTCGCTTTTCGGCGAGGACGGCAGGGAATTCGGCGCGGTTTTTTCCGACCCGTGGAGTATGTGCACGCATGACGGAATGCATTACAGCTTCCGCCCCGACGAGTTCTTCGCATACATACTTGCCCATGCGGTAAAGCATCTTGAAGAGGGCGGAACGGGTATCCGCACGATAATGGATCTGTGGGTTTGCCTGCATTCGTACATGAAAATCAGCGTGGAACACTCGTTTGAACTCCTCGAGCCGTCAGGCAGGGCTGATATTGCCCGCACGATGGCGGAGCTTGCGGAAGTATGGTTCGGCGGGAAAGCTCACAGCGGAGAAACCCTCCGGCTGGAGCAATATATTTTCGGCAGCGGGACATACGGCACGGTGGAAAATTCAGCGCTGAACCGCATAGAGCGTTCCGGAAAAATGGGGTACTTCATGCGGCTTATCTTTCCGACATTCACGCACATGAAAGAGCACTATCCCGTGCTTAACAGAGCGCCGGTGCTGCTTCCCGCGTGCTGGTTTGCAAGGCTCGTCACAAAGCCGTTCGTCAATCGCCGCAGCAATATGGAAAAGCTGCGCGTGCTGATGAAAAAGTGAGGATAGTATATGGTCACCTCTAAAAACCTTGTTTGAGTGAAAATGTGTATAGCACACTGCCTGCTTCTTCAAACCTCCTCGTAAGGCTTTCATCGCATTCGGCGCACTCTACCCATTTTCCTTTTTCAAACCGGTTTTTAGAGGTGACCATAAGTGCCCAGGAAAGGAGATACTGTACAACCAATCCACCATATAATCAAGCGAGGTGATGGATATGGGCATGATATTATCTTACACTGCTTCGTGCGGTGCTGCCGTGTATTTCAGCGATGATGCGTATACGAACTCCAGTGAGAGCGAACTCGCATTACGGCGTGAGAATATGATAACCACTGCCGAGCAGATAGCGCAGGAATTGCAGCTCCGACAACTCCGTGGAGATCGGTGTAGTGGTCATGAAATGCCTGTGTGATAACAATGTACGTTGTTTATCTGCGGAAATCCCGGGCAGACCTTGACGCGGAAGCCATGGGACAGGGCGAAACACTGGCAAGGCACCGGGCGGCGCTTCTCGACTATGCGGCTCGTCACGGGCTGGAAATAGGCGCTGTTTACGAAGAGATCATATCCGGCGAAAGCATTGACGCACGTCCTAAAATGAAGCAGCTTCTGCGGGAGGTGGAGCAGGGCCGCTGGTCGGGAGTACTCTGCATGGATATAGACCGCCTGGCAAGAGGAAACAGCGCAGATCAGGCGAGGGTGTCGAATACGTTCCGTATCTCCGGGACGCTGATAATCACGCCGTCAAAGGTGTACGACCAGAGCCGTGAAAGCGATGAGGAATACGTTGATTTTGAACTGTTCATGGCTCGCCGGGAATATAAGGCGATTTCCCGGCGAATAATGCGAGGGCGTATCGCTTCCGTAAAAGAGGGACATTTTATCGGAAGCACGCCGCCCTACGGTTACGATAAAGTCAAAGTTGAGCGGGGACGAGGATTTACCCTGTTGCCGAATTCCGAAAGCGATACGGTGAAACTGATATACTCCATGTGTATCAGCGGAATGGGCTGTAACGCCATTGCAAGACGGCTTGATATGATGGGAATTGCCCCGCGAAAGGGAAACTCATGGAGCAGCGCTTCAATTCAGGATATTCTGAAAAATCCGGTTTACTGCGGCAGGATACGCTGGCAGTACCGGAAAGAGGAAAAGAGCCTGACAGACGGCGTTGTCACGACCCGTCGGCGGGAAAATCCCGACTGCATAATCGCACATGGGCTGCACCCGGCGCTGATAAGCGAGGAGGAATTCGACCAGGCGCAGCAATTTCTGAACAGCCGCAGGATACCGCACAAAAAGGAAAGCACGGAGCTGCGAAATCCGTTATCCGGGCTGGTGTACTGCGGTATGTGCGGCAGCATGATGACAAGGCTCGGGACGGGCAGCAGGAATCACAGCGACACGCTCCGCTGCCCGAACCGGAATTGCGGCAACGTATCCGCAAAGCTCGAGCTTGTTGAAAGCGCTCTCGTTGAGGGCGTTGCACGGTGGCTCAACGACTGCCGCGTGAATGTCAGCCGGAAGCCTGCCGCATATACTGCGAAAGCGGAGCGTACGGCATCCGATAAGGTACGCGCTGAACTTGCTAAATTGGACAGCCAGCGTGAGAGAATATATTCATTCCTGGAACAGGGGGTGTATTCTGTCGGGGAATTCCGGGAGCGCATGGAAGCGCTCGAAAAGCGAAGAACGCAGCTTTCAGAGAATCTGCGGCAGGCTGAGCAGGCAGTCAGCGAGGCGGAGGGTGATCGTCAGCTTTATGCGCGGATAATCCCCAGGGTAGAGCGTGTGATGGATATTTACGCGCAGTCCACAACGGAGGAGAAAAACCGCCTGCTAAAGACGATAATCAGCCGGGCTGAATACATAAAAACGGAGCGCAACACCAGAGGAAACGCTGACCGCTGCAATTTCACGCTTAACGTGACGCCGCTCTTTCCGGAAACAGATTAAAGGCAGTCGGAAGGCTGTCTTTTTTACTGTCGAAATCTGGTTCTTGATTTCCTGATGAAAAACCTTGACTATTCGTTACGAATATGATAAAATGATTGAGAGGTGATTCTGTATGGAAACCAGAACAGCAAGGCTCAGCGTGGGGCATTCCGGGGGAACTGCCGGAGCCGGGAGCCGTAATTATAAAGTCACTCTGCCGACTAAATGGATCGAGCGGCTCGGACTCGGGGTGAACAACCGTGAAATGGAGCTTGCCCTTGACGGCGACAGGATCATTATAACTCCCAGGCTGACTGCGGAGAAGTTCGCAGAGAATGCCATAAAGCACGGACACAGCGTGTATAAGTTCAGCTTTTTTGACGGCGACAGGCTGTGCAGCGTGATTTACGCTGATTTTACCGAAAAGCAGGTTCGGGCGGACAACTACACGGAAAATATCGTCAAAACGGCTTTTGGCAGGAATTCCACGCCGTCATGGGAGGATTTCCGGGAGTTCCTTAAGGAGCGCTGCATTCCCGAAAGCAGGAGCGGTCTGAACGAATATCTTAAAACGATAGGCGCAGACAGCAGCGACCCGCTTGACATTCTTCCCATAACCAAAGGCAGAATGGCAGAGGACAATCAGCGGCTGATAATGGAGAAATTATAATGAGCGTGAAACTTGTGAGCGATGAGAAAATCGCAGAAACTTCCTCAAAGGGAAACCAGGAGAAATGGCTTGACAACGGCGTCTGGTACAAGCTGGATCAGTTCGGTTACGAATCGCTTGCGGAAACGCTGGTTTCGCAGCTTCTGTGCCAGAGCAATATTGAACAGGACACACCGTTTAAATTCGTGCGGTACGACATCAGCCGTGTTATTGCGCATGGTCGGGAGCGGGTATGCTGCGCCAGTGCGGATTTCCTGAAAGAGGGTCAGTCTATAATCACGCTTGCTCATCTGCTGAAAAGGGAAGTGGGTGAGAGCCTGAAACAGCAGCTCGGGAAGCTCCCGAGCGATAAGGCAAGGATACGCTATATTGCAGAGCAGACCGCGGAAATAACAGGTCTGCATGATTTCCCGCAGTACCTTACGCTGCTGTTTGAGATAGATTCCCTGATACTGAACGACGACCGCCATCTTAATAACATCGCGGTTCTGGAGCATGGCGGCGCATACGATTACTGCCCTATTTTCGATAACGGGGCAGGGCTTCTGTCAAATATGCAGGTGTATAATGTGGGGATAGAGCCGGGAGGGCTGATTCCGACTGTCATGTCAAGGCCGTTCAATATCAGCTTCAACCGGCAGATGGGTACTGTCCGGCGGCTGTATGGAAATCAACTGAGCCTCCCGAAGTTCACAAAAGCTGATATCGAGCAACCGCTTGCGCCGCTGCTGGATTACTACCCGAAGCCCCTGCGGGGATTTATCTCCGACCGGGTAATGTGCTGTATACTCACAAGGCAGAAATTTCTGTAAATCCGAACACTATAATGACGCCGGACGTATACATTCGGACCACCGCTGGCAGTTTCGCCGATAAACGAGGTGCGTCGGGTGCTTGACTATGCGGTTACGGAAATTCCCCCTGAAAAGATACTGATGGGCATGCCGAATTACGGCTACAACTGGACTCTGCCTTTCATGCGCGGCACTCCGGCGCAGAGCATCGGGCTTTCGCAGGCAGTTGAACTTGCGCAGAAGTACGGGGTTGAAATACAGTATGACGAGCGGGCGCAGGCGCCTTTCTTCTACTACACTGATAACGGAACGCAGCATGTCGTATGGTTTGACGACCCGCGCAGCACAGAAGCAAAGCTGCGGCTCATCGATGAATACGGCCTTGCCGGGGCAAGCTGGTGGACCGTCAACCGCTGCTATGTCCCGGGGCTTCTGGTTCAGCAGAATTTATACGACACAGTGAAATTATAACAGCAGCTCCCCGCAGGTCACGGGGAGCTTTCCTTTTATTTGTATAATTGCTTATATATTTTTGTCGAATAGTATAAAAGAACTTGACAATTTGCCGGATAAAGTGTATCATATAAATAAAGTTTAACAAAAGGGAGAGTATCCATGAAAAAACACATCGGAAAACTCATCACAGGAGCATTTATTCTGCTGTTCCTGATCGGGTGCTTTATTCAGGCGCCTGTTACTGAAGCAGTAGGCTCGCTGTGGTCGCTGCTGCCGCCAGTCGTTGCCATCGGTCTTGCGCTGATAACAAAAGAGGTTTATTCCTCGCTGTTCATCGGTATCCTGACAGGCGGCGTCATCTATGCAATTGCGAATAATTCCGGCTTTGAGGGAATGTTCACAGTGGTCATCAAGGACGGTCTTATCGCAAATCTCGCGGACTCCTACAATGTGGGAATTCTCGTGTTCCTGGTAGTACTCGGCGTGATTGTCGTGCTCATGAACAAGGCAGGTGGAAGCCGCGCTTACGGCGAATGGGCTGCCGCGCACATCAAGACCCGCAGGGGGGCGCAGCTTTCTACATTCCTGCTGGGCGTGCTGATATTCGTTGACGATTATTTCAACTGCCTGACTGTCGGCTCGGTAATGCGCCCGGTAACGGACAAGCACAATGTTTCTCGCTCAAAGCTTGCGTACCTCATCGACGCAACCGCGGCGCCGGTATGCATCATCGCGCCGATCTCGTCGTGGGCTGCTGCAGTCAGCGGAACGGTTGACGGTGTGAATGGAATAAGCCTTTTCATCAGCACTATCCCCTATAATCTTTATGCGCTGCTCACCATTATGATGGTTATTTTCATGGCGTCCGCAGATATGGACTTCGGACCCATGAAGCGCCATGAGGACAACGCGCGCAACGGCGACCTCTTCACCACCCGCAACAAGGTCTATGAGGACGACGACCAGCCTATCCGCTCCAAGGGAAAGGTCATCGACCTTATCCTGCCGGTCATTATTCTGATAGTTCTCTGCGTTATCGGCATGATCTACACAGGCGGTTTCTTCAGCGGCGTGAATTTCGTGGACGCATTCGCGGGCTGCGACGCTGCATTCGGGCTTTCGCTCGGTTCTGTGGGCGCGCTGGTTGTGATAATCATTTATTACCTTATCCGTGGCGTGCTCAGGTTCACGGAGTGCATGGATTCCATTGCTGCCGGATTTAAGCAGATGGTGCCTGCGATACTCATTCTTACATTCGCGTGGACGCTCAAGACCATGACAAACCAGCTTGAGGCAGGAGCGTTCGTTTCCGGTATCGTTAAGAGCGCCACCGCCATCAGTATCCTGCTTCCGCTTATACTGTTCGTTGTGGCTGTGGGACTCGCTTTCGCCACAGGCACTTCCTGGGGTACTTTCGGTATCCTTATCCCGATCGTTACAAGCGTGTTCAGCCAGGAGCTTGCCGCCGTCGCTGAAACGGGCGAGATACCGCAGATGGTCATCGTGTGCATTTCTGCGTGCCTTGCAGGCGCGGTTTGCGGAGATCACTGCTCGCCAATATCCGATACGACTATCATGGCTTCCACGGGCGCTCAGTGCGACCATGTAAATCATGTTTCCACACAGCTGCCGTATGCGCTGACTGTCGCTTCTGTCTGCGCAGTCGGGTATATTATTTCCGGCTTTGTGCAGAATGTGTTCGTGGTGCTTGGTTCTTCGATGGTGCTCATGCTTGCGGTGCTGTTTCTTATTAAGTTCCTCACCAACCGCAAAAAGAACGGATAAACCAAAGGTCACCTCTAAAATCCTTGTTTGAGTGAAAATGTGTATAGCGCACTGCCTGCTTCAGAAAGCCTCCTCGTAAGGCAGCCTTACGAGGAGGCTTTCATCGCATTCGGACTCTACCCATTTTCCCTTTTCAAACCGGTTTTTAGAGGTTCCCTAAATATTAAGGGGCTGCGATCTGCAGCCCCTTTAAATTTTAGTTCCAGCCCTTTACCCCGAGAAATTCCTCAAGGGTAAGACCGCTGTCGTGGACGAGTTTTGCGGTGCTGGTACCGAGGTAGCGAACATGCCACGGTTCATAGATATAACCGGTGATGTTTTCGCAGCCCTCGGGATAACGGATTATGAAACCGTATTCCCAGCAGTGCGCCGCAAGCCATTTTCCCTCGTCGGTCTTGCCGTAACTCTGGCTGAGTGAGGATATATCCATCGTCAGCCCTGTCTGGTGCTCGGAATGCCCAGCCTGCGAAGAATAGCGGTCCGCTTTTTCAAAACCGTCTATGCTTTCCCAGTAGGCGAAGGTTTCTTTCTGCTTTTCATATGAGCGGAAGCCGGAAACTATCGACATGTTGTAACCGGAAGCATTCTTCATTTTCAGGAATGCATTATACGCGACAGCTTCAATTCCGTTGCCGTATGTGGACGGCAGAGAATACACACGGTTGACTATCATCACGCCGCCAACAGTGGTTATTCCGTCCTGCTCTATCGGGTCGGGGGGGACTATCTTTGCGGTAACGGTACCCTTGCAGTTGATGTCTGAGAAGTCGCCGAGGACATTCAGCTTGCCGGAGCCAAAGACGTTTCCGCCTTTGTTTACGCGCATTGTTCCGTCAAGGCTGACGTTTCCGTTTTTCTGTATCTTGAGCTTTCCCGTGCAGGAAACTATACCGGTGGAATGGATATTCATATCGCCCTGTACGAAAACCGCGCCGCCGGAAGCGACTTTCAGCGTGCCCTCGACCGTGAGAGAAACTCCGGGGAGGACATACAGCTTTCCGCCTTTCTTGATGCTGAGCGTGGCGCCTTTCGGCAGAATGCTGTCTTTTCTTATCACAAGGTTTCCGGTGATTTTTCTCGAACCCGAGTTGAAAAGCACTTCCGTTGTTTTGTCGGCTGTTACGGTGGTCTGCGCTTCTGCCTTGCCGGCAGTGAGCGGAGTCACGAAAAGGAACATTGCGGAAAACGTGATAATTGCCATGATCACCGCTGCTGCTGAGTTAAATGCTCTTGTCATATATTACCTCCTGCCATTGTGCTTCTGGGAACATCTAAGGCAACACCGCACAATTAGCAGCTAACGCCTTTGCCGTACGCTTGCTTGCATATTTTCCGTCATATTGCACAATTCGTCCTAGCAAGGCGCCAGCCTTGCGTCGTCCTCATTGTACAATCTGACAAAAAATCTGACGTCGCAATCGCACGACAATAATTATGCGGTGTTGCCCTAAAAACCGGTTTGAAAAGGGAAAATGGGTAGAGTGCGCCGAATGCGATGAAGTAAGGCTGTATGCCTTACGAGGTGGTTTTCTCATTTTCACTCAAACAAGGTTTTTAGAGGTGATCTTCTGTAAATAAGACCGGAGAAACTGCTGAAAGGTTACATTCCGGCTATAATTAAGGGGAGTTTGTACATACTATTATAGTACAGTTATCATATTTTGTCAACGCAGTATTCGTGATATCGTTCGACATTTTTTCATAAACCTCTTGACAAATACCCCCTGGGGGTATATAATATTCTCATAAAGGAAAGAAAGAGGTGACGATATGGAACACAAAGAATGCTGCCACTGCAAGGAATGCAAAAAGACCAAGGAGCGTTCCCCGGAGGAATATCGCTCGCTGATGAACCGCATAAAGAGAATACAGGGTCAGCTGCGTGGAATAGAGAACATGCTGGAGAATAACGCATACTGTACTGATATACTGGTGCAGGTCGCCGCAGCGAACGCGGCGCTCAACTCGTTCAACAAGGAACTACTTGCAAGCCATATAAAAAGCTGCGTCGCACAGAATATCCGCGAGGGCAACGACGAGGTGATAGACGAACTTGTTAACACTCTGCAGAAGCTGATGAAATAAACGGAAAGGACAAAAGGATGAGACAGTTTGACGTAACGGGAATGAGCTGTGCTGCGTGCAGCGCCCGTGTGGAAAAGGCAGTTTCAAAGGTGCCGGGTGTGAATTCCTGTTCCGTGAACCTGCTGACGAATTCTATGGGGGTCGAGGGCAGCGCTTCTTCCGAGAATATAATCAATGCGGTGGTCGCCGCGGGCTACGGTGCGAGCGAAAAGGGCGCCGAAAAGTCCGCTGAAAAGCCGGCAGCGGATACGCAGTCTGCGTTCCGCAGCATGAAAAGGCGGCTGATCTGGTCGCTGGTTTTCCTGATAATACTGATGTATTTCTCAATGGGGCACATGATGTGGGGGTTCCCGCTGCCGATGTTCCTTGAGGGGAACCATGTGGCTATGGGGCTTATTCAGCTGCTGCTGACCGCGATAGTCATGGTGATAAATCAGCGGTTCTTCATCAGCGGATTTAAGGCGCTGTTCAGGGGCGCGCCGAATATGGATACGCTGGTGGCGCTGGGTGCTTCCGCAGCGTTCGGGTACAGCACGTTCGCGCTGTTCGCGATGACTGACGCGCAGCTGCACGGTGGTTCAGAAGCCGCTATGCCGTTCATGAACGAGTTTTATTTCGAGTCCGCAGCGATGATACTCACGCTGATAACCGTCGGAAAAATGCTGGAGGCGCGTTCCAAGGGAAAGACAACCGACGCGCTCAATTCCCTGATGAAGCTTGCGCCCACCTCGGCGACCGTCATTCGCGATGGGCAGGAGGTGCATGTCCCGATCGAGCAGCTTAATGTCGGGGACATTTTTGCGGTGCGTCCCGGCGAGAGCGTCCCCGCAGACGGAGTGGTGATCGACGGAAACAGCGCGGTGAATGAATCAGCGCTCACCGGTGAGAGCATTCCGGTGGACAAGGCAGAGGGCGACAGGGTTTCCGCAGCTACGATAAACATGTCCGGGTACCTGAAATGCAGGGCAACGCAGGTAGGTGGAGATACCGCGCTGTCAAAGATAATCAGAATGGTCAGCGACGCTTCCGCGACAAAGGCGCCTATCGCGAAGCTTGCGGATAAGGTTTCCGGCGTATTCGTGCCGGTGGTCATCGGCATTGCGCTGGTTACTATCGCAGTATGGCTGCTGTGCGGGCAGAGCGCGGGGTATTCCCTTGCGAGGGGGATTTCCGTGCTCGTCATCAGCTGCCCCTGCGCGCTGGGACTTGCCACACCGGTGGCGATAATGGTAGGCAACGGCGTGGGCGCGAAGAACGGCATTCTTTTTAAAACTGCGGAATCGCTGGAGCAGACCGGAAAGGTGAGCGTAGTCGCGCTTGACAAGACCGGTACGATAACCATGGGCGAGCCTGCGGTGACTGACATAGTGCCCGCAGACGGCGTTTCCCGCGGGGAGCTGCTGACCCTGGCAGGCGCGCTGGAAAGCAAGAGCGAGCACCCTCTCGCTGCGGCAGTGATGAAGCAGGCAGAGCAGGAACATATAATCCCCGTGCAGACCGAGGAATTTGAAGCGCTGCCCGGCAATGGGCTGAGGGCGCGGCTTGACGGCTCTGAATTACTTGGCGGCAGCGTGAAGTTCATCTCAGGAAACGCTGAAATTCCGGAGAAAATGCTGCAGGAATGCGGCAAACTCGCCGGCGAGGGTAAAACCCCGCTGTGCTTTGCCCGCGACGGAAAGCTGCTGGGAGTGATAGCCGCAGCCGACGTCATCAAGCCCGAAAGCCCCGAGGCAGTCAGACAGCTGCGTAATATGGGCATTCGCGTGGTAATGCTGACCGGCGACAACGAGCGCACCGCAAAGGCGATAGGCGCGCAGGCAGGCGTTGACGAGGTAATAGCGGGAGTGCTCCCCGATGGCAAGGAAGAAGTCATTCGCCGGCTGAAACAGAGCGGGCATGTCGCAATGGTCGGCGATGGCATCAACGACGCCCCCGCGCTGACCCGTGCCGATATCGGCATCGCGATAGGCGCAGGTACCGATATAGCGATAGACGCGGCTGACGTAGTCCTCATGAACAGCCGTCTGACTGATGTGCCGGCAGCGATACGGCTGAGCCGTGCTTCTCTCAGGAATATAAAGGAGAACCTGTTCTGGGCGTTCATTTATAACGCTGTCGGTATTCCGCTGGCAGCCGGGGTGTTCGTGAATATCTTCGGCTGGACGCTTGACCCGATGTTCGGTGCTGCGGCTATGAGCCTTTCAAGCTTCTGCGTGGTGACTAACGCACTGCGCCTGAATTTCGTGAAGGTCCATGACCCGGCGCATGACAGAAAGATACACCATACTCACAAGGAGGAAAAAACCATGGAAGTTACAATGAAAATCGAAGGCATGATGTGCGGTCACTGCGAGGCGGCCGTTAAGAAGGCGCTTGAGGCTGTTCCCACAGTTGAGAGCGCGGAAGTCAGCCATGAAAAGGGCACCGCGGTAGTAAGACTCACCGCAGACACTCCGTTCGATGTCCTGAAAAAGGCTGTCGAGGATAAGGACTACAAAGTGGTAGGCTGATAAAGTTCGGTCGGGGCGCGCAGGGGACTGTGCGCCCCGATCGCCTATAAAGGCACACCGGGGTGCTTTTTTTCAAATTTTTTTGAAAAAACACTTGAAATTTATTTTAATATGTGATATACTTAGAGAGTATGATATCACTTGTACACTTTTTCGTTAGTACATAATTATATGGAGGATTTTCAATCAATGGGTATATTCGAAATAATCAGCGCTATCGTACTGATAATCGCATGCGTTTTCATCGTTATCGTGGTGCTCATGCAGGATACAAAAACTCAGATGTCCAAGACCATTTCAGGTACTTCTTCTGATAACTACTTCGGCAAGAACTCCGGCAGGACCAAAGAGGCTATGCTCAACAAGGCAATGACCACTGCAGCGATAATCTTCTTTGTTCTTGCGATAGTTGTTAACGTCGTGAATGTTTACTTCGGTGGTTCCAAGGACGATACTTCTTCCGGTTCTTCCACAAGTTCAAGCGTTTCCTCTGATGTAAGCACAGGCTCCACGGCAGAAGCAACAACAGCGGAGGGTGGTTCCGCGGCAGACGCTGACAGCTCCGCAGCGGATACTTCCAGCGACAGCACGGAGAGCGGCTCCCAGGCAGAGAGCACCGCAGGTACCGCACAGGCTGAAAGCACATCGTCAACTGCTGAACAGTAATACATCAGGACAGGCAATATCGCCTGTCCTTTTTGTTAATATCACGTAAAACGGGGATAATAGAGGCATAAGCCGCAGACAGGCGCAGCGCCTGGGAAAGGACAGAATATGAACAAGTTCAAGCTGTCGATTTTAATGGGATTATACAAGGCAGGAGAAAAGGGAATGAGCGTAAAGCAGCTCGCGGACCTGCTGGGAGTAAACAAAAAGGGCATGAAGAAGCTTGAGGAAGCCCTTTCCGAAATGAAGCAGCACAACGACATCGCCTACAAGAAAGGCAGCTGCTGGATAAAGCACCCTGAAACCTATTTCAAGGCGGAAGTCAGCAGGGTATCGCAGCGCTCAGGCTTTGTGAAGAGCCTTGGCGACCTGCCGGTGGAATATTTCGTGCGCGGGCGCGACCTGTGCGGCGCTATTCCCGGGGATATCGTGCTGGCTAAGATGACTGCACCCGCGGACGACATCAGCCATTCCCCGGAGGCTGTCGTGCTTGCGGTGCTGGAGGAAACGAATTCACTGCTCACCGGCGTTATCGTCGCAGAGGGCAACAAGCTTATGGTGCTTCCGGACAGGCTGTGCAGCGACCCGCTGGTTATCGCAAAAGTATCAAAGGCGGCTGCGATGCATGTTGGCGACAAGGTGGTGTTTTCCATCAAGAAGCGCGGTGAGCGCCATATGGATCATACGGTCAACATCGTGGACGTGTTTGGTTCCAGCGACACTGCAAAGGCCGGCGCTGAAGCTTACCTGATGTCTAACAGGCTGCATGTGACATTCCCGGACGAGGTGCTGCTGGAGGCTTCAAAGCTTGACCTCGACGAGCCGGACGGCGACGAGGTGCTCCGCAGGCTGGACCTGCGCGGTGAGCCTATCTTCACGATAGACGGCGCGGACACCAAGGACATCGACGACGCGGTGAGCCTGAGCAAGACTGACCGCTGCTACAAGCTGGGCGTCCACATCGCGGACGTTTCACACTATGTCACAAAGGGAAGCAAGCTTGACGAGGAGGCATTCTACCGCGGGACTTCTATCTATTATGCCGACCAGGTGGTGCCTATGCTGCCGAAGCAGCTTTCCAACGGGATATGCTCGCTTAATCCGCAGGTGGACAGGCTCGCGTTTTCCTGCCTGATGGACGTCAGCTTTGAGGGCAAGCTGCTGAACTACCGCTTCGAGAAATCAGTCATCAGGAGCCGCGTAAAGGGCGTTTACAGCGAGGTCAACAAGATAATCGACGGAACAGCCGGCGACGAGATAAAGGCAAAGTACGCTAAGGTCATCGACCGCATTCCGATAATGAAGGAACTTGCAGACATTCTACAGAAGAACCGCATAGAGCGCGGCGCCCCTGAGATAGACACGCAGGAAACCAAGATAATCACCGACGAAAACGGCGTGTGCATTGACGTCAAGCCGCGTACCACCGGCATTGCAGAGGGCATCATCGAGGAATTCATGCTGATGGCGAACAACTCCGCTGCCGCACTTGCAATGAAAGAGAAGATACCGTTCGTGTACCGCGTGCACGAAGCTCCCACCAACGAAAAGCTCGACGCCCTGCGCGAAACCCTGACAGCGCTCGGAATAAACCCCGGCGCTCTCGGAACAAACGCCCCCGCAAGCGAACTCGCACGAATCCTGCGGGAAAACAAGGAAAGCGACCGCGCAATGGTCATCAACCGCATAGTACTGCGCACCATGATGAAAGCGCGCTACAGCGAGGAACCCCTCGGGCACTACGGGCTTGTCATGCCGGAATACGCGCACTTTACCTCGCCGATACGCCGCTATGCGGACCTTTCGATACACCGTATACTGACGGATTATGTGTATGCCCTCAATCACGACAAGCTTTGCAGAAAGTACGCTGCATTCGCGCAGTCTGCGGCACTGCAGGCGAGCAACACGGAGCTTTCCGCGGTGCGCTGCGAGCGCGACTGCGAGAACTTCTACATGGCTGAGTACATGAAAGAGCATGTCGGCGAGGAATTCGACGGAATGATCTCCGGCGTCAGCGCAGGTGGAATTTATGTGCTCCTGCCGAACACTGTCGAGGGCATGATCTCTGTCGCGGAACTTCCTCTGGGCGATTACGAGGTGCAGCACGGGGTGATCCTCACGGGTGCCGTTGATGGAAGCATTTTCACGGTAGGCGACAAGATACGCGTTAAGTGCGTGAGCGTCAACGTCAACGGAGGATTTATTGACTTCGCGCCGGTAAAGTAAGAGGTCTAGGGATACGCTGATTAAAGCGCAGCGTATCAAATTCAGCCGCGTGAGTATGCTCGTTTGAGCGAGGCGAATTTGATTTAATCAGCGTTTCCCTAGACATTAAGAGATTTTCACAAAGCGCACAGGGCGAAAGTTTTGCTTTCGCCCTGTGCATTTTATTATATATCTTTTAAAATATAGTCCCCCGGCTGCCACAAAGGCAACTGGGGGACTACAATAATTACGAATTCCGCATTCCTGATTCCGAATTAATTAAAGTACTCGTGCGAGGAAGTCTCTCAGGCGCGGGTTCTTGGGCGCGGTGAAGATCTCGTCCGGGGTGCCCTGTTCCTGGATAACGCCGTCAGCCATGAACATTACACGGCTGGCAACTTCCCTTGCGAAGCCCATTTCGTGGGTGACTACCACCATGGTCATGCCGCCGTCTGCAAGCTTCTTCATGAGTTCGAGGACTTCTCCGACCATCTCCGGGTCAAGCGCGGAGGTCGGCTCGTCGAACAGGATAACGTCAGGATTCATCGCGAGGGTGCGCGCAATGGCGATACGCTGCTTCTGACCGCCGGAAAGCTGCGACGGATACGCCTCAGCCTTGTCTGAAAGCCCTACCATCGCCAGGAGTTCATCGGCGCGCTTGTCGGCCTGTGCCTGGGTCATTATCTTGTTCTTGACGGGGGCAATGGTGATGTTCCTGCGGATAGTCAGGTGCGGGAAAAGGTTGAAGTGCTGGAACACCATGCCCATCTTCATGCGCACTGTGTTGAGTTCCTTGCCCTTTGCGTGGGTGATGTCCAAGCCCTCGAATTCCACGGTGCCGGAGGTCGGCTGTTCAAGCAGGTTCAGGCAGCGCAGAAATGTACTCTTACCGGAGCCGGAAGGTCCGATAACGACGACCTTTTCGCCTTTTTCTATCGTTTCGGTTATTCCGTCAAGAACGACGAGATCGCCGAAGCTCTTTTTCAGATTATTTACGCTTATCATTCGATAATCTCCTTTCAAGACGGTTGACCAGCGCGGAAAGTCCCACTACCATGATGAGGTAGATCAGCGCAACCGCGATCAGCGGCAGGAACGCTTCATAAGTCTGGGAACGGATAGTATCGCCGCCCTTTGTCAGGTCGTTCAGCGCGATGTAACCGGAAACGGAAGTCTCCTTGAGAAGAACGATCGCCTCGTTGCCAAGGGCAGGGAGGATATTCCTGAGAGCCTGCGGCAGAATGATGGAAACCATAGTGCGCGCATAGCCGAAGCCGAGCGAAGAACCTGCTTCGTACTGTCCCACATCTACTGACATGATACCGGAGCGCACTATCTCGGCGACGTAAGCTGCAGAGTTAAGACCGAACGCGATGACTGCAACGAATATCTTGCTGATATTCACGGAGCTGAACACAACGAAGTAAATTATCAGCAGCTGTACGACCATAGGAGTACCGCGGACTATCGTCAGATACAGACGGCATATGAGATTTGGTATTTTCAGCCTGCCCGTGCGCTGGTTGGTGGAACGGATTATCGCAATGATAAAGCCGAGCACGATACCGATAACTACCGCCAGAACAGTGATGAGCAGCGTGGTGCCGAGACCCTTTACAAGGTATACCCAGCGGCTCTTTTCAAAGAATGTGCTCTTTATCTTTTCGATAAGGTTCTGGGAAGCAGCGTCACCGCTCTTTACGATGATCATCTGGTTTGCTTCTGCATAGGGATCGGTGAAGTTCACGTTCTTGAGCCTGTCCTCGGTGACGGTCATGCCCGCAACGCCTACGTCAGCCTTGCCGGAATCAACTGCCGCGATGATGGAATCGAACGCCATGTCGTCGATGACGAGTTCCTTGCCGAGAATATCGCAGACTGCCTGCATCATATCAACGTCGTAGCCGACTATCTTTCCTTCTTCAAGGAACTCATAGGGCGCGAACTCTGCATTGGTCGCCATGACTATCTTGCCGTCGCGGGTCACATTTTCGGGACTTGTGTAGGGGTGCTTGCCATATTCCTCGTCAACGAGCCAGTTCTGGTTTATCTGGTCGAGAGTTCCGTTTTCGCGGAGCTGCTTCAGGGCTGCGTTTATCTGGTTCGTCAGGTCGTCGTTGCCTTTCTTGACTGCGATGGCGTATTCCTCGACTGCGAACGGCTCGGGGAGTATCTTGAGGTCGGAGTTCTTGCCGACAAAGTACTTTGCGGGCGCGGAGTCTATAAGAACTACATCGACCTTGTTCTGCTTGAGCGCTTCGACAGCGTCGGCGCCCTTGTTGTACTTCTCGACGGTGGCGCCGGGAACCTGCTCGGCGTAAGTCATGCCGGTGGTGCCCAGCTGTACGCCGATGGTCTTGCCGGTGAGGTCGTTGCTTTCGCCCTTGATGATGATCATCTGGTTTGCTTCGGCATAGCTGTCGGAGAAGTTGACGTTCTTGAGCCTGTCTTCGGTGACGGTCATTCCTGCAACGCCAACGTCAGCCTTGCCGGAATCTACCGCTGCGATAACGGAATCGAACGCCATATCATCAATCACGAGTTCCTTGCCGAGAATATCGCACACGGCTCTCATCATATCAACGTCAAAGCCGACGATCTCGCCCTCTTCCTTGAACTCATAGGGCGCGAATTCGGCGTTAGTCGCCATGACGAGCTTGCCGTCGCGGGTCACATTTTCGGGGCTTGTGTAGGGGTGCTTGCCGTATTCATCATCGACGAGCCAGTTCTGGTTTATCTGGTCGAGAGTTCCGTTTTCACGGAGCTGTGCAAGCGCGTTGTTGACCTGCTGAGTAAGTTCATCGTTGCCTTTCTTTATCGCAATGGCGTATTCCTCCACCGCAAACGGCTCGGAAAGAATGGACAGACCGGGGTTCTTGGCAACAAAATACTTTGCGGGCGCGGAGTCTATAAGTACGACGTCGACTTTGCCCTGCTTGAGCGCTTCGATAGCGTCGGCGCCCTTGTTGTACTTCTCAACGGTGGCGTCGGGGACTTCCTCGGCATAGGTCATGCCGGTGGTGCCTATCTGGACGCCGATGGTCTTGCCGGCGAGGTTGTTTGAAATACCCTTGATAACGATAGCCTGGTTGGCTTCGGAATAACTCTGGGTGAAATCAACGTTTTTCAGACGGTCTTCGGTGACGGACATTCCTGCAACGCCGACGTCAGCCTTGCCGGAATCTACCGCTGCGATGATGGAATCGAACGCCATGTCGTCAATGACGAGTTCCTTGCCGATGATGTCGCATACGGCTCTCATCATGTCAACGTCAAAGCCGACGATCTCGCCCTCTTCCTTGAACTCATAGGGCGCGAACTCGGCGTTGGTCGCCATGACGAGCTTGCCGTCGTAAGTAGTGCCCTCGGGGCTTGTGTAGGGGTGCTTGCCGTATTCCTCATCGACGAGCCAGTTCTGGTTTATCTCGTCGAGAGTCCCGTTTTCGCGGAGCTGGTCAAGCGCGGAATTCAGCTGTGCGGTGAGGTCGCTGTTGCCTTTCTTGACTGCCATCGCGTATTCTTCTACTGCGAACGGCTCGGGGAGTATCGACAGGTCGGGGTTCTTTTCGACAAAGTACTTCGCAGGCGCGGAGTCGATGATAACTGCGTCTACCTTACCCTGACGGAGCGCCTCGATCGCGTCGGCTGCCTTGCTGTATTTGTCTATCGTCGCGTTCTCAATGTCCTCTGCCATGGTGCAGCCGGTGGTACCCAGCTGTACGCCGATGGTCTTGCCGACGAGGTCCTCCGAGCCTGAGATGGAACTTACCTCAGTGACGGATATCGCGTCGTTCTGTGTTACGTCTGCAGGATTTGACGCCTGCTGCGCGCACCCGGACATCATGCACATCGTGACGAGTAGCATGAGAGCGGACAATGCTGCTGCTATTCTTTTCATAGCGGAAATCTCCTTTTTAAAATAGTACCTATTATTATACTACATTCTCTGCCTGAATGCAAGGAAAAAAATATAATTCTGCAAAAAAACGCGGCAATTTGTGAAACGGCTTGTTTACTTGCATTGCCGCCATTGTGCATTTGCATTTTCTCAGGGCTTCGGGAATTCTTTTCGGCAATATGCACAAAAATTGTCGGCTATTTTTTTTGAAAGTCTGCAATTTATTTTTCGTAAACACCTTGATAAAATCTCCGAATTTTAGTATAATGAATATGTAATGATATGTCCGTATGGCATATCAGCATGCTCAGTTTGACGGAGCCTTTCCGTTGCGGGCAAATAATTATTTCTCAGGAGGAATATTCCAATGGCAGATGTTAAAGTTGCAATTAACGGCTTTGGCCGTATCGGACGCCTTGCGTTCAGACAGATGTTCGGTGCTAAGGGCTACGATGTAGTAGCTATCAACGACCTGACCAAGCCCTCTATGCTTGCTCAGCTCCTCAAGTATGATACCGCTCAGGGCGGCTACTGCGGCAAGATCGGTGAGAACCTTCACACCGTTTCCGCTGATGACGAGAAGGGCACACTTACCGTTGACGGCAAGACCCTGACCATCTACGCTGAGAAGGACGCTAAGGATCTTCCTTGGGGCAAGATCGGCGTTGACGTTGTTCTCGAGTGCACAGGTTTCTACTGCTCTAAGGACAAGTCCCAGGCTCACATCGACGCTGGCGCTAAGAAGGTTGTTATCTCTGCTCCTGCAGGCAACGACCTCAAGACCATCGTTTACTCCGTAAACGAGAAGACCCTGACAGCTGATGACACCATCATCTCCGCTGCTTCCTGCACAACAAACTGCCTCGCTCCTATGGCTAAGGCTCTGAACGATTATGCTCCTATCCAGTCCGGTATCATGAGCACTATCCACGCTTACACCGGCGACCAGATGATCCTCGATGGTCCTCACAGAAAGGGCGACCTCAGAAGAGCAAGAGCTGGCGCAGCTAACATCGTTCCTAACTCCACCGGTGCTGCTAAGGCAATCGGTCTGGTTATCCCTGAGCTGAACGGCAAGCTGATCGGTTCTGCACAGCGTGTTCCTGTTCCCACAGGTTCCACCACTATCCTGACCGCTGTTGTTAAGGGCGCAGACGTTACTAAGGAAGGCATCAACGCTGCTATGAAGGCTGCTGCTTCCGAGTCCTTCGGCTACAACGAGGATCAGATCGTTTCTTCCGATGTTATCGGCATGAGATTTGGTTCCCTGTTCGACGCTACTCAGACAATGGTAGCTAAGATCGCTGACGATCTGTACGAGGTACAGGTAGTTTCTTGGTATGACAACGAGAACTCCTACACTTCTCAGATGGTTAGAACAATCAAGTACTTCGCAGAGCTCAAGTAATTGTAACTCACAAGTATACAAGTCCCCCCGTGACCCGGGGGGATTTTTGTTTGACGCGATTTTGGAGAGAGTATGTGCAATAGTTGCAGGCAGCTGCATTTTTACAGCGGGTTCCGTTCCACGCTGCAGTATTCCCATGAGATAAGCAAGATACGCGGTCTGGTGGACCTCGGCGACATGACGGTGGAAAGCGCGACCGTCCCGTTGGATGATATCACCGGTGAAATACGCGGGTACTATCGTCACGAAGTCAGATGCGTTCTGTGCGGGCAGCGCTTTGCGGTGTGGATAGATACTTCCGACGGTTCCGGTGGACTTGTGGCGCTCGATAAATCATAAAAACATCAGACCCCTGCGATTTTACTCGCAGGGGTCTGATGCTGGTTTGGTTGGTAATTATATGAAAAGGTGTGGTTGGCTGAGCCAGTAAAGCAGATCGTCTGTGTCCCGATGACTTATCTTCGCTTTACGTGTATTATTATACTGGCGGCAGGTGTATTATTCGGGTGCGTAATGTGAAAACTGGATAAAAACGAGATGTGTGTTTTGTAGGAAAGAGAAAGATTTTACATAGATTTAACATTAGCTTTCGAAGATTTTTACGTGGGCGTATTGATTTATTACCAGAAAAATGCTATAATAGTTAAGAATAGCGCTGCGAAAAGTCCGCAAAAGTGGTCTGACGACCGCTGTAGATATAAATGAAAAGATCGGAGTGTACAACTATGAGAAGAACCAAGATCGTATGCACACTGGGACCCGCGACCAAGGACGACAAGATCCTGAGAGAACTGATAGACAGCGGCATGAACGTTGCCCGTCAGAATTTCTCGCACGGAACCCACGAAAGCCATAAGATAGACCACGACCGCGTTATCCGCGTCGCTAAGGAAGCAGGACAGCCGGTGGCTACCCTGCTCGATACCAAGGGTCCCGAGGTTAGACTGCGTAAGTTCAAGGGAGGCGCAAAGCCCGAGATAAAGACCGGCGCTACATTCACGCTCACCACGCGCGAGGAAGATGGAACCGCAGAGCGCGCTTCCGTCAGCTATAAGGGACTGCCCGGGGATATCTCCGCCGGCACACGCATTCTCATCGACGACGGCAACATAATCCTCCGCTGCAGCGAGATCCGCGAGAATGCAGACGGCACATCAGATATCGTGTGCCAGGTTCTAAACGGTGGAGTGCTTTCCGACAACAAGGGCGTCAACGTGCCCGGTGTGAAGCTTTCCATGCCCTATATCAGCGAGGTGGACGAGAGCGATATCCGCTTTGCGGCGCAGGAGAATTTCGACTTTGTAGCGGCAAGCTTTGTCACCTGCGCGGACGATATCCTCGCGGTGCGCAAGATACTTGAGGAGGAGGGCAGACCCGATATCCGCATCATCGCGAAGATAGAAAGCGGAGAGGGCGTGCGCAACATTGATTCTATCCTGCATGTCGCAGACGGAATCATGGTAGCCCGCGGCGACATGGGCGTTGAGATTCCCTTTGAGGAGATACCGCAGCTGCAGAAGATGCTGATAAAGAAAGGCTACAACGCAAACAAGCAGGTCATCACAGCGACCCAGATGCTGGAATCCATGATAAAGAACCCGCGCCCGACCCGTGCGGAGACCACCGACGTTGCCAATGCGATTTATGACGGCACCAGCGCTATAATGCTTTCCGGTGAGACTGCCGCAGGTCTGCACCCGGTTGAGGCAGTACGCACGATGGCGCTTATCGCTGAGACCACAGAAAAGGCTATCGACTACAAAAAGCGCTTCTACAAGCTTGAAAACCCCGATGTGGTGAATGTTTCCACCGCGATCTCCCACGCGACTGTTTCTGCGGCAATGGACCTCGGTGCAACTGCGATAATCACCGTCACCAAGACTGGCACCACAGCCCGCATGCTGTCGCGTTACCGTCCGGAGTGCCCGATAATCTCCTGCACCACCAGCGAAACAACGCTGCGCCAGCAGGCTCTTTCCTGGGGCGTTATCCCGCTGATGGCTGAGGAACGCATGACCTCCACCGACGACCTTATCCACCACGCAGTACAGAAGGCTGTTGAAGCCGGGCTGCTGCACAACGGCGACCTCGTTGTCATCACCGCGGGCGTTCCGCTTGGCGTTTCGGGAACCACGAACCTGATGAAAGTCCACATCGTCGGCGATGTACTGGTAACTGGTTCCGGCGCAACGACAGGTTCCGTCACCGCGACTGCCTGCGTATGCAAGACTGAGGAAGAGGCACAGAAGCAGTTCAATTCCGGTGAGATTCTCGTCATTCCGAGAACCAGCAACGCTATTCTGCCGCTGCTAAAGACCGCTGCCGGTATCATCACCGAGGAACGCGGCGACGACAGCCATGCTGCTATAGTCGGCAAGACGCTGGATATTCCCGTTATCACCGGCGCGACCAATGCAACGCAGATACTCCGTTCCGGCACTGCAGTCACTATCGACGCAGACAAGGGTATTGTTACCAGCGGAGAGCCTTCCAGCGATAACGTCTGATATAAGGTCACCTCTAAAAAAACCTCCCTACTTTTTGAAGCAGGGAGGTTTTGTGTTGTGCGGATTACTTTTTCTTGCCCGCAAGTTTGATTATATCGCCGAATTTCAGACGGCTGCCGTTATGCAGGATTATCATTTCGTAAACCCTTGCAACGATCACTGCAACGAGAACCACGAATGCTGCCAGAATGAGGATTGCAACAATGATCTGCGGCATTGAGAGATTGCCGAGCAGCAGGGCAGAGGGAAGCGAGAACGGTGAACTTACCGGAAAGTAGTAAGAGAATATCTGTATGGGGTTGGAACTTGCGGCGCCTGTATCAAGGCTGTCCGCATTGAATATTATAGGGAAGTACGCGAGATAGAAGCCCAGAACACCCAGCAGGGAATAAGGCTGCATTGCCTGCGCGAGGTCCTCCATTCTGCTGACGGAAGCGCCCACCAGTGCAGCGATGAGTGCAAAGAACATAAAGCCGAGTATGAATATCAGCAGGATAAGAATGAACGTGAGCGGGCTGATATTGCCGAAGCTGCTGGTTATCGCGTTTGCTATATCGGCATTCTGACCTGTCTGCAGGGAAGCGTCGCCCATTATCTTCATGATATCTCCGCCTATGCCGAAAGGCGCTGTCGCAGCAAATGTCACTCCACCCACAATGCCGATCATCAGGAACTGCATTATCGACACGAGCCCCATTGCGAGGACCTTTCCGATAACGACTGCGAGCGGGCGCACGGAGGTGAGCAGCAGCTCCATCACGCGGGAGGTCTTTTCAGTCGCGATAGCCTGCGCGACCGCCTGACCGTATGCGAAGATGAATATGAACAGCACCAGCGAGAATACCATGGGCACAACGTAGTTTATCATCGACTCGAACACGCTCCATTCGTCGGAGCCTGCCTGTATCCGTGAAGCGGTGTAGTAGTACTGTGTTGCTGCAAAATCCTCGGGTGAAACGCCTATGTTCATCATGTTGCGGTATTTCATAAGGGCTATCACCATGTCGGAAACAGCGCTCACAGAGTCGCCGTCGGTGTCGGGAGAATAGAACGTCTTTACGGAATATCCGACAATTGCGCCGTCCTGCTCGTCTGCGGCGATGGTCACGAGAATTTCTCCCGCTTCGGCGTCAGTCAGCCTTTCGATAAGCTGGCTGTCGGTGGCTTCGGTTTCAGTCACCGGGATATTCAGCTTTATGAGCGAGGATATGTCGTCGGCTGTGAGAGTCCCGGTGCTGTCAGAAATATACGCTTTGCGCAGGTCGATTTCGGTTGCGGAGTCGCTGCCGGTTATGATATCTCCGGCGCCCGCAAGCTTCGGTATGATATTAATTCCAGCAGTGAGAAGCATCACGATAAGCCCGATGACTATAGTCCCCACGATGAAGCTTTTAGTTTTTATGTACTGCGTGAACGTGAAGCCGAATACCTTTTTCCAGCCTCTTGCATTATTACTTTTCATCAGACTCACCCACCTTTTCTATGAATATCTCATTGAGGGACGGTTCGCGCAGTTCGTACTTTATGAGCGGAATTCCCTTTTCCATTATCATATTCAGCAGCGAATGCGCCTGCTCCTCGCTCTTTACGTTGAAGCTGCTGCCATTCGGGGTTATCTCTGTGGCAGTCAGACCGCACTGCTGAGCCATTCCTGTTATGTCGCCCTCGCATTTTACGGTGAGCTTGACTCTGCCGTAGCCTTTCTTTATTTCGTTGAGGTCGCCCTTGAGCACCGTCTTTCCCTTGTTGAGAATGACTATCCCGTGGCAGAATTCCTCGATGGTGGACATCTGGTGGCTGGACATTATAACATACTTGTTCTTCTTTATCTCATCACGGATAACGCTCTTGAAGAGTTCCGCATTCACCGGGTCAAGTCCGCTGAGCGGCTCGTCAAGAATGAGCAGTTCCGGGTCATGCACCAGCGCGGCTATCAGCTGGATCTTCTGCTGGTTGCCCTTTGAGAGCTGCTCCGCGCGCTTGTCGCGGTAGTCCTCAACGCCAAGACGCTCAAACCAGTAATCCAGCGCTTTTGCGGCGTCCTGCCGGCGCATTCCCTTGAGGGAAGCAAAGTACATCAGCTGGTCCATTATCTTGTATTTGGGGTATAATCCGCGCTCTTCCGCGAGATAGCCGATGGGCTCGTTCGCGGTGCAGAATTCCTTGCCGTGCCATGTTACTGAACCGCTGTCGGCGCTCAGCATTCCGAGGATTATGCGTATCGACGTGGTTTTGCCTGCGCCGTTTGTGCCCAGCAGGGCAAACACGCCGGGCTCGTTCATTTCAAAACTGAGTCCGTCCACAGCCCTGTAATTACCATAGGTCTTGACAATATCGCTGACCTTAAGTGACATATTGTTCACACTCCTTTATCTGTTTATGTGTTGTATATACAGTATAATCTGTTTTTGCCTGTTTGTCAAGGGGGTTGTGAAAAAAATGTTCAGTTTTTTGTCGTAAGGCGTGTTTTTTTGTATCTCCTATTGACAAATCTTTGAATTTGTTGTACAATTAAATCACTAAATTTGTTTATTCGGGGGTATCGTTAATGGCTCTTATCAACATAATGGAAGACATCGTCAAGGACAAACTTACTGAAATGCTCAAAAACGAGAAGTGCTGCAAGTGCGAGCGCTGCTTTGAGGATATGACTGCGCTTGCGCTGAACAAGCTTCCTGCACGATATGTCAGCACACACAACGGAGAGCTGTTTTCAAAGCTGAATTCCCTTGTAAGGCAGAACAGCGTTGACCTTAACATTGCGGTCGCTGAGGCTATCGCGTGCGTTTCCAAGCGCCCGTCACACCAATGATGGAAACTATATTTTGCGACAGCGCCTTTACGGGTGCTGTTTTTATTTTGCCTATTGACATTTTAGCAAAAAAGGTTTATTATATAAACGCAGACGTTAGCTAAAGTTAACGAAAGGATCGTGATAAAATGAAATGCGATTGTGAAACAAGCTCTGAAGACCACGACCTGGTGGACTGCATAACCTCCGCGCTGGACGCAAGGGACCCTTATACCGGCAATCATTCCCGCAGGGTGAGCGATATGGCGTGCGAATTATGCCACGTGCTGGGACTTTCCGGCGCGGCGACCAGTGAGATACATATAGCAGGACATTTGCATGATATAGGTAAGATCGGCATTCCGGACCGCATACTTCTGAAGCCCGGCAGGCTCGATGACGAGGAATGGGAAATGATGAAGCAGCATCCGAAAATCGGCGCTGATATTCTTTCGGGCTGCCACCATTTCGACAGGATAGCGGCGATAATACTGCACCACCACGAGCGGTTCGACGGAAAGGGATACCCGTTCGGGGCAAAGGGCGAGGAGATACCGCTTGGTTCAAGGATAATCGCGGTGTGCGACTCCATAGACGCAATGGCAAGCAACCGCGCCTACAGGAATGCGCTCCCGCTGGAGAAAGTCCGCGAGGAGATAGAGAAGAATTCCGGCGTTATGTACGACCCCGACGTTGCGCGCGCAATGCTGGAAAACTGGATGATAGTCACGGAAACATATCCGGGCAGATAAAATAACGCACGGCTCCTGCAGGTCGTGCGTTTTGCTTTATGCCTCCTCTTGGTGCAGGAGTTTCGGCGCGGTGATACCAGTCAGGAATGCACCCAGGGCAGCCGTGACAAGTATCGCGATGACTGCGCCGGCAAGAATGGTGTTGCCGCAGGAAAGCCCCATTGCCAGCGGAACTCCGCCTATAGCCGCCTGCACGGTCGCTTTGGGCATGTACGCTATCATACAGAACAGCCTTTCGCGGAGTGACAGCTTCGTTTTTATCATGCATATCCCCACGCCGATGAAACGGAACGCCAGCGCCCCGAAAATCACCCCGAGAACCGGCAGCCATATCGCTCCTGCAGCGCTGATATTCACCTGCGCACCAACAAGCACGAACAGCATTATTTCAGCGGCAGTCCACATGGAGCCGTACTTGCGGGAAACGCGCACGGCGCGCTCGGGCGCTTTCCATCGGAGTGAGATACCGCAGGCGATAACTGCTACAAGCCCGGAGAATCCGATGAAATCCGGCAGGCAGTCCTCCAGGGTCACCAGCAGGAATGCAACGCTCAGCAGTATCACGACTTTCAGGCTGTCGCGCAGGTGCACCCTGCTGAAAATAAGCGCCAGAAGAATTCCGCAGAGTACCCCGACGGCAGCGCCAGAGATTATCGCAACGGGAATATTCACGATGGAGAGCGCCGAGAAGTCCCCACCGGTGCATATCCCGGAAAATACCGAGAACATTACGATGACGAACACGTCGTCCATGGAAGCCCCCGCGAGTATCATCTGCGGAATAAGCTTGTCGGTACCGCGTTTTTCCTCAATAAGAGTCAGCATTCTGGGGACTACGACTGCCGGGGAGACTGCGCCGAGCACCGAGCCCATGAGGGCTGCTTCGGCGTAGTCCAGCCCCAGCAGGGGAGGCGCCAGGAGCGTTACGCCGACGATCTCGCAGCCGGCAGGGATAAAGCTCATCAACAGGGCGGGTCTGCCGCATTTTTTCAGGTCGGAGATCTTCAGGTTAAGACCGGCGCGGGTGAGTATCATTATCAGCGCGATTTTCCGCAGGTCGGCTGAAATGCTCATCATGGCAGGGTCAAGCCAGCCAAGGGAGCCGAGGATAAGTCCTGCGGCAATCATTCCGGTGAGTTTGGGCAGGTGCAGTTTTCCGGCTGTTTCACCGAGAATAAGCCCGGAAAGCAGTATAAGGGCAGCGCTGAGTAACATAAAAAAATCCTCCTTTGCCGGCGGCGCGGGGCATAAAAAAGCTGACAGCCTGCGAATATGCCCACAGCGCCGGATTATTCCCGGCGACATGATATCGCAGATGCCATCAGCAAAAGATTTGCGGTTCGGGGCTATGCCCACGGGGAGGACGTCATTCCCCGGTGATATGATAGCACGTTATCTTTGATTTGTCAAGATGTTACGGAAAAATTCTCCGGTGATATTCTGCGCGGGCATGCAGATAATATAACAGTGCAGCTGCCACTTTTCAGCTTGCAGGCGCTGCATTCATTATTAATAAAGGAGAACGAAACTATGAAAAAGCTTCTTGGCATAGCAGCGGCTATAGCAGCGGCGGCTTCGATCACTTGTGCGGCTTCTGCGAACAACGGCGGCGTTGTCGGCGGTGTGGTAGGCGCAGGTGAGGATATCGTGAACGGCGTCGTTAACGCAGGCGAGGATATCGTGAATGGCGTCACCGGTGGTGATACAGGTACTACAAGCAGACCCGGCAGCACTTCCGGCACAACGGCTGGCGGTAATAACGGCGCTAACGGTACGGTTTCTGGCACGACTAACGGCAATACTACCACTGGTACTAACTCCGGCATGAATTCCGGCACCACATCAGGCACTACTAGCGGGACCACGACCGGGACCGCAGGCAACCCCAACACCGGCGTTCCTTTCAACGCGGCTGCGGCAGCTGCTGCAGTACTCGGCGCGGCAGGCGTGGCGCTTTCTATCAGACGGGATAGCTGAATTAGTTAAGTTAAGTTATAAGCAACGTGCGTTTCTTGAAAGGAACGCACGTTGTTCTTTTTTGCTAAATTTATTATTCGTTTTGCCTAAAAAAAAATGTAATTTATGTGTAAAACGACAGTTGCTTTTTTTCTGGTTTTATTGTACAATATACAAGAGGATTTAGTGTTTGCTATCCGCACATTTTATTTTAGGAGGATCAATTCTTATGAAGTTAAGAAGAGTTTTAGGCGCAGTTGCAGCTGCTTCCGTTGCTGTTGCTGCTATCTCTGTTCCCGTTTCTGCTGCAAGCGTAAAGAAAATCCAGGTACTTAGTGCTGGTACACCTTCCGACAATGTCTACAAATCTCCTGTTGATGGCAAGATCGACCTGACAAAGGTTAAGACTGTTAAGGCTGTTATCACTTCTACCGTTGATGGTAACGGCGGTCTGGGCTGCAACGACGCTGCTTCTGGCAAGTGGGTACAGAATGACTTTAATTTCACTGCTGGCACACAGGAAGTTATTCTCAACGTTGACGGTATCACAGTTGATGATTCCGCTGGAGATGGCTTCGTAGTACAGCTCGGTATCTGGTGGATGAACGGCGAGGGTACTCTCACTATCGATTCCCTCGAACTGCTCGACGCTGACGGCAAGGTTCCTGAGGTAGTTGTTGTTACCGAGGCTCCTGCTGACACAACCACTCCTGCTGACACAACCGCTCCTGCTGACACAACCGCTCCTGCTGACACAACCGCTCCTGCTGACGAGGCAGAGCCCACTGTTGAAGAGACAGTTGAGGAGACCGTTGAGGTTGAAGATACTACTGAGGCTGCGGATGTTGACGTTGCTGACTACTTCGATGGCGGCACAGTATATCTGTTAAAGGATGATGGCGGCGAGGGCTACATCACCGCTTCTGGTGAGGATATCACCGAGATCTACGGCGTTAAGTTCAACGTTACATTCGATGACGCTGAAGTTGCTGATGACGCTGTTTGGGTTGGCGGCGGCGTAGGCGCTAACTCCAACTCCACCGGCTGGGAGCAGCACGAGTGGGGCAAGGAATCCGGCATGAAGGAGATCATTCCTGATTTCGAGAACGGTACTATCACATGGTACAAGGGCTCTTCCATCTTCAGTGCTGACGATGAGTATGCACAGCTCTGGATTCAGTCTTGGGGTGGTTCCTTAACAGTTGATTCTGTTGAGCTGCTCTATGCTGATTACGATGCTGGCGAGACCACTGGCGATGCAGCTGCTGAAACTGCTGACGCTGGTGATGCTTCCGATAACAAGGGCAACCCTGATACTGGTGTTGCTGGTGTAGCTGTTGCTGCAGGCGTTGTTGCTCTGGCTGGCGCTGCTGTAGTAGTATCTCGCAAGAGAAAGTAATCAATAAGTGATCAGATAGTTCAAACACTAATCGCACCCCCGAAGTAATTCGGGGGTGTTTCTCATTTTGCGTGCTTTACAAATCTGGTTCGGCATGTTATAATATTTAAGGACATGCTGAATAAAGCGTAACAAAATCTAATGCATGAGTATACTCGTTTGAACGGGTCGATTTTGTTCAGCGTTTCCTTAAGGTATGCATTCCGAGGGAATGACGCTAATTAAAAGAAAGGACATGCAATGAAAAAGATACTATCACTGCTGATGGCAGCGGTGACTTCACTTGCGCTGACTTCCTGCTCGGGGAATTCCCCGGTTTCGCAGGCTGAGAGCGTGCTGCAAAGCCAGACGCAACAGCTGGCGACAGAAGAGCAGCCATCGGCTGAGCAGGCAGTCACGGCTGACGGCGTGGGCGAGGTCGGAACTTTTGCAGCGGAGACTCCGGAAACCTCGGAACTATCCCGCGATGAAAGTGAAACTGAAACTTTCTCTTCTGCGCCGGAAGTTACGGACCCGTACGATGAAAGCGAACCGCCGCAAAGTCAGCCGGAAATCACCACAACGGAAAAAAACACGACGGAACCGACGACCCCCGCGCCGGAAGTTACGGACCCGTACGATGAAAGCGAACCGTCGCAAAGTCAGCCGGAAATCACCACAACGGAAAAAACTGCAACGGAACCGACGACCCCCGCGCCAGACAGCGGGAATGAAACCGAAGCAACGGGGAACGCTATCGACGAGGACGGAACTTATTCCAGCTGCGACGATGTGGCGCTGTATATCCACACGTTCGGCCACCTGCCAGGGAACTTCATAACAAAGAAGCAGGCCAGGGAACTCGGCTGGGGTGGTGGTTCCGTCGAGGACTATGCACCGGGAATGTGCATCGGTGGAGATCATTTCGGAAATTATGAGGGGCTGCTCCCTGATAAGCCCGGGCGCAGCTACACTGAATGCGACATCGACACCCTGGGCAGGAACGGCAGGGGAGCCAAGCGCATTATATTTTCCAACGACGGGCTGATATACTACACGGAAGATCACTATTCGACGTTCACATTACTTTATGGAGAGGAATAATTATGAGAACACTTATTATTGACGCAGCCACTGTTGACAACATGGACATTATCCACGGCAGATTTTATGCGGCTTTCGATTTCCCGGAGTGCTATGGCGAAACGCTGGATTCGCTGCACGATTATCTTGGCGAGATCAACAGTGAGGCTGAAATCAGGATACTGAACAATTCAGCGCTGGAGAATTCGCTTGGCGAGAATGAAGCAAAGGCTCTGCGCAGGGTGCTGACGGACAGCGCTGCTGAAAATCCCAATATCAGAGTGGAATTTATTGACTGATGTTAATGTTTCGTTAATTTTTCGAACTGCGTCTGAAAAGGCGCAGTTTTTTTGTCGAAAATGTGTTATAATTGATACAGTAATAAATGTTAAAGGAGCTGTTTGGCGTGACTGACGAAATAATCCCTGGCAACACCTATGCTCAGCGTTTGAAGCTGCTGTATCTGAAAGATATTTTTCTGAAGTATACTAATGACAACCAGGCGCTTACACGCACACAGATCGAAGAGAAGCTGGAGGAATTTGGCGTTTCTGAGTGCAGAAAGGCTTTCGCAGAAGACATCGAAGCGCTGAGAGCGTACGGAATGGATATACAGGCGACTACGGGGCGCACGGCTTCCTACCAGCTGTCAAGCCGTGAATTCGAGCTCGCAGAACTTAAGCTGCTTGCCGACGCGGTGGGTTCGTCGAAATTCCTGACGGTGAAGCAGTCGGCAGATCTTCTGGAAAAGATAGAGAGCCTGTGCAGCGAGGGAGAAGCCCGTGAAATACACAGAAACGTTTTTGTCACCGGCAGACCCAAGCAGCCTAATAAAGCAGTGCTTTACAATATTGACACGATACACAGGGCTATCGCCGGTGAGAACGGAAAGTTCAAGATAGCGTTCAAGTACTTTGAATATGACGTTAACAAGAAAAAGAAGTATCGCGACAAGCCGCGCAAATGCTCACCATATGCGCTGGTGTGGGACAGGGATCACTATTACCTCGTTGCGTGGAACGACCACAGGGAGTGCTATTCGAACTACCGCGTTGACAGAATGGAGAGCGTACGCATAACAGACGAGCCTGCAAAGCCGCTGGAGCATGATTTTGACCTTGCAAGTTATGTAACCACTCATATTTCCATGTTCAGCGGTGAGGAAACAGAAGTCAAGCTTTACTGCGATAAGAGCATTGTGAATGCAGTTCTCGACAAATTCGGCATGAACGTGAGGATAATTCCCGACAATGACGGGGAACATTTCACGGTATTCCTGAACGTAGTGACTAAGGCGCCTTTTTATGCGTGGGTGTTCCAGTTCGGAGGAAAGGCGACGGTTGTCGCGCCCGATGAGATAAGGGAAGAATACTTAGATATGCTCAGGAACGCTTCCGAATTCAAAAGCTGATGGTTTGGTAATATACATGATGTTATACGCATCGCGCAAAAATGGCAGATGACCTTGCTGGGTCGTCTGCCATTTTTGCTTATGTGCCGGGTCAGAATGCGTCCAGCAGCGAGCCAATCATTTTGAAAGCCTTTGCGGTGCTCATTCTGCGGAAGCTCCTGTGGCTGCACAGCGACCTCACCGCCATGAAAGCAAGCCCTCCGGCGATAATCCCGGCAGCGCCGCTTTTTATATAGGACTGAGTGCGTCTTGTCATAGTGAACATCTCCTTTTTGAAAGTTTACGCCAGTATTATTTGCAAAAATCCTGAAAATATGAATAAACCAACGCCGGAAAAATCTGAAACATGTGGAATAACTGCCCGTAAATATGTGCCCGGGAACAATAAATACGCCAAAATCAGTCAAAAAAACCGGGTTTTTGTGCTGATTGCATAATTGCGTTATGCTGTAGAGAATATAATATGGCAATATGACAAAATGAAATTTCTTGCAAAAAAACTTGCAAAAATCCCTTGACAAGAAAACTTTTTTGGTGTATAATCTAACCATAGCAAAGGGGCTATGACAGACAGACTTCAATGGCGAAGCCTGCCGGTCATAGCCCTGCTTTGTTTATTCAAGTAACCTGGAAGCGTCAAGGCAATATGCGGTGCCGGAACGCTTCATAAAAAGAAAGGGGACGGTTCTTAATGAACACACTATTAACTTTGGCGACGGAAGCAGCGAGCGCTGTGGACGTTCAGGGCGTTGTCGATAAAACGATGTTCAACATCGGCGACGGAAACGGTATATGGTACCTTATCGGTGCGGCGTGGGTATTCTTCATGCAGTGCGGCTTCGCGATGGTCGAAACCGGTATGACGCGTTCAAAGAACGCAGGCAACATCATCATGAAGAACCTTATGGACTTCTGTATCGGTACGGTGGTATTCATTCTGCTTGGCTTCGGTCTTCTGCTCGGTGAGGATACGCTCTTCGGCCTGGTGGGCATTCCGAACCTCGACATTCTCGGCAGCTTCACGGATTTTGACAGATGCGCTGAGTTCGTGTTCAACCTCGTTTTCTGCGCTACTGCTGCGACTATCGTTTCCGGTGCAATGGCAGAACGTACAAAGTTCCTCAGCTACTGCATCTATTCCGGCGTCATCAGCGCGATCGTTTACCCGATCGAGGCTCACTGGATCTGGGGCGGCGGCTGGCTGGCTCAGATGGGCTTCGTTGATTTCGCTGGTTCCACATGTATTCACATGGTCGGCGGTCTGTGCGCGCTCATCGGCGCAAAGATGGTCGGTCCCCGTATCGGCAAGTTCGGCAAGGACGGCAAGCCTAACGCTATCCTCGGTCACTCCATGACTCTTGGTGCTCTCGGCGTATTTATCCTCTGGTTCGGCTGGTACGGATTTAACGGCGCGGCTGCTTCAAATGTAGGCTATTTAGCAAACATCTTCCTTACAACAACAGTGGCTCCTGCAGTTGCAACCTGCACAACAATGGTTTATACATGGCTGAAGCACGGCAAGCCCGATGTTTCCATGTGCCTCAACGCTTCACTGGCCGGTCTGGTTGCTATCACCGCTCCCTGCGCTGATACTGACTGCCTTGGCGCTGCTATCATCGGTCTGGTTTCCGGCTTCCTGGTATGCTTCGGCGTTTGGCTCCTCGATTACAAGCTCCACATCGACGACCCCGTTGGCGCGGTTGCAGTACATTTCTTAAACGGTATCTGGGGTACCATCGCAGTTGGTCTCTTCTCCAACGGCGCAGGTCAGAACGGCGGCGTAGCTGCTGTTAACGGCACTGGTGAACATGCCGTAGGTCTGTTATACGGTGGTGGATTTGCTCAGCTGGGCGTTCAGCTGCTCGGTATGGTCGCTGTACTCGCCTGGACTGGTGTCACAATTACGCTTACATTCTTCATCATCAAGAAGACGATCGGTCTGAGAGTTACACGTCACGAAGAGATCGTTGGTCTGGACGCTACAGAACACGGTCTGCCTTCCTCCTATGCGGACTTCGTTCCTGCAATGCACGTTGAGCTTTCTACCTCCGGCAAGGAGAAGGAAGTTGAGACTGTCAAGATCGGTTCTGCTCCTGTCGAGGCTGCAGTACCCGTTACTTACAAGAACCACAAGCCTGCTGACGGCACAAAGATGAGTAAGGTCGTTATCATCTGCAAGCAGGATAAGTTCGAGGTCCTCAAGGCTGCGATGTCCGATATCGGCGTAACAGGTATGACGGTTACAAACGTACTTGGCTGCGGCATGCAGAAGGGCTCTACTGAGTTCTACCGCGGCGTTAAGGTCGAAACTCACCTGCTGCCTAAGGTAAAGGTTGAGATCGTTGTATGCAAGGTTCCCGTTGAAACAGTTGTTGAGACTGCTAAGCAGGCGCTTTACACCGGCAAGATCGGCGATGGCAAGATCTTCGTATACGACGTCGAGGACGTTATCAAGGTACGTACTGGTGAAACTGGCTACGATGCCCTCCAGGACGTTGAATAAGATTTCTTCATAACCTTCCTGAATTTAAACCGTATAGCAGAACCCCCCGGGTAATTCCGGGGGGCTTTGCGATAGGTTCAGTGGCAGCCGAGACTGACAAGCTGTTCGATGATAAGAGCGGCTGCGCGTTCCACCCAATTCTGCATCATTGCTGGCGTGAGATAGTGGAAATCGGTGCTGTATTCCGACGGGTGGAGATAGAACTGCTGGATATTGTGTATCTGGCGCTCTACATAGTCCCGCTTGTAATAGGGGAGGCAGGTCACCGGGTATTCGCTTATCCCGCAGAAGCGCCGGAATGCAGAATTATCCGGGTGCCCTTTCAGGTACAGGTGGTCGTTTGCGTACCATTCCGGCTTCACGCGGCGGTAGTATTCCTCGCGGTCGGAGAGGTAGAGTTCATGGTTTTGTTCCTTGCAGGGTTCGTTTATCAGGCGCACCCACAGCACGTCCGCCATCAGGTGGCAGTAATATCCCATCAGGAATGAGCGGGTGCTGTCGTCAAGGGACTTTCCGGCTATCATCTCGCTGTAAAACCGGTCGTACTCGCAGTGCCCCTTTCCGCGGGAAGTCCAGTGGGTGACTTCTTTCGGAGGGTCAAAGCCGCCGGGTACGGGAATTCCGCAGTCAGGCGCGACGCTGCCTGCGAAAAAATCCGTTTTGTGAAAGCTGAAATGCGCCGTCAGAATTTCTGCAACGCGCAGATGTGCAAGCCAGGTCGCCATATATTACCCCCTATTGTAAATCGCGAAAAAATATGCTATCATAGTAATAAAGCCGAAAGGAGTACGCCATGACAGACGAAAAGAAACCCGTCCCCGAAAAGCCGCAGGACAAGCCTGCAGAGCCGTCTACCCACACCTGGGTAGACGATATGAAGCAGGAACTTGAGGACTACATCGAGGACCAGGGCATATATATCAGGCAATAATAAAAATTCTGGGTGAACTCCCGGAATTTTTTTATGGGAACCTCTAAAAACCGGTTTGAAAAGGGAAAATGGGTAGAGTATGCCGAATGCGAGGAAAGCCGACGAAGTAAGGCTGTATGCCTTACGAGGAGGTTTTCTGAAGCAGGCGGTGTGCTATACACATTTTCACTCAAACAAGGTTTTTAGAGGTGACCTTATACTGATATGTAACGTCCCAGCGTCATGACCGGCGCAATTTCAAGCAGGTAATCGCGGTCGCGGCGCATTCCCTTTGTGCTGAGGTAGTCTTTCATGCAGCGCTCGGCAGTCGCGGGGGTATTGTTCTCGCGGCTGAGGTGCCCCAGAATTATTTTCGTGGTGCCGCTTTCCACAAGTTTTGACGAAAAATCGGCGGCTGCATTATTGGAAAGATGACCTTTTTCTCCGGCTATCCGGCGCTTAAGGTCGGCAGGGTAGTTCAGGTTCTTTGCCAGCATTGCGGGGTCGTAGTTGCTTTCAAGCAGTATCGCCTCGCAGCCGAGCAGGTTTTCTTCGACCTCGCTGGTTATCTTGCCGAGGTCGGTGCAGACTGCAAGCTTCTTGCCGCCGAAATCCACGGTATAACCGACGCTTTCCGGCGTGTCGTGGGGCGTGTGGAACGCCCTTACTTCGAAATCGGAACTCTGATACGGTTCATGAATGATATCGTACAGCCGTATTTCTTCGGGTATCGTTTCTTTTACTGTGCCACGCAGCTGGGCGATAGTCCCGGGACTTGCGAAAACCGGAATTCTCGTGTGCTTCGTCAGCTGAAACAGCCCTTTGATGTGGTCGATGTGCTCGTGCGTAATGAATATCGCTTCTATCTGGTTCATGTTTGTTTCGATGAGTTCCAGAGAGCTTTTCATTGCGCGGAAGCTGCACCCGGCGTCGATAATAATTCCATGCCCGCGGGTGCCGATAAATGTGCAGTTACCGCTGCTGGAACTGCATATCGGGAATATCCTTGCCATCAGAGCGCCTTTTTCAGCGCTTTTTCTTCGGCTGTGGGGTCGGGCTCGTCCACTTTCTGGATATCTGCGCCAAGGCTGCGGAGTTTCACTTCCATATTCTCGTAGCCACGTTCAACGTGGAATATGTCGTAAATTTCGGTCACGCCTTCTGCGCCAAGGGCTGCAACGATAAGCGCTGCGCCGGCGCGGAGGTCAGTCGCCTTGACGGGGGCGCCCTTCAGTTTTTCAACGCCCTCGATAACTGCGACCCTGCCCTCAACGGAAATGTTCGCGCCCATTCTGCGGAGTTCGTCAACATAGCGGAAGCGGTTGTCGAAAATGCTCTCAGTCACCATGCTCGCGCCCTTTGCGCAGGTGAGCACGGCAGCCATCTGCGGCTGCATATCTGTCGGGAACCCGGGGTGGGGGTTGGTCTTGACGCTGGTCCCGTAATATTCCGGACCGCCGATAACGCGCACTGCGTCGTCAAACTGTTCCACCTGCACGCCGATCTTCACCAGCTTCTGGGTGATGGGCTCGAGGTGCTTCGGGATAACGTTCCTGATGAGAATGTTGCTGCGCGATGCAGCGGCTATGGTCATGAAAGTACCAGCTTCGATCTGGTCTGGGATAACGCTGTAGGTGGTACCGTGGAGGTACTTCACGCCGCGTATCTTGATCACGTCAGTCCCGGCACCGAGGATATCGGCGCCCATGCTGTTGAGGCAGTTCGCGAGGTCAACGACATGCGGCTCCTTGGCTGCGTTTTCGATGATAGTAAGTCCCTCAGCCTTGACTGCCGCCATGATCGCGTTTATAGTCGCACCGACGGTGTTCTTGTCAAAGAATATCTGCGTGCCGATGAGTCTGTCAGCCTTGAGGTTCACCATGCCGCCGTCGATTTCGCACTCAGCACCCAGCGCGGAGAAGCACTTGAGGTGCTGGTCGATAGGTCTGTCGCCGAGATTGCAGCCGCCGGGCATTGAAACATGCGCGCTGTGGAAGCGCCCCAGCAGCGTGCCCAGGAAATAAGTCGTGGCGCGCATGAGCTTTGCTTTCTCATACGGCACGGAAACGTTCTGCAGCTGACGCGTGTCTATTTCAACGGTGGTCTTGTTGAGCATGCGTATCTTCGCGCCCATCTCGGACATTATCTGTAACGTGATGTTCACGTCGCTGATATTCGGTATATTTTCAATGATGCAGGGCTCGTCTGAAAGAATGGTGCAGGGAAGTATCGCTGCGACTGCATTTTTTGCGCCGCTTATGAATACCTCACCGCTCAGGGTCTTTCCGCCCTTGATTACGTACTTTTCCAAAACTGCACTTCCCCCTTGTCCCTCCAGCAGGGACATTTTTATATATTACAGCAATAAGCCGGATAATATCGTTATGTATGTCAACAGGGCATAGTTATCCCATATGGATTTACACCATTACATTATAGCATATTCTCTAAAAAAAAGAAAGTGCAATTTGCAAAAAAGTTATTGTTTGATTTCATTTTGGCAGATTACACAAAAAATATATGGGCGTTTTAATATTTTTATGAAATTAAATCGCGTGGGATATTCATCTGTTTATGATAGTATTGCCGCGTAATTACACGCTAATCAAGGAAATGAATGCACGGTACGATTTTCCGCATGATGAAAATGATTTCAGAAAAACTAGCTGGAATGGTGGCGCTTTTGACAGAAAAACTGTGTTGTTTTTGTGTAAAATTACGGCTTGTATTATTTTCCTCCCTGTATTATAATTATATTGTACATTTGGGCAGCTGCTTCCCGCAGTGTGCCCGAAAGATGGACTTTTACAGTCCGATATTTAGGAGGAATTTATCATGAAGATCAGATCTATCGTTTCCGCAGCAGCTGCTTGCGCTGTTGCAGCCGCAGCATTCGTTATGCCGGCTTCCGCTGAGGACAGCTATGTTGCAGGCCTTACCTGGCAGTCTTCCAGCTACATGTTCCGCAACACCATTTCTCAGCCCAACCTGCTTTACTGGGACAACGACCTCGGCGAGGCTGCTGAGCTCGAGGGCGCTACCTTCACAGACGCTCAGATCACCGGCGACGGCGAGTACACCGTAACACTGGACGGCGTTAAGGACGGCGGCTGGAACATGCTCAAGCTTGAGTCCAACATTGACCTCGACGCTACACCTGATGTAAAGTTTGAGATCACTTCCGTTGAGCTGAACGGCGCTGCTGTTGATTTCGACAAGGACGCTGCTGTTATGAGCGAAGACGCTGCTACAAAGAGCGACGAATATTCTGCATGGGATTTTGATATCAAGAACACCGCAAGAATTCAGCTCATCAACGTATACGACAACCTCGCTGTTATCCCGAACGACTCATACGAGTCCATCAAGGTAACATTCACTGTTACTGGTCTTGGCGGTGGTGACGCAGCAGCTGATGATACTACTGCTTCTGACGCAACCGATACTGCTACAGATACCGGCGCTTCCGCTGACAAGGGTTCTCCTGACACCGGCGTTGAGGGCGTTGCTGCTATCGCTGGTCTGGCTGTAGTTGCTGCTGGCGCAGTTGTTCTTTCCAAGAAGAGAAAGTAATTTCTGACCGCACGAACTAAATACAATTAAAGGGCTGCTTTCGGGCAGCCCTTTTTGCGTTATAGGTTTTTCTGCATGTCGTCGGTATCAAGGTAATCCTCGGTGTACTGCTTTTTCAGGAGTTCGCGGGGGATATAGTCGTTATACTTGCCTGATATTTCGCAGTTGTCGGGTATTCTGAAAGTGTATTTATCCGCGCCGTGCACCTTTATTTCGGTGAGCGCCAGTTCAAGTTCAGCCATGCTGCGGTCGGTCTTTACCTCAATGCACACCGGAATGTACCGCTGCAGCCACACGGTCGCTTCAAATCCGCGCTGCCGCAGTTCGTACATCAGCGCCATGCACGCCCGCGTCCCGAGAAACGGGAACACCGCATACAGCGTGGGAGTTATCTGCACCACTCTTCCACCGGGGGTACCCGGGGCGCTGTCGGCTATTCTGCCGGATATCACAGACGACGCGGAAAGCGCCGCATTCCGGCAGGAACGCCGTATCTCGTTCAGGCGCTTTTTCGCCGGCTCGTCGAGAAACGCGTAATCCTCGTCGCTGCACAGAACTTCCTGCATTTTCTTCATGACTTTTGTGTGGACGTACTCGTTGCCGGTATCCTGCCACATGTTCGCCGATATTCCGGGGATATGCTTGACGAAAATGCGGCGTTCTTTCAGGTCGAGTTCGGTGACTTCCCAAGCCTGACCCGCAAGCGCGAACTGCGCCTTTTCCGGGAACGGCGTCTGAACAGTGCCTATCTCCTCGGCGTTGCAGCGCACTGAGTACTCGGACGGTACCGAAAATACCGCAAGGAACTCATAATTGTTCACGGCTGCCTCGCCTTTGTCCCCGACCAGCAGCGCGCCGTCCTCCCCGCGCTCTATCTGCCCGTTTGCGAGCATGTGCCGGAGCAGAAGCAGATAGTCCTCCTTGCTGACATGCCGGAATACACCCAGGGTGAGAATATAGCGCGCCAGTTCCTGCGGTTTGACGCTGCCCTGCGAGGAGAGCCAGCTCATGGTCTGGTGATAAAGCAGGCTGTACGGGAGCCTGGGCAGGTACATGGGTTCTATCCATCGTTCGCGGGTGTAGAGGAGTATCATGGAAACGCACATCACAAAGTCCCAGTTTATTTCTTTGTAGAATTCCTGCGGGGGGAGGCTCATGTCCCAGCGGAATGCGAACCGCATTTCTGCGACTCCACCGCGGCGCCCGGTTCTGCCCAGCCTCTGCACCAGCCCGGAAACCGTCAGCGGGCAGCCGGTCTGGACTATGCGCTCAAGCTTTCCGAGGTCTATGCCGAGTTCCAGCGTGACTGTGGCGCCGGTGCATACGGGCTGTTCTGCGGTGCGCATTTTCTGTTCGGTGAATTCGCGCAGGGCAGGGGAGATGTTCGCGTGGTGGACGAGGTAATTTGCGGGCAGGTGCTTTTCGGCTGCGATTTTTTTAAGGTGCGCGATGTTTTCTTCCACTTCGCCCTTGGAGTTGGAAAAGAGTATGCAATGCTTGTTCCAGGTGCTTTCAAAAAGGTAGTCGTAGTAATTCTGCAGCAGTATTTTGCTGTCGGAATTCGGTATCTTCTCCTTTATCGGGAAAAACCGCACCGAAAGCCGCAGCGTACGCCCTTTTTCATGAGTTCTGGGAGTTATGCAGCTCCTGCCGCTGTCGGTGTTCAGCCATTTTTCAGCGTTGGTGGTGTCGCCTAAAGTCGCGGAAAGCCCTATTCGCCGGGGATTGAAGCCGATGAGCCTTGAAAGGCGCTCCAGCAGGCACAGCAGCTGTAATCCGCGGTCGTTATCCATGAAATAGTGCATTTCGTCGATTATCACGAAACGCAGATCCGAAAACAGCTTGTAGGCGCCGCTGGAATTGTGCATGAGCATGCTTTCAAGGGACTCCGGGGTGGTCTGGATTATGCCCCGGGGGCGCTTCATCAGCCGCTTTTTTGCCGCAGCGGAAGCGTCGCCGTGCCACTTGGTGACCGGGATATCCGCTTCTTCAAGCAGTTCTTCAAGGCGCTCGAACTGGTCGTTTATCAGCGCTTTCAGCGGAGATAGGTACAGCACGCCCACGCTTGCGGAGGGATTTTCCCACAGCTGCGTCAGCACCGGCAGGAACGCGGCTTCTGTCTTGCCGCTGGCAGTTCCGCTGGAAAGCAGCAGGTTTTCGTCGGTGTCGAAGATGGCTTCGGCAGCGAGTACCTGTATCTCGCGCAGTTCCTCCCACTTGCAGCGGTAGATGTGGTCCTGTATGAACGGCGCAAAGCGGTGAAATACGTCTGACATGTGGTACCTCTCTGGTTATCTGGCTAGTTCCTGCGCGATTTTGCGGTATTCTGCGAGCATTGCGGCTTCGGTTATGGTGCGGTTTGCGGGGCTTGTAGACGGCAGGCAGACTGCCGGCATTCCGGCTGGGAAAAACCGCTGATACAGCGCACAGGCTTTCTTTCCGGTGGTGAACACCGCGCGGATATCTGCGGCGCGGAATATCTCGTCCAGCCGGTTTGGCACAGGGTCGCTGATACTGCTGTCGGAAGCGCCGGAAATGGTGCATTCTGCGAGAACGTCCCACAGCGCCACGCCGCGTGCAAGGCACATCGACTTTCTGCTTTCGATGTCCGCGGGGAACGGCTCGTCAAGCGCCGCAGAAAGCATTTTCCAGAAGCGGTTCTGCGGGTGCATGTAATAAAAGCCGAGCTCCCTGGATCTGGGCGACGGCATGCTGCCCAGCACAAGTACGCGGGAATTCCCGTCAAACACGGGTGGAAAGCCGTGCTGCACCCGTGTTTTCTCAGAACTCATAATCAACGCTGTGCGAAGCGGTGCGTATGGACTTGCAGAACTTTGAAACCTCGACGTGCAGCGGGTTGGTGGAATATGCCTTCAGCGCTTCAAGGCTGTCGAACTCGCTGACGAGAACGGCGTCAAAACTGCGGTCGGAGGGGTTCATGTTTATGCCGACCTCCATGGCGCGTATCTCGGGTATCTGCCCTTTCAGTGCGAGAAGTCTGTCGCGGAATATCAGCATGTTTTCCTGCTCGCCTTCCTTGAATTTCCACATTACGATATGCTTTATCATTTTTGTTACCTCACTTGTTTGTAAATTTGTATCTCATTTCTTCCATGAACGGTTCTTCAAATAGCTTTGGATAATAACCGAAAACCAGGTCGTAGAACTGCTCGGGGGTGAGCGCCTCGAATTCCCCGCAGAGAAAGCCGGGGTAGTTCTTCATCGCGTCAGCCATGGAACGCGCTTTCTTTTCCTCGCCGTTGACAAGCTTTGCGCATATCTGGTCGTTGCCGTATATTATCGCGGGGATATGCGCGGCTGCCTTTTCCGGGTCGAATTCCATGGGGGGGATCAGCGGGGAAAACTGCGGCTTCACCTTTTGCCAGAACGGTTTCCCGGCGCGCCTGAGTTCCGCACGGAATGCGCGCATGCATTTTGCCAGCGGCTTTTCGCTGTTGTTGTAGTGCGACAGCGCTGCGGAAACTGCGTCCAGCAGTGCAACGCGGTTCACGTCGGGCATTCCCTCGGCTACTGCGGAATAGGCTTCGCGGGATATCGCAAGCACCCTGCCGAGAGCGGAATTTTCATTCGTTTTCATTGTCCCTCCATTGCGGACGTGCCAGGGAAACTCTGAATAATACTTGTCCGCAGTGCATATTATTTGAGCAGAACCACCAGATCACATGCTTTGGAGAATATGCCATGGAAAACACGATACTGCTCGAACCTGATATCTATACCGGACGTCAGCTGCCCAAAGCCGATGACGACCGCGAAAAAACCGTGCATTCGCCCGTAGTAAGTATACCCGGAATGCAGCCGGACAGCGGCGATGATGATACCGATGAACTTCCACGCTCCGGCTCTGCAATGCGCAGGGCTGCGGTACGCAGGCGTTCGCGGATACCGTTTTCGCAGCTGATGCTTGCGCTGGCAGGCGCCGCTGCGGGTGCGTATTTCGCGATGACCCTGCCGGAGGGCGCTGATCTTTCCGGCAGCCTGCTGTGCCGTTCCGGCGACTTCGCAGGACTGCTCGTTTATCGTATATTGTGGGGTGGAGCGTTCCTGCTGGCTGAGTACATATGCGGTTACTTCGCGCTGGGGTGGCTGTTCGTGTGGGCTGCGCCGTTAGTCTGCGGCCTTGGAACAGGTGCGGCGCTCACCGCAGCATTTTCTGCCGGTATGAACGCCGCATTTCTTGTTGTTCCCGCTGCCGGGATCGCCGTTGCCGTAGCACTCGGCGCGGGTACTTCGCGCATGATGTCAGGGCAGCTGCTGGAGCTGGTTTCTGCCAGGCGTGGGGTCGTAGCGGACTCCCCGGCTGCGGGGGAATACACCCTGAGGTTCCTGATATGGTTCGGGGTGGTTGCCGCGTGCGCCCTGGTGGAATGCGCCCTGAGGTGCATTCAGTAGATCAGGAGAGCGTTATTGTGATAGCACGGTCGGAATAGTTTGCAGACCATGATCTTGCATTACAGCCATTTGCGCGGAGGTCGCTGGTGAAGGTTGAACTTTTGATTTTCCTGATGAGCGAATTCATCAGCCCGTCCTTAACATAAATGGTTGTTGTGTATTCGCCGTTGCCCCAGTTCGCGGAAGCCTGCTCCACAAGGCCGTTATAGGCTTCGTTGAGGGTGTTGTATACTGTAAATCCCATTGCGGAGGTGTAGGTGTACTTCGTCGCGGTGGCAGAGGGTACGGTGAACGGATTGTTGAAGCGGTGGTCGATAGTCAGCTGGCTGGTGGGTATGCAGAAGTAATTGTAATCCCCGTCGTCGTCCCAGGTGACGTCCATGTTGTACCATTCGCCGTCAAGCTGTAGCATGTTCCACATGTGCTTTTCGCCGTTGCCGGTTCCTGCAACGCATATGCAGGGAATGCCCACAGACTGGCAGAGGTACATGAACGCCTTGGAATAGCCCTCGCACAGCGCCTTGCCATAAACCAGGGGACCGTCTGCCTCGGATATGTACGACGGACCGCTCAGCGTATATTCTGTCATGTCGGTTATCGCGTCATGGAGCACCTTTACGCGCTCAAACAGGTCGTCCTCCTGCAGGGCCTTGTCGATTATCTTCTGCGCTGCGGCTTCGAATTTCGGCTTGATGTTGTTCATCTCGGATACGGTGCGGGAATATACCATTGTAATTCCTATCACGCGGCCGTTTCTGGTGGTGTACCTGTAGCCGTTCGCAAGCCAGAAGAACTGCGGGTTGTCGTAATCGAACGCCCAGTAGATGTCGTCAATCTCGCTTGTGGTCACGTTTATTCCGGTGAGGTCTGCCTTGTCAGCGTGGGCTGCCGCGGCTTCGAAAAGCTTTGCGTATACCTGCTTCTGCGAGGAAGTCAGGGTGTTGTAGGCGTATTTGCTCTTGTAATCGTCAAGGATACTTTCGCCTGAAAGATCGGACGAGCCTGATATCGTGTATTCCTTGGTGTAGTACTTGCTGGTCCACCTGCTCTTGACCGCCATTACGCGAAGAGTTGATGTGCGCTCTATTTTGATGCCGCTGCTGGTGTACTTGCGTGAGGAGGTGGTGGGCTTCTTTCCGTCGAGGGTGTAGTAATAAGTCACCCCGGAAGCTTTGGAGGAAAGCTTGACGGTCAGCGCGTCGTCGAATTCCCCTTCTTCGGGTGAGAAAGTCACCTTGGGGCAAAGCTTGTACTTGTATGCCTTTACCGCGCTCTTTACGCCGTCCTTTTCTGCGTAGCATTTAAGGGTGGTGTTTTTGGTGAGCTTTATCGCCTTTGTGTACTTCTTGTAGCTGCTGCCGGTGCTGTAATATATAACTGCGCCGGGGGTGCTTGTTGTCAGCTTGACCGAGAGGGAAGCCGAACTGGTATAGCTGCCAGGTTTGCGCGAAACCGACGGTGCCGATACTGCAGAAGCCGCATAAACCACTGCGGACGAGCCAATGATTTCCTGCGCCGGCGCGCTGAATACGCCTGCTGATATAACTGCTGCGAGAGCGGCGCTGATTATACGCTGTTTCATGGTGCATTTTCCTTTCCAGTGATAAGACTGTGTATTCTTATTTATAAATATTATACCAGTTATGCCCCGGGTTGTCAATAAATCACGGGGAAATCATCAGGCATTTACTATTGGTAACCTCTAAAAACCTCCTTCACGGCAGATTTCTATGACTTATATCATCTG
>ERZ827156.343-NODE-343-length-69042-cov-13.781263_pt1 | contig 69042 bp, 68 predicted proteins | sample MGYA00519919_ERZ827156 | MGnify/ENA primary metagenome ERZ827156 (study PRJEB31778, sample SAMEA3449269) | human gut metagenome | biome: human gut; feature: human-associated habitat; material: faeces | place: United Kingdom | collected 2010/2012 ... | reverse complement strand
CGTGAGTATGCGCGTTTGAACGGGGCGAATTTGATTTATTCAGCGTTTCCCTAGTTGACTTCAACAATGGTTATCTGGTCGTTGGTGAGTTCAACCTCGGAAAGCAGCGTGCTCTTTATCTTCGCGGCGCCCGCAGCGTCCAGCCCGTCGGTCTTTACGATGACATTCGCGCTGTTGTCGCTGAGGTAACAGAGCGCGTCCTCAAAGCCCTGGGCTTTCAGCAGGCTCTCTATCTTGCTTTCGCTTTCGATGTAGCCGCCCATCTTCGCGGCGTCCACTGCCACGACGGAAAGCTCCTCCTGGGTCAGGTCGCCACCCTGGTACATGCTCTGCAGCACCTCGGCTGCTTCCTCGCGGCTGGACTGCTTGTCGAGCCGCGCCTGCGCAAAGTACGCGTCGCTGTCGGCACTGCTGCTCACAAGGTCCGCTTCACCGTATGTAGTACCGGATACCTCCGCTGCCGGGTCGGTGAGGCTCTGCTGCTTCTTTCCACCGGCGAAGATGAAGTTCACTGCCACCGCCGTGCCCAGCAGCACAGTCAGCCCCGCAGCCACCAGCTGCTTTTTGCCTAAGATAACATTCAGTCTTTTCATTGCATTATTTCCTTTCTGTCAGCTTGTCACATAGACCTGTGATACCTTGATATCCAGCACCCGCGCTGCCGTGTTCACCACTTTCTCACGGATAAGGACATTGTCAGCGCCCCCGCAGACCACCGCAACACCGCGCACCTTCGGCAGGACAACGCTCTTTTCCAGCGCTTCCTTGCCGCTGCCTGAGAGCGCCAGACTGCTCTCGGAGCTGTTTTCCCCGGTGCCGCTGCGCGACTTCGTTTCCTGCTCGAATACCCGCTCGCTGGTGCAGTCCAGCGTCACCATCACCCTGGGAGAACTTACGCCGTCGATCTCGGAAATGACTTCCGTCAGGCGCTTTTCAAGCTCACGCTCCAGCTTCGCGGTGTCCTCGGTGGAATACGCTGCGGTCTGCTGCGGCTCGCTCTTCGGCGTGATGGTGCTCAGAAACAAAAGCGCAATCGCGGCTATCCCCGCGATAATGACTACCCTGCGCCAGCCGTCCTTGCCAAGCGTCATCACAAACCCGCTCAGCCGTCCAGTCAGCCGTTCCATGAAATCACCCCTTAAACACGGACGTCACTTTTATTCCGGGGTCAAGCTCCCGTGAAAGCAGCTCCTCCGCCGCTGCTGCAGCCGAGCGCTGTTCCTCACTGAATACAAGCTCCACCTGTGTAATAGATATGCTGTACAATCCTGAAATATTAACGATGATGTGTATTTCCTGCGGGTATATTCCGGAAGAATTCAGCAGCGTATACAGCTTGTCCGACATTTCGCTGCATATTTTCTTCTGGAGTTCCCTGTTGACGTCGCCGGAAAACCCGATGTAATCCGCGTCAGCCTCATAGCTGTACTGCGACTTGTCAAAGCTGATATCCGCGCTCCTGAATGCATTCACCCCGGCAAGAATGAACAGCCCCGCAATGAGCAGCGAGATCTGTTTTGCAAAGCGGTTCTCCGGCACCAGCATTCTGAACAGCGCGGAAGCTATCGCAGCCATGCACACCGCTGAAAGAAACTGCATATTTCCTCCTTGCCGTCTTATGCCGTGCCGCTGCCTATCGCGAGCATTATCACCGCGGAGATGGTGTTCAGCAGCAGAAAGCACACGATAACTGCCATGATTATCGACATCACCCAACCTGCAGCGCGGAACAGTTCCGACAGCTCCTTTATGCCGAAAACGCTGCCCATGGCTTCCGCAGCGGAAAGCGCCAGCCGATAAAGAACCACCGTTATCAGCGACGGAAGTATGATCACTGCCGCTGCGATGATGCCGTAAGTCCCGATGCCGCTGTGCAGAAGCGAAAGGCTCGCGCTGACCGTGTTCACTGCGTCCGAGATAGTCCCTCCGACTATAGGCACCCCGTTCGACACCGCGAATTTTGCCGTGCGGATAAGCACGCTGTCCGCAGCGTTGTTCACGAAAGTCTGCGCCGACAGAATGCTCATGAATACCGTCATAAGCAGCGAAAGTCCCCACACGGAAACCTTTTTTATCATCTCCGCAAGCTTTGAGATGTTCAGCTCCGGGTGTATCGCGCCGGTGACTGAAAGCCCCATGACCGTCCCGCAGACCGGCGTCAGGAAGTTCACCGCTATCTGCGAGAAAAGCTGCGCGGCGCCCAGCGTGACCGTGTTCACCGCAGAGGCCGCAGCCGCCTTTCCCATGACCGCGATCACGCCCGCGTAAAGCGGCACGAACACCAGCATGAATTCCGAAGCCGCCTGGAGTACGTTTAGGGTATGCGTGAGCGCGTCGGATATTGCCGCCGCAGTCATGCCCGCGCCCGCAAGCACCCCCACTGCCGAAAACACCCCCGACATGCTGCCGGAGCCGTCCCCGAAGCTTTTCGCCAGCGCGCACAGAAGAACTATACCGCACAGCGCCGCCAGCAGCCGCACCGGCTCGGTCAGGCGTTCCCGGCACTGCCCCCACAGCCAGCCGAGCACCCCGTCGATGCTGAGCGAAGCTGCCCCGTTGTTCTCCGGGGAAATTCCCGCGCCGTCAAGTATCTCAGACGCTTCCGGTGGGACTGCGTCCGCTATCGGCGCGGCAATGTCCTCGGCAGCAGCATTCCCGCAGAGGAAAAGCGCAGCCAGCAGCGCCGCGAATATTTTCACCGCCAGCAGAATGAACCGCTGCATTTGTCCGTCCTTTCCAGTTCACCCGATGAGTTTCGTCACCACTTCCGCAAGCGACGAAAAAACCGGCAGGGATATCACCACCACTGCCGCTTTTCCGGCAAGCTCCACCTTTCCGGCTATGGCGCTCTCGCCGGCGTCCTTGCAGCAGTCGGAGCCAAGCTGCGTGATATAGCACACGGCAAGCGCCTTGAAAAGCGTACGCGTGTAACCGCCGTCCAGCCCTGCGCTTGCAGTCAGCTGCGAGATAAGTTCTGCAGCGGGTGCAAGCATGGATATCACCGAACACATGATGAGTATACCGCACGCAATGCTGACGCCCAGCGCCATTTCCGGCTTGTACTGCCTGACGATAATGCACAGCACCGCAGACAGCACCGCGATCCCCACAAGCGACGTAATATCCATGGCTCACCACAATCCGAACACTGACTTTATCGTGCTGAAAAGCTCGTTTATCGCAGGGATTATCATCATCAGCACGATAACCAGCCCGGCAACGGTGAGCATCATCGCCTGCTCGTCGTGGTCGGTCTTTTTGAGTATCTGGTTGAGTACTGCAACGATTATCCCCACCGCTGCTATCTTGAATATCAGGTCAAGTTCCATTCACGCACCTCTACAGCAGTAGCACCGCTGCCGCAAGTCCCGCGAGAATTCCCCCGGAGCTGTACAGCCTGCCTTTCTGCTCTGACGTCTTTTCCGCTTCATCGCAGAGCCTGTCCATCTGCCCGGAATACAGCCGCAGCAGCGAGATTTCGCTTTCAGCCGGGCAGGTGCCGAGGGCGCGCCCGAGTTCAGCCAGCATTTTTGCTTCTTCCTTTCCGCAGCAGGGCAGCGCAGACAGCCGCTGGACAGATGAACTCCACGCGCTGCGTATGTCCGGCGTTTCTGCCGCGCATTCCCGCAGAATGCTGCCAAATACGCCCTCGCTCTCCTGCGCAAGCTGTTCAAGCGTAGGCGCAGTGCAGGATATTTTGATGGAATACTGCTCCAGCATGAGCCGCAGTTCCCGCAGGAGTTCACAGCGCCGTCTGAGTTTTATGCGCTGCGCAAGCCCCCAGCCGCCGCAGATGAACAGTATCATCAGCCCAGCTGCCAGCTTCATGACTGCAGCTCCGCAAGTTCCAGCAGCGAACCCTTTTGCCCCAGCAGCGCCGCCATGTCGAACATATCCACCAGCGCCGAGATCCCGGGTCTGCCGCGCAATTCGCGAATGCTCCCCGCATGCGCCGAAACCACCAGCTTCACGCCGCAGTTCATGCACTGCGCGACTGCCTCCGCGTCACTGCCGATTTCATCGCAGATGATAATTTCAGGGCTGAGGGAACGCAGCGCGCACATGATGCCTTCCGCTTTCGGGTAGCCGTTAAGAACGTCGGTGTTTTCGCCGATATCCAGCGCGGGAATACCACCGTGCACCCCTGCAAGCTCCCCCCTGCTGTCTATAACGCACACCCGGTGCGTTTCACCGAGAATGCGCGCCATGTCCCGCAGGACTGTCGTCTTTCCGGAAAGCGGCTTCCCCGCTACGATGAGCGAGCAAAGCCCGTCCGCAAACACACTGCTGCAGAGTTCCCGGGCGCAGCCGCGCACCTCCCGCGCGAAACGTATATTCAGCGAGGATACGTCCCTGAGCGTGGAAACAGCGCCGCTTCCGGTGACTGCAGTCCCGCAGAAGCCTACGCGGTGCCCTCCCGGAAGCGTTATGTAGCCCTCCGATATTTCCCGCGCGAAGCTGTGCACGGAATTCCTGCACAACTCAAGGAAGCACGCTGTGATATCCTCCTGCGAAAACGGCTCTGAGCATTTCAGCATTCGGCCGTCCAGCGTGACTGCGCAGGCACTCCGTCCCGTGCGCAGGCGTATTTCCGCCAGCTGGGACATTCCCACGGGGAGCCTTATCCGCTTGTCCGCGTAACTCAGCGGCACTCCCCCTGAATTAACCCTTGCTGCTATCATTTCACATTCCCCCTGTCTGTAAATCATATTCCCGGCATGTCCGGAATATTACCACAGACAGAAAAATCCCCGGAGCACTTCAAAGCCCCGGGGATTTCTATATTTACGCCTTTTCTATTCTCGCGAAATTTGCCATGACCTTTTTTGTCTGTCCGTTGTCGAAATTTATCGTGAGCATCGTGTCGTTGCCCATTCGCCTGGCTTCGGCAACCGTTCCCTGCCCGAATACGTTGTGCTTCACACGGTCGCCGGCTGCGAACACTATTCCGGAAACCACCGGGGTGGGTCTTGCGGTCGCCATTGCGGCTTCCTGCGCGAGGTAATTCGGCTTGACCGGCTTCTTCCACTCGGAAACGGGGCGCGGAACTCTCTCGCCTGTCTTTTCAATAAGGTTCTCCGGGATTTCCCGCACGAATGTGGAAAGCTTGTTGCGCATCGTCTGCCCGTACAGAACGCGGTAAGAGGTGTGCGTGATGTAAAGCATGCGCTTCGCCCTGGTTATCGCAACGTATGCCAGACGGCGCTCCTCCTCCATTTCGGAGGGGTCGTTCATACTGCGGTAGCTCGGGAATATATTGTCCTCCGCGCCCACCATGAACACCGTGTCAAATTCCAGTCCCTTGGCGCTGTGCATGGTCATGAGCGAAACCCGGTCGAGATTGTCGTCGTAGCTGTCCAGATCGGAAACCAGCGCCACCTGCTCCAGGAAATCCGGCAGGGTGGTTTCGGGGTTCTCTTCAAGCAGCGTCATCGCGTTGGATTTAAGTTCCGTGATGTTTTCAATGCGGCCTGCGCCTTCTTCGCCGAGTGCCTGCATCGCCTTGATGTAACCGGATTTTTCAGCAACAGCGTCGATGAGCTCGTCCAGCCGGAGCGTGTCTGCAAGTTCGTCAAGCTCGTCAAAGAGATTTGCCGCCGCCTTGAGCGCAGCGGACTTCCTGGAGAGGGTCTCAAACTGCGAAGCCTCGCGGCACACCTCTATCGGGGACATGTGCAGCCCGTCCGCAATGCGGATTATCTCCTCCACAGTGGCGTCGCCTATTCCGCGCTTGGGCTCGTTGATTATCCTGCGGAAGCGCACCGTGTCATACGGATTGTTCAGCACCGCGAGGTAGGACATGATGTCCTTTATTTCCTTGCGGTCGTAGAAACGCAGTCCACCCACTATCGTATAAGGGACGCCAGAGCGCGCCAGAGTGTTCTCGAAGCTTCTCGACTGGGAATTACTGCGGTACAGCAGCGCGTAATCCGTGTAATGCTTTCCGTTCTTAACGCCGTCGAGAATGGTGTCGGCGACAAAACGCGCTTCTGCTATCTCGCTGTCGAAATTGCAGCACTTTATCTTCTCGCCTGCGCCCAGGTCGGACCACAGCGCCTTTTCCTTGCGCTGGGTGTTGTTCTTTATAACTGCATTCGCGGCGTTGAGGATATTTTCGGTGGAACGGTAATTCTGCTCCAGACGAATGACAACGCTGCCGGGGTACTGCTTTTCAAAGTTCAGGATATTCTCGATAGTCGCACCACGGAAACGGTAAATCGACTGGTCGTCATCACCCACGACGCAGAGGTTTCCGTTATCGCCGGCAAGCAGCGAAATCAGGCGATACTGTGCAACGTTGGTGTCCTGATACTCGTCCACCATGATGTACTTGTAGAGGTGGCGGTAATGGCTGAGCACGTCCGGAAAATCCTCAAACAGCTTAACCGTAAGATAGATGATATCGTCGAAATCCACCGCGCTTGCCGCACGCAGCGCAGCCTGATACTGGGTGTACACCTCCGCGCAGCGCTTCTCCAGCAGCTCACCGGAAGCCTGCGCCATGGGGGCGTATTCCTCGGGGCTTATCATCTTGTCCTTGCAGCGGGAGATCATGTTCTTGAAAACCTTGGGGTTGAACACCTTTTCATCCATATCAAGGCGCTTCATGACGTCCTTGATGACGCGCTTGGAGTCGTCCTCGTCGTATATCGTGAAGCTGCGCTGATAGCCGAGATTTTCAATTTCCCTGCGCAGTATCTTCACGCACGCCGAATGGAACGTTGACGCGTTTATCTTCTCGGCGCCCTCGCCTATCATGTCGATAAGGCGCTGCTTGAGTTCGCCGGCAGCCTTGTTCGTGAACGTTATCGCGAGGATATTCCACGGCTCCACAGGGTCAACTGCAACTATCTGTGCCAGGCGCCCGGCGTTCTCCGGGGTCTTTTCCATCGACGGGAACGCTTCAAGGAACTGCTCCTCCTCCGGGGTGATATCACGCACTTCATTGTCGAGGTACGCATTGCCGAAACGCATCATGTTCGCTATGCGGTTGCAGAGCACCGTGGTTTTTCCGCTGCCTGCGCCCGCGATTATCAGCACTGCCCCCTTTACCTGAAATACCGCCTTGCGCTGCATTTCGTTAGTCCTTGAAAAGAAGCTTGTGAGCGCGTTGCGCTTTAGGGTGTTGTAATCCAAAATAATAACCTTCCTTTTTAAGTGCGCAATACCGGACAGCTGCACCGTCCGGCATTCCTGCGTATTAATTATTCTGCTGCGCCGCTTGTCGCGGTAGTCTTTCCAGATGTGGAAGCGCTGCCGTCAAGCGCTATGAACGGGTTGACCTCGGTGCCGATGGCCTGCGGAAGCACGCCGTCCCAGTTGTTCACCTTGAGGTAGTCGATGTAGTTCGGGCTTTTCGCGAGCTGCTCCTGCACTGCCTTGATGGCGTAAGCCTCCGCGTCTGCCTTTATCTTCTGGGAATCCGCGTCTGCCTGCGCTGCGATGACCTTCTGCTTTGCCTCTTCCTCGCGCTCTGCGGTCTTGTTCTGCATTTTCAGCGCGTCCTGCGCCGCGATGACCTTAGCCTGTATGGACTGCTCGAACGCGTCCTCAAATGCGAGGTTTTCTATCGCGAATGCAGTTACGATGATGCCCTGCGGCTCCAGCGTGGACTTCAGCGAAGCGTATATCGCGTTCTGCACGTCGGAACGGTTCTGCACCAGATCCTCAGCCTTGACCTTGCCAATCTCGTCCTTGGAGATCTTTGCGACATTCGGCACGAGAAGCTTGGTTTCAACGTTGCTGATGCCGATGCTGCGGATTATCTCAGGCAGCTTGGTGCCGTCGTAATAATAGTTGAGCTTCAGCCCGAGATTATCAACAGTCTGCGTGTCGCTGGTGTAGGCGTCCGTCTGAACTGAATATATCTGCTCGCGGATATCCACCTGGTCGATCTCCTCGATGAACGGAATGTGGAAGTTCAGACCAGCGGTGAGTTCGCTGGAAACTATCTTTCCGAACTGGTACTTGACGCCGATGTAGCCCTCGTTCACCACTGAAAAGCAGTTGAACAGCACTATCAGCACCGCTGCCGTGATAACTCCGAGAAGCACCCAGAAGCCGTAGCCCTTTTTCTTCTCGCCGGAATTGTTCTCTGTTGTGAATTTTGTTGCTGCCATGATAACTCCTTTAAATCAACTGCTCATCACAGCTTTGTTCCCGAAGAAACGAGCTGCGAATACTGGTCGTCCGGCTGGATATTGACTATGCTGCGACGGCTTATCCCCGCATTTGCGAAAGCCTGCGTCAGCATCAGTTTTATTCTGTTGACCTGGTTTACTTCGGAAGCGCCCGGGTCGAAGTCCACTGCAACGATATTGCTCTCCGGGTGCTGTCTGCGGAGTTCACCGATAACGCCCTTGCCGGTGACGTGGTTAGGCAAGCAGGCAAACGGCTGCATGCAGACGATATTCGGCACGCCCTCGCCGATGAGTTCCAGCATTTCCGCGGAAAGGAACCAGCCCTCGCCCGCGATGTTACCCGGAGAAACTATCGAGCGCACTGACTCTCGCATTTTGTAGATGTCGCCAGGACAGCCGAACTTGGTGCCCTTAACGGCCTTGCGGTAGCTGCGCTCCATGAACCGGAACGCCATGATAGCCGCATTCTCCGCGAACGCCTTTGTGCGTGTGGTGTACAGGAGCTCGCGCTTGGTCTTTCCGTGGGAGCAGATGTAGTAGAAGAATCCCATCAGGTCCGGGACTACCACCTCGCAGCCCTCGTTTTCAAGCAGCCCGATGATGTTGTTGTTTGCCACCGGGTGGAACTTCACAAGTATCTCGCCGACAAGTCCTACGCGTGGCTTCTTTATGTCGCGCACGGGGAACTCCGAAAAGTCCTTTACAATGTTGCGGACATTCTTGTTGAAATTCGGCAGCGACAGGGACTTCATATCCTCGCGCAGGAACAGGCGCCACTTCTGGTAGAGCGCGTCCGCGCTGCCCTTGGTGACCTCGTAAGGACGTACCTTATACAGGCAGCGTGACAGCACGTCGCCGTAGATTATCGCCATGAATGCGCGGATAGCCAGCGGCATTGTAAGCTTGAAGCCGCTCTGCTTCTCAAGACCGACAACGTTCAGCGATATCAGCGGGATATCCGCATGTCCGGAGTCCTTGAGAGCCTTTTTCAGCATGCCGACGTAGTTTGTCGCACGGCACGCGCCGCCGGTCTGGGTTATCATTACGGAAGTGTTCCTGAGGTCGTACTTGCCGCTGTTGAGCGCGTGGATAAGCTGTCCAACGATGAGGATAGACGGGTAGCACGCGTCGTTGTTTACATATTTCAGCCCCTCGTCAACGACTGCCTTTGAGCAGTCGTTCAGGATAACGACATTGTAGCCGGAATGCCCGAATGCGGCTTCCAGCAGGTCGAAATGGACAGGAGCCATCTGCGGGCAGAGGATAGTGTGCTTCTTGCGCATTTCCTCGGTGAATTCCGGCTGGCGCACATAGCCGAGGTGACCCATCACCGGCTTGTAGTGATGGCGCTTGCGCTCCTCGACAACGGATATCAGCGAGCGCAGACGAATTCTCGCAGCGCCGAGATTGTTCACCTCGTCTATCTTGAGGCAGGTGTAAAGCTTGCCGAAGCTGCGGAGTATCTCCTGCACCTGGTCGGTGGTGATGGCGTCAAGTCCGCAGCCGAAGCTGTTCAGCTGAACGAGCTCCAGGCAGTCGTGCTTGCCGACTACATGCGCCGCAGCATACAGCCTTGAATGGTAGGTCCACTGGTCAACGATCCTTATCGGACGTACTACCTGCTCCATGTGAGCGACGCTGTCCTCGGTGAGAACTGCGTACCCGTAGCCCGTTATCATCTCGGGGAGTCCGTGGTTTATCTCAGGGTCGATGTGATAGGGTCTGCCTGCCAGCACGATACCGTTCTTTCCGTTGTCCTCAAGGAATTTCAGCGTTTCCTCGCCCTTACGGTGCATCTCAGCCTTGAACGCCTCGTCCTCCGCATACGCCTTTTCCAGCGCGGAAACTATCTCCTGCTTAGTGAAGCCGCCGTCCGGGAATTCCTTGGTGAATTCCTCGTAAAGGCGCTCTCCCATGCGCTTCTTGTGGAATATCGGCAGGAACGGGTTCATGAACTTTACGTCCCTGCGCAGTTCCGGCACGGAGTTCTTGATGACCTCGGAATATGTAGCGACGACCGGACAGTTGTAGTGGTTGTCAGCGCCGTTGTTCTCGCTCATTTCATACGGCATGGAGGGGAAGAAAATGAACTTCACGCCCTCGTCGATAAGCGCCTGGATATGTCCGTGCGCCAGCTTTGCCGGGTAGCACACCGACTCGGACGGCATGGTTTCAATGCCCCTGTCGTAGATCTCGCGGCTGGATTTCGGCGACAGCTTCACCGAGAAGCCGAGTTCCGTGAAAAGCTTGTGCCAGAACGGGTAGTTCTCATACATGCCGAGAACTCTCGGAAGCCCCACCACGCCGCGCTTTGCGGTGCTTTCAGGCAGGCACTCGCGGTCGAACAGCAGGTGGTATTTATAGTCGAACAGGTTAGGCAGCTTTTCCTTGGTGGAAACATTGCCGGCGCCGCGCTCGCAGCGGTTGTTGCTTATGTAGCGCTTTCCGTCCGGGAATTTCGTGATAGTCAGCAGGCAGTTGTTGGAGCAGCGGCCGCAGCGCGCGGTGGTTTTCTCCACCGTGAAGCTTTCCAGCTTGTCGAGTGTCGCAATGGTGCTGCCCTTGCCGTCGTCGCGCTCGATGGAGATGAGCGCGCTTCCGTAGGCGCCCATAAGTCCTGCCTTATCAGGACGCACGACATCCCTGCCGCAGATAAGCTCAAATGCACGCAGAACGGAATTGTTCATGAACGTGCCGCCCTGTACGATTATCTTATCGCCCATGGTGGATGTATCGCGCAGCTTGATTACCTTGAACAGCGCGTTCTTTACAACGGAATACGACAGACCCGCGGAGATGTCAGCAACGGTGGCGCCCTCTTTCTGTGCCTGCTTTACGCGGGAATTCATGAACACCGTGCAGCGCGAGCCGAGGTCAACGGGGTGCTCTGCGGTAAGTCCCAGGGTAGCGAAATCTGCAGAGGACATGCCGAGCGCGTTCGCGAAGTTCTCGATGAACGAACCGCAGCCGCTGGAACATGCCTCGTTCAGCAGAATGCTCTCTATCTCGCCGTTCTTGACGCGCATGCACTTCATGTCCTGGCCGCCGATATCCAGAATGAACTCAGCGCCGGGGAGTATGCGGTCAGCCGCCTTGTAGTGCGCCATCGTCTCTATCTCGCCGTAATCGGCGCCGAGAGCCGCCTTGATGAGGTGCTCACCGTAACCGGTAGCGCACGCCTTTGCTATGTAAGCCCCCTCGGGAAGCTGCGCGTAGATCTCTTTCAGAATGCCTATAACGGATTTCAGCGGGTCGCCCCCGTTGCCGCTGTAGTGCGAATAAATTATCTCAGCGTCCTTGTTCAGCAGGACTGCCTTTGTGGTCGTGGAACCTGCGTCCACGCCAAGGTAGCAGGCGCCCTTGTGCTTCTTGATGTCTGCTACCGGAATGACAGCCTTTGCGTGGCGCTCGCGGAATTCCTTAAGCTCCTGCTCGTCCTTGAACAGCGGCGCAAGGCGCTCTACCTCGCGCATCTGTGCGGTTTCAAGGCTTCCGGCTTTCTTTACCAGCGCGTCGAGGTCCGCTTCCGCGGTTTCGTCAGAGAATGCGCAGCCCATTGCAACGAACAGGTTCGCATTCTCCGGGAAGATTATCTGCTCGTCCTTGAGGTTCAGCGTTTCGATGAAGCGTGCGCGGAGCTCCGACAGGTAATGCAGCGGTCCGCCCAGGAATGCTACATTCCCACGGATAGGCTTTCCGCAGGCAAGTCCGCTTATGGTCTGGTTGACTACCGACTGGAACACGGAAGCAGCCACATCCGACCGCTTTGCGCCGTCGTTGAGCAGCGGCTGTATATCGCTCTTCGCGAAAACGCCGCAGCGGGAAGCTATCGGGTAGATAGTGGTATGTTTCTTGGCAAGCTCGTTAAGTCCGCCGATGTCGGTGTTAAGCAGCGCTGCCATCTGGTCGATGAACGCGCCGGTGCCGCCGGCGCAGGTACCGTTCATGCGCTGTTCAAGTCCGCCGGTGAGGTAGGTTATCTTTGCGTCCTCGCCGCCGAGTTCTATTGCAACGTCAGTCTGCGGGATAAGCTGCTTTATCGCGTTGGTGCCCGCAGCAACCTCCTGCACGAACGGAATTCCCAGCCACTTGGACACGGAAATTCCACCGGAACCCGTAACTGCAATGAGCACGCGTTCTCCCTTGAAATTCTCGCCGACTTCCTCTATAATATCATATACAGTCTTGCGGATATCGGAAAAATGACGTCTGTACTGGCTGTACAGAAGCTCGTTGTTCTCTCCGAGGACCGCAGCCTTAACGGTCGTTGAACCTATATCAAGTCCTACACGCTTCAAATGATCAAATCCTTTCCTGAAAACCAAAGCCCTCCGGCTTTAAACACATATTTAATTATAGCACAACCAGAAAAAATTTGCAAGTGGAATTGTAACAATTAGCCTGCCTTTTTTGTGACGGTTGTCTGAAAAAATCATTGCGACATTTGCCGGCAGGTATTGACAAATTCCGTCGGGTTATGTAAAATATAATCAGGTGACCTCTAAAAACCGGTTTGAAAAGGGAAAATGGGTAGAGTGCGCCGAATGCGAGGATGTTTTCTGAAGCAGGCGGTGTGCTATACACATTTTCACTCAAACAAGGGTTTTAAAGGTGACATTCAGCACATGTCTAAAAGGAAGTATCATCATGATCGTCAGACCCGCAAAAGAAGAGGACTTACCGGCTCTGCTGGAAATATACAACTACGAAGTTATACACGGAACAGCCACCCTCGACCTCAACCAGAGGACGCTCCCCGAATGGAAAGAATGGTTCCGGGAACATCAGACAAAGGACCATTTCATTCTCACTGCTGAGATAGACGGCGTTACTGCGGGGTACGCCTCCCTGTCGGAATACCGCAGCAAGGAAGCGTACAAGTCCACCGCGGAGCTTTCGGTGTACGTCGGGCATGAATTCCGCAGACAGGGCGTGGCTTCTGCGCTGATAGAGGAAGTCCTGAAACGCGCCCGCAGCACCGGCGGTCTGCACAGCGTGGTGTCAGTAATCACTGCGGGGAACGAGGCAAGCGAGAGACTTCACGGCAAATTCGGCTTCAGGGCATGCGGCACGCTGCATCAGGTGGGCTTCAAGCATGGGAAATACCAGGATATCGACAACTTTGAACTTATCCTGGGTGAGGAGTAACAAATGTTCAGTCAGATAAACAGCATAGGGCTTTTCGGTCTTAACGCGTTCATGGTAACGGTCCAGGCGAGCATTTCACCGGGTCAGCCGACATTCGACATCGTGGGAATGCCGGACATTGCGGTACAAGAGAGCAAAGCGCGTATCCGTGCGGTGCTGGGTCAGCTTGACCTGAAGCTCCTCAACGGCCGCGTGACTGTCAACCTTGCCCCGGCAAGCGTGCGGAAAATAGGCTCCATGTTCGACCTGCCGATAATCACCGCGCTGATGAAGCTGGGTGGAATAATCACCGCAGACCTGTCTGACTGCGCGTTCATCGGCGAATTGTCGCTCAACGGTGAACTATCCCCGGTCAACGGCGCTCTGTCGATGGTGCTCACCGCCGCGCAGAACGGCGTAAAGCGCGTATTCCTGCCGAAAGCGAACGCCAAGGAAGCCAGCGTTGCCGACGGGATAACCGTCTACGGCGTTGAGCATGTCACGCAGATAATAGAGTTCCTTAAGCACGGCACCGGGCTGACCGCCGAGGAAAAGTACATTCCGCGCCGCCGCGCAGTACAGCATATCGCGGATTTTGCAGACGTGATGGGACAGGCTCAGGCAAAGGCCGCGATAGAAGTCGCTGCAGCCGGCAGCCACAACCTGTTAATGCTGGGACCTCCCGGGTCGGGTAAATCCATGCTTGCAAAGCGCATTCCGTCGATAATGCCGGAAATAACATTTGCGGAAAGCATCGAAACAACGCAGATTTATTCCGTCGCCGGAGAAATCGACCCCTCCGAGCCGCTCATCACGGAGCGCCCGTTCCGCGCGGTGAGCCACACAGCATCCGCAGTGGGACTTGTAGGCGGTGGGAGCATTCCGCGCCCCGGGGAGATCAGCCTTGCGCACAACGGCGTGCTGTTTCTGGACGAGCTGCCGGAATTCGATCGGCGCGTACTGGAGGCGCTCCGGCAGCCGCTGGAAAACGGCGATATCGTTATCTCCAGGGCGAGCGGGTCAGTAAGCTACCCCTGCGACGTAATGCTGGTCGCCGCGATGAACCCCTGCCCCTGCGGCAACTTCGGCAATCCCGTTAAGAAATGCACCTGCACGCCGCAGAAAGTCACCGCGTACCTCAACAGGATATCGCAGCCCGTACTGGACCGCATCGATATCCAGATAGAGGTAAAGCCCGTGGAATACGGCGACCTCAGCCGGCGTATCCCGCAGGAAAGCTCCGCAGCCATCGCAGAGCGCGTGCAGAAGGCCGTGGAAATACAGAAGAAGCGCTTTGCGGGGACTCCCATCAAGAGCAACAGCGGCATCACGTCGGATATCATCGGCGAGGTATGCCGTCTGACCCCAGAAGCGGAAACCATGCTGAAAGCCGCTTTCGACAAGCTGGGGCTTTCCGCGCGGGCATACGACAGGATACTTAAAGTCGCAAGGACCTGCGCAGACCTCGCCGGCAGCGAGGATATACAGAAATCGCATATTGCCCAGGCAATAAGCTTCCGCAGCCTTGACCGCAAATACTGGAACAGATGAAAAGATTGCCGTCGGAATGTATCCGGCGGTAATTTTTTTCACAGAATTTCAACAATTTATTGTTTTCCACTTGAAAAATGCCGGATTTAATGATATAATAAAAAATAATGCGGAATTTTTCCGGCACAACAGAAGAAAGAAGGAAAGAATTTATGGCAGACACTATGCAGGGTCTTAGAAGGACCTGCTTATGCGGCGAAGTCACCCTTGAAATGGGCGAGGTTGTCGTAGGCGGCTTCACACAGAGAGTTCGTGACAAGGGAAGCCTTATTTTCATAGATTTAAGGGACAAGTCCGGCATCGTTCAGCTGGTGTTCGATGAAACAACCGATAAGAGCGTTTTCGAAAAGGCAGAGAGCGTCCGCTCCGAATATGTCCTTCTCGCAAAGGGAACAGTACGCGCACGCGAGAGCGTAAACACCGAGATAAAGACCGGCGGCGTTGAGATAATGGTAACGGAACTGCGTATTCTTTCAAAGGCGCAGACCCCTCCCTTTGAGATAGTCAGCAACACCAAGACCAACGAGGAACTCCGTCTTAAGTACCGCTACCTCGACCTGCGCCGTGAACCCCTCCAGAAGAACCTCATCATGCGCCACGAGATCGCAAAGGCAGCCCGCGAGTACTTCTATGCCAACGGATTCACCGAGATCGAGACCCCGATGATGATAAAGTCCACCCCCGAGGGCGCACGCGACTACATCGTCCCCTCCCGTATCCACAACGGGAAGTTCTATGCGCTGCCCCAGTCCCCGCAGATGTACAAGCAGCTGCTGATGATCGCAGGCATGGACAGATACATTCAGCTTGCACGCTGCTTCCGCGACGAGGACCTGCGCGCAGACCGTCAGCCGGAATTCACACAGATAGACCTTGAGATGTCCTTTGTTGACGTTGACGACATTCTGGAATGCCTCGAGGGCTTCGTAAAGCACCTCTACAAGACCGTCCTCAACGTGGATATCCCCACACCGCTGCCCCGTCTGACCTACGACGAGGCTATGAGCCGCTATGGTTCCGACAAGCCTGATACCCGCTTCGGCATGGAGATAACCGACATCTCCGATATCGTAAAGGACTGCGGCTTCTCCGTATTCAAGGACGCCATCGCTAATGGCGGTTCCGTGCGCGGTATCGTTGCAAAGGGCGCGGCTGCAAAGCTCACCAGAAAAGAGATCGACAAGCAGACTGAATTCGTACGCGGTATCGGCGCAAAGGGTCTTGCTTATGTAAGATGGGTGGACGACGCCCCCAACTGCTCTTTCGCCAAGTTCATGGGCGAGGGCGAACTTGAGGCTATCCTCAAGGCTCTCGGCTGCGAAAAGGGCGACGTTGCCCTCATCGTTGCTGACAAGGATAAGGTAACGCTGCCGGTTCTCGGCGCGCTCCGTCTGAAGATCGCAAAGCAGCTCGACATCATTCCCGAGGGCTGGAACTTCCTGTGGATCGTGGAATTCCCATTCTTCGAGTACGATGACGAGAGCGGCGAGTGGCTCGCTATGCACCACCCGTTCACAATGCCGCTTGACGAGTGCATTCCCTACCTCGACACAGACAAGGCAAAGGTACGCGCTAAGTGCTACGACCTCGTCCTCAACGGTATCGAGCTTTCCAGCGGTTCTATCAGAATCACAGATCCCGAACTGCAGCAGCATATGTTCGAAATGCTCGGCATGACCGACGAAGAGATAAACGCGAAGTTCGGCTTCCTCGTTGACGCTTACAAGTACGGCGCTCCTCCCCACGGCGGCGCCGGCATCGGCCTTGACAGACTTGCAATGCTCATGTGCGGCTGCGACAGCCTGCGCGACGTCACTGCATTCCCCAAGGTGCAGAACGCAAGCGAACTGATGAGCGAGGCTCCCTCCACGGTAAGCGACGAGCAGCTCAAGGAACTCGGCATCGCGATAGTCAACAGCGAAGAATAATTTATCCAGGCGGTGAAGTACATGGAAAAGCACGAATACAAGGAACTTTCAGAGCTTGCAGCAAACGGCGACACAAAGGCATTTGCACGGCTGTATGAAACACTGTACCGTGAGATGTACTACACCGCCTGCTATGCTCTTTCCGACGAAGCGGACGCGGTGGAAGCAGTCACATCCACCGTGCGCGACGGGTTTTCCGCGATAGGAAAGCTGCGGTCGGATGAGGCGTTCCGTACATTCATGATGAAAACGCTCTGCGCGCGCATTCGGTCGAAATTCAGGGAATACGCAGCGGAAGAGCGGAGTTTCCCGGAGGACAACGGGGAATTTGACATCATGACGGAATTCCGCAGGCTCGACGATACAGAACGGCTGATAAGCTGCCTTTACATCGGCGGCAGGTTCCAGCCGGACGAGATATCCGCGTACACCGGTATCTCGCTTTCAGGCGTTAAAAAGAAGCTTGAGCGCGTTATCGCGGGCTTCGAGCTGGATTAACAGACCAAACCGGAAAGAAGGTGAATGCATGACAGTTTCACAGATAAGGGAGCTTATGATGGAGCGGGTGGTCCCGGAAAGCGTGCTCCCGCAGAACATCACAGCCTGCCTCATCGACGAGGACGCCGCGCCGCCTGAACTGGACGCATTCACGTTCCTGAACCGGCTGCGTTCCCTGGGCATAGGCTCAGCGGACTTCCTGTACCTGCTGAAAGGCTGCGGCGCGCCCGCTGAGGCAGTCGAGAAGATAGAGCAGCACCCGGATATGAACCTGCAGTCGCTGATAGTCACGCTGGACGGCTCGGGGCTTACCCCCAGGGACTACACACGCATGCTCTACACCGCACGCCAGCTGTGGGAGCGCACCATAACCATGCGCCTTGAACTCGACGAAGTGAACGCGCAGCCCGCGCCGGAGCCGCAGATACGCACCGCAAGGCAGAAAAAGGCGCCGGACGAAACGCCGGAAAACGACGAGCCGGAAAAGCCGCTCCCCCGCACCGCGCGTCAGAAGAAAAAGGTCGAAAAGGAGTTCCGCGAGTATGCCGGCGTAAAGCCGATAGGCAAGCGAAATTCCGACGACGGGGAGCCGGAGGTCTATACCGCGGTACAGCTGAACCTCCCCCCTGAAATAGACGAAAACGACGATACCCCCGCTGAAGAAGCCGAGCCGCAGGAGCAGGAACTCCGCGAGGACGACCCCAACAGCAGGAAAAAGGCACTCATCGCGTGCGCCGTGGGTGCAGCGATAGTCTGCGCAGCTGATATCGCAGTGGGAATGCTAGGTTTTTCCGCGCCGCATAACGACAGCGCGAGCCTGCATTTCGCGGCTGATACCACCGAGATATTCACCGAGATATACAACGCCTACACGAACGGGCGTATCGGCGGGGAAAACATACAGCCTGCCACCCCGCGGGCACAGGTATTCGGCAACCTGCTTGTGACCGGCGACGAGCAGCTTGGCAGCTTTTCAGCCGGGAACTACATCTGGTCTGCGGAGCCTGATAACATCACGGTGCGCGATATTTCCGACGGCTCTGAGAAAACTGAGATACTCCCTCCGACGGGCGCGCAGTTCGTCCGGGTGGAATTCACGGAGAACGGCGTTACGGCAGTGTTCAGCGGCGAAGGCTTCTGCGGCGTCACCGGCGCTGACGAAAACGGCACGCTGTGGACTTCGGCGCAGTGCGGTGATTTAACGGATATCTTTGTTTCCGGGGATACGTTCCGGCTGGGCAGCGTTTACACCCCGGGATTTACCGAGAGCTTCACCATTTCCGACGAACTCGCGTACCTGCCCTGGACGGAGTATTCAGGTGAACGCACGGCACTGCTGCCCGGCGAAACCGCCGTCACCGGAGGCGCACAGGGCTGCAGCTACGCGATGAACGCGGAATACGCCGCAAACGGCGAGATAAAAACGCGAATGGCAGCGCTCGGCGACCCGATATACAGCGGCGCGGAATTCTTCTCGGCAGCGATGCGCGACGAAGGACAGACGCTGCTGATTACGCTTGACGGCAGCTCTGAACTGACCTGCTGCAATACCGGCACCGCGACTGCAGCCGCAGCTGCAAACGGACTTATCGCCACCGCTGAGAAAGCCGACGACGGAACGACCACGGTCTACATACGCGACCGCGACCTGAAAACGATCGGCGCATTCACTGCCGGCAGCAGCGTGACCGCGATGGAATTCGACGGCACTTCCCTGCTGACCAGCGACGGCGATGTTGTGACATTTGCGGCCGACCTCTCAGCACCCGCTGAGCCGAAACCTCTCGCGCTGACTGCGGCAGCCGGCGTGATAAACGGCGAATATGCGCTGTGCCACAGCACTTCCGCAGCCGGTATCGCACTTACGCTCTATCATCTCGAGGACGGAAAGGCAGTGCAAGCCGACAGCTTTTCAAAGACGCTGACCGCTGCCGAGCTTGAAAGCTTCCGCTTTGTCGGCAGAAACACCACCGTCGTGAATGGAACGGAATGCAGCGGCGCCGCTTACACATGGTTCGACGGCGTTTCGCTGGTGAGCGAATTCGCGGAAATGGGCAAATCCCGGAATATTCGCACGCTATACGACGACCCCGACGGATTTACCGCAGCAGCATACACAAACGACGGTCTTGTGCTGCTCTGCGGCAACAGAAAACAATAAAAATCAGGAGCTGTGAAAACGGCTCCTTTTTGTATGAAAACGTATTCCGCAGCGCTTTCTTTTAAGGTGGTATTTTATACAGAATGGCTGGTGCAAATTAATGCAAATGTCCAAAAATCTGAAATGGCGTTGACAAAAAATAGATTGTAGTATATAATTAATATAAATTAATTTTTGCTGGAGGTGCATTGCTGTGAAAATCAGATGCATTCTTTCTGCAGCCGTTGCCGGGGTACTGCTCCTGACGGGCTGCTCAGGCGATAATTCAGCCATATCAGAGGAAGAACACCCCACCGACGCACAGGGGCGCGTTATTCCCATAACCGACAGCTACACGCCGTCAACATATAAGCCAAGTTCGCAGGAAACTTCGGTGCTTAACGAGCAGATACCCGGTGCTTTCGGCGAAGTCACTGACACAAAGATACCTGCGGTTTTCCTGAACATCGATGAGCAGACGGAGATCTCCCACGACGAATATTCCCCGTGCACCGTTCAGATAGACGCCGGCATGACCGACGGTCAGTACCAGAGCACCGGCGTGCTGCAGGCGGAGATACGCGGCAGGGGGCATTCCACCTGGAGCTGGCCAAAGAAACCTTACAAGATAAAGCTTGAGGAAAAGACCTCGCTGCTTGGCATGGCAGAGGCAAAGCGCTGGGTACTTATCGCAAACTATGCAGACGAGTCGCTGTTGCGTAATACGGTGGCATTCAACGTTGCACGCTCGCTGGAAAGCTTCCGGTTCGTGCCGAATGCAATCCCCGTGGACGTTTATCTCAACGGGATATATCAGGGCGTCTACACCCTCGGGGAACAGCTGGAAGTAAAGTCGTCGCGGCTTGACATCGACGACAGCCTTTCCAGCGTGGAAACAGGCTACCTGCTTGAAATAGGCGGCGCCGACCCCAACGTTGACCAGAAGGGCTGGAACTATTTCGACCTGCCCTCCGGCTGCGGAATGAACATCAAGATAAAAAGCCCCGACACCGAAGAGGACCCCCAGGCTGAATACAACTGGACGCAGGCGCATTACGACTTCATATATGACTACATGTGCAAGGCTGACACCGCGATAACCACGCTCACCAACTATGACAAATACATCAACGTGAACAGCTTCATAGACTGGTTCCTGGTGCATGAATACACCTACAACCTGGACTCCTGCTTCCGTCGCAGCTGCTATATCACAAAGCCCAAGCTGTACCGGCTTGAGATGGGGCCTGTGTGGGATTTCGACCTTGCGTTCGGAAACATGTACATGGACAATCCGCAGTACAACGACTGGGCAACGATAGGCGACAGCGACAACAACAGCTACATAGGGCTGACGTGGTACAACTACCTGATGACCGACGACAGCTTCCGCGAAAAGGTGCGCGCACGCTGGGACGAGGTAAAGGACGAGATGCTGCAGACTTCCCTTGACACGCTCAGCGAATACAAGCCGCTCATCACACCCTCGGCAGAAAAGAATTTCGGGGTATGGAAAACGCTTTCCCGTGCGAATGGCTTCCAGCCGCTGGCAATGAAAGAGAACAACACCTATTCAAGTCAGCTGCAGTACCTGACGAAATTCTTCTACAGCAGGCAGAAATGGATAGACGAAAATCTGTGAATATATCCCCCGGGGCTGTCCGGGGGAATTTTCATTCGCAGTCATCATGTCGTTTTTGTGCTATCGATTGGCGTTTAATTCCTTGCAAAACAGTCTGGGGTGCGATAAAATATAAGTATAATATCATCACCGAAAAGGAGTCGCCATGAAACACATTAAATCACTATTATCGTTAGCGCTAGCGCTGGCGCTGTGTGCCTGCTCTGCCGGTAAACCAGCAGACAGCGGCGCTTCGACCGACCAGCCTGCGGAATTCTCACCGGATACAGCGTTCACGCTTGGCGGTAACATCACCGAAACCACACCAGGAGATATCACAATGACTTCACTTACCAGCATCTCATCAAAGACCACCGCCGAGGGAAACCCGCTGCTTTCCAACATCTTCTGCGCAGACCCCACCGCCGTTGAATACGAAGGCAGGCTGTACATCTACGGTACCAACGACCACCAGCAGTACGAAGCCGTTGGCGCCGAGGGAAGCAACACATACGAGCACATAAAGTCCATCGTCATGATCTCCACCGACGATATGGTGAACTTCACCTACCACGGGACGATAAACGTCGGCGAGATATGCCCCTGGGCGTTTGCTTCCTGGGCGCCGTCGATAACCTCCCGCGTTGAGGACGACGGACTTACCCACTTCTATCTCTACTTCTCAAACAGCGGCTGGGGAACCGGCGTTATCACCGCGACCTCCCCCACCGGACCGTGGTCCGACCCGCTCGGCACTTCCCTCATCGACGGAAACACCCCGGGTCTTGACGGCTGTCAGTCACCCTTCGACCCCGGCGTATGCATTGACGAAAACGGGACCGGCTGGCTCTCATTCGGTGGAGGCACCGACGGAGCGCGCATAGTGAAACTCGGCAGCGATATGCTCAGCCTTGACAGCGAAATAAAGAAGATTCCCTCCCCGTTCCATTTTGAGGCAAGCGAGCTGAACTACATCAACGGCACCTATGTCTACACCTACAACAACGACTGGAGCGGACATTACGAGAACTGGGACAAGGAAGGCGTATTCGCGCCGCCACAGTGCAGCATGTCCTACCTCACGACAAAGACGCCCCTCGACCCCGACAGCTGGGTATACCAGGACTACTACTTCAGAAACCCCGGCGAGCAGGGGTTGGAATACAGCAACAACCACACACATCTGCAGAAGTATCAGGGAAAGTACTATCTGTTCTATCACGCTCTATTCCCGCAGAAATCCCTTGGCACTACAGGCGGCTTCCGCAGCCTGTGCGTGAATGAAGCCCAGGTAGACGAGGAAAACGTGAAGATCTCCCCCGTAACCGGCAACAGAGAGGGCGTTTCACAGATAAAGCCGCTTGACCCGTTCAGTCCGGTGCAGGCAGAGAATATCGCCGCATGCGCAGGCACCGCGTATTCTGCGACAGAAGAACCGGGCAACATGACGGTATCCAACGGCACAAACGACGGCACCGGGGCGTGGCTCGCAGTACGCGGCGCTGATTTCGCAGACGGGGCAACCCGCTTTGCCGCAAGAGTTAAGGGCACCGGCAGAATAGACGTTTACATCGACGGCATCGACGGAAATATCACCACGTCGCTGGAGTTCAGCGGCGACGACTGGCAGACGGTGTACAGCAGTGAATTTGCAGCGCTGACCGGTCAGCATGACGTTTATTTCGTTATCTCCGACGGATTTGAATTCGACAGCTGGCAGTTCGCATAAAATTGACCTCCCCTGAAATTTCAGGGGAGGTTTTCGTCAGTTTGTGATGTCGTATGCGATCTTCAGGGTATGTTCGTTTGTCTTGACCAATGGCGTGGACAGGTTGTTCACCGTCGCCACATAGTTTGCCGCAGCACCGAGATACGGGTCTATCGTAGACTTGTGAGCCACGTTGTAATACTGTGAAATACCGTGTACCGGATAATACGGCGGTTTGATATCCACCGAAGCGCCGAACGCAAATGGAGAAGTTGCGTCATTGAATGCGCTGTACCAGTTCCCACTGTAAAGCGAATATGAATACCCGTTGTACGCATGCATCGTGAGAACACCATTCTGGTTGCTGAACCAGAGGTCGCCGCTGCATTTTGTCGTCCAGTTCCCAGCGATCTCCCCCGAAGCTGAAAACGCCGTGAGGATATCTGACCACGCCGCGTAAAGCCTGCCTCCGTGTATTGCAGCCGCAGTAATATAATTGAATTTCTGCGACGTAGGCCATCTTTTCTTTGCAGAAACTGCAAACGTGTCCAGGTCAACAGAAACATAATCTATATACGACTCATTTTCCGTGTTATACTGCTTTGCAAAGAAATACGCCTTGTTCTCGGCAGCGTCAAGATATGGTCTGGTGATATTGTCGCATTCTATCGGAAGCATTACGCTCCTGGTGTCATACGCCTCCTGGAGCGTGTTGATATTCACGCTGTCGTTGATGCAGATATTCTGCGGGTCAACGCTCTTTACCCTGGTGAATATAAGCTCCGACGAGCTGTTTTTCTGAACGTACAGATGCGTGAATTTTTCAGTGGTCGCAAGATAAAGTCCATATGCATGACAGAATTTATCCGTCGGGGCAATGGCGGTCTTGGTCACCGGGTTCATTATCAGCCCACCGGTTTTCTCATCGCTGGAAAACCCCGTGTTGCCGAAAAGCCTGCTTGTGAGGGCAACGCAGTTTATAGTGCCGTTTGCCTTGTCCGTGCCAAAATCCCAGACGAAATGATAGCCGTTGCCTGTTTCACCGGTTTCATTGAGATTAAGCGAACCGCGCGTCGCAAGCGAGCCTGCATACGCGTCCCCGGCAGTCGCCAGCGGAATGCAGTCCGGGGGCAGCATGACCGTATCCGCGGACTCGGTGAGCGTAGTGCTCAGCAGCATTATGCCGCCGAAAAGCTCCTTGTACAGCGGCAGCGATGTGCCGATGAAATCCGACCAGCTGAACTTCCCCATGATCGTGTAACCCGGCGGCGAAAGCAGCCTGCTGACTGCATTCGTCACCAGATTGTGCTCTGTGAATTCCCTTTCCACGCGCCCTGTCGCGGCGTTTGTAAGGGTGAATGTTGCCTTTCCCTTCATTATGTTATCCCTCCTGAATAATCGTCTGTGACTTCTTTCATCGTCATTGACGGCGAACCAATCTTCCACCGCTGCACACGCTCATACAGCGGCAGCTTGTCCTGCTGGCTGCCGGAATTCCCATAAATGCCGTGCCCGACCAGGGTAGCTTCCATGTTTCCGCTGGCAATATAGGAATTGCCGCTGCGGGTCTTTGCCGTCACATAAATACGGTTCTTCCCAGCTGGCAGCGCCTCCGCAAGATGATACACATGCAGCAGGTGATAATCACCCTGCCCCAGCGTCTGCGTGAACGTCCTCGGAACATCGCTGCCATTCACATTGACTGCGACCGACAGAATATCCGCGTCGTTATTTTTCAGTGTGAAATTAACGTCCAGCTGCGCGAAGCAGTCCTCGGTGGTCTCAAAATCGAAATCCGCAATAATCTGCTCCGATGTTGTCAGCGCTATCTGTTTCTGATTTACGCGCTTGTAGTACACGGCGTTCTTCAGGTGCAGAAGCTTCTGCAGCAGCTTTTCGAGGTCGTCGCCGTCCTCGTTTATCTTGTTCTTGGAATACAGCTTAGCCGAAAGCCCACCGTCGTAGGTGTATTCGACCTCGCTTATCACCAGCGGGTAAAGCAGCTTCCCGTCCAGGAACTGTATCATGTCCCCCGCTTCAAGGAACGGAAGTCCCTGCATTTCAAGTTCCGCTCCATAAAAGAAGAACGGCTTGAACATCGAATAGATGTTGTCGAGTATTGCCTGTGTCATAAGCGGGTCGTATAGCTCCAGCGTGGAAATTTCAGCGCCATTGCCTGCGACAAGTTCCCCGTCGCCGGTGTTGACCCTGACGCATGTGACTGTGGAACGTCCCATGTTTCTCTGGACTTCCCAGCAGCTTTTATCCAGCAGGAAATAGTCGGCGGTGTTGTGCTTTTTCAGCGTGAGCCTGCCCTGACGGTCCATCTTGGCGCACGCCTGATTTATGCCTGCTATGTAGCCTATCATGTCGCGCACGGTGCAGTCTGCGGGAATGCTCTTCACCTTGTACGGATAACCAGCTTCCGCACAGATGATGCCGTTGTCCTCGCACAGCTTCTTCAGAATAACGTCGCTGGTAGCCGGAAGCGTACCTGAATAGCTGAATGCAATATCAAGGCTGTACATTCTGTCGTAAGCCGTCACGCTGACGATATTCCCCCTGACATACCTCTGGGAAATGAAGAACACGCCAAGCGGACACCACTCTTCCCCGTCGAAGCTGATGAATGCGCTGACCTCAGCCCCTGCGGAAAGCTCCCCGGTGAACCTGGCAGAAAAGTGCAGACGATTTGCGCAGGTGGTGCCTATCGTGAACCAGTCCGGGTGGACGACATCGTCAAACGACATGTCGATAAGCCTGTCGTCCAGGAACTCCTCACCGTCCGCGACTATCCTGCACCAGACGCGGCGCCCGTTATCCTGCGCAAGTTCCTTGAATTTGTCAGAAACACTGACCATTATCTCACCTCATTTCTGCAGCATAACAAGTTCCACGCCGCCGTACATCGTCACTCCGTTCACCACGGCGACAGCCGGTGCAGGCTCGTCCGCAATGTGGAATTCAGCCGTGACCTCGCCCTCCGGAGCCGGGAACACAACAGTGACGAAAATCTCGCTGCAAAGCGTTCTGAGCTGCTTCATCTCGCTTTCGGTGAGCAGCCCGAACAGTACAGTCAGCTTGTATTTTCTGTTAACAAGGTCGATGAGCATATCTCCCTGTGTGTTGTAGTGAATGTCAGTTCTGCGGGTTTCACGCTCGGCTGAAAATTCAGTCACCTTATCGAAGCGGACATTGTTTATCGTTATCGTCATGGCTACCTCCTAGCGCTGCTTTCTGGCCTTTTTGGTATTCAGCTGCCGTGCGAGTTCCCGCGAACCAGTGCGCAGCAGCTTGGCAAGGCGATAGGCTTCCTCCCTGTCGCCGGCCGGCTTAGTGGATTTGTTTTCCTTCATGTTCGATCCTCCTTTCAGCCGGTGTGTTCTCCACCGGTCTTTTTTGCTCTTATGCGGTAGTGGTGCGGTTTCTCTCCGAAAAAAAGCGCAGCTTCCACGATTTCGAACAGTTCACCGCAATACCTCAGCGACTGCCCTGCATTGAATTCTGTACCAGCTGGTCCTGAATTCGTGCAGTCAAAGTAAACCACAAGCTCGGTACAGTCCCTTGCGTGAGTTACGAGATGATCTGTAACAGCGCTGGTGCGTATAACTCTCACGCAGTCAAGTTCCTGCTCGGAATACCCGCTGGCTTCCGGCGTGAGCAGCGTCACGCTGTCAGTCAGTAATTCCGACGGGATAGGTCTGACGGTCATTCCAGCACCTCCACCCCAGCGAACATGCAGCCAGCCGCCCTGAGCAGCCGTATAACGTTCAGCCCGGCTTCGTCGCAGTCCGTGGAAAACACCGCAGTGGAGCTGCTCTCGCTTTTCTGGCTGCTGTAAGAGTAATCACCTATAGTCACTTTCTCGCTGTCAGAGCTGGAATTGCTGCTCTTCTCGAGAATTTCCATCTCACGCAGCAGCTGATATGTCTGAAATCCAGCCGCCTGCTTGACTAATTCAGCAGGCTTTCCACCGCTCTGTACGGCTTTTTCGGCTCTTCCCTCAGTGAGCGCAGAAATGATGTAATCACTGCGCTTTATGCAGCCGGGAATATTCCCGGAACTTATCTCCGGAAATCCCATGCTTATGTATTCTTCAGCTGTGATAAGCATAATATCTCTCCTTTCAGGAAAAGGCGCTGTAATCACTACGGCGCCTTTTCGCTGCTTTGTAAGTTAATCAGTCCGTTTCAGGGCAGTTGTCATGCGCTTACGGAAACCGCAATGACAGCCTTCTTGTTGTCGGGAATGAACAGATCGTGATACTTGCGGTAATCAATGTCCCATGCGTCCGCAAACTGGTTAGCCTCAGGGGTGATGATCTTCACGTTGTCAGTCTTGCTGACGGCGATAGGCGCGTTCTTGGGGCAGATGAGAACCCGACTATCCCACAATCCTGCATCTGATTTTCCGCATAATAAAGCCATTCACAGCTATTACATTTTGCCGAAAGCAAGTAAAACACCCACAATGCCCACACTTTTGCCCACAGTAACGCTCCGAAAACAGGCAAAACAAAAAGGAATGCAACAAATAAATTGCATTCCCAATCATATTTTTCAGTTCCGCTTACTTCCCGCACATTCCCGCCAAAAACAGCGCAGTCAACGCACGAAAACCCACCGCAAACTCACCCAAGCAAAACATTGATACACTCGTCCTTAGTGACCCCGTAAGCCGTCGTGTACTTACTGTACTTATAAAACGCGAACCCGCATTTTTCCTGCACACGCTTCGACTGCGGATTGTCGGTGAAATACCCACACGCAATAAAATCAAGCCCGACCTGCCCAAACAGATAATCTATCACCGCCCGTACTGCCTCCGCCATGTACCCGTTGCCCCAGTACTCCTTAGACAGCACAAATCCCAGCTCACGCCCCGATTTTTCACTGAATTCCGGGAGCTTCTCCTCGTCGTATTTTTCGATTCCCAGCGAGCCTATGACCTTACCGCCGCGCTCGATGGCGAACGTCTTTTTCCCACTGATGAACGCAGTAAGGATAGTCTGCGTTTCCTCAATCGTTTTGTGGTGCGACCACCCCGCCATCTCCCCGACGCCGTCCACGCTAGCGTACTCGAAAAAATCATCAAGGTCGGATTCCCTCCACGGGCGCAGTACGAGCCGCTCCGTCCTTAACACAACATTCGATATATCGATTTCCGCGTTCATTTAATTACCTCCACACCTCATTGCCAAACAGCAGTTGCCATTCAAAACCTATACGCCATGATGTACTCTTCCGCATTTTCTCCGACGATCTCAAATCCGACATTCTTATACATTTTAACTGCGTAGTTGGCTTTCTGAACAGCAAGCGAAGCCTGTTTGTAATTTTCCGCTTTCAATAACTTAAGCATTGATTTCATCAAAGCTGTCCCTATCCCGTGGTTCCTGTACTCGGGATATAGGGATATCGCGAACGACGGAGTTTCGTCATCAATATGACCGTAATCATTCATTATCCGCACCCACACAGCACCGATTATTCTTTTGTCCAGCTCCGCAACAAGGCAGCAGTCCCCTTTATGTTTTCCGAAATCAGATATGTACACCTGCAATTCGGGCTGTTCGATGATTTCCCTCGGCGGCGATTTTACGCCCTCGGGAATGAATATCGCCTCGTAAAGGAAATCGCCTAATACGCTGTATTCAGCTTCTTTGATTTTTCTGATTTTATAATCCATATATCCCCCCTATTCTCCGTATAATTATTGTATCACAACGTCCGCTATTTTTCAAGTTGATTTCCGCCCTCGCTCACCGCGTATAATATACCCGTTAGGGTGCAATACTATAACAAACGCACAAATTTACCACCGAACGGGTATAAATCCACGCCAACCCATTGACAAAATACCCGAACGGGTGTAAAATATATAACAAAAGGGGGGCGCAGAAATGAATCCGATAGCGAAATTTATCAAGGAAAACCGCAAGGCCGCAGGGCTTACGCAGGAGGAATTCGCGATACGTTCGGGGCTGGGACTGCGTTTCGTGCGGGAACTCGAGCAGGGCAAGGAAACCGTGCGAATGGACAAGGTGAACGCTGCCCTCGCGATGTTCGATATGCAGGCAGTTCCGGGCAGAAAGGACGATGAGTAATGGGCGCGTTCAGAACCGCATATGTGTACGTCAGGAACGCCTACGCAGGCGCTCTTTCCGAAACCGACGAGGGGTACTCCTTCGAGTACGACCGCGATTACCTGCGCTCCGGGGGCGCAAGCGCCGTGTCGCTGACCCTGCCGCTGTCGGAGGAGGTGTATTCCTCGAAAACGCTGTTTTCGTTCTTCGACGGGCTTATCCCCGAGGGCTGGCTGCTCGGCGTGATTACCCGCAACTGGAAGATAGACCAGAAAGACCGCTTCGGGCTGCTGCTGATTTCCTGCCGGGACGCCATCGGCAACGTTAGTATCAGAGGTGAAAAATCATGAACTGCCTTTGCTGCGGAAAACCGCTTAAAACCGACGAACCCTCGGGCTGGCACAAAGCTTGCGTAAAGCGCTTTTTCGGCACGAGCGTGATTCCCGAACTGGAAATCGACAACAGCGCGCTGGAGCACCTCGCGATTGAAACCGCCGGCAAGGGGCTGACAATCCCCGGCGTGCAGAAAAAGCTCTCGCTGCACCTCATGTCCGAGGGCAGAAAGCCGCGGCTCACGCTGGTGAATTACCCCACGGGATTTATTCTGAAGCCGCAGGTGGAGGACTTCAGGGCGCTCCCCGAGGCGGAACATCTCGTCATGTCCATGGCGGACGCGGCGGGGATTAGCACCGTCCCGCACGCGCTGGTAAGGGGCGGCGGGAACCTCGCGTACATCACCCGCAGGATCGACCGCGTTTTCGGGAAAGACTCCGTGGAAATGCTCGCGATGGAGGATTTCTGCCAGCTTGACCTGCGGCTCACGCAGGACAAGTACCGCGGCTCCTACGAGCGCTGCGCAAAGGTAATAGAGCGGTATTCCTCGCGGAGCGGACTGGATTTGTCCGAGCTGTTTTACAGGCTGATTTTCTGCTTCATTACGGGGAATTCTGACATGCACCTAAAGAATTTCTCGCTCATCGAAACCGCCGAGCGCAGCGGGAAGTACGTCCTGTCCCCGGCTTACGACCTGCTCCCGGTAAACGTCATAATGCCCGAGGACGTCGAGCAGACAGCCCTCGCGCTGAACGGAAAGAAGCAGAATATCCGCCGCAGGGACTTCCTTGTTTTCGCGGAGGGGTGCGGGATAACACGTCAGTCCGCCGAGAAAATGATGAGGAAACTCCTTTCGATGAAACCTAAATTTCTCGCGATGTGCGGGGAGTCGCTGCTGCCGGAGGATATGAAACTGCGGTTCGCAGAGCTTATCGAGGAGCGGTGTAATGTGCTCGAACAGGGTAATCCCAAAATCGGCTAAGCATCAAAACAAGAACGATTTTGTAACACTTTTATAACGATTACGATATTTTATAACAATTTTCACGCACTTTATAACACTTTCTTTGAATTTATACGAATTTACTGTTGACAAAGTGTTATAAAATGCGTATAATTTAATTAAAGGGGTGATAAAATTGCTGGAATACGAATTAGTTGAACTGGTGAACAAAATATTGCAAACCAAATGCGAGAGCAACTACCTTGAAATAAAGGCGGCAGCGGAAGGCTGTCCGAAGCTTTTTGACACGCTGTCCTCGTTTTCAAATCAGTACGGCGGAGGAACCATAGTTTTCGGGATAGACGAGAATAACGGCTTTGATATCTGCGGAGTGTACGACCCCGCGGACCTACAGAAAAAGATAATGGAGCAGGCATTACAGATGGAACCGGAGCTCCGTCCGCTGTGCACGGTAACAAATATCGGCGGAAAAACCGTCGTAAGCGCGGAGATCCAGGAAATAGACAACGAGCTGAAACCCTGCTTCTACAAAGGCGTCGGACGGCTGAAAGGCTCATACGTCCGCGTGGGCGACGGCGACAGGCACATGACGGAATACGAAGTGTACAGCTACGAAGCGTTCAGAAAGAAAATTCAGGACGAACTGCGCGTCGCAGAACGCGCCGGGCTTTCCGACATCGACACCGACGCGCATACTCAGTACCTTATCACCATGCGGAAGAAAAAGCCGAACCTCGCCGACCTTCCGACGGAAAAGATAGATTCCCTGCAAGGCTTCACAACGGACGGCAAGCCCACGCTGGCAGGAGTTATGATGTTCTCGCCGTATCCGCAGGGATTTTTCCCACAGCTCTGCGTTACCGCAGTCTGCGTGCAGGGAACGGAAATGGGCAGCGACAGCGCAGTCGGCGAGCGCTTCATCGACAACGCGCGTATTGACGGAAACATCGTAAATATGCTCGACGAATCAATAAGCTTCGTCCGCAGGAACATGAAAACCGCCACCTGTATCGACCCGCAGACAGGCAGGCGCTCCGACAAGCCGGAATACCCCGTCGTGGCAGTCAGGGAGCTGATTCTGAACGCGCTTGTCCACCGCGATTACAGCACCCACACCGACTACACTCCGGTAACGATAAGAATGTTCTCAAACCGCATTGAGATAGAAAATCCGGGCGGTCTTTACGGAAGAATGACCCTTGACAAGCTGGGAAAAGTCGCCGCGGACACCAGAAACCCGTTCCTCGCAAACGCGCTTGAGGTGATAGACGTAACCGAGAACAGGTACAGCGGCATTCCCACCGTGTACAGCGCGATGAAAAACGCGGGTCTGCCCGAGCCGAAATTTGAAAACGAACGCGGTATTTTCAGGGCAACGCTCTACAACAGCGCCGAGATCCCCGCGCCCGTCACCGTCAACGAAGAGGACCTGCTGAATTTCTGCCGCACGCCGAGGACCCGCGCCGAAATCGAGCAGCATTTCAAGGGCAGGCTGTCGATAAACTACCTGATGGCGCACATCATTCGCCCGCTTGTCGGGCAGGGGAAAATCAAACTCGCCATTCCCGACAAACCCCGCAGCAAAAATCAGAAATATTTCAGCTGAAATGACCCCCGTTCGTCCAAAACGAGCGGGGGATGTTCTTTTTATTTGGTGCGTTAAAGTCGGCGTTGCGCGGGGTTATTCAGCCTTGATTACAGCGCGGTATTTCGTCCCGCGTCCGTTTCCGATTTTCTCGATTTTACCGGATTTCAGTAACCTGCCGAGTTCAACCTCGACAGTAGTAACGCTGATATCGGGCAGTTTCTCGCAGATATCCCGCTTGGAAACCGGCAGCAGACTGCCCGTTATAAACTCCCCGATTCGCTGTTTCTTTGTTATCTTTTTATCCTTGAAATTCGCAAATCTGCTGTCAAGCTCGAAGTAGCTCATTTTCAGATCAAACAGGAAGTTTTCGATGAACGGAAAGTAGCTGTTATCGTTCTCGTGCCAGCGCTCCGAGGACTTCTGCAAGGACGTGTAATAATAATTTTTGTAGGTGTTTATCTGCTCCTCTATCGACACATATTTCCCAGCGCTGAATCCGCATTTATACAGCAACAGCAGCGACAACAGCCTTGACATTCTGCCGTTTCCGTCGCGGAACGGGTGAATGCAGAGGAAGTCCAGAATTACACACGGGATTAGCAGCAGTGGATTAATTTCCGACTCCGAATACGCGGCATGGTACGCAAGGATAAGCTGCTCCATCGCCGCGGAAGTTTCGCTTGCAGGAACCGGCGTTAAACGAACGCTGCGTACGCCCTCACGGTCGGTTTCCATGATGAAATTGTCCTCCGTCTTGTACCTCCCCGCGAGGTCGTCGCCGCTCGGTTGAAGGAGCATTCGGTGCAGCTCCAGTATACTTTTTTCGCTGAACGGAATGTCGGAGTAACTGCTGTGAATAAGGTCTAGCGCGTCGCGGTAGCCTGCGATTTCAAGCTCGTTATGCCCCTACGGCGCGGTGGATTTGTTCACGATGTCGCGGATACGCTTGTCCGTCGTGATTATCCCCTCGATGGCGTTAGAGCTTTTCACCGACTGTATCTTCGCGACGGATTCCATCGCCGAGAATACGTCCGCGAAGTCGGTTCGGTGAAGCTCCACCTTTGCTTTCATCTCGTAGATCGAGGTCGCGGAGTTCATTATGTCGGCGGGGACGCTGATTTTTTTCAGGAATGTGTAGTCGAACTTTCGCATGGGGTTCTCCTTATATTGCGGTTTATCTGCATATATTATAGCTTATTATATGCAGATTGTCAACAGTTTACTAAAAAAAACTGCTGTTAATGGCATGTTTTCAAGAATATCCTTGGGCAGCTCTCTTGATTTTTTACCGACATCGGTTTATAATATAGACTATAAAGCCTGATTATTTTAATGGAGGTCAACCATGATATCAGCCGCACTTTCGGTACTGAAAACCGATGAAGAAAGAAACATAGTCGAGAAACTGTACACCGAGAATCGTAACCGTTTCCTCAGCATAGCCTATTCAAGGCTTAACAACCGCGCCGACGCCGAGGAAGCGGTGCAGGAAGCGTTCCTGCGGATTGCGGCGAAGCCGGACACTTTTTTCAAAGTACCCGACAGCAAAAAAGTCGCGTTCGTGGATATCGTGATACGGAACGTCGCAATAGAAACTGTGCGTAAAAAGGCGCACTTCCCGCAGGTCGAACTAGACGAAAATATCCCCGACAGCATGTCAGTCGAAGAACAGGTGATAGGCGAAATATCCTATGAAAAGCTGGCGGATTTCGTCCGGAACATGCCGGAAACCCTGAAGTCCGCGCTGACTCTGAGAATTAATTTCGACGTTCCGAACACGGAAATCGCCGAGCTCCTCGGCATATCATACTCCGCGGCAAAGCGCCGAATTTCCGACGCAATGAAGATGATAAGGGAGTACATAGAAAGCGAGAACAACAATGAACTCTGAGCTTCTGAAAGCCGCGTTGCAAGACGCGTACATCGCTGATTTCGCCGGGTTTGACAGCGCGCCGGAGTTCCACGCGTCATTATCCCATCGCGTAAGAATGCACCGTATTTTCTCGAAATTCTACGGCGCTCCCATCCCGGAAACAAAGCCAAAATTCAACCGCCGGATAGCCGCTGTACTGCTGATAATTATTTTCATGGCGGCAATCGCAGGCTGCACTGGAGTTATCATCAGTAACTTCACGTTCCGTCAGCATTCCGATAATGTAGAGGTCGAGGCAGCGGGCACAGGTAAATCGCAGATAGAAGATATATACTGCATTCCCTCGCTCCCGGACGGCTTTGAACTGACCAACGAAATACCCCCTGAAATGACCGGCGGTGCGATATACGACGTAACTTACAGCTGCGGTGACGAGCTGATAAGCTTCACACAGCACACCAAAGCAATATACAACGTCAGCTTTGATAACGAGCACGGCGATTTCGAGAAAATAACCGTCGGCGGTCATTCTGCGCTGTTTCTGGGCGGCTACGGTTCCGTAAACTCTATTGTCTGGGACAACGGAGACTACATTCTGGAACTTTCCGCTACTCTCCCCAAAGATGAAACTATCGCGCTTGCGGATAGTGTGAAACTTGCACAAAACGCTGACAAGTAAATAGTACAAACTGCTGATTTTGTGATTCAGCCGCTCACCCGACGGCTTGTTTTCCTATGTTATAATTGAAAGGAAGTGCAGTCCATGATAATCAACGCAGCTGCTAACAGAGCATACGCCTGCGCCCCGGTCAGCAGGGCGCGGAATAACGATAACGCATTCAGCGAAGCCCTCGAAACCACCGAAAACAGCGCGGAGGACACTTTACTTGCCAGCGCTCCGGACAAGTGGGTAACGGAGCCGGGAATTTCATTCAACGCGGTAAAAAAGGCGCTGGAATACAAGAAATCCCTCGGCATTGACGACGCCGAGCCGACCCACGAGCTTACCGCCGAGCAGAGGGACTGGCTGTATTCCCGGCACGACCTCGGCTCCATGCAGGCGTATACAAGCTACTCGTTCGTAAACGACGGCGGGAGCACGCAGTACGGCGTGAAAGCGACGGCGGAGTACAGCAATTTCGTTGCGGACTTGGCGTACCTCGGCGTTTTCTCCTACGATGATTTAATTCAGACTTCCCCACTCGACACACGCCCCGGCGGGAATTCGGTGCTGTCCGGATACGTTGCTGAAATGCAGAGTGCTAATTACGGTCTGCTGGACACCGCGCGCATGTCCGTTGAGCACCTCGAGAACATGTTCAGCTTCTACAGCGAGCGCGCTATGGATCCGTCCCGCGCCGTCAGCGGCGACTCCGAATTCGCCGAGCTGATAAGACAGCGCTACCTCCCGTACAGCCAGCGTTTCTTTGAGTTCGTAGACGAGCTGCTCGGCAGGGACGTTGAGGAAGTCCCGCAGGAGAGCGTCGTGCCGGATATCCAGGACTGCTCCGGAAAGCTCGCTGAGGATTTCGGGGGGATCGTGGGGTAAGGTTTTCCTAGTGGAATACATAAAGGAATGCGATGATAAATTGCATTCCTTTTCTTTTTCAGGTCTTAAAAACAAATAGTTCGTGCACAAATTATTTCTTATTATTTATCACCACAAGGCAAGGAAAATGCATATAACATCCCATCCAAGCAGCAGTTATCAACAGGAACTCATAGAAGAACTGAAACTTAAATCCCCGCAGAGAATTCTGCGAGGATGGTTGTATAGGATACTATTTATTAATTTACTAATTTACAAACGGGAAAGACTTCTATGTATTTGAAAATCGACATGATAAATTGTTGAACATTTATTCATTTTCCCATCCAATTAATTGATTTTTCTTTTTTAAATGAAAAATTGAATGTACATAGTCGGTCTTGGCATTTTTAGTTTTGTTTAGAACATTCTCCATAATATCTATTCCCCTTGCTTTTTCCATGATATCCACAAATCCAATTCTATACACTTCATCAGAAATATTTTTGAATAATTTAATTTCTAACTTGTCCATGCAGTATGATGATACAAAACTAATTCTGACAGCATATTCGTCTGTAATATTTGTCCCTAAATTGTAATAAGGATTTTTCTTATTTACGAATGCATCGTCATTTCTTATATCCGTATATACCTGAATCATACCATTCCAAAAATTCTCTGATGAAGATAGCCAAGAGGAACATACCCAAAAATAAAAAATTGATGAAAGACTCATATCTATTTGTTCTGGATTCATTTTGCATTCTTCTTTAAAATACTCGAACAAAACATGAATTGCCATAATGTCACAACACACTTCTTCTAATAATCTTTTATCAGATTCAGATAATATTTGTGAATAAATTTTTAACATTTCATTAGCTTGTTCTTCGTCTACATCATTTGGCACTAGATTATATTTTTTAGACGCTTCAATAAGTTGCTTACCGCATTCACAATATGTAATAACACTTTTTTGAATTACTTGAGACAATTTGTTATTTTTTCTAAAGGCTATATGAGATATTTCATGGCAAAAGCCAAATATACGAGAAATATTAAATTCTTGCTGATGTCCGATTTTATCCAACATATCATTTATATCTTCGTACTCATTATAATGTGGAAATTTCATATCCATTTTTGAATATTCTTCCGCAATATAACGAGAAAAAGCTGGATATTTCTCATTTCTATTAGCCAAAAAAACCAACAACATTGACTTATAATAATTCACAAAAAAGGATTGTGGTATTTTACTTCCTATATTAGCGTAACAGAAATACATAAATAAAAATCTGCCATAAATATCCCAAAAGTGATTATCCCATGCTACAAATTTATAATCAGGAAGCTGAATAAACCTTGGATATACTCTAGTTGTATAACAATCCAAAATCAAAATTGGTTCTTTATTTTCCGGTAAAATATAGCTTCCCAATTTATTAAACTGTTTATAAATCTTGGGGCTTTCTACCAGCCTGGGTTTCTTAATACAATTGCAAGTTTTAGATAGGTATTCCTTTGGAGTCATGTCTATTTTTTCCCCTTTGTTTTCTTCTCGTTAAGAGAGCAAATTTTGTTTAAAAATTTTTCGACCTGTTTTTCAGTTCCTTTAATCTTTATTCCGTCCCATTCAACCTCAACTTTTGAAGAAATTGATTGTGCTTTAATAATGATTAATGCAAGGGCAGAAATGGAAGTTTCAATTAATGGAACAATAACTTGAACCAATGTATCTGCTCCCAGTGAATCTACTTCTAACAGTTCACTATTTTCAAAGGTATCTGTAATCTCTGCAATCAGGTTTTCATACTGTTTGGGAATGTTAAAAACAAGCATTGTTTTATCTCCTAATATTAATTTTTTTCCTGCCACCCCTTGTGAACCACACTTGAATTGGCAAGGTTTGTTTAATGTTCAGTCCCTATAGTGGGTATCAAGATCTATTCATAGCATTATATGCCCCCAACTGTGTGCGAGTTAATAATATATCTTAGTTATTATGCTGACTACTAAAATACTTCAACTCTCATAGAAACAAAACATATTTGTTATGAATATAATCTTTTTGTTCGATAAATAGGTGATAAAAAGGTGATAAAAAGTCGAAAGAAACACTTTTGATGTCAATTTTATTAACTTCAACAATTTTATACATTCCTGATTAGCAATATTCACAATATTTTGAAAACCTATTAAAACCTTTAAAATTATCTTCTGATACAACAGCCATACTGTTAAAATTAATTTATCTTCACCTCACTCCAAAACACGCAGCAATAAACCGGGCTCAAAGTTTAAACTATACCGCAACCAGTAGTTGGTCTGACGTAAACTTCCTTTGTCGAGAATCCCCCTTAAATAAACCGTCACGCACGCTTCTATTGCAAAGTCCGGTTCAGCAGGTTGAGCAGTACGCCCCAACAGATAGAATAGGAACAAAAGCGTTGTCGCAGCCATGCAGCCACTCAGTATTGTAGCAGCTTCAACTTTTGAGGCAGCTAACACCGAAATCGAACTCAGGAACTGGCTGAATTTCTGAAAAGACTTCCGTGTGAAACTGCCTGCAATATTTATGTGCACGTAATACACTCGGCAGACAAGACTGTGGCAAATGTGATGAAGGATATACTCTGACATGGGACTCGTAGGCAATACGGTTGAATGAGCTTGCATAGTAGAGATTTTCACACGAGGGAAAGTAATTTTCGGTTTATCCCCAGAAACGATAAGATGTCAAATTTCATTTGTACTACTTTACATTTACGTCAACATGTGCTATAATGACATAGAATGAAATATTCATTTAAATTACACATTTAAGAAAGGTAAGGTAAAAAATGTATAACTTTTATTATGATGAATCTGAGCACAGCTGAAAGGTAAATTATTCCACAATCTCAAGTGAGAACTTTTATGATTCTTTTGTGACTGCTATAGTTGGCTGGAAATCTGATAAGGAATCTGAGATTTCGGAAAAGTATACTGCCTTTGAAGAGACATATTCCTTTAGAAAAAAGAATGGTGAACTTAAAAGTGATACCATAAAACTTAACCAATTTAAAAGCGGATTTGCTTCTTTTAATAAGCAAAACATAGAATTACTTTCAGATTATCTGGATATTATAAGTAATATTGACTTCGTTTATCTATCTTGCACCAGTAAAATGGAATTTATTATCTTTCAATTGCTGAGAAAACATGATTTCAGCATTATACTAAATTGGAACTCCATAAAGTATTCTATTATAAAAGCATTAATAACATATCGCCCTCAAGAAGTCATTAAAAATATTTATAATTCTCCTGACAAATTCATCGAAAGTCTTGTCAACTTTTTTACAGAGAGAATTGAACTGAATAAGAAAAATCCAAAATTAAAGTGGAAAGAGAATGAGGCTTTTGAAATAATTGTGCAGGTTTTACGTGACGCTGAACCTATTGACTCAGTTGATTGGGATTATCATATGGCATTTGAAGGATTGAGTGAAGTCATTAATAAATCAGGAATAAATCAATATATACTGACACTTGACAAAGAGGGCGAGAAAGATGAAGTAAGCCGCACGCTTGCTTCTGCAAAAGAAATGGGACTCGAAAACATCTTGGAAGATGATTCCAAAAATCATTTTGGAATCAGAATGGCTGATATGTTGGCGGGTATTGTCGCAAAATTTATGAAATCACTATCTCATTCACTTCATAATGACGTACATAATGAGGCTGTTTCTAAAACACTGTTGGATAAAGAATGGTTTCAGTTAAGTGAAAAGCAGTTGTCGTTATATAAAAAGTTATATCATGTTCTGCATGATATAAATGCTGATGGATATTTTAATTACACTGGTGTTTACTGCGACGACTTTATAGCTTTTCGGAGCCTATTAGAGTATATGAACCACTTCAATAATGTTGAAGAAATAAGCCAAGATATTGACATGATCCCTGAATATTGCAATGGATATATGATTAGTATTCTGAGCGATTATTTTAAACAAAGGTCAATGGATAACTAACGATTAAATAACACGAAGGCGGTGCAGAATCATTTTCTGCACCGCCTTCGTCTGGTTTTAGTTTTCAAGCGTCCGCACCGCTGCTCAATAAGGATAGGCAATCGACACATATTTCCCTGAACTGAATCCGCTCTTATACAGCAACAGCAGCGACAATAATCTTGACATTCTGCCGTTTCCGTCGCGGAACGGGTGAATGCAGAGGAAGTCCAAAATCACGCATGGGATAAGCAGCAGCGGATTGATTTCCGCCTCCAAATACGCGGCATGGTACGCAAGAATAAGCTGTTCCATCGCCGTGGAAGTTTCGCCTGCGGGGACCGGCGTGAAACGCACGCTTCGAACACCCTCACGGTCGGTTTCCATGATGGAATTGTCCTCCGTTTTGTACTTCCCCGCGAGGTCGTCGCCGCTCGGCTGGAGGAGCATTCGATGCAGCTCCAGTATGCTTTTTTCGCTGAACGGAATGTCGGAATAACTGCCGTGGATAAGGTCAAGCGCATCACGATAGCCTGCGATTTACAGCTCGTTATGACCCAGCGGCGCGGTGGATTTGTTCACGATGTCGCGGATACGCTTGTCCGTCATGATTATCCACTTGATGGCGTTGGAGCTTTTCACCGACTGTATCTTCGCGACGGATTCAATCGCCGAGAATACCTCCGCGAAGTCGGTTCGGCGCAGCTCCGCTTTCGCTTTCATCTCGTAGATCGAGGTCGCGGAGTTCATTATGTCGGCGGGGACACTGATTTTTTTCAGGAATGTGTAGTCGAACTTTCGCATAGGGTTCTCCTTATGTCGCGGTTTATCTGCATATATTATAGCTTATTATATGCAGATTGTCAACACGCAATATTGAGAAAATTACTCAATCCGGAATATTACTTGCGAACTCCCTCTCGATTTCCGTGAAGTCTATCCAGCCCTTTTCCCGTGCGGAACGCTCGCCCTTTTCAAGCTCGCTCATCAGCCGCAGGGTCGCGTTGATTTTCTCGTACTCCTCTATGTCAAGGATAACGTAGCGCGGTTTGCCATTCTGGGTAAAAAATACGGGCTCGCCGTTTTTGACGTCTTGGAGTACCTCGTCATAATTGTGCAAATCGGAAATAGGTCTTTTAGTCGGCATATTAACTCCTTTCCTGCCGCGTATGTCGCAGGATATTAAAAAAGCGCGAATTCGGCAGAACTCATTCGGTAGTATTGACAGCAGCTACACTTACTCCGAGTATATCATTTTATCGGCGGAATGTCAAGAATTTTCCGGAGTGCCGCTATCGGCAATTTTGGCGGAATATTTCTTAACAATTGCCTTATTTTTTTGCCGATAACCGTTTAATAAATCCACAAAAATCGTGAAATACAGCCGCCACAGCTACTTCATCTTTCCATGAGATAAGGTGAAACTTTGAGATTTCGGAATATTGATTTAGCGGAGGTCAACCTTGATATCAACAGCACTGGCGGTTTTGAAAACCGATTAAGAACGAAGCATAATCGAAAAAGCGAAATGCACCAAGGCATATACTTGGTGCATTGTTCTGTTGCCTGCTTTTTAACAGCCGTTTGATGAAAGCAAATGATTATTCTTCGGCATCTTTTTTGTCAATTGTGTCTTGGAATTGAGCATTCGATTCACCATCGTCGGCTTTGGTGGTTGAGTTATTATCTCCTGATATAGGAGTAATTGAAGACGCAGCACGGGCTATAATATTTAATGAAGGAGCAATATTCTCTTGAATCCTCTTTTCCATTTCTCTTAGTTCAGCCAAAACCGGGGATTCTGCAAGTTTCTTTAGTTCCATGAAAGCAGGTGCATTAATAAATTGTTCTTTCAATTCTCTTTGATATTCACCCAATCTAATCGCCTCCGGAGAATTAGCAAGCTTTTGCAAAGCCATATCTTCAGGCGCAGTAGAGGCTTTTAATAATTCATTAAATTGCTCCATTGACTTTGTCAATACTGGTGGTATTGTATCATCTATCTGAGATCTATAATATCGAATAGCCTCTTGCATTGCATGCCAACGATTAGTTTCAATGGATTCATTTATCAGTTTATTATAATCAACATTAGAATTGGTTTGTTTGGACTCTTTTATGCCAATCGTCTTACCAATCTCCAAATCAAGCTCGTTGTTGATTTTTTGAATTAACTTGCTAGCTTCATCATACTGCTCATAACTAATATTATGAGCATGCATAACATCATTGCGGTGTTTTCTGACGGTATCATACTCTCCTTCAAGGTCCGGTACCGCGTCATCGGAAAACAATTTTTCCCACAATGGCTTATCAGTCAATCCACCAGCATATGTGTTAAGGTTTTCAAATGTGAACTTCTTATTGCCATTGACATACGCTCTTATCTGAGTAACAAAGCCAGAATCAATAAAAAGGAAATTAAATAAACTACCAAACTCCATTATCTCCAGATTGTCTATGGCCTTAACATCATCTTTGTTCTTATATAATGCGCTTTTTAAATATAGCAGCTTACGCAATTTGCGTTCAAATTCATTAAAAAGCGGATACAGTCTTTTATTAAAATATGCTGTACTTTCATTTGTCAGCACCGTTGGTTTGTACTTCTCCATAATTGTTTCATTTACCGAAGATAATGACTTGGCGTCTTCCTCCCTATTGCCCGCGCTTATGTATTTTACGATTTTGCAGTCAGAATTCTTTATCGGTTCGATTTCAGGAACAAATCCACATAAGCTCAGTTCTTTCTCATCGTTAATCTTTATATCGTCTGTAAATAGATATTCCTGTATCATAGAATCACCTCAATTATTGACATTTGCTATATTGTTTATAATTATATACCTATTTACTGAAATAATCAAGTACTTTTCGGAGTAATTTTCCCATTTTAATTACAAAAAAGAAACGCCACAAGATAATACCTCATGGCGTTGTTTGGATATGTCATTTGTAATTTGTTATTTACAGCTCGATTATCCCCATTTGCAGAAAAGCAAGCGTGAGCATGGAAAACACCCGGAAACCCTTTCCCGCTAAATAATCCGCTTCCTGCTTAGTGAACACTGTATGGCTGGCACCGGAAAAACCATCAATATCCCACGCGATCTCCTCGCTCTCCAGGTATTTCAGGAACTCTCCTGCAGCGCTCATCAGAGTTTTCTCTGAAATCTTGTTCAACTGGATATCCGTTGTATGCTTTTGCTTCCTTTCCGAGCGAAAAGCGCAAATTGGACGTATCCCTAAAATTTGAGATAATGTAGCTTTCTATGCTCGGATAGCTTAAAATGAGCTGCCCGGCTTTATAGTTTTTATTCTCGTAAGGGTTTGCCAGCGATTGAATGTAGTTTTTAATAAGTTCGGTATCTGTATTCGATTTTGGGTCACGGTCAAACAGATAGTAAATTGCAGATTGGTCTACTGGAAATTTATATTTATAACGAAGCAAATTAAATAAACCTTCCAGATAGGTTTCTTCGCTGATATCACTGATATTGCTTTCTTGGGTATTGATGACCGCTACCTGTGAGTATTTATCCTGTTTGCTTGTAAATTCATCTGGTCTGTTTCTTCGCCTTTCAATATAACTGTATCCAAGCAGGTTGCAAAAAATTTGCCGCAAAACCGAAAACTCCATCTGGCTGCCCTCCACGATAAAGAGGACTCTACCGATGTGTTTGTCTTTATTCAGCTTCATCGTTTACCTCTTTATATCCCGGAAGCCCTCCAAATACACCGCTGACATACATCTTTTCAATATTCTGTGCAGAACGCGGCTGTTCCGATGAAAAACGCTTTACCGAACTTCCCTCTTCGTTCCGGAACTCAACAGAGTATTCCTGGTCAGGACGGAGTATTGAATTACTAAGCAGATTCGTGGAATGCGAAACAAACAGCAATTGCGAGTGGTTCGACTTTTCCATGAAGTATCTTACCAGCAGGCTTTCGAGGTCATTATGAAATGCGTCGGAAAAGTCGTCTATCAGCAGCATTCCACCGTTATATATAACTGTCAGGAACGCCGGAAGAATGCGAAGAAGATTCTGATTTCCGACAGACTCCTGTGCAAATGGAATAGGTAGATTTATCCCTTTATGCTTGACAAGAATCATATTCTCAATATCCGTATCTCAAATGGAAAAAGGAGTTCCGTCCTGAGTGTCACGGTTAATTACAATACTCTGTTCAAATCCATGATTATCAAAAAATCTGTTGACAGTCTCGCGGAAACCGTTGTCAAAATAACGCGCTACGGACACATCAGTCTTTCCATAATGGACAATCTGTCTTTCGTGCATATTGATATACGCAGAGCCTTTAAGGAAGTCTATCCATGCGCTCAAAACCGGGTCGGAAGCAAATTTAGTATTAAAGTACAGCGTCCTCAGAAACAGAGTATCTTTGCTGACCTCAGACCTGTAATCAGCTCCGTTGGGGTCAGCGATGTATGACTTTGCGGAAAAGCCCATTCTATCAAGCAGCATTTTATCATCAAGATAGAGCTTTTCGGAAATCAATTCTTTTTCTGTATCGACCTCAAACGAATACCTTATCACTTCATTTTCAATTATAAACTCATACTCAACAGAATACTGCCGGCGCTCGCCAAACACACAGAGAAAACTTCCTACATCGGGGATTTTTTCTGAAAAAAGCAAATCAAGCAGCAGTTTAATTCCACGGATTATCGTGGATTTACCTGAACCATTCGCTCCAACAAATATACACCCTTTCAGAACTCCGTTATCTGCTGCATTATGCGATAGCATATTGTAACTGGTTTTCGTCAGCTCAACCGTGACCCTGTTCTTAAATGACCTGAAATTATCAAGCGTGATTTTCTTAAGCATTCTCGACCTCCAAGATTGATTGCGGCTAATGTTTCCGGGCAACAATGGGACATCATGTCCCATTGTTTGAAAAATCCTCGTCCTTTTTCCCAAGGATTCCTTCAAGAGTATCCGCCGCAGCCTCGTCCGCGGAGCGTATCGCGTGCGCGTAAATATTGCCGGTAGTGGAGATACTCGAATGCCCCAGCCTGCTAGACACCGTTTTCAGTGGAACTCCCCCGGCGATGAGCAGAGTCGCGTTCGTATGCCGCAGACCGTGTATACTCACGTCCGGCAGTCCCTTGCGCACGATGAACTTATGAAACCACTTCGACAGCGCTTCCGGGTTGAGCATTCCGCCGTCCCACGCCGTGAATATGCGGTCGCTTTCCTGCCAGAGCGAGCCTAACTCCGCCTTACGCCCTTCCTGCCAAGCGCGGTACTCCTCCAGCAAATCCAGCGCGGACTTCGGCAGGCGCAGTATTCTGTGCGAGCCGTCCGTTTTCGTGTCGTCCACGAACACGCCGCGCTCCGGGGAGTACAGCAAACTCCGCTCCACGGAAATGCACCCGGTCTGCACGTTCAGGTCGCTCCACTCCAGACCGAGTAATTCCCCGCGGCGTAACCCCGAATATATCAGCATTCTGACCATCACCGAGTAGTCGTACGGCTCGTCAGACAGCGCCGCGATTACCTCCGAAACTCCGTCCTCGTCGAGGTAGCGGCTTTCCCTGCGGCGCATTTTCGGGGGCTTCACGCGCTCGCAGGGGTTCGAATAAATCACCTGCCAGCTCACCGCCGTGCTGAATATCACGGACAATAATCGGTGGTAATGCCGTATCGTATTCGCGGAGAGCGTCCCGCCCTCGTCGGCGGTGAACAGCGCGTCGAAATCCGCGCAGAGTACCGCACAGACCCGCTCTGCGGTGTCCCCGGTGACTTTCCCCCCAGCGAACATACTCTGGGACGTCCGCTTTGAAATCCCTGCGGCGGTGTAGAACGCCTTCCGGGTTGCGAAGCGCTCCGCCGCAAGTTCCCCGACTAATTCAGTCGCGGTGAAATACTCGTCGCCGCGCACGCCGACGTCCGACAGATTATCGTAGAACGCCAGCAGGTGGGTCGGGCGTATGTCCGAAATTTTCATCTTCCCGAACGCCGCATTAATGCGCGGGAGCATGGATTTGTAGCCCGTAAGCGTGGTCGCGCGGAGCTGTTTCTCCGCGTAATTATGCAGCCATTTCACAAGGAAATCTTCCATCTTCGTTGACTGGTCGAGCACCTCCCCGCGGCGTATTTCCTCCTCAAACAGGAACGCCTGGCGCGTGGCTTCCTTTTCCGCCTGCGCTTCCGTCATGCCGTAGGGCGGCTTCCAGGTGCGGGTCTTCATTATGCGCTTCCCCTTGGCGTTAAAGCCGCAGGACGCGCGGAGTTCATACGCGTTGCCGCGTTTGCGTTTGCTGGGCATGGGTTTCTCCTTTCACGCTTGACAAAGCTGTTTAACATGGTGTATAATAAGAAAAAAGAAGGGGCGGTGTGACCTACGAAAGTATATACGATAATCGCCGGAGTGAACGGTGTTGGCAAAAGCAGTCTGACCGGCGTGCTTGCCCGGGACAAAAACAACCTCGGCACAATAATCGACACCGACAGCATTACCCGCCGGCATGGCGGAAGCAAGCTGAACGGAGCTAAGGAAGCCATTCGCCGCATACAGTCCTGCCTTGACGCGGGAGTGAATTTCACGCAGGAAACCACGCTTTCCGGCGTGCGCACGCTCAAAACCGTGCGGGAAGCACGTGCGAGGGATTATCATATAAACCTGTACTACGTTGGCATAAGCTCCGCAGAGGAAAGCCTTGACCGTATCGCAAACCGTGTCAGAAAGGGCGGTCACGATATCCCGGAAGAGGACGTAAGGCGGCGTTATAACAGCCGTTTTGCAGACCTGCTGAAAGTTCTCCCATACTGCGACACAGCACAGTTCTACGATAACGAGAATGGATTTCAGTTCGTCGCCGAGTTCCGTAACGGCGAGCTTTTACAGGTCGGGGACTACTGCCCCGGCTGGCTCAAGGAACTGAGGGAGTTCATGCAGACCGGCTGACCATATCCAGAGCGCGCTTCACGGCGCGCTTTTCGTTTTCTCAGCGTACTTTCCTCCGGGATTCCCCGTCCACGACCACCAGCCTGCACCGCTCCCGCAGGCGGTCGAAAATTCTCCGCATGCCGATGCTGGACTTCCACGCCTCGTCCGGGTTGAGGTTCGTGGTGACGATAAGCGGCTTCCCGGAGCGGTAGCGCTCGTCAACTATCTCGAAAATCTTGTCGGTGGTGAAATCGTTCAGCGCCGTAGAGCCGAGGTCGTCCAGCACCAGCAGGTCTGCCTGCCGTATTCGCCGGAGCGCCTGCTCTGCGGTGTCATAATTGCGCAGCTCCCGGATAAGCGGCTGTAATGTAGTCACAAGCGCGGAATACCCGCGGTCGATGACCGCGTTCGCGATACAGCAGGCGTAGAACGTCTTGCCGGTGCCGACGTTCCCAGTGAACATAATTCCGTGCTGTTCCGGCGCGTTGGTGAAGTTCTCCGCGTAATTCCGCGCGGCTTTCGACAGAATGTGCCCGGGGTTGTCGTCCCGTTCGAACGTCATTTTCAGGTACGCGGAATCCGTGAACCCCTCCTGTCGGTAACGCTCCGCCTGCATTCGCGCTTCGTTCGCGCGGGTTTCTGCACGGCGCTGTTCGGCGGCTTCCACCATGCATTTGCAGGCGCAGTTGACGCGTATTTTCTTGCCGCATATCGTAATATCGGTCTGCTGCGGAGTTCCGCACTTCCCGCATATCAGTATTCCGTCCTCGTTCTCGTAGTCCCCGGCGCTCGCGGGCGCGTTCTCCCGGCAGGCTTCGGACAGCTTGGCTATGGTTTCTTCAAACATTTCTTTTCTCCTTGCGGCGTGCCGCCGCTGGCAATTCGGCTCAATGCAACAGGTCAGCACAGGTTTTCACACGATGGGCGGCGAGCGCTCAGAACGGATAATCGTCAGGGTCTACATCGCCGGACATCTCCAGAATATTCGGGTGCAGTCCGCCGTTGGTGTAGTCGGTATTTTCTGAAACATGCTGTAATGGTTTTCTGTTATCGTAATTGCCCTCCATGATTCTGACAAGATGGCTTGGTTCAAGCACCCAGTCAAAATCAGCCGACCAGCCTTTATTATTCCTGCCCGAAAGCCAGTCTGAAGCGGCTGTTTTTCTGAACAGCTCGGATATGTCTGTATCGCCGAGCTGTTTTAACGCCGCCATGATTGCTTTCCTGCGCTGAGGTGTAATATTCTGAACACGGGGCAAAGATACGCAGACGGAATTGAACTTTTCCATCACCTCCGCCGCAAGGCTTTTGTTCTGTTCGGTTTCGTTTTGTTCCGTTTTGTTTTCTTTTGTTTTGTTTATGCACTTTTTCTGCGACATATCGGCATTTGTTTGCGACAAATCCTCATTTGTCTGCAACATATCCTCGTTTGTCTGCGACTTATGTACGCTGATTATCGTAAGATTTCCGGGAACATTCTCCACATCGAGGAGCCAATATTCCCTGTACACCTCAACTCCCCTGCCGCGTTTACACTTCACATCAAGGTAAGTTTCCTGTATTGCCGCAGAGGTCAGTATGTGGTACTGCTCATAAAGCTCGCGGTCGAAAAGACGCTTGGCGCACATCAGCTCGATCATATCGATGACCGTCTTTTCCTTAAGGCGGGTGTCCACAGCCGCACAGGAAACAAAGTCCTCGCTGACCTCAAGATAATAGCCGCCAAGATGTATCCGGCACATCAGGAACATATACAGGTAAAATCCCTCCGTGCCAAATTTCGCGGTAAGCACTTTGATCTCTGTGCTGTCCATAAGGTTCACGTCTACGGGGAAATAATCCATGCCGCGCTTTCTCGCTCTCCCCACGCTTATCCTATCCTCCTTATTCCCTTTGCAGGACGTGCGAACGACGGCTTTTCAGCGGGCTCTGCGGGAATCACAGACTTACCCTCATCGGGAGCCAGCGTGCAAGCCGCGAAGAACTCGCTCATGCTGTCTACGTTCACGAATATCCTCCCGCCGATACGGACTGCCTTGATTTTGCCCTCCTCCGCGAGGACCCGCACGGCGTACCGCGTAAGCCCGAAAAGCTCCGCGGCTTTCGTGATGTTCTCCATGTGCGGCAGGGACTTCGGCTCGGTTGCTGTGGTTTCGTTGGTGGTGATGTTTTCTGTCATTTTGGGTGCTCCTTTCAGTTAGATACGTTCGCACGGCATTTCCCGTGCTTTTCCGTAAGTCCATGATATATCCCTTGGAACTGCAATTTACTGCAAAGTTTTTTGGGACTAGAATTTTCCGGCGCTTGCATTTTTCAGATCAATATGGTATAATAAATGCAGAGCGTTTATTATAAATCAAAATGCCTTGCACATACGTTTGCCTCTGGCAAACTCCGCGCATATCGGCAAATTATACCATAACCTTGCGATTATGGTATAATTGATTAAATACAAATAGCCTATGCTCCACTCAAATGCAAACCGGTATAATTCTTCTGACAAAACAATTATATCACAGGATTTCAGCTTTGTCAAGATTTTTTGACATAAAATCATAAAAAACGTCTATTTTTTTAATTTGGTGTTTTATTTTCTTGACAAGTCGCAAAGGAGCATAATCAATGGAGAACAACATGATTTCTTCTTTTTCAGAAAGATTAAAGGAACTCCGCGCCGAAAAAGGGATTCGTTCCGAGGACGCTGCGGAGGTTTTCGGCGTTTCCAGAGCCACATTGAGCGCATACGAGATGGGTAAATCCGTTCCTGACCTCAATGTTCTCAACAAGATGGCAGACTTCTACGGAGTTTCCACCGACTATATCTGCGGAAGGACTAACGTAAAGAAATCTTTACAGGCAGATACATCGTCCGTAAAACTCTCCCAGAGTGACGTCAACAAAATCTCCGAACTGTCCGACAGCGAAACGGTCGGACTTTCGCTGCTGATAAACAGCGCACAGTTCAAGAAAATGGTCAAGGCGCTGGCGGTCTGCTATATTTCGGCGTTCTATCTTGATTACTACAACGAGCGTGAAAGCAAGCGTTCAATTCCGGCAGTCAAAAAGGAGCTGAAATCCTCGAAAATCGGCAATGTAGACCGGGTTATCCGCAATGCAGTGGACGATTTTTTCAGCGAGCTGAGTTACCCGATCCTGCACTACACTTTCGGCGGCTCGGAATTGGTTTGTGGTGAGTTCCAGAAGAATTTCAGCAAGGAGTACGTCAGCCTGCTGGGTCAGAGCGAGCTTTCCGGGACGGCTACGCTGGCGCAGTGCGTCACGCAGCTTGTGTCGCAGATCTACGGAATGAACTTCTGCCCCGAAAAGGAAGAGCTGTTCGACAAGACCGACGAGGCAATAAAGTCCGCGATTGACGAACATATCAAGGAACTGAAAGAGGCTCTCCGTGCGGCTAAACGCAACGACAAGTCCGACGCCGGAGAGATCGCGCTGGAGCTGAAGTTCTTTGAGGCTTATCGGAAGAGGTATTTTTCATAAGCAAAAACGCCCTGTGGTTGCAGGGCGCTTTTGATATAATAATATTTCTGAAAAGAATAAATATTAAGAGCGCAGTAGCTTCCCACTGCGCTCTTATTTTATTCCAGTTCCTGTACCAGCCGGTTAAATTCTTCGGTATTAAAGAACTCTCCGATAGTGATGTTCAGACCATCGCAGATTTTCTTTATTGTAGCAATTCCGGGGTTCTGACTTTCTCCGTTGAGAATGCTTTTTATAGTAGACTGAGAAACGCCGGAAATGTATGAAAGCCCGTTGGGAGTTATCCCGCGCTCACTGCACAACTCTCGAATGCGCTGAGCAGTTACCTCACAAATCCTCATGCGTTCTCACCTCACTCATAAACTCTGAATATAGTTTATCTGATTTTGGTGAAAAAGATTAGTGATATATCACTAAAATGTGATATAATAGTGATATATCACTATATCGGAGGTAATCTGCATGATTGGCAAATCAAAAGTAGCGTGCTTTTCGGGGCACAGAAAACTGCCCGAAGATTGTGAGGAGTTACGAAAATCACTTGATGCTGCAATAACCGAGCTGATCAAGAAAGGCGTAATGTACTTTGGAGCAGGCGGAGCGCTGGGATTTGATATGCTGGCGGAAGAAACCGTCATTCAGATGAAACAGCAATACCCTCAAATTCGGCTGATTCTTGTGCTGCCGTGTCCACCCGAACAGCAAACCCTTAAATGGAACGCCGCCCAAAGGGAACGATATAACGAAATAATGTCAAAGGCTGACAAGGTAAGGATCCTGTCCCCAGCCTACACACCGGGCTGTATGCTGGCACGCAACCGCCATCTCGTAAATAACAGCGGACACCTTATCTGCTTCCTGCGGCAAAACTCCGGAGGTACATTTTACACCGTAAATTATGCCGAAAAGCAAGGGCTGAATATATTGCGGCTTTGATAAATTCTGTCGAGCTGTTCGACGGGATTTTGTCGAGCCATTCGACAAAACTGCATCGAGCCGAATTTTCTTTTCAGCAATCCCATACAAAGCAAAATCCGAGGACGGCAAATCCTCGGATTCTGTTTTGTAAAATAGGTAATCTAAAAGACTTCATCATTTAGATATATCTGATTTATTTCTTTGGTGGATTGTGTGGCGTAATCTTTGGCATTGGTGGTGGTGTATATGTAGGAGTTTTGGCACCATTATTTGTATGAACATTATTGCTTGTGCTAGTTATTTGTGTTTTGTTGTTATTATTCTTCATAATTAACCTCCGATAGATTTATGAAATATATGTCTGCTTTTTTCTTGGCTTTAGTTTTAACTTTCTCATCCTCTGGCAAGGAATCATCTTTAAAATAGTAGCGTTGTTTTTCCTCCCAACTCATTATATATAAATTTAGTTTATCGTCAATACTTTTATATGTTGACAATTGAGATGTAGCTATTTGCCGCCATGTTCGTTCCATTTTTATGTAAATCATCTCAAGTTCATTCGACAAAGCTTTTAACTCATTCTTTCTTTTATCAAATGGAATTAGGTGTTTTATGGAATTGTAAACCTGACAAACAATAATTGCGATGCCACAGATTCTCACCAGGATTGCATTATCAGACCACTTCATACAACAAGCCGTACAAAGTGTTGTTACACCAATACTGAGTATATTTAATATACGCATTATTAGTATACACTTATCTATATAGAGCTCATAAAAAAACAAATCAAATTTATATTGTCCCATCTTAAGCCAATATTGATTTTGAATGTAGAACAGATCATCTTTTACAGCTAAATTGCTCATAGTATCCACCTTTTTAATTTATTGTGTTATACGCGCGTAATACTCCTCAAGTTTCTTATCGCAAATCCTGTGAATCCGCTTGAAGTCCTCCGCGTCCAGTTTCTTGTAGATCCACGGGTTGAAACGCACCATCGTGACGTCCTTGCACCGCTGGAAGAACCGCATATCCGCGAAACGCTTGAACGGATTCGAAAGTATATTCTTCTCCACATCCTTGTCGGTATAGCCGCCCTTGGCGAATATGCTGGACGGTTTCTCCACGACAAGCCCCGCAGCGGCTCTGCCCTCGTAATACTCCTTGAAGTAGTCCACGATATCCTCCAGCGCAACACAGCCGTCCTCGTTCGCGTGGCGCATCATCGCTTTCAGCAGAATGGGCTTGTAGGAAAAGCTCATGTCCATTTTGCTGACGAACTCCATGAACTTGGACTTGATGTTTCCCTGCGTTATAAGGTCCCAGCCGTATTTTTCCGCATAGGATTTCACGGTGTCCTCTCTGAAATAGTTGAAGAACCTGTTTTCGCTTATCGGAACTGCCAGATCCGGAACTATCTTGCCCTCCCTGATGTACCGCTCCACCGTTTCCGACTGCACATCGACCATACGGACAAACTCGAGCTGCGAAATCATGTTCTGCACCTCGGTCTACCAGTTGAACAGGTCTACGACCTCGTAATCCGCCGCGTCGATGGGCGTGTCAAGATAGGCTACCGGCTTTTCTCCGGAATAGGTCATGGTGGAGTCGTGCTTTCGCAGATGTTCCGGTGCGAGGACATACTCAAACGGGCGGTACTCCGACATATTGAGCGTTCTGTGCAGTGAATACGGCATTTTGAACATATTCGCGTTGTCCACGAAATCAAACACCAGCAGGTCGGATTTGTTCTCGCATTTGCGCGTTCCTCTGCCAAGCTGCTGCATATAAATCGTCTTTGACATAGTGGGTCTTGCCATTAAAAGCACCTGCGTGTGCGGACTGTCCCAGCCCTCGTTCAGCAGGTCGCAGGCGCACGGACTCACGTGTAGAGCTTCTCCGCCTTATCGGGGCCGAATGTTTCGCAGAAAAGCTGCACGAACAAGTCCTCGGCAGGGCTGTTCACCGAATCGACCGTAGTTTCATTTTTCATATCAGTTCTCCAAAACCTCCTCAAGGAAGATTTTATCCGCAAATCCGCCGCGCTTTTCTGACTTTTCCGCGCGGACGCGCTCCAGTTCCTCCACGGAGTACCCGTGCGCTGCGGCGATTACGTACAGCACCTCCAGCACATCAGCCATTTCTTCAAGGCTCTTGTCCGCCTGGTATTCGGCGCACTCCTCGGAAAGCTTTCTGTCAAGTTCCGCGAGGTATTCCTCATCGGTGAGGACGTGCGTTACCGCCTGCTTTCCGGAGAATTTGATTATGTCCGGGATTTTGTAGCGGACTAGTTTGTTGTGAGTTATTGTTGGCATTTTGAGGCTCCCTGTTTTGTAAACCTTTGTTAATGTTATTATAGCACGAGAAAGTTAAAATTGCAATATATAATTGTCCCGCAAATATATTTGCTACACATTTTGTGTCAATAACAACAAAAAATCACAAAAGGTATTGACAAGTACGCTTGGAAATGTTATAATGCTTTTGACAAGGACACTTGGAATATGAAAGGTGGATAATCATGACCAAAGAAGAAATACTGGCAAAAGGACGCGCGGACAACAAGGACAACGACCCAATCGAGATAGCTGTATCAAGAAGATCCATTATGTTCGGAACATTTGTCGGAATCATTCTATGTATGGCGCTGTTCTTTATCAAATGGCTTACAACCAAACAAGTAGATTTTGGACTATGGGCACTTGTGTTTGCGTCTTCCGGCGCAGAAATGATATTCCGTGGCAAGAAACTAAGTCAAAAGAAACCCCTTATCGGAGGAATAGTGTGCGTTTCTCTGGCGTCGATTGCCTGCTTGATTTATGTGATACTGTTAATTGCAGGGGTGCAGTGATATGGACGAACAGCTCAAACTAAAAAATAACCTGAAACAGCTGCGCACCGAAAGAAAACTGTCGCAGACAGAGCTTGGTAAAATAGTCGGAGTATCGAAAAACTCGATAAGCTCTATCGAAACCGGGCAATACTGCCCGACAGCCAAACTTGCGCTGTTGCTTTGTATAGCGCTTGACGTAAAATTTGAGGATCTATTCTATTTTGACGACTGATTTTCTGTGGAGGTAACACATGGTAGTAGCCTTAGACGTAAATAAAAATCGTGTTCATATCGACAATACAACAGCACGGGAAAGCTATTTCTGCCCCTGCTGCGGCGGAGAGCTGATAAGAAAAATGGGCATGGAAAGACAACACCATTTTGCACACAGGCAGAACACCGAATGCTCAGACAGCTGGGCTGGTTCTTATGATATGTCGGAATGGCACCAGCAGTGGCAGAGCTGTTACCCTGTATGCAATCAGGAGATACAGCTGAATCTCGGCAAAGTGCGCCACAGAGCCGATGTACTTACTGAAAAGACAGTTGTCGAGTTTCAGCACAGCCACATTACAATGACGAATTTCAGCAACCGGAACTACTTCTACACCAGCCTTGGATATAAGGTGGTATGGCTGTTCGACCTGCGCGAGGAATACTCCTCCGGAAAGCTGAAACGTGCCGACGGCAGTTCTACCGACTTTGTGTGGAGCCGTCCGCTTTCTGCTCTGAAAAACTTCGAACTGCGAACAAGTCAGGCAGACATTTTCTTTCAGCTCTCCGACGATGACGATTCGATTATAAGAGTGGCGAACGAATCACCCTCATTTGAACATTTTACGGCTGCAAAATGGTACAACAAGGAACAGTTTCTTGTTTATACGGGCTGCGAGCCACCCTGCCTGCAAAGCATTGAAACTGACAGAGATTACATAAGTTTCTGCGAAAAATACAACATTCACCTTGACCCAGACCAGGAGCGTGCTGTTGAAACGATAAACGGCGCAATACTGCTTATTGCAGTTCCCGGCAGCGGAAAGACGACCGTTCTTTCAGCAAGACTGGGATATATGATACTTTGCAGGGGGATTTCTCCGAAAAATATACTTACACTGTCATATACAAAGAATTCTGCAAAAGACATAACAGACAGGCTATGCAAAATGTTCGGCAGCGAATTTGCCGATACGGTCAAGGTCAAGACGGTAAACAGCCTTGCTGCCGAAATCAATACAAGGTTCTGGAAAACAAACCCCAATATCAGATCTCTCGAAATCGCCGATGAAAAAACTACATTTCCAATAATTAAGAAAATACTCAAAGAAAGAGGCACAGAATATCCGAACGATTCTGAGATACGGGACGTAATTTCGACGATATCCAAAAACAAGAATCTGATGAAAGACGAAAGTCAGATGAGCGAATACGATAATTCCGTATTGAAAAAATACCAGAATGAACTGAAAAACAAGTGGCTGATGGATTTCGATGACCAGATCAGGTACGCTCTCAAGCTACTGACCGAACACCCCGGACTTCTTGCGGAATGCCAGCAGCGCTACCAGTATATGTGCGTTGATGAAGCGCAGGATCTATCAAAATTACAGCACACATTTATCCGCACTCTCTGCGGACATACGGACAGGAACAACATCTTTATGGTCGGCGACGAAGACCAGAGCATTTATGGGTTCAGAGGCGCTTTTCCCGATTCCCTGCTGAGTTTCAGCCACGACTACCTTAATCCACACACGCTGTTTCTGAGCCGCAATTATCGTTCTTCAAAGGAGATCGTGGAGCTATCCGCTAAATTCATCAGTAAAACTGCCGGAAGATATGACAAGGATATCACAGCCGTCCGCGGAAATGCCGGAAAAGTAAAGTTCATCAATGTGCAGAACCGTGCTGAACAGTTCAGCAAAATAATCGAAGCAGCCAAGAATCCCGGTGAACCGATCGCCGTCATATACCGCTCGAATGACAGTTCAGTGCCGCTGATCGACCTTCTTCTCCGCGAGGGCATTCCTTTTTCAGCGTATTCAAGCAGAAACGAACAGCGTTTTTTCAGCAGCCGTGCTGTTGAGGATGTAAAAGCATTTCTTACATATACGCTAAACGAACATGACAAGAACGCATTCATGCAGATATACCACAAATGCGGCTGCTGGCTGGATAAGCGTTCAGCTGAATATGCCTACAAAAGGAGCTACAGGGAAAGAATTTCTATAACAGAAGCCCTGATTAAAAATGGTGAAAGGTTCTTGCCGCTAAAACCCAAGGCAGAGGAATTCAAAGAACTTATAACCGATGCTCAAAACTCGGACACGGCTCAGGCAATAGAGGCTTTCATGTACAGCGGATATCTCAGATATTTGCAGGAAAAGGGCGGAGATACCAACAAGCTTGATATTCTGCTGATGCTCGCTGAAAATGAACCGGATAAGTCCCGTTTTCTGGAACGGCTGGAACAGCTTAAAGGCAGCGCTGACTATCGTGCCGAAGACAGCCGGGTCATTCTCACTACGGCTCATTCCAGCAAAGGTCTGGAGTTTGACACAGTTTACATTGTCGATGTTGCGGACGGATTCTTTCCGAGCGTTGAGTATAACGATGCAATACTTGACAGCGAAACCTATTCAGAGTATCTTGAGGAACGGAGAATGTTCTATGTTGCTATGACCCGCGCGAAAAATACATTGAATGTATTTTCTATAAAATGTATGAATTCTTTGTTCTGCAAGGAGCTACAATCGACAAAATAAGACAAATACGCGCCATTTATATAAGGTCACCTCTAAAAACCTTGTTTGAGAGAAAATGTGTATAGCACACCGACTGCTTCATTCAACGAGCGAAATTTCTGATGCGACGGCGTCCATGCCGTCGCCCGGTTATTTCGCTTTGCAATATCGTGTTGCACCTCCTCGTAAGGCATACAGCCTTACTTTGTCGGCTTTCATCGCATTTCGGTGCACTCTACCTATTTTCCCTTTTCAAACCGGTTTTTAGAGGTTCCCTTATAAAGAAAATGAGCAATAAAGTTAAAGCTGTACATAGAATTGGTGCGACACCATGTCGCACCAATATTTTATGTTTTATTATTTCAGAAAGGAACCATATTTAATTAATTCCTTGAAGATTGAAGCAAGCGGGAGTGTGACATCATGTCACATTTATTCCCATCATCATATTGTAATGTTCGATTTGCCCCATTTCACTAAAAATTTGTTTAAATACACTATAATATGGTTCAACATCATCTGTCGATAATCTTGCAGTATAGTCGTCAAATATTGAATGTGAACCATCGTTTATTAGAGATATCAATGATTTGCCTATCAGTTTATCGGAGCCTTGAAGCTTATCAACACAAGTTTCATAATTGGTTTTCCCGATAACTTTGAAATAATGCTCAAGGATTCTTCGCATAGTGTTGCATATTGTGTTTGCAGAGGATTGGTGATTTTTTATATCGTCCCACAATAATTCATAGGTGCTTGTTATTGGATTATTTGAACATTCTTCAATATGACTGATGTTATTATTTTTCCTTATTACAAAATATGCCACTATGCTATTGGATAATGTATCACGGCTTCCCCAGTATGTTACTTCTTTATGAAAATAGGCGTTATGCGTCAGAATAATCATTTGGCATATTTTGTCTTTGTTGTTTCTGCACCTTGTTAAAAGGTCTTTTACGAGTGTTGAAACAATATATAATACATTACTGTCCATGCTTGAGATAGGGTCATCTATTACTATTATTTTGTCACGTTGTGTTTCATTTTGGTTCAGGCTGCCAAGGCATATGTAATAGAAGTACAGAAATGAAATAAAATTTGCTTCTCCCTCGCTTAATGTATCTTGCACATCGGATTTATCAGAAGGTCTTATGATTTTATAGGTGCCTTCCTGCGAAGCATTTTCAGCAAGTTCAAAGCTTTCAAAATCAAAACTTTTTAGCATTTTATTTATCTCAATAACGGTTGGTTTTACACTGGTAATTCTTACCGTTATTTCGGTTATTTGTTCATTGATTTTTTGTTTTTTGGCTTCTAATTGATTAATTGTTTCGTTAATTTTATCCAAGCCTTTTTGATTATTACTAATTTGTATATAAGCATTTATAATAGTTTGTTTCAAATCAACCAAATAGTGAAAAATAAGATTATCTTTGCATTTTTCTTTAACCATTTTATCTAGAAGAGAAACGTTCCATTGAGCAATTCTGGCGTTGATATCATGTATTTCTTCCTGAATGCCATTTAGATAATTGTTTATTGAGAAAAGAATAATCTGCTGAGAAGGGAAATGAACTTTTTGATTGATTTTTACAAGATTTCTTTCTAGCTCAGTACTCAGTACTTGAATCATATTTCGCAAAATTGTGTAATCAATGAGATCATCTTTGTCCGGAATTAGTGATCCATATCTTTCAAGAGTTTCTTTGAACTTCAAATATGCTTGCTGGTATTTGGAGAGCTGTTCACATTTGTTTTTGTAGGTTTCGTCAAAATACTCTTCTATTTTACGCTGTAATTCATCTGTCATATTCTGCTGACAGTATGGACACTTTCCATTAGATTTATGAGCAAAATCGATTCCATGCTTTACCCAGTCACCGGATTTAAGTTTAGAAATTAATTCCCCGATTTGTAGATTTGAATTACCAACAATTATTTCCTCTAAAATTGAAGCTTGCTCAAGCCGAGGAACTAAGCTTAAATCTAAATCAGGAATACGATTTATCATTGATCGAGACATAGTAAAAAGGGCATGATATTCTTTGTGAAGTTGCTCTATTGCTGGGATGTCGCTTGTTTTATTATTAGATAGTAACAAACATATGCACTTTTTAGCAAATTTTGCTTTGCTGGTTTTATATCCAATTATTGTTTCAGGATATAGCTTTTCCAAATTGCGTTTTATTTGCCAGCAAGTATCTTTAATATCTTGGCTTATTTTATTAATTTCCTCACTAATATGATCTTTAGATTTTCTGTATTGTTCAAGTTTTGTATCATACTCTCTGATTTTTTTATTAAGCTCATCAATATCTTTTTGAAATTTTATTGCATCTTCACCTAAAGTAAAGACACCCTTTAATTTAGAACTCATTTCAATGCTGTCATTTATGAAGTTTCTGTTGAACACCATTATATTTGGTTCGCTTGAATCATTATAATCCACAGATTGGCTTGAAATATCTTTGCCATAATCGCCTCTTAATATTTTGGATATAGTGGTTTTTCCGGTTCCGTTTCCTCCAAAAAAATAGTTGATTTTTTTCAAAGATATTTCAACAGGTTCCGTATAAGTTGCAATTCCATCGAGTTTAATTTTGCTAATCATGTTATTTTACACCTTTCTAAAAACTGTTTTTTATAAATAGTATTTCTTAAATAGTAACACATATATTTGTAAATGTCAATATTGTTCGAGAGCATTCGACTTCGTTTTTTGTTTTTTTATACTTTCATTACAAATTTCGGATATACTTTTTGTGAATTATAATTGCCTATCACAACTTTGTAATATGAAAAGAAGATACCAAATACTTTTTATGGACGCAGCGGATTTGTTTTTATATTGAAATCTCCAGAAATATGTGATATAATTATATTAGATATACTATTTGAAAAGAATAGACCGTTTTAAAACAATTGAGGTAATTATATTGCATGAAAAAAGTATTGAACAAAACATTGAAAACATTGAAAGTCGTCCTGATAATTATTGCAGTCATCGTATTATTTGTGGTAGTTTCTTTCGTTCGTCATAAAATATGCAGTTCCAACGAAAAAGACCTGCTAACTCCGTTAGGCGAACTTGTGGAAGTCAACGGTAACAATATGAGCGTATACACGGAGGGCAATGGCGACAAAACTCTTGTATTCATGTCTGGAGGTGGAACCTGCTCGCCGATATTGGATTTCAAGTCACTGTATTCGCTGTTGAACAATGAGTATAAAATAGCAGTGGTGGAAAAGTTCGGCTACGGTTTCAGCGACGTTGTTGATGAAAGCAGAGATATAGACACAATATTAAGCGAAACTAGAATGGCACTGAAAAAAGCGGATGTTGAAGGACCGTATGTGCTTTGTCCGCATTCAATGTCGGGGTTAGAGGCTTTATACTGGGCGCAGAAATACCCAGAAGAGGTCGAGGCAATTGTCGGGCTGGATATGGCTGTGCCGGGATATTATGATGAAATGAATATCAGCATTCCTATACTAAAGCTAGGGCAATATGGCGCTGCATTAGGCATTATAAGATGGGTCCCCGGTCTTGCAGAGAGCGACGCCATCAAATATGGAACTCTGTCTGACAAGGAAAAAGAAATTTACAGAACTTTATTCTATCAAAGGACGGCAACCGTAACGATGATAAACGAAGCCAAAGTTGTAAAAGACAATGCGAATGCTGTAAAGAAAAACGGCATTCCGCAGGTGCCTATGTTATTATTTATCTCTGACGGCTCTGGTGGAACAGGTTTTACTAAAGAAAAGTGGAGAAGCATTCCCGAAGAATATATTTCGGGTTCTGACAACGCAGACTATATTGAATTAGACTGTCCTCATTATGTCCATGATTATGAGTTTGAGGAGATAAGCAAAGAAATCAGAAACTTCATTAATTAAGAATACGCGGTTTAGATTTCGTGATGATCGGTGACATAAATAAAAAGGGGTGTCCTTATGAAAAAAACAACAGTAATAACATTTGTATTGGCATTTGCGCTTTCAATCTGTGGGTGTAAGGCGGAACAGACTGCCCAATCGCCGCAGGTTCCAGCTTCCGGCATTGATAAGACATCTGAAATATCAACAGTTTTTTCGGATACTATTGAATCTGCATCCCAAAGCTCGGAAATATCCGATGAAGATAAAAATACCGACAGTCTTTATCCGCCGGATTTTTATTCACAGGCAATACCGCCGGAAGAAAAATCGTGTGAATTTTATACATTCAGAACAAATCCGCAAATATTCTCGTGCGCAATTTCAGATAATAACCTGACGGATAATGAAAAAATCGAAGCGGCTGCTAAGATTTTGGCTGAAGAATATATCAAGTCATTTAGTGAATTGTCTGATAAATATTCATTCCGTATTTTGGAGTATCGAAATGTGTCGGTTGATTTTCTTGAACATACCGTTGATCGCTGTTTGCCTGATACGGAGCACTATTCAATCTCGAACGGCATCGGTGATATGGAAGTATCGGAAAATACATGGGTGATTGACTTCAATGCGGAAATTAGGTTTTCGGGCAGCTTCGGTTTTGTTAGTTCAACAGAACTTGGTGGAGAAAATGCATGGAACAGCATTCCAGATCAAGGTATGAGCGAAAAATATTTGCTATATAGGCAGGACGATGTTTTTTATTTGTGGTCCCGTGATGTTTATCATTATGAAAGATAAAAAACCTAAGTAATTTTTTGAAATGAACAGAAGTTCTATCTCATGATTAATTTGGATAAAGAAGCACTGATGTGTTCAATAAGCTTAACATCTTTTACAATAACTTGTTCGGCACAGGCCTGGCTGCTTGACATCCAAAGAAAATAATGCTATAATATAACTACTTTGAAAGGCAGGTGAATGATATGAAAACAACCACAAACCATAGCGGGAATATATCATTCACACCTGTGTGCTTAATATCACGGTAAATCGAATGGTGAAATTCAAGTGTTCCCGTTATGGGGGCACTTTTTTGTTATTAAGGAGAATGTATGAGCAATCTGACTTTTACCAGTGTTACCGAAGAAAACCGCAGCGAATTTCACCGCCTAATGCAGCGGTATGCAAAGGAACTCGACGAGCACCAAAACCGCACCACCGACCCCGAAATGCTTAGAAAATGGACGGACAGGATAATCGAAAAGCAGTCCGAGCGCGGCAAGTATCTCAACTTGTTCTATTCTGATGGTATTGCCGCAGGCTTCTTTTTTGGCAGGATAGACTTCCCGGGCGATAAGGGCTTAACAAAAGAGGGCTGGGGCTGCATAGTGGAATTCTATGTCATTCCCGAATGCAGAGGAAAAGGCTGCGGCAGGGAGATGTTCCTGCATTTGCAGGCTATGTTCAGAAAAGACGGCGCAAAGAAAATGTATCTCACCGCCGACCCCGTCACGGGAAAACCGTTCTGGGAAGCTATGGGCTTCATCGGAACAGGCGAAATAAACCCCGAAAACGGTCAGCAAATATACGAAAAGGCTATTCCAGACGAAGCGATTTCTTTTTCTGCAAGAGAATTTATCGACCTGGAAGCCGCCCGAAAAATAGCGCAGGCGCAATGGAACGCCCCCGAACAGTACGAAAGTATCGTACATTTTACATTCAGCGGAAAGACAGAAACAGACTGCTTCAACGTCGTCGCACAGAACGAGGCAGGCAACGTGGTGGGAAGATTATTCTGCCTGCAAAACAGAGAGGACAAAAGCCTGTGGTATTACGGCGACCTGTTCGTTGTTCCAGAATACCGCCGCAGGCATATTGCAATGAAAATGCTGGGGTTTACCGAGCACGTCTTGTGCGATAAATGGTGCGGTACGCTAAGGTGCTATGTAGAACCTGAGAATGCAGTATCGCTTGATTTTCAGGCAAAGGCAGGATTTACCGAACGTCCGTATCAGGGCTTCAACAAACTGATAAACGATGGGCAGCTGATGTTTGAAAAGGCGCTTCCAACTTTTAATGTTACCGAAGCCCACGGCAAAACCGCCGCGCAATACATAGCGGCAATTTTCAATAGCAATGCAGAAGCGCTTCACAGCCGGACGATTCCGTACAGAAAATGGTGCGACCTTCTTTCGGCGAACGACCCCGACGAAAAGCATTTCCTTATCTGCAATGGCGCTGTTCCGTGCGCGTATCTGAAAGTAAACGGGCTTGAAAGCGGCGACGAAACAGGCTGGATTTCAATGCTCGCTGTCGCCCCGTCTTTTCAGCGAAAGGGAGCTGGCGCATATGCCGTGCGTTTTGCCGAGAAATTCCTTCGAAATGCGGGTAAGTCGTGCGTCAGAATACATACGACACAGGATAATATGCTAGCCAGAAACCTTTATGAAAAGTGCGGTTATTCTCTTGAAGATATCCGGACTGACAATGATACGCTGACATATTCGAAGTATTTCTAAAATAACTTAGAAAAGTAATCAATAATAAACCGGCGCATTCCCATTAGTGCGCCGGTTCATGCTTATTCACAGAACAACGTCAGCTTTGCAGCTTCAGCAACTGAGCCGCATTCTCTTACTGCGGCAGCCAGCCACATTACACAAGTTCGGAGATGTTCCCAAGCAATACGTTGTTTTCGAGAGATATAATAATGTGCGCAAAAGTTCTTATGTCGCATTACAAAGCCAAATTCGGAATCTGTGAGAATGTGTCTGAAATGAATTTGAATAACTACGAACCAGAGGGTCGGGGGTTCGAATCCCTCCTGGCGTGCCAACAGAAAACCGCTTAACCGTTAAGGTTGAGCAGTTTTTCTGTTGCCGGTTTATTTCATCATATTTGGACAGTATAGTCGTACATCTTAATTTATATAAGAGCTTTCCATCAAAGACGGACGAAGAAAGTCGTCTGTTGCCTTTCAATTTTTTCTCTGCCAGGCGAAACATTTCTCTCTTTCGTTTGTTTAATTAAGTGAAAGGGTAATTATACGAAAGGAGGCGGCAGAATGGATAATGGCGCAGAGGCGTACAGGCGGTTTCTTGCAGGGGACGATTACGGGCTGGAACAGGTGATCGGACTGTATAAGGACAGTCTGATATTCTTTCTTATGCAGTACGTCAGGAGTGCTGATATCGCGGAGGAACTCGCGGAGGACACGTTTGTGGCGCTTGCAGTGAAACGCCCGTCATTCAGCGAGAATGCAAAATTCCGGACGTGGCTGTTCACTATAGCCCGGAACAAGGCGCTGAATTATCTGCACAGCGCGGCTTTCCGTAAGAGTGTGCCGATAGATGAAGCGGGTGAGATATTCCTGCCGGGAAGCCCGGAGCAGCGTCTGCTGGATCAGGAACGTTACCGTTCGCTGTACGGCGCAATGGGCAGACTTACCGCAAATCAGCGGGAGATGATATGGCTTGTTTATTTTGAAGAAATGAGCGTCACACAGGCAGCAGGTATCATTCACAAGACGCAGCGGCAGGGAATCAGCATTCTGTTCCGGGCAAGGCAGAACCTGAAAGCGATTCTGGAAAAGGAGGGCTTTGAGTATGAAAACAAGTCATGAGATGGCGCAGAGTGTGCTGCAAAAGCGCGACAGGATACTCCGTAGGCGGCGAATTCTAAGGACCTCCGTTTGCTCGGCTGCAGGGGCTGCCACTGTCGCAGCAGCGCTGCTGATCACGCTTGATCAAACCAGCCCGCGCGGGGTGGATCTTATCGACAGCAATATGTCCTCTGATAACGGGGAATCGCAGTATCGCGGCTTTGATTCAGCGGAAAAGCTTAAAAAGGCTGTTCGGCTGAAATGCCCTGACGCGGTAATGTTTGAACCGGTGACCTCCGACCTTCTCACGCCGCTTACTATGGGCATTGCAGGAAACAATGTGCGCTACACATTTGGCCTTTCCGACGGCGGCACGTTGACGGTCGGGTGGGACTACACCGGTAACGGAGATGAGAAACTCAGTGAGGTACTCGCTTCAACTCCTGACGCCACGACCTATGATCATGGCACTTCTGGGTTTTACTATTTCCTGACAGAGGGCAAAGTTATATTCTACTGGGTGCAGAGCGGCTGCCTTTTTTACGCAGAGATACCCGAAAGCGCGGGCAGCGAGGTAGTTTCCCTGCTGACGCAGGAGCCGTATCTGTTCCGGGAAACCAGCCCGCTGTCGCTTATCGGCGCGTTTTACGATGATTCGCACGGGTATCGCGTCAGCACAGAAAACTGGGAAGTCCTGACTGACTATGATATTTTCCGCGAATACTTCTTCGCAACATGGGATATAGAACACAGTAACCTGAAATATTCGGAAATCACTATTGACGACTCAGAAAGCAGCACCCTGTTTGCGAATTCAGCCATTCCGTGGTTTGAGGATTTTTACCGTGTGAACGACAATGTATATGCTTTCACCGCCAACGCGGGTGATAACCTCTGGTTGTTCTGGCTGGACAGCACAGACCCTGATACGATGTACTTTGAGGAGATGAACGGCGGAGTCCTGTTTTCCCATTCTGTTGGCGGAACGGCAGTGTTTACTAAAACGGATAGTCAGGTGAAACAGCCGCAAGCAGGCTTCCTGAGTGTGTTCAGGCTCCGCGAAATGGCGCAGGAATACGGCATTGACCTGGAAACTCTGCTTCATGTTGAGTATGATAACGGAGAACAGTATATTCTGTACCATGACGGCGCGTTCGAGTTTTACCCCGTATATATCGTTTCGAAATCTGCGGACAAAATAGTACTCCGTACCATGGTCGGCAACATGGTTACAGGAAAGGAAATGATTGCGGTTTACACGTTGACCAGAAGCAACGGAGAGTGGAAACAGACTGACATCAAAGTCGGAGATATTGCGGGATACATGGATTACAGCAGTGCGGATATTCCGGAGATGACGCCGGAGGAACAGGGGATTGCGGCTGACGGTGCAAGAAACGTCCTGCTTGACACGAAATTTGCCGGTAATTGTACTGCAATGCTTGTAGGCGATTACGTGAACGCCGACCCTGAGGGGCACCCGGGCATGATAAACTGCTCCAAGTTCGGTGTGGCGCTTTATGACGGAACCACTGTCAGCGGGATTTATGGCATTCCGTTGGATATAAATCAGGGTGGTTACTGGATATATACCGACAGATTGTCAGATTATATGAGCGCATTCAGGTTCGGTGAGAATTATATCATAGTTCTTCGTTATTACGACAGTGACGGCACTTGCCGCGCGGTATTCCATGCGATAAAGGACGGGACGATGTATCCGCAGCTGATGGGGGATTATTCTGCGGTGAACGGCGTCCAGACCGGGGTAACAGCCATGCTTTCAGAGAACCTTTCAGTTGACGGGACGGCCTGCACAATTACCGATAATGACAGCGGTATATCCTATATTTTCGATTTCGACGCAATAAGCGATACCTACACCCGTCCGCATTATATCGCTGTGAAAGCTGACAGCGCGGCAGGATAGCCTGTTGAACCGTTAAAAATACGGCGGCGAGGACTGCAGCCACGTTGGACGGCAGGGGACAAAAACAGAAGAACCGCATTGCAATGCGGTTCTTTGGCAATATGGCGGAGACGGCGAGATTCGAACTCGCGGGGGCGTAAGCCCTAACTGATTTCGAGTCAGCCCCGTTATGACCACTTCGATACGTCTCCACATGTAAAATCAACATTAATATTCTACACTATTTTTTCGGATTTGTCAAGTAGTAAACGGAAAAAACTGCAGTCAGCGCCGGAAAACGTTTTTCTGAAAAACAGGTGACCATTGACAACTCCCGGCAATGGTGGTATAATCGGACTAGAAGCAATGAAAGGAGTGTTCATCATGAATGAAGCACTGAAAATATTCACAACACGCACCAGCGTCAAGGCATACAAGCCTGAAATGCCCCCGCAGGAACTCATCGACGATATAATCACCGCAGGGACCTACGCTCCCACCGGAATGAACCGTCAGTCGCCGATCATCATTGAAGTCACGGATAAGGCGGTTCGCGACAAGCTGTCCGGGCTGAATGCGGCAGTGATGGGCGCGAAGATCGACCCGTTCTACGGCGCGCCCGTGGTCCTTGTTGTGCTCGCGGACAAGAGCGTTGGCACTTACCTCTACGACGGCAGCCTTGTCATGGGCAATCTGCTTAATGCCGCGCATGCCGCAGGACTTGGCGCGTGCTGGATACACCGCGCAAAGGAAGTTTTCCAGACGCCGGAGGGAAAGGAAATTCTCGCAAAGTTTGGGATAACTGGTGATTACGAGGGCATCGGCAACTGCATTATCGGCTACCCCGCGAATGAGCCGCCCGCACCCAAGCCCAGAAAGGAAAACTGGGTGTACAGGGTCTGATCAGGCGATATTCCGCACGAATTTTGTTAATTTTGTCGAAAGCCCTTGAAAAATGTCCGGGTATGCGCTATAATATATTTATATTATATTCAGCCAATGGGGAGGAAGTATTTTGAGCAGTGATCTGACAAAAAATATCAAACGCGTGATATTCACGGAAGAGGAAATAAAGGCGCGCGTCGCAGAGGTCGGCAGGGAAGTAAGCGAAAAATACCAGGGGAAGCCGCTGCTGTTGGTCAGCATTCTTAACGGGGCGTTCATTTTCATGGCAGATTTCTGCCGTGCGGTGAAAATCCCCTGCGAGGTAGGCTTCATGTGCGCTAAAAGCTACTATGAGGGCACCGAGTCCTGCGGGGAAGTAACGATAACCAAGGATATCACCCAGGATATCAGCGGCTACCACGTTATCATCGTTGAGGATATAATCGACACCGGCAGAACTCTGAAAGCCGTTGTCGAGAAGCTTAAAACGAGAAATCCGCTTTCACTGGAAGTCGTCACGCTATTGGACAAGCCGTCAAGGCGCGTGGTGGATTTCAAGGCGGATACCACGCTGTTCACCATTCCGGATTATTTCGTGATAGGCTACGGGCTTGACTGCGGCGAGAAGTACCGCAATCTGCCTTACATTGCAGAATACAGCGCGGACTGATTGCATAAAACTGGGTATTGTGCACATGCGAACATTATAACTGCTGCAATTCTTCAGTGGAGTAACTAGAATAGTCTGTCATAATAAACTTCCGATAATTTAATGTTATCATAAGTTTATTATAACATTATTGTATTTGATTGTCAATAGGAAAGGACCCCAAGCATTCACTTAGGGTCTTTTTGATTGTTGTTAACATCAAAAACCAAACTGAGATAAAATATCAGAGGCATGCTGCTCATCACCATCGGTGAGGTCGGGTTCTTTTTGACCGCTCATGATGGCGTGGTCAAGTTCATCACGACGCTTTGCCGCTTCGGGTGATAAAGTTTCGGCAACTACATTGCCAAATTCATCAACGCGCTCATAACTATTTTCTGTGATATTAATTGCATTGTCAGGGACTTCATAACCATAGATATCTATGAAGTCCTGATAAGTAAGGTCGCTGCCTGGAATCTTGTCATCTGGATTCTTTGTCGCAGGCTTTTCATCCGGTTTGTTGGTCTGTGTGTTGTCAGGCTTGGCAGCCTCTGATGTCTCAGGCAGCTGAGGCTCGATCGGCTTGGAAGTGTCCAGATCATTAAGCGCAGGATCTGCTAAAGATGCTGCATCACTGGGTATGAAACTGTTCTCAGTAGCAATATCCTTGACATCAGTAACTATATTGATGAAGTCATCGTAAACTTCGACATCAAAGCCAAGATAGTGTTCCAATGCCTCAGGTGTCATCTTCAACGAACTTGATGTAACCTGCACTTCATCAAAACCGATGTTTTTCTCACGCTCGCCTGTTGAATATTCAAAGTCAACACCATCGCTATGCCATACAACATTGATTTTTATATCACTTGCACCTGCAGCGTGTACATAAATTGCAGAGTTGTATTCATCAGCACCGCTCTCATATGCTGCAATGCCAAAAGTGGGAAGCAGAGACGAAACTTCTATCATGTTATCAGGTGTTGTCGTCTGACCCGTGCTCATGTTGTTTACAAAGATCTATAGGTTGTGTCTTTAAGCTCGGGGTCTTTGTCATTAGCAACACGCTCATCATATGTGAGGATCTGCTTTTTGCCAGTGGCTGCTAAACGAGTTTTGAAATCGCTGATAAGTTCATCAACTGAACCCGCTATATTGTAGTACAGACGTTCGCCTGTGCCCTCATTTCTCAGAAGATTGTACAAGTCCTTGCTAGCAATTTTGCCGTTGTGGAGGTAGACGATGGAGCGGCCGGAGATGATGTACTCGTTGCCGGAAGCGTCTGTGTAGATTGGCAGACCTGCTAAATCGAGGAAGGTTGTGCCGTTGTCATCACCGCCTGGGTCGTTGTCCTTGAATGTCTGCTCCTGGGCTTCCTGGACGTCCTGGTTGTCGTACCAGTACTTGTACTTGATGGAAAATGTGTTGGACTCGCTCTCGGCTGTGGCTTCTTCTGATTCGTGAGATGTATTACTTGTTGCAGTGACAGCTTCACCGGAAACAGCATTTTTATCACTGCAGCCGGCAATTAACGTGTAATTACTTAATATTTTATTATAATATTGAAATAGGATAATACAGCTCTCTGATTTGCCATTTTAGCGAATGCATTTTCTTGGCGTTTTTCAAGAATTTTTCTCTCAATTCATATATCATATAAAAATCAAAACACTTTCAAAACCGGGTAAAAATCAACTTTGATTTGCCAATTTAACAGACTACTTTGGTATTGCCATTATAGCTTTACGGCATTTCACTCATAATGATATTGTCAATATAGCTTTACACATTTCACTCAAAAATTTTGAGCAGCAGTGCAATGGAATAAATATCCACGCAGCGTAACGGAGTGGATATTTATTCCATTGCGGCGGCCGCCGATTTGCCTGTCTTATCCGAGTACTATCTGCGGCGCTTCTCTGCCGGAGGCATTCCGCCTATCGACGAACATATCCGGCGGTTATTCCAATAACTCATGTAGTAGCGCCAGATCATTGTTTTCAGCTGTTCTGTCGTGTAGTCTGTACTTCTTCTGCCGCGGCTGTAAAACAGCTCGTTCTTCATTCGCGCCCACATGCTTTCGCAGCGGGCGTTGTCATGACATCTGCCT
>ERZ827156.340-NODE-340-length-69401-cov-11.908719_pt1 | contig 69401 bp, 50 predicted proteins | sample MGYA00519919_ERZ827156 | MGnify/ENA primary metagenome ERZ827156 (study PRJEB31778, sample SAMEA3449269) | human gut metagenome | biome: human gut; feature: human-associated habitat; material: faeces | place: United Kingdom | collected 2010/2012 ... | reverse complement strand
TTGCAGCATTACTTCATCCCTTTTTCTCTTATATTGATAATTTGATATTATCTGCCTATAACCTATACAATCATTATACTCCTAACCCAGTGTAATTTCAATATTAACACCCCAAATACGTCGTTATGCACAAATTGACATTTTGAATATGTGCAATTCGACAAATAATTTATCAGAGGATATAATGTTGATATAAAAAGCAAAAAGGAGAAAAAACCATGATTCTACAAGAAGCTATCAGCACATATCTCGCATACTGCATTGAGCAGAAAACCCTTAGCCCCAAAACAACCAAAGCGTACCAGATAGACCTTCAGCAATTTGCTGAATTCACCCGGAACAAATATGACCGCGAGAATATCCGGAAATACATAACCCAGCTTCATAAGCAGTTCAAACCCAAAACTGCAAAGCGGAAGATTGCTGCGCTGAAAGCGTTCACACATTACCTTATGGTGCAGGACATCATAGACATGAATCCATTCGATAAAATCGACACGTCGTTTCGCGAACCCATAATGCTTCCTAAAACTATCCCGTTCAATATAATCAGTGCAATTCTAGCTTCGGCGTACGGCTCGCTGAAGTTCTGCCGGACTGAATATTCCAGAAACTGCGCACTCCGCGATATTGCCGTGCTTGAAACTCTTTTTGCTACCGGAGCTAGGGTATCCGAAATATGCACCCTTACCCCCGACGCAATAGACCTGGAAAACCATACACTGAAAATTTTCGGCAAAGGCTCAAAAGAACGAATAATCCAGATTGAAAACCCCGATGTTCTGAAAGCGCTCAGCAACTATTTTGCCGCTTTTCAAGACGATATTTCCTGCGCGGGATTTTTCTTTGTTAATAAGCTGAAACATCGCCTGTCTGAGCAGTCAGTACGGGCAATGATAAACCGCTACGTTACGTCCATTGGGTACGAACGCCACATTACTCCGCATATGTTCAGGCATTCATTTGCAACCTTACTGCTTGAGGAGGATGTGGATATCCGTTATATTCAAAGAATACTCGGGCATAGTTCCATTACTACAACACAAATCTACACTCATGTTGCCATGGCAAAACAGAAGGAAATTTTAACTGTAAAGCACCCTCGGAACAAGATAAAGTTTTGAAATACTTTAATTACTGTAATGCGAAACTCCATTCCTGGTAATCGGGATTTTTATGAGCGGATTTATGATATTATTAAAGTACAGGCAGGAATGCTTGTGAAAGCTCATTGAAAACTGAATAGCAAAGCAAACACATAAGTTGCAGTGCTGTGCTGTTTCTGACAGTCAAGCGCCAAGACATTCCTGCTTTCGATCTGATTTGGTATCTCATTATCCGTGACCACCTACTTTTTTGCGCGAGAATAAAAGATACCAATGTCACCTGCCGACGGTTCGCAGGCGCCCTAAACGCATAGGGTGTCCTTAAAGGAACGAGCGCATTTGTAGCCTGCAATATAATGATACTTCCGGTGACGGCAGAGTAACCCGCAGAGTTATTCGCCCACAGGAATGGGCAGAGGTGAGAGTCCTATGTGCGAATGCGTAACTACTCGCAGTTTGCTTTGAAGAAGATATGGTCAGAAAAATGGGTCGGACTGTACGCAGAAAACGGAATGTCCGACCTGTTTTAGATTGTAGTCTACTTACATAAGCCAATGGTAACGACATTAGTTTATGCAAGCAAATTATAAGCATGAAAGGAGCTGTCAATGGAAGTCAGCAAAATAAGCACAGAGGAAGTCGTTATTGGCAACACCACATACGTTGTGAAAACCAATGCCAAGAATGTTTCACCAGAATTTGTAAAGAAAACAGTTAAGAAAATTCTTTTCGGCACTTTAAAGCAAAAAAGTTAGAAAATCTATGGACAAACCCTCCCAGCCGTGTTATAATATAAATAAGGTAATGTCTGCGTTTGTTCAAGCGGCGGGAGGAGGACATTTATGAACTTGAACAGCGCAATAACCGAAAGCGGTGCAGTCACCGCACTCTATTGCCGGCTTAGCTGCGATGATGATAACGATGGCGAGAGCCTCTCGATTGAAAATCAGAAGAAACTGCTTACACAATATGCTGACGAAAAAGGCTTTTTCAACACCAGATTTTACGTTGATGACGGAATATCCGGAACGACATTCGAGCGCGACGGTTTCAAGGCTATGCTGAACGATGTTCAGAACGGCGAGGTCAAAACGGTTATAGTCAAGGATATGAGCCGTTTCGGAAGAGATTACATTCAAGTGGGTATGTACACGGAAATTTTATTTCCGCAGAATAACGTCCGTTTCATCGCAATTAACGACAGCTATGACAGTGCAAACGGCGACAATGACTTTATTCCGTTCAAGAATATCATGAACGAATGGTACGCTAAAGACACAAGCAAGAAAATCAAGGCGGTCAATCGGGCAAAGGCACGGGCTGGCGAACATCTTACTTCAAATGTGCCTTACGGTTATATCAAGAATCCTGATAATCCAAAGCAATGGATAATTGACGAAGAATCCGCTGATGTCGTTCGTGAAATATTTCAGCTTTGTTTACAAGGTCTGAAAATGAACCAGATAGCAAATATTCTTTGTGCGAGAAAGGTCTTGATTCCAACGGTTTACAAGTCTGTCAACGGAATCGTTAATCGTAATTTCAATGAGGAAACAAAATACTTTTGGAACAGCGATACGGTTTCTCGCATTCTTGCAAATCGCTGCTACGCTGGCGATACGGTAAACGGTAAAACTACAAAGAAATCTTTCAAAATCAAGAAACGTATTGATTTATCACCGGAGGAATGGCAAATAGTCCCGAACACTCATGAGGCGATAATCGACCGTGAAACTTGGGAGTTAGTTCAGAAGATCCGGCAAGGCAGGCGGCGTAATGTAAAACATAACCACCAGATACCTGTCTTGTCGGGACATCTTTTCTGTGCTGACTGTGGGAGGAAACTGTACTACGTTAAGCCGCCCAAGCAGGCTGAATACTATTGCTGTTCCGGATTTCGCAAACGTATTAATTTCTGCACAGGGCATTATATCAGGGCAGACGTTGTGGAACAGCTTCTGATACGTCAGATAAACGATGTAATGAAGTTTGTTTCAGAATACGAGGACGAATTCGTTCGCCAGGTCATGGAACGAGGAACAGCCGAACAGTTGAAACAGACAAACTCGCTAAAGAAAACTGCTGACGCAGCTAAACGGCGCATTGAGCAAATCGACAGCGTAATCTCTCAGCTCTATGAGGACAAGGTTGTCGGGGAAATCACCGCTGAAATGTTCACAAAGCTCTCGGCAAAGTACATAGCAGAGCAGGAGGAACAGAGCGCCGCCTTGAAAGTGGCTCAAAAGGAGCTGGTGACTCTTGAAGCGAAGAAAACGGATACTACAAAGTTTATTGACTTGGTAAGGAAATACTCGCAAATCACTGAACTTACACCGCAAATCCTCAACGAGTTCATCGACAAAGTGACCGTTCATCAAGCTGAAAAGGTTGACGGTAAACGCCGACAGGACATTGAGGTTTACTTTAACGGTGTCGGGCAGATTTCGTCCGACGTAGAAAAAAAGCCCGAAACAACCGAGTGAACGGTCGTTTCGGGCTTTGGCGGGATTATATATCCCTCAGACGCTCCCGCATCTCCCGGGGCAAAAAACACTTCTATCTCAGCAAGTGTACTGGCAACGGCTACGCCTTATGCCTTATGCGCGCAGGGTGTCTTTTGCCGTATGGCAAAAGACGTAAGGCTTGGCTTCGCCAAGCCAGGGGATAGTTTCGGCGAAAAAGTCACTTTAGTGACTTTTTCGACGGTCTGAATCCCCTGCACGATGAATGCAGGGGATAACTGTTATCAGAGGTATCTGAGTAGATCCTTCTCCTCTCCGTTTTCGATGTACAGCCGCGGAACTCTCGTGCCGATGCAGCAGAGAAGCTCATAGCTTATCGTTCCTGCGATTTCAGCCGCATGGTCGATGGAGGAACCACCGTATGTTTCGTTGGAATACACCGTTACGACGTCGCCTATCTTTGCTTCGGGAATATCAGTGATGTCAATGAGAGTCTGGTCCATGCATATTCTTCCGCAGACAGGTGCAGGCTTTCCGCAGACGAGGACGTTCCACTGACCGGAAAGCTTTCTGTTGAACCCGTCGGCGTAACCGCAGGGAATTAGCGCCAGCCTGGTAGGCTTGTCAGCGGTGAATGTCCTGCCGTAGCTTACCGTTACGCCGGGCTGTATCGTCTTTATCTGGCAGATGACCGATTTCAGCGAGAATATCGAGCCAATTCCATCGGGAAGCGGGTATTCGATATTCGGACGGTGACCGTACATCACGATGCCGGCGCGGACGAAATCTGCGTCAAAGCCCTTGTGGAACAGAATTCCACCGCTGTTCTGGCAGTGCATGGGGATATTCCTGCTCCTGCAGATGTCGGAAAGCCGCTTGTATTGCAGCTGCGTGAATTCCTCGTCCTCTTTTTCGAGAGAGTCGGCAACTGCAAAATGAGTGTAACCGGCTCTGCACTCAAGCCCGGGGAGCGCGAGAATACGGTCGGCTTCCTCGCCGGTGGTGATACCTACGCGGGACATTCCAGTGTCGAATTTGATGTGCACCGGCACTTTCACGCCTGCGCTGACTGCAGCCTGCGAAAGTTCTTCGGCGTATTCCACGCTGCCGACGGTAAACAGGTAATTTTTGTCAACATTCTCCAGCGCCAGCGGAACATCGCAGTAGCCGAAAATCAGGATATCGCCTTCAACTTTTGCTGAGGAAAGGTTCTGCGCTTCCCAGAGGTTGGAAACTGCGAAGTGCTTTACTCCGCAGTTGTTCAGCGCTTTTGCGGTTTCAGCGTCGCCGTGCCCGTATGCATTCGCCTTTACTATCGCGATGATGTCCTTGTCGCCGGCATAGCTGCGGATTATATCAATATTCTTTTTCAGGACGTCGAGATCGATTTCTGCCCATGTTCTGTGATAAAAATTCTTCATGTTCGCTCCTCAATGTGTTGAAATTTCTGAAAAAGTGTGGTATAATAGAATAAGGTATTCGATTTGTTATGCCATGCGGGCTATTTCCGCCTGATTATAAACTTGATTATAAATAACTATGCCGCAGATCTTCAGATATACCTTATCTATTATATTACTTCTTCTCCAAAATTTCAATACCTTTTCATAAATAGTCTGGAGAAAACAGCGGCTCAATGAAAGGCTATACTATGGCAGTACGCAGAAAAAGCAACTGGTATATTTACTTCATCTCATTCGGGATAACACTTGCAATGATAATCATGGTGGTTCTTTCTCTGAAGGATCTGATATTCCCGCAGAGCAAGGAGACCGGGCTGAACACCAACGGCACCCTGTCAGAGGATTTTGTGCCCGACCAGAGCATGAACCTTTCCGTTATGACGATGATATCCGACGCGGACCACGACCTGCCGTCGCTGTTCATCGCGGTGGTTTACGACGCAGTCGAGAACAGAATGACCTATATTCCTGTGACTGAGGGTATCGCGCTGCAGTCCGCGGGCAGAACTCTGCCGAACATCTACGCGGCGCAGGGCGGCAGCGGCGTTGCAAAGGCAGTGGGCGGTATCATCGGCGTGGATTTCGACGGGTATATACGCTTTACGCGCAACAGCCTGCTTAACCTGCTTTCCGCTTTCGGAAATGTGGAATACGACGTTGCAAAGACCATACTGATAACCGACGGCTCCGACTCTGAGGCTATAAATTCCGGCACGCAGATATTCACGTCTGACATGCTGTTCAGGTACATCATGTTCGCTGATTTCGGCGAGGGTGAGAGTTACCGTTTCAATATGATCGGTTCAATACTCATCGAGCTTTTCAATCAGAATGTTTCTTATATCGACAGTTCGCTGCTTGACGTGTACGCTTCCAACATCATGGATAATGCGGAAACTGACCTTACCACCGAGCGCTATAAGAGCAGCAAGGCAGCAATGCTTAATACGATAAAATACGGCATAAATCCTGCGGAATACTATGTTCCCTATGGCGACTACAACGACGACGGAAGCTTCACCATCTCCCCGAATTCCGTGCAGACGATACGCCAGAAAGCAGGACAGACCGATTAACGGAGGCACTATGGAAGAGAGAATACAGCGCACAATGTCGGCGCTTGAAAGGAACAACATGAAAGCCTACTACGCCGAGAGCCGCGACGAGCTGTTCGACATAGTACGCGGACTTGTGAAGAATGACAAACTCATCACCGCAGGAGGCTCTGTCACCCTTGAGGAAAGCGGCGTCAAGCAGATGCTCATGACGGAGTTCAAGGGCGTGTATCTTGACCGTTCCGAGGGAAAAACTCCCGAGGAGGTCGAGGATATCCTGCACAAGGCGTTTGTTTCTGACACATTCTTTGCTAGCAGCAACGCAGTCACCGAGGACGGAGAACTGTACAACGTCGATGGCAGGGGCAATCGCGTTTCCGCTATGATATACGGACCGACGCAGGTGGTTCTGATAGTCGGCGTAAACAAGATAGTCAGGGATATGGAAGAAGCCGTCTGTCGCGTTGAACAGGTCGCTGCGCCGAAGAATACCAGGCGCCTGAATTCCGGCACGCCATGCGAAATAACCGGAAGCTGCGCCCATTGCAGGAGCAGGGGCAGGATATGCTGCTCCTACGTCAGAATGGCTCAGCAGCGAGTCAAGGACAGAATTAAAGTGATCATCGTCAACGAAAGCTTAGGCTATTAAGAAAGGATACATATTATGGCAATATTAAAACTGAAAGCACCCTGCAAGGACTACATCTGGGGAGGCAACAGACTCCGTGAGGAATATGGAAAGGAACTGGATTCCGACAGGATAGCGGAAAGCTGGGAACTCAGCTGCCACAAGGACGGTCAGAGCATGATTGCAGGCGGTGAGTTCGACGGCAGGACGCTTTCCGATTACATCGCTGCAAAGGGTAAGTCCGTTCTGGGCAAGAACTGCGACCGTTTCGAGTATTTCCCGGTGCTGATAAAGCTTATCGACGCCAAGGATAACCTGTCCGTTCAGGTGCACCCGTCCAATGATTACGCACTGCGCGTAGAGGGTGAATACGGCAAGACGGAGATGTGGTACATCGTTGACTGCGACCCCGGCGCTGAGCTTCTTTACGGCTTCAAGCACGAGATAAGCAAGGAAGAGTTCGCAGAGCGCATTGCCAACAACACTCTTCTGGAAGTTACAAATAATGTTCCGGTGCACAAGGGCGACGTGTTCTTCATCGAGAGCGGCACGCTCCACGCTATCGGCAAGGGAATTCTCATCGCAGAGATACAGCAGAATTCCAACACTACATACAGAATTTACGATTACGGCAGAGTTGGCAAGGACGGCAAGCCGCGTGAACTCCACGTTGAGAAGGCCAAGGACGTCACCAACCTCGTTCCCCCCAGGTACCCCACCACCGCACAGGGCGCTCCCACCGCTATCCAGGGTGGAACAGAAACGCTGCTGCGTTCCTGCGAATATTTCAATGTCAACAAGCTGGAGCTTGACGGCACTGCAAAGCTCACTGCGGGCGAGGGTTCGTTCAACTCCCTGCTGGTTCTTGACGGTAATTTTGAGGTTGCCGCAGGTGCTGAAAAGGTCGGCGCAAAGAAGGGCGACAGCCTGTTTGTAAGCGCAGGTACCGGGGACTACACCGTCACCGGCAAGGGCACGATAATCCTCACTGACATCATCTGACATCTGACTGGAGGCGTATTATGGCAGTCCACCTCGGCATAGACATAGGAGGCACCAATATAGCGTGCGGAATAGTGAACGAAAACTGCGAGATAATCGCGCGTTCCAAGGTCAAGACGAATTCACCGCGCCCATATGCGGAGATCCTCGCCGACATAATCCGCGCGGCTGAACTTGCGTGTGCGGAAGCGGAGATCACACCACAGCAGCTTGGTTCCATCGGCATCGGCTGCCCGGGGACATGCAATCAGGCGACCGGCGTGGTGGAGTATTCCAACAACCTCGGTTTCGTGAATGCGCCGCTGCGCACCGACATTGAGAGCAGGTTCGGGGTGCCGACATTCCTCGGCAACGACGCGGACGCCGCTGCATTCGGTGAGTACTGCGCAGGCGCCGCGAAAGGCGCGGATACCGCAGTCGTTATTACGCTGGGCACCGGTGTTGGTTCCGGCATCATAATCGACGGAAAGATATACAGTGGCTCCAATTACGCTGGTGGAGAGATAGGACACACCGTTATCGTCGTGGACGGACGTCCATGCACCTGCGGGCGCAGGGGCTGCTTTGAAGCGTATTCCTCGGCGACCGGGCTTGTCAACATGACCCGCGAGAATGCCGGAAAATTTCCCGAGAGCCTTATGGCAAAGATTATAAGGCAGGAGGGCAAAGTCAGCGCAAGGACTGCTTACCAGGCGATGAAGCAGGGCGACGAAGCCGGAAAGTACGTCACCGACATGTACGTGAAGTACCTCGCAGTGGGAATCACCAATGTGATAAACATATTCCAGCCGGATATCCTGTGTATCGGCGGTGGGGTATGCAACGAGGGCGATACGCTGCTCATTCCGCTTAAAGAAGCGGTCGCAGAGCAGGTGTACTCCAAGAGAAGCGCTAAAAATACCGGGATCGTGATTTGCTCCCTCGGTAATGACGCAGGAATAATCGGCGCGGCAATGCTGCACAGATCCTGCAAATAAAAAGAATACCCGGCATGCCGGGAGGAAAGGAAACATCATGAGAAGTGATCTTATTAAAGAGGGCGTAGAAAAGACCCCTCACAGAGCGATACTCAAGGCTCTGGGCGTAACTGACAGCGAAATGCACAGACCGTTTATCGCGGTTGTCTGTGCTGCCAGCGATTACGTCCCCGGACATATGCACCTGCATGAGATCTCCCGCGCAGTAAAGGACGGTATCAGAAACGCAGGAGGCGTTCCGTTTGAGTTCTTTACAATAGGCGTCTGCGACGGACTTGCGATGAACCACAAGGGCATGAGATATTCACTGGCTTCCAGAGAGCTCATCGCTGACAGCATCGAAGTCATGCTGACTGCGCACCCGCTGGACGGCGTTGTGTTCATTCCTAACTGCGACAAGATAGTACCCGGAATGGTGCTCGCAGCTGCCAGAATGAACCTGCCCTCCATCTTCTGCAGCGGCGGTCCTATGAACCCCGGCTGCGTACAGGGAAAGCGCGTTGGTTATTCCGAGATTTACGAGGCAATCGGTCAGTATTCCAACGGTGAGATAGGCGACGACGTTATCAAGGATTTCGAAGATAACGCATGCCCCACCTGCGGCAGCTGCTCCGGTATGTACACCGCTAACTCCATGAACTGCCTGACTGAGGCGCTGGGACTTGCGCTCCCCACAGCCGGCACTGAGCCTGCAGTTAATTCCGCGCGCCGCAGACTTGCAAAGGAATCCGGTGAGCGCGTTGTTGAGCTGGTAAAGGAGAATATCCGTCCCAGCGACATTCTCACCAAGAAGAACATGCTGAATGCGCTTGCAACCGATATGGCCATCGGCGCTTCTTCCAACACCGTACTCCACCTGCTTGCCATCGCACACGAGGCAAAGGTCGATATCACCCTTGACGACATCGACCAGATGAGCAGAAAGACCCCGCAGCTTGCAAAGCTTAATCCTGCTTCCAGCATTTTCATCACTGATATGAACGCAGTCGGTGGTATCCAGACAGTTATCCGCGAGCTTTCCAAGGGCGGTCATGTTAATACCGATGTAATGACGGTTTCCGGCACTCAGGCAGACCGCATTGCAAAGGCAAAGGACGCCGACGGCGTTGTTATCCACAAGATCGATTCACCGGTTCGCAAGGACGGCGGAATCGCTATCCTGAGCGGTAACCTCGCTGAGAACGGTTCCGTTGTAAAGCAGGGCGCAGTAAAGCCCGAGATGATGGACTTCACCGGCACAGCGCGCGTATTCAACGGTGAGCAGGCTGCATGCGACGCTATCCTTGGCGGCGACATCAAGGCAGGCGACGTTGTGGTTATCCGTTACGAAGGTCCTAAGGGCGGCCCCGGAATGCCCGAAATGCTGGCTCCTACAGCGGCTATCGTCGGCAAGGGACTCGACGGCAACGTTGCACTTATCACTGACGGACGTTTCAGCGGCGCTTCCCGCGGCGCGGCTATCGGACATGTTTCTCCGGAAGCAGCCGAGGGCGGTCTTATCGCGTTCGTTGAGGACGGCGACAAGATACACATCGACATTCCCAACCGCAGCATAACACTGCTGGTTGACGACGCAGAGATCGCAAAGCGCAAGGAAAAGGGAATTCTTCCTCCCAAGGAACTTTCCGGCTATCTCAAGAGATACGCAAAGATGGTTACTTCCTCCAATACCGGCGCGGTATTCAAGGACTGATAATTTCGCTGCCCCTGTCAGAAGTGACAGGGGCTAAAACCGTCGGAAAAGTCACTTTAGTGACTTTTCCGACGAACATCTCAGCTGCGCGCACGTCTTGACGGCTTTGCCGTCAATTCGCACACTTGCTGAGATAGAAGTGTTTTTTGCCTCGGCAGAGCTGAGGCAAAAAACGGATTTTAAAAGCCCGCTTCGTGGGCAAAATCAATTTTTTTGACAAGCTGTCCCCTGTCAGAAATGACAGGGGCTTGTTATTTTTTCGGGAGCATGGGCATATAATTCAGCATGATAGAATTCAAATTGAAACGTACCGCGCTGCGGCTTGATTTCACGTTTCCGCTGGTGCTTGCCGTTTTTTTCTGGCTGGACCGGGAGGGCTTCGGGCTGGTGGCGCTTGCAGTCTGCGCGGCGCATGAACTCGCGCATCTTGCTGTGATGGCGGCATGCGGTATCATTCCCGAAAGCGTGACTTTCTACGGCGCCGGGATACGCATAACGTCGTCAGAAACAGAACGGCGACCGTTCGGAACGCAGGCTGCGGTTTATTCGGCAGGGTGCCTGATGAATTTCGCGCTTGCTGCGGCGCTGTATATCCTGGGGGAATACGGAGCGGCTGTTGTGAGTCTTTTCACCGGCGCATTCAATCTGCTGCCCGTGGGGGAGTTCGACGGCAAACGGCTTCTCAGGCTTGCGGTGATATCATCTGTCAGACCGGAGCGGGTTGACGCGGTGATGTTCGCGGCTGGCGTAATTTCTGCAGTTCAGTGCAGCGCATGCCTGATGTTGTTCAGCAGGAGTTTCAGCCCGACGCTTTTGATAACGTCAGCTTACATTATAATTATGTCGCTGCGAAAATCCTGAAAAGTGCAAAAAAATACTTGACAACCTTCGGGTAATATTGTATAATAATAACAGCAAATACCCTTAAATTTACAAAACTATTTTATTAAAAGGAGTACTTATGAGGTATGAGATCAAGGGCGAGCCGCTGCCCGTCGTAATTGTATATCTTGAAGCAGGCGAGTCCGTTAAGTGCGAAAAGGGCGCTATGGCGTGGATGACCCCCAACATGAAGATGGATACAGGCGCCGGTGGTATCGGCAAGGCATTCGGCAGAATGTTCTCCGGCGAGTCGATGTTCCAGAATACATACACCGCTGTCGGCGGTCAGGGAATGATCGCATTTGCTTCCAGCTTCCCGGGCTCTATCATTCCGATAGATGTCAGCAAGGGCGATTTCATCGTGCAGAAGTCAGGGTACCTGGCGTCTGAGCCGTCCGTTGAACTGTCCGTAGCATTCCAGAAGAAGCTTGGCGCAGGTTTCTTCGGCGGTGAGGGCTTTATCATGCAGAAACTTCACGGAACTGGTATGGCTTTCGTCGAGATCGACGGATATGTTGTTGAATACGAGCTGGCAGCAGGTCAGCAGATGCTGATCGATACAGGTTATCTGGCTGCAATGTCCGGTTCCTGCACAATGGATATCCAGACCATCAAGGGCGTGGGCAACGTTCTGTTTGGCGGTGAAGGGCTGTTCAATACTGTAGTTACAGGTCCTGGCAAGATCTACCTCCAGACTATGCCTATCAGCAATGTTGCGTCTGCTATTTCCGCATGCATTCCCAAGAGCTGATCGCTTAAAAATGAAGAGCGCCCTGAAAGGGGCGCTTTTTTTATTACAGTTTTGTAACAATTATTGACAAAAACATAATATCCTGATATACTTTTTATAAAAATAGTGAAAATAATTTTGGATATATTGCAACCTATTTATATTTTCACCTGTTTTATATAATAGAGAGATGAAAAAGGGGGGTGACGGCATGGACGAAAAAAAGCCCAGGAAGCCAAGAGCCATGATACATGTCAAGAACCTGCGCAAGGAATACAAGCTTGAAGGCGGAGAGCCTGTTGTTGCATTAAAGCGCATAAACCTTGATATCATGGAAGGGGAACTGTGCTGCATATTCGGCACATCTGGCTCGGGTAAATCCACACTGCTCAATCAGCTTGCCGGACTTGAAAAACCGACTTACGGCGACGTATACATAAGAGGCGTCCCGATAACGAGGCTGTCTGAAAATCAACTGGCGTCGTTCCGGCAGAAGCACATCGGGTTCGTGTTTCAGTCCTACAACCTGCTGCCGTTCATGACTGCAGTTGAGAATGTTGCAATGCCGCTGATGTTCCGAGGGGAAAACAAGCGAAAGCGCACCAGAATGGCAGTGGATATGCTGCGCAAAGTCGGTCTGGGAAACCGCCTGAAGCACTATCCGCGGCAGATGTCCGGCGGTCAGCAGCAGCGAGTCGGAATCGCGAGGGCGTTCGTTGCAAAGCCGGACGTTGTCTTTGCGGACGAGCCGACAGGCAACCTGGATTCCAAGACGACTATCGAAGTAATGGACATGATAAAGTCATTTGCACGTAAATTCAACCAGACGATAGTTCTCGTGACCCACGACCCGGAGCTTGCAAAATATGCAGACAGAATTGTAACTCTGGTCGATGGAAGAATAGTCAGCGATACAAAAGGAGAAAACAATGGGTAAAATACTGAACAAATTCTTATCTGTATTTGTCGGCGCTGCGATAATGGCTTCTGCAGTTCCGGCGGCGCCTTTAATGGCTTATGCGGCAACCACTGAAAGCCCCGACCCGTCAGGGCTCACCCTTAACCCGGTGGTGTTCCGCTATGATATCACCAATTCCAAGGGAAAGGCTATCAACGAGCTTTACTCTGGCAATACCTTCAATATGAAGCTCACCATCAAGGATATCAAGGTAAAGACCTCGCAGCTGCCCAACAAGGAAAAGGACATCGACTTTTTAAAGAGCATGGACAGCTTCAAGGGCGATTTTGAGTCGCTCAAAGTAATTTCCAAGGGCGATGAGCTGCTTATCTATGAGGTAGTTCTCAAGAACTGTAAATGGACAGGCGGCAGCAACAGCTTCGGCTTTATGGTTGGCTATTCCGGCGGTAATGACTATTCCAGCAGTTCAGTGAACATAACTGAATGCACCGAGAAAAGCGCAGATAGCGACGATCCTGTTATCAATGTTGCTGAACCAACCATCATGATCTCCGCAGTTCAGCCCGACGAGCCGATAAAGGCTGGTGAAGAGGGTGAATTCCGCATCACGCTGAAGAACCTCGGTATGACAGCCGCGTATAACATGCTTGCCGAGATAAGTTCTTCTGATGATATCCTTGTGGTTGACGGCACCGGAACGCAGGATATCGATTCTCTTGGCATCAAGCAGGAGAAGTCGCTTGTTATCAAGTACCGTGCGCTGGATAAGATAACTTCGCTCAAGCAGAGTTTCAGCGTATCCCTGAGATACTATTATGATAATGGTTCCGCTGAGGTCAGCGGTTCTGCAAACGGACAGGTTTCCGTTGCGGCAGAGGTTTCCACCATTAAGACAGTATATCCCGTCATCAACGCTACGTTCGATCTCACGGAAACCGAGATAGAGGGCGGCAGGGAATACAATGGTCAGTTCCTCGTCAAGAATATCGGTACCGCCGATATGAAGGGGATTTTTGCAAGCTTCTCCGGCTCCGACGACATCGTTATCAGCGGCGGTTCGGGCTATACATATTTTGACAGCATTCCCGTGAACCAGCAGCGCATTATAAATGTGAAGTTCCGCACCATGAAGGAGATCACCGCGCTTCGTCAGGAGATAAAGCTTGCGCTTAAATACACCTATACCATGGGCAGCGAAGACCAGAATGCGGATTATGAGCAGTCGTTCATAATGTTTGGCAAGGGCGCAGGCTCTGCCCCGCTGCCTGTGATAACCTCCAAGCCTTTCAGCAGCGCGCTTGAGGCCGGAAAGTCCTACCGCAAGTCGTTCTACATCACAAACAAGGGCACTGAGGACATGGTTAATGTCACAGTAAAGGTGAAATCAAGTGATGGACTTACCATTACCGATGGCAGAGAGCAGTTTTTTGTTGATAAGATAAAGGCAGGCGCTGAGAAGCGCATTCTGGTGTACTTCAACACCAATGCGGAGCTCACCGCAGTCAACCAGACCCTGGACGTTGACATTGAGTACTACTATCAGAAGGCAGGCACGCTGACTGCAGAAACCAAGAGCGGCACAGTCACAATGAATTCCGCGATATCCTCCGCGCCCGTGCTGAGAATATCCGGTGAAAACCTCGGCACTGCGCTCGTCCCTGATACAGAGTATGAGTATGCCATTACCGTTAAGAATTACGGCGACATCACTGTAAGAGATGTGTTCATCGACTTCACCAGCACGGACGCGCTTTATTTCCTTGACGGAACAGAGGCTGGCCATATCGACATTATCCGTCCCAAGGACACCGCTACTATCAAGGTCAAGTTCAAGACCCTGGAGGACATCGCTTCCGTTAAGCAGGGTATTACTGCCGAAATGAAGTATTCCTACGGCAGGAACACCTCCATTATCCAGAAGGACGGCACTTCCTCCATTACCCTTATCGCTGCGGCAAACAAGGGCGAGGACGGAAAGGACAATGCAGCAGCACCGAACATTATAATCGGCAGATACGATATCGGTGCAGACCAGATCGCGGCAGGTGATATATTCACCCTTTCCCTGGATTTCTACAACACAAATCCCTCCACCGGCATTGAAAATCTTATCATGACTGTCAATGCGAGCGGCGACCTTTCCATTTATGGCGGCAGCAACTCGTTCTACTACCCCACTCTTGCGGCGGCTGGTTCTGCGAGCGAGTCGGTTCAGCTGAGAGCGCTTCCTACTGCGACGACGGGTACTTCTTCCGTGACCGTATCGTTCAAGTACGATTATGTCACCGGTGAAACACGCAACACAATGAATTCCGAGCAGTCCATCTATGTTCCGCTTTATCAGCCGGATAAGATGACATTCTCTGTAAGCAAGCCTACATACGATGTTTACACGGGCAACGAGGTTTACCTTACGCTCAGCTACATGAACAAGGGACGCTCCGATGCGGCAAATGTCAAGGTCGAGTTAGTCAGCGGCTCTTCCACCGGCGATAATGCAAATGACGGAAATGTTGACGGCGGCGTTGTTCCGACAACAGGTGAAGCGGTGGATAATGGAAGTTCCACAGGGGAAGCTGTTTCCACTGGTTCCGGAAATGATGCTGCGTTGCTTTCCGATATTGCGATGGATGCAGCAAGCGACATCATGTACGATGGCGCAATGGGTAACGCTGGTTATATTGATGATGGCTACGTTGACGGTGGATATGACATGGGCGGTGATATGTCCTATGACGACCCCGGCTTCACTGCGCTTTCCACTGAAAAGGTAATAGGCAACGTTACCGCGGGCGGAAACGGCACGGCTGACTTTATCGTAACTCCCACCAGATCCGGCGAGTTAACTGTTATTTTCAGGATCACCTATGAGGACTCCAATATGAACGAGATCGTCAAGGAGCTTCCCGTAACGCTCAACGTTCAGGAGCAGCAGTGGGTAGAGCCTGACTATCCCATGACTTACGACGTACCCGACGAGGGTGGAGAGGGCTTCCCGTGGTGGGCATGGCTCATCATCGGCGGCGGTGTTGCAGTCGTGGCTGTAGTTGTGATTATCATTGTTGTTAAAAAGAAAAAGAAGAACGGCGGCAAGAAAAAGTACACCGCTGACGATATCGACTGGGAAGACGACTTTGACGACTCCGACAAGTCCGACAGTTCCGACAGCAGCGACAAAACGACGAAAGTATAATGGTGATGCACCTTGAAATTACTTGACATGATAAAGATGACGCTGCAGAACCTGACCCGGCGCAAGTCACGGACGATACTCACCGTGCTTGGCGTCGTGGTAGGCTGCTGCGCCATCGTGACCATGATGTCCATAGGCTTTGGCGTGCAGAATTCCCAGCAGATAATGCTCGAGGGAATGGGCGACCTGACGCTTGTGCAGGTTTATTCCGGTGGGCGCCAGGATACCAAGCTGGACGATACGGCGCTTAAAAAGTTCCAGAACATTGCAAATGTCGATGTCGCGATAGGCAAAACGCAGCTGGGCAATATCAATATGGAAGCCTATGCGGGAAACAACGACCGATATATGATGCAATGGGTTCAGGTCGTTGGAATAAACAGCGACGCCATGGAGAAGTTCGGCTTTGAACTGCTGAGCGGCACCTATCCCAAGGAGCCGTTCCAGGTTCTGGCAGGACAGTATACCGCGTATAACCTTATGGATACGCAGCGCCCCGACGGGCATAACACGATCGACCGCTGGGGCTCCATGTACCAGTACGATCCCGAAACGGGTGAGTATACATACAACGAAAACGCTGAACTCCCTGACCCTTATCTGGATCTGCTGGGGCAGAAGCTCAAGCTGAAGCTTTACACCTACGATGACGCTGACAACAAGAAGGAGCAGGAGATAACCGTCACCGGTATTGTAAAAGAGGATTACAACAAGGACTACTGCACCAGCGAGGGTCTTATCTTCATGACTTCTGACCTGCAGTCGCTGACAAAGATGTTCTATCCGACATCGAACCAGAAAACAGAATATAACGAGATATACGTCAAGGCAAAGGATATCTCACAGGTAGCCGACATAGAGAGCGAGATCAAGAAGATGGGCTACAGCACATATTCAATGGAGAGCGTCCGCAAGCCGCTGGAAGAAGAAGCGCGCAAGCAGCAGATGATGCTCGGCGGCCTTGGCGCGGTTTCGCTGTTCGTTGCTGCACTGGGCATATGCAATACGATGATAATGTCCATTTCTGAGCGTACACGCGAGATAGGCGTTATGAAAGCGCTTGGCTGCTATCTTGGCAATATCCGTACTGTGTTCCTGCTGGAAGCTGGGTTCATCGGTCTTATCGGCGGAATTATCGGCAGCGTGCTGAGTTTCTTCATATCGGTGGGAATGAACTTCTTCACCAATGAAGCCGCACAGGCAATTCAGATAACTGACTTTGCTACTTTTTGGACAAAGCTGTCTACGGCGATGGATACGGCAAACAGCCCGATGTCAATAATACCTTTGTGGCTGTACGCCTTTGCGATAGTATTCTCAATAATCATCGGCCTTGGCTCGGGATTTTACCCGGCAAATAAGGCAGTACACATCTCGGCTATGGAAGCCATCAAGAGAGAGTAACATATTAAAGGGCAGTCAGTGTTAAAGCTGGCTGCTCTTTGTGTAATATATACTAAAGTTTTTCGTGAAAATTGTGTGAAATAAGCGATTATGCATAAAAGTAATATATGCTATGCCGATTTAGCATTTTACAAGCGCCGTTTATAGTGTTATAATAATATCAATAAAAACCGAGTAGAAATCTAATGGATTTCTGTAGGTTTTTCACAACATTTTCACAAATGGAGGTACATAACAATGGCTAGATTTACTTTACCGAGAGATGTCTATCATGGAAAGGGCGCGCTTGAGAACCTGAAGTCACTCAAGGGCAAAAAGGCTGTTATCGTAGTTGGCGGCGGTTCTATGAAGCGCTTTGGCTTCCTGGACAGAGCAGAGGGATATCTGAAGGAAGCTGGCTTTGAAGTAATGATAATCGACGGCGTTGAGCCTGATCCTTCTGTTACCACCGTTATGAACGGCGCTAAGAAGATGCTGGAATTCAACCCTGACTGGATCGTTGCAATGGGCGGTGGTTCACCTATCGACGCTGCAAAGGCTATGTGGATCAAGTATGAGTATCCGGAATGTACCTTTGAGGATATGTGCAAGGTATTCGGTATCCCTGAGCTGAGAAAGAAAGCACATTTCTGCGCTATTCCTTCCACCTCCGGTACTGCTACCGAGGTGACTGCATTCTCCATCATCACCGATTACGACAACGGTATCAAGTATCCTATCGCTGACTTTGAGATCACACCTGATGTAGCTATCGTTGACTCTGACTTGGCTGAAACAATGCCCCAGAAGCTGGTTGCTCACACCGGTATGGACGCAATGACCCACGCTATAGAGGCTTATGTTTCCACAGCTAACTGCGATTACACTGACGCGCTTGCCATCCATGCGATCGAGATGATCCAGGCTAACCTGATAAAGTCCTACAACGGCGATATGGCTGCACGTGCTAAGATGCACAACGCACAGTGCCTGGCTGGTATGGCATTCTCCAACGCTCTGCTTGGTATCGTTCACTCCATGGCTCACAAGACCGGCGCTATCTTCCAGGATTACGGCGCACACATTATCCACGGCGCTGCAAACGCAATGTATCTGCCTAAGGTAATCAAGTTCAACGCCAAGGATCCCACCGCAAAGGCACGTTATGGCGTTATCGCCGATTACATGCACCTCGGTGGTTCCAGCGACGACGAGAAGGTAGACCTGCTCATCAAGTACCTCCGCGGTATGAACGACGAGCTGAAGATCCCGCACTGCATCAAGAACTATGGCGCAGACAGCTATCCTACAGAGCAGGGCTTCGTTCCGGAGAACGTATTCCTCGAAAGACTGCATGACATCGCTGTTAACGCTATTGCGGACGCATGTACAGGTTCCAACCCCCGTCAGCCTTCTCCCGAGGAGATGGAAAAGCTGCTTAAGTGCTGCTACTACGACACTGACGTTGATTTCTGATGATCAGTTGACAATAATGCCCCCATCGGTGACGGTGGGGGCATTTTCTGTGAAAATAAATCAGCCCACCGGAAACCGATGGGCTTTTGATATCAGTGATTTCTGAACCATTTGCGTATCCACGCGCCGGCTTCGGACAGGTCAGCTTCGGACCAGTTTCCGTTTGCCTTTGCGGAAGTCTTGAATGCAGAGGAGCTTTCGTCCTTGTTTGCGAGATTCCAGTTGCAGTAGCTTATGCCGTATTTGTCGAGGAGTTTTAGCCACTTTTCAGTCTGAGAGAAGTCGTTCGCGCCATTGCCGGAAGCGTCGCAGCAGCCGAATTCCGAAACGAATATCGGAAGCCCGCCTGCAACGCACTTTTCAGCGCGTTCGCGGAGCCAGTCAGTGTGGGTAGCTGCATAGAAATGAAGCGCGTACATAACGTTGTCGTATTTCAGCGGGTCGGCAAGAGCCTGGTCAATATCCTGACTCCATGTCGGCGTACCGACAATTATCACAGCGTCCTTGTCGTTCTTTCTTATCACGGGAATGACCTTTTCTGCATATGGCTTGATCACACCGTTCCAGGTGGCGTTTCCATTGGGTTCGTTGACTATCTCGTATATGATGTTGGGGTAGTCGGCGTACTTCTTTGACATGTCGGTGAAGAACTTTATCGCCTCGTCCGTGTACGCTGTTGGGTCGCCGGGATTGAGCACGTGCCAGTCGATTATAACATACATTCCAAGTTTTATGCAGATGTCAACGCCCTTTTCGAGAAGCTGCCTGCTGCCTTCCTTGTTGTTCATGTAGCACTGACCGTTTCCCCATTCGTCAACGTACATTGCAAGACGAACTACATTAGTGTTCCAGTCGTCGCGCAGCGTGCGGAATGCGTCCTCGTTCACGAAATCCGGGAACCATGTAATACCGTGGGTGCTCATTCCGCGGAGCTGATAGCCCTTTCCGTTCTTGTCCACAAGCTGCGTTCCCTTGACGGAAAGCTGACCGTGTTCCGCTACCGGGGTGCTTCCCTTGGGGTCTTCTGGCGCCGGGGGAATGGTGACTACCGTTGCGGGAGTATCGGTGGAAGCAGGGCCGTCATTCCCGCTGTTTCCGTTGGAAACGCTGCCTGCGGAAGCGGCGCTGCCGTTGACTGTAGCCTTCCCGGGTCTGAATTCCGACGGGGAACTGTAATTGAAGCCGAAACCGGAAGTTCCACCGGCTGATATCTCGCCATTGTAGCTTTCGTTCTTGACTGTGAGGGTCGTTCCCTTGATGGTGTAGATACCGTTCCAGCCGGAAGTTATCTCAAATCCGCTGGGTACAGTCAGCTGAACCGTCCAGCTGTTTATCGGTTTTCCGGAATTGTTGGTTATCGTTACTTCGTATCCTCCGCATTTTTTGCCGCCCTCTTCCCAGGTTGAGTTCAGCTTCCAGCTGAGGTCAAAATCCTCTTTGGGAGTTTCTGCGGGTTTGGTCTGAGGAGTGGTTTTAGTCGTTGAAGTGGCTTGAGCAGTTGCCGAGTCTGCCTGACCGGGTTGGCTAGTCGCACTGGTCTGTTCAGCGGAACCTGCTGTTTCGCCGTCGGCAGTCGTAGGTTCGGCAGCGTTGGTTTCCGTCTGATCGTGAATGCTTTCGGCTGAGCTAACATTGTCGCCGCTGCTCATGGTAACATCACCGGAATCGGAGGGCGTCCCGGCTTCTGCCGTGGGTGAATTCGGAACAGGCGCCGGTGGTTCTTCGTTTGCGGCGCAGCCGGTGAGCATGGCAGCGCAGAGAATGACGGCGATTATTCCTTTTAAAGTTCGTTTCATGGCGTTTTCCTTTCTGAAAGTAAACTATATTAATTATATCACTATAGCGTACAAAAATCAACCACATTTTTCTTGGAATTGACAGGGGCACATGCAATGTTGGTATATCAGGCTTAATATACGGAGAATAAGATTGACAACCCACTTAATTGCTGTATAATTGTAATGTTGAAAAGAGGTGCGCTGGGCTTGAGAATATCCCTGAAAAAGAACCGTTCACGCTGGGTGGACTTATAAACTGCCGTAAGTATCAGGTGTGCAGCCAGTTGCTGTGTTGTAATTCCGGCGCATCGCTCACGCTGCTGGCGTTTGACTGCGGAGAGGGCGTCAGCGAGGAGCAGTACCCAGGGGATACGCTTTACACAGTCCTCAGCGGAAGCTATACGCTTTCCGGCGATGCTTCTCTGCATGGGGCATTTTGTTTTCTGGGAAAAGCCAGATATATATTTCCCGGCTATTGACAATATCGTGCTTTGATGATATAATAAATTTGTATAAGATATAGAACGCAGGCGCTCGGACGGGGAAGCCTGCGATATTGAGGGAAATATATAAATGACACATAAAATCAAAAGGGCAGTCTGCGCTGTCCTGGCTGTTGCGCTGCTCGCAGGCTGCTCCTCGCAGGAACGCGGGAACACTGTCAGCGTTGCGGATTTCGGGAGTTCCGGGGGCGTTGATTATTCCGGGGCTGGCACGGTCATTCCGGTCAGTGACATGTCAGATACAATGGAGGAGAGCAGCGTTCCACAGAGTTCTTCGGCTGCTTCAACGTCCGTGGTGAACACGTCTGAGACAGACAATGCAACTACGACTGCTGACCTGCCAGAGCCGGACGAACCGGAGAGCATTCCGGACGTCACCACTGTTAAAACGACCACGCAGCAGACCACGACTACAGTCAGGAGTTCCACAACATTGGCAGCGACTGCAGAGCCTGCCGAAACCACGACCACTGCTTCCACCAGCACGACTGCGGACGCCGAGCCTGCAACTCCCTCCTACAGCTATGGTACTAACAGCTATCAGGCAGTGAATTACTCCGAGGTAAAGGGCATCTGGATAAGCTACATCGAACTTGCAGATCTGATGCAGGGGCAGTCTGAAAGCGCCTTCAGGAGCAATATTGCTTCCGTTTTTGATAACTGTACGGACCTTGGGATTAACACCGTGTATGTGCATGTGCGTTCCCACAGCGACGCGTATTACAAGTCTAAACTGTTTCCGTGGTCAAAGTACATTACCGGCACTTTAGGCATGGACCCGGGTTATGACCCGCTCCTTGTAATGCTGCAGGAAGCGCACAAGCGCAGTCTTTCCTTCCAGGCGTGGATAAACCCGCTGAGAGCGTGCAGCGCTTCGCAGATATACAATTACGGCAGCTACCCGGTGTATTCTTTCGCGACTGGCACTGGCATGGCAGGGAAGTACGCGGTAGACGTCAACGGAACGTACTACCTCAACCCAGCATATGAACAGGTGACTGAACTTATCGCCGCGGGAGCTTCCGAAATTCTCGAAAACTACAACGTTGACGGGCTGCATATTGACGACTATTTCTACCCCACAACGGACGCTTCCTTTGACAGCAGCGCGTTTTCTGCAAGCGGGAAAGCCAGCCTGTCTGATTTCCGATTTGCAAACTGCGACAGAATGGTTTCGGAGCTTTACAGCGCAGTCAAAAAGACCAACCCGACTGCGATTTTCAGCGTGAGCGTGCAGGGGCGCGTCGATAATAATTACAACCAGCTGTATGCGGACGTGCGCAAATGGTGCACCACAAAAGGCTATCTTGATGTTATAATCCCGCAGATCTATTACGGGTTTGAGAATTCCGCGGCGCCGTACAAGGATACCCTTGACGAATGGGAAGCGCTCGCGGTTAAAGGGGGAATACCGCTTATTACGGGGCTTTCCGTTTCAAAGGTCGGGTGCGAGGACGCCTGGGCTGGAAGCGGAAAATACGAGTGGATAAACAACAGCGACATAATCTCACGGCAGTATGCGGCTGCAAGAAAATGCCGCAGCTACGGTGGATTTGCGCTGTACAGCTACCGCAGCATATTCTCGCCGGATAAGTCGGTGAGCGCGGCGGTCAGCAAAGAGATAAAGGCACTTAAAGATATCATATGATGGGGAATATAAATGAACAGATTACTTAAAGGCGTGCTTGGCGCCGTTCTTTCGCTGAGCATTCTGTCAGGGACAGCTTCTGCGCTGCCGCAGACTGAGGAGGCGGACGCCACGGCTGAGGTGCAGCAGTCTGCTCCTCAGGAGGACGACATTACCGCTGCTGATTTGGTGAGCGGTGAAAGCATGGTGTTACTGCCAAACGGAATGAGGGCAGTCACGCTGGTTCCCGGCACTGATTTCTGCACCGGCGAACAGACTGACGCAGCGCTGGCAGAGGAACTCCCGGCGCTTTTTGAGGAGCTTTCCGGCTACGACATGAACGCGGTGCTGATACAGTCAGACAACGAGAGCGAGAAATATTACGACCTTGATATGACTTCCGGCAGGGGCGTGCTGGGTTCAGTCATCGACAAGGCGCATGAATACGGATTTTCTGCGTATGTTCAGCTTGATGTGAATTCGCTGGCTTCTGAGGTTATCGCGCAGTGTGGAGGGCTGAAAGCAGGGTTTTCAGCGGCTGTGCATAAATTCGCGATGAAATATGCATGCGAGGGAATTCTGCTTTCCGATTACTACACCAGCGACACCCCGGAGATGTATGCTGAATATATGCGCAGCGGTTCAGGCATTGGTTATGAGAACTGGCTGTATGAAAGCAACGAATACATGATACGCACTCTGTCCGAGGTAATTCACCGCACCAGCAACACGACTGCGGTAGGGCTTCTGATAACGGACATGTGGGCGAACAGCTCTTCAAATGAGGAGGGCTCCAGAACCGCTGACACTGTGCAGGCGCTGTACGACGGCTTCTGCGACACGCGGGAATACATCAGGCGCGGATACGCTGACATGGTGATGGTAAAGGCTTACGGAACCGACAGCGACGCCTCGCTCGGCTTTGACAACGTCGTTTCCTGGTGGTACGACCTAGCGGAAGAAAACGGCGTGAAGCTGTATGTGCTTCACCTGAATGAAAGAATAGGTCAGTATTCCGGCTGGTATGAGGATCAGCTGTTGCGCCAGCTTCTCATCATGGAAAGCTATGATGATATCGGGGGCAGCTGCTTCAATTCCATGCAGGGGCTGCGGAATAATTACCTCGGCTCCACAGACACGCTGATGAAGTATTTCGACGAGCAGATAAACACAAGCACGCTCTTTGATACACTGCAGATGACATCGCCGACCCAGACCAGCTTCGTGACTTACGACTCCACCGTTAAATTCATGGGCACATTCGACGAGAATTTCGACGTGTTCTTCGACGGTGAAAAGGTCAAGCTGAATGAAGCGGGCAACTTCTACTTCCAGAAGGAACTGAAAGTCGGCAGAAACACGTTCGTCATCGAGCATAAGGGCAAAAAGGTATATTACACCATCGAGCGGCAGGTAGACGTGCTGCGCTCCATCGCGCAGACAAAGGATATCGTTGTTGAGGGCGGTTCCAAAGTTACCCTTGAAGCGGTCGCTTACAGCGGCAGTAAAGTTTCCGCCGTGATAGCGGGGCAGACGGTCACGCTGAAAGAAAAATCCGGTGCCAGCGAGGATCTCGACGCCAATTCTGATTACGCGAAATTCGTGGGTTATTACCGCGTCCCCGCGGGAATTGTCGGGGAGAAGCAGTCGCTTGGCAGCACGAGCTATTACGCTAATTACCGCGGTATCGAGGAGTACATGACCGGCGGCAGCATAACCGTCGAAGCCGAGCCGGAGCCTCCCAAGGAAGTTGAAAGCAGTTTTGTGGACGAGTCCAGCGTAGGCACCGGCGAGGTAGTCGGAACCATCGCGCCGGTAGTCACCAGCAGCGAATATGTGACGTACATAAAGACCCTGAACAACTACACTAAGGTATACGACAGCCAGACCACGGGCGGCATGCCGTCGCCGGTCCTGTCGCAGCTCCCGGCTGGAAGCCTGGACTATTATAAGACGAATTCAGGAGATTATGTGATAAGCACTTCAGGCAGGCGCTACAAGGCTTCCGACGTGACCACGTTCTATGATACAGGGCTTGGCACGAACGCGCTGTTTGTCAAGGCTGTGGGGAATTCCAACGGCAACAGCTACCTGAAGATACATCTGGATTATAAGTCCACATTCAATGTAACTGCGCCTGTTACCTTTGTTGACCAGGCCGACGGCCCGTACGGAGTTTCAAGCTATTCCCCGACAAAGGTGGAGATAGTATTTGATAACGTCACGAGCGTTACGAAGCTTCCGGATTTCAACAGCTGTTCTTTGTTCAGTGCGGGAAGCTGGGATACCGTTGAGCGCAACGGAGTGCCGAAATTCCGTCTGACGCTGACGCTCAGGCAGGCTGGCATTTACAGCGGCTGTGGCGCGTATTATGACGAAAACGGCGACCTGATGATAACGTTCAACGTGCCGACTGCTTCGCTGTCGGGCAAGGTGATAGTCATAGACCCGGGGCACGGCTACGGAAAAGTCGCGGGTAAGCTTGATCCGGGTGCGATCGGCAATGTTACGGAGCAGTCCGTGAACCTGGCAGTTTCCAAGATACTTGAGCAGAAACTCACGGCGATGGGCGCTACAGTCGTGCGCTTAAAGACCGAGAGCGAGTTCATCCTGACTGAAACGCGACCCACGGTCGCGCGGAGTTACGGCGCGGATATGTTCATTTCGCTGCATTGTAATTCCGTGACCAACGAGCAGGCGCACGGTGTTGAGGTGTATTATTTCACGCCGTTCTCGCAGCCGCTCGCGAAGTATATAAACGACAATCTCGTTTCATATTACGACAACAAGGTATATGCTGACGGAACCAACAGCAACCGCGGTGATAAGTACAGCTACTATTGGGTCACACTGCAGCAGGATTTCCCGTCGGTGCTGGTGGAGATGGGCTTTATCACCAATGAGCGCGAGTGCATGGTTATGGCAAACCCGACGCACCAGGACAGCATCGCACAGAGCATTGCGGACGGTGTGAAAGCGTATTTCGCAAGGAGCGGGCTGAGCTATTCCGGCAGTGGAAGCAGCGAAGCGCCCTCTGGCGGCAATGATACTCCAGACGTGCCAGATACGCCTGACACCCCGGACACGCCTGATGTACCTGATACGCCGGATCAGCCGACGGCTCCGACAACGGACGAGCCCGAGCCGACCGTCCCCACGGAAGAACCTGAAACAACGGAGCCTGTAACTCCGACCACCGACGAACCTGACAAACCTGTCACAGTCGAGCCAGGTGGCGGCGGGGGAATAAGAGTAGAATAAAAAATGCAGCGGAAAACCAGTTCATTACGCCGACAAAACAGCGCAACGGGCTTGAAATTTTCCGCTGCATGTGTTATAATCTACACATAAGGTTTTATTCGGCAGGGGAGCCGAATAAAATAATGAATAACAGAAGGTCACCTCTAAAAACCTTGTTTGAGTGAAAATGTGTATAGCACACCGCCTGCTTCTTCAAACCTCCTCGTAAGGCATACAGCCTTACTTCGTCGGCTTTCATCGCATTCGGTGCACTCTACCCATTTTCCCTTTTCAAACCGGTTTTTAGAGGTTCCCAGAAATAACCGGCGAATTCTGCCGGCGATCGGAGGAAAATATATGTGCGGAATTGTGGGTTATATCGGTCAGCGCGACTGCACCGACGTACTTATGGATGGGCTTGAAAAGCTGGAATACCGCGGTTATGACAGCGCGGGCATCGCAGTTTTTGAAAAGACGGGCATCAAGACAGTCAAGACCAAGGGCAAACTTAAGGACATGCGCGAAAAGCTTGTGAAAGAGGGCAGCCCCGTGGGTCACTGCGGAATAGGCCACACCAGGTGGGCAACGCACGGAGAGCCCAGCGATCTCAACTCCCACCCGCATTCAAACGGCCGCGTGACTATCGTGCACAACGGAATAATTGAGAACTACATAGAGCTCAAGGAATTCCTGACGGAAAAGGGATATACATTCCAGTCGCAGACGGACAGCGAGGTAGTCGCATGCCTGCTGGATTACTACTATTCCGAGAGGAACCCGCTGCGCGCCATCACCGAAACTGTAAAGGAACTCCAGGGAAGCTACGCGCTGGGCATTATCTTCAAGGATTTCCCGGACAGGATTTACGCCACCCGTAAGGAATCGCCGCTCATCGTCGGCATTGGAGAGAACGAGTATTTTATCGGCAGCGATATTCCTGCATTTCTGAAATATACAAAGAATTATGTGCTTCTGGACGATGACGATATTGTCTGCATGAAGAATGACAGCATTGAGTTTTACGATGTTCACGGGCTCCCTGAAAAGAAAACCGTGAACGTTGCCGAATGGGACGTAGAGCAGGCTCAGAAGTGCGGCTATCCGCATTTCATGCTGAAAGAGATACACGAGCAGCCCGGCATCGTCGGCAAGACTGTGGAGTCCTGCTGCCGTGACGGAGTGCCGTATTTCGACGATATCGGGCTTACCGATGAACTTATACGCGGCGTGAAGCGCGTTTTCGTGGTTGCCTGCGGAACAGCAATGCATGCGGGGATAATCGGGCGTTACGCTATCGAGGGGCTTGCGCGGATTCCCGTGACTGTCGAGGTCGCTTCTGAATTTCGCTACATGGACCCGATAGTCGGCGAGGGAGACCTGGTCATCGTGGTTTCACAGAGCGGCGAAACTGCGGATACGAGGGCTGGCATGGAACTCGCAAAGCAGAAAGGCGCAAAGACGCTGGCGGTTGTCAATGTGAAATACTCCGCGATAGCGCGCCAGGCAGACATGTACATACATACGCTCGCAGGACCGGAGATAGCGGTTGCTTCCACCAAGGCATATACTGCTCAGATATCCGTGATGTATCTGCTGGCGTTCAGGTTCGCTTTTGCCCGCGGGACTATCGACGATGTCCGCTTGAAGCAGCTTACGTCGCAGCTTCTCAGCGCGCCCGCAGCGATACAGAAAGTCATCGACCGCAAGAAGGAATGCCAGTTCATCGCCAGCAAGCTTGTCAATGCGGATAACCTGTTCTTTATCGGCAGGACGTTTGATTACGCGCTTTCGCTGGAGGGTTCCCTAAAGCTGAAAGAAATAAGCTATATCCATTCTGAGGCGTATGCGGCCGGTGAACTGAAGCACGGCACGATCTCCCTCATCGAACAGGGAATACCCGTGATAACCATCGCCACCCAGTCGAATATCCTTGCCAAGACCATCAGCAACATGGAAGAAGTCAAGGCGCGCGGTGGAATGATAATCGCCGTCTGCCGCAAGGGTACTGTTTTCGCGGAGGGTTCCGTTGACCTCATGCTTGAGATAGACGCGCCGGAACTCGACGATATGCTCGTACCCCTGCCGACAGTATGCGCCCTGCAGCTGATCGCGTATTACACGTCAGTGCTCAGGGGTATCGACCCTGACAAGCCAAGGAACCTTGCAAAATCAGTAACAACTGAGTAAAAAAGACTTTACCGCGCAGTAAAATGTGCGGTAAAATTTTACTATCTACCCGCACCAGCGGTATTGACATAACGTAATTATTATGCTATAATAAAATAGGTAATACACCAAACAGTTGGTAATTTTGATTCTAAAGCCGGATCTGTTTGTGTATCAAGGGCGGTCATTCGCTGCCAATCTGATTAAGGACGTGATTATATGTTTTGCCCGAATTGCGGGTCGTCAGTAGGAGATAATTCAAAGTTCTGCGGAGTATGCGGCTACAAGCTGTGGGCTTCAGAAGCGCCCATGGTTCCTGCAGAAAGCAGCCAGCCAGCGCAGCCCGTTCAGGAAGCTGCACCGGCGGCGGGAGAGGCTGCACCGGTTGCAGCAGCGCCTGTCGACAGCGCAGCGGCTCAGCCAGCAGACCAGGGGAGCGGCGTTCTTCCCGGAGGTCAGAGCCTGTTCAGTACGCCGATCGGCGAAGCGCCGCAGGAAGTGCTTCCGGAAGCCATCTCACCAGTGCAGAATACAGCGCAGCCTGATATCGGCGCTCCGGCACAGGGCGGTTTCACCCCTGCAAGCGGGAATGTTCCGCCGTTACAGCCGCAGTACGCACAGTATCAGCAGGCTGAAAGCTACACGACCACTGTTCGCAGGCAGGTAAAGAAGATGCACATTGCGGTCTCCATCGTGCTTGCTGTCGTGTTCGGCCTGTTTGCGTATTCTGCGGGAATGTCGGCTTTCACTGGCGCGGTTGTGCGCATGGGACTGAGCAGTCATTCGGTTTCCGAGCAGATGCGAAATATAGAAGTCGGCGATATCGTTATCGGCGACCTGCTTTCCCAGGAAGCAATGCAGGATATCGTTGAAAAGAACAGTATCAGGCTCCCTGAAAAAAGGGTGCAGAAAGCTACACTGGCTGATATCGTGGCGCTTTCAGTGGATACCGGGCATGAACCTCTCACCGCAGAGCAGGTGAAGAAGATACTTGCCAAGTCAAAGGCGGCTGACAGACTGGCTGACCTTGTCGCATGTTACGAGGACTACATCCTCACGTGCAGATATGATGATTTTGAAGACGGCGTCGGCGAAGAAATAAAGAATATCGTCAAAAAGACGGAAGCTTCCGTTATTGAGATAACCAACCTCAGACTTGCAGACGATTATGAGGAGCAGCTTGACAAGATACTTGACGACAATGACGACGTGCTTGAGGCTGTTCTTCCCGATAACGCAATCGCCAATTCCGCTCAGGCTCTGAGTATCACGCTGGCTCCTGCAGCGCTTATTGCATATCTGGTGCTCTGTCTTGTGCTCATTGCACTGCCCGGTCTTATCACAAAACGCCTTGGGCTTTCTCTGATGACTGGCGGGGTGGTATTCTCGGTGATTGGTCTGGGAATGATTGCTTCTTCCGTCGTGATATCGTGTCTAGGGTCATTCCCTTGGCTGGGCGTCAGCATTGTCAAGGACGTTTTAGTTCCTGTGGTGTATAACGCATTCGGTTTCAGGGCGCTCATCGGAGGGCTTATCGCGCTTGGCACAGGTCTTGTGCTGATAGCAGCGTTCATCGTGCTCAAAGTCCTTGCAAAAAAGAAAGCGGCAAAACAGCCTGCTAACGCATAAAACTAACCGGTTCCTGAAAAAGGGACCGGTTTTCTGTTATTAGAATGTGACCCGCGTGTGCCGGGGCTTTTTTATTCGCGTGCACCAAGCAGGGCAGTCAGTTTCTGTTTAATTTCTCCATAGCGTTTTACAGGCACAGGAATTTCGCTGCCATCGCACAGAACAACGGCATACGGTTTAAGGTGTGTGATGTGATCGACGTTGACGGCATAGCATCTGTGTATTGCAAGAAAACTACTCCCTGCCAGCTTCAGAAATGCTGAAATGCTTATCCGTGCGTTGATATCCTCGTTGAAACAGCGAATAACCGTGTTCCTGCCATCTGAAGTGACGTACAGAATGTCATTGTGCGAAATAAAGCGTGTGCATTCGTCAAGATCCGATATAACAAGGCGCTGTGACATCGCGGACGGTTTTGCTTCCGTGGGAAGTTTATGTTCTGTTACGACTGGCTCTTTATTATCAACGGCACTCTCAGGTTTTGTGACGCCGATGTGCTTTATCACCGGCATGTTTTCCGGTGATAATTCCCAGGTAAAAATGCAGTGTTGGGTCATTTGTGGACCGGCGTCATCTCCGTCGATTGAAAGAGAGTAACACCCCAGCACTGTGCATGCTCTTCCGCAGTTCTGAGCAAGGATAAATTCCTTATCTGTTATGGTGCACTTTACAACATCACTGACAATTTGCGGTAAAATGTCTATTAATTCGTTTTTTCCGTGTATAAACCTGCGGTGATTAGGGTCGATAAGAATAAAGTCATCGTCTATGTATTTCAGCATGTCAGAAATATCGCCAAGCCATAGTTTTGTAATAATATCCTGGGTTATTTCGACCATCAGAGAGGCATTTTTACTTGTCATAAGCCGTTCCTTTCTAATGAGTAACAACTCTGTAGTAAAAATAAAGTATTTTATTACCTTTTATTTCTTATTATAGATGTATTTTATAAATGTATTGTAACATAAAAATACCCATATGTCAAGCTGTAAAAAAAAGCTTTTTATTCTAATTTTCATGTGGAATAATACAGAAACGGTCTGAAAAAACAAAAAAAGTTGGTCTTTGGTTCCGTTTCAATAGTCTTTCGTGTAAATCTATTGAAATAACTTTTTTTTCCTGATATAATGTAAACAAGTTAATTCGCTGCTAATGGTGTAATATATATGCAATTTGCATAAATGCTTCTATGGGGTGGATAAATGGTAAATTCATACACCAGACGAAATAAAAAGTCCACATGCCCCTGCGAAGTCTCCGATTTGGAAGAAACCGCACGAAAGGCGGCAGCAGTACACGGAAACGTACCCGATAACAGCAGCAAAGTCCCGAATATGGATCCGCTATACAGGCTGACAACCATATTTACGAACAACTTTGACGCTGTCGGCAGGGAACATGCACGTGAACTTTCGGAGGGTAACAAGACGGAAAAACGCGAATTCCCCCATGCAGAAAAGCAGACGCAGGAAAAACAAGCGATGGAAGTCGAACTGCGTAAGCGGCATGACTCCCCGGAATACGTTCATTCGACAGCCGAACTTAACGCCGGATGTTTTACCGACAGATTTTCTGCATATGCTTTTCGTGGAGGAAAGCTTGCGGCTTCGGTTATGGCAGGGCAGGGCAGGCAGATGTTCACGCTGTGTCTTGCAAATGCATTGGGAAAGCCTTTTCCCCAGGGCGACAGGCAGAAAAAGCTGCTGGGGCAATCCCAGATAGAGATGCCGGTTCCGTCGAGGGAGGCGGACGTGCGTTTCAATCGCGACGCGCATTCGGCTGTTGGTATAGTCACTGACACGCTGAAAAGTTCCGGAAAGCTGCTTGAGATTTTCCGCGATCTTGCCACGGGGAATGGTCAGAAAATCAAGGATCCTCTGAAAATCAGAAATGTAGGGACGCTTGACCTTGCACTCCCATTCTTTGACACTGATAGGGATAAAAGGCTTCTGGCTCAGTATAAGGAACGACTGAAATCCCTGGAGAACGACAGTTCCCCGGAAGCTGAAAATACTGCAGGAATTCTGCGCTCAGCGATGACCAAACAGAATGCGGTGCTGAAAAAGAAGCAGCAGGAACAGCGCGATTTCCTTACGGTGCTTGACAGAATAAGCAGCAACGTCAGGGAAGCTGAAAAGCTGTTTTCTTCCGACGGGTTTGCAGAGGAAGCCATGTGTGAAGCGGAAGCGCTGACCGTGGACGTCCCCCCTGACGACGGAAATGACCGTCGCCGTATCGCTGAGGAGATTTCCATGGCTGTAGCGGACTTCATGACAGGGCTGAGGGGTGAGAAGAATTCCGGAGCAGGTAAGGAAAAACAGCCAGACCGCAAGAAAAAGCCAGGAAGCGGAGAAGAAAACAAGCCGGGCGCCGAGTGAATCGTTCGCACCGGAGTGTGCTTCCGCGGCTGCATCAGAGGCGAGCAGGGCGCTGGGATTTGCCGTCAGCGCACAGTCCGGGGGGGTTCTGCTTTCCGGAGGAAATCAGCTGTTGCTGAGCATTATGCAGCATTCGCGTGAAAATGCGCCTGAAACCGCGGTCGATGCGGAGTTTTCAGAGATCTCACCGGAAAACGAGTTCCATGCCGATGTCACGGCAGCGGAAGCGTCGGTTCCGGAATTCACGGGGCAGATGGTCGGAATGACGAATCTGGCTTCCATTACATAACAGGAGGGCGCGTTGGATCTGACCGTAGTTTTGAGAAGCATTCTTTTGCGGCGCGGAATTGAGTTCGTCGAGGAACATAACGCATTCCAGATGACGATGTGCAGCGGTCTGCGGAAATGGAGATGCCTGCTTGCAGTGAACGGCAGCGACATAATGTGCTGCGCGCAGTTCCCGTGGAAAGCGGGGAGCGCGACCCTGCAGGCGCTGAACGAACTGAACCTCGGGCAGTCCATAGGCTGTTTTATGGTGAAGGACGGACGCGTTGTGCTGAGATACAGCAGTGAAATAACGGACCCGCTCGAAACAGAGGAGCTTGTTGTATCGCTTATCAGGCGCTGCGGCAGCGAGGTTTGCCGGTGCTGGGACAGAATATATTCGGCGGCGGAGGTCTGAATGAGTTTTGATTATACCGATGCAGGGAAACGCTTTACGAGCCAGAACGAACTTCTGGATTGTTTTGCGGAAGTCCTTGATCTGCATATATATTATTATTACAAGTATCATTTCTGGGTAAGCCCCGAAAGCAACATACAGGGAATGCTCGGAGTGGTAGTTACCCGCGAGGAGTTTGAAAAAGCGCTTCTGCGTGCGTCGGATTTCTATGCGTTTGCTAATGCGGAAAACGACGAAGCCGAAGAAATGCTGTCTATCCGCGAGTACTTTTTCAGCAGGGTGATTGCAACGCCGGAGGACTGCGGGTTTCCGCTCTTTGGCGTGGAATTCGCTTTCAGGACTGACAAGTTCCAGTTTCTTGTGCTGCTGACCTTGCTTTGCTGCGAGATAAACCGCAAGTACGAGAAACTTTTCGCGTACCTGCAGGACGACATCTCGAAGAAGTACCCGACTGCGGATACGATGATACGCCTCTGGACAGAACCTGGCAGCAGGGTTTCTGACCGTTACAGCTATTTCTCAGCGCATGGAGTGCTGATGAAATATATCTGCGAGCCGTCTGACGGAAGCATGTGTACACGGCAGCTGAGACTTTCAGAGCCGATAGTGAGGTTTGTCACCAACGGCGGAACGCAATACGACATTTTCACGCCCCGCGACAGCATAACCGAACCATGCATAATGTCGGATATCATTGACAGGGCAGAGGGCGCGGTGAGACGTTCCTACAAGGGGGCGGCAGCGGTCGTATGCATGTGCGGAAAACGCGGCAGCGGCAGGCGCTTCCTGGTGAAGCACACGGCAAGGCGCTGCGTTGAAAATGTGCTGTTCTTTCCGGCTGCGGAATTTGCGGCGGCTGACGACGCGGCTGCAGTTTTCCACAGGGCAGTATGCGAAGCGGCACCACGCGGCGCTGCGATTTGCATAACAGATTTCGAGCAGCTTCTTGAAGAGGAATCCCGGGCAAAGCTGGCTGCGTTGTCAGCGGAGCTTTCAGACAGCGGCAGGTTCTTCGGGAGTCACATATACATCACGACGGAAAGGCGCTGGCAGAACGATATTCCCGGTCAGGGGACGCTTATGCTGACGCTGGAGCTTCCTGAAACGAGCGAGGATCAGCGGTTAGTCCTGTGGGACAGGGCGCTGTCCGGGCTGTCGCTTTCAGAGGAGATAGACCCGGCTGAGATGGCGGCGAAATTCCGCTTTACGGCTGGGCAGGTCTTTGGCGCTGCTGAACGCGCGGCTGAACTTGCGGCCATTTCCGGTGGAAATATCACCCCGGAATTGCTGCACGAAAGCTGTTACGACCAGGTGGTCGTCGGGCTGAACACCCTGGCTTCACCGATAAAACCGGCGTACAGCTGGGAGGACCTTGTGCTCCCCGAGTCTGAGGTGAAGCTGCTTAAAAGCGCGTGCATGCATGTGAAGTACCGGCATAAGGTATACACAGAGTGGGGCTTTTCCAGAAAGGCCGCATACGGCAGGGGCGTTTCGGTGCTGTTTTCTGGCCCACCGGGCACAGGAAAGACGATGGCGGCGCAGGTAGTCACCAATCAGCTGCATATGCAGCTGTTCAAGGTGCAGCTGTCGCAGGTCGTCAGCAAGTACATAGGCGAGACCGAAAAGAACCTGCGCAGGATATTCACTGAAGCCAAGAATGCCAACTGCGTCCTGTTTTTTGACGAAACTGACGCGTTGTTCGGCAAACGCTCCGAGGTGAAGGATTCCCACGACCGCCACGCGAACATCGAAACCGCATTTCTTCTCCAGCAGATGGAGGAATACGACGGCGTCGTGCTGATGGCGACAAACCTGCTGCAGAATATCGACGAGGCATTCATGCGACGAATAAGCTTTGTGATAAGCTTTCCGTTTCCTGATGTCCCGACAAGAAAGCTGCTGTGGCAGAAGATGCTTGATGTGAGCGCTCCCATGGAAGATATCGACTGGGATTTCCTTGCCGAGAATTTCAAAATGGCGGGTGGAAACATCAAGAACTGCATTATCCATGCTGCATTCCTGGCAGCCGCGGAGGGTCGGCCGATTGGCATGCGCCACCTGCTGACGGGAATAGTGAACGAGCAGCGCAAAAACAACACAGTCGTCCTGCGTGACGATCTGAAACAGTACGCCGATCTTATATTCGGCAATGAACGAGGTAGTTGATCCGACAGGATTGCTATAAATGAAGAACTGCACCGCAGGGCTTCGCAAATATTTTTTTGAGAGGAGGCACTGATCTTCATGCAGCCTGAATGCGCTGGGAAGAAGATCAGAAATATGTTATGCCAGAGTATTTATCCCCGGGTGTTTACGTTGAAGAATATGAGTCGGGCGCAGTTCCTATGGAAGGCGTTGGCACTAGCACGGCAGGCTTCGTTGGTCTTGCAGAAAAGGGCGACGTTATAGGCAAGCCGCAGCTGGTCACAAGCTTCAGCGACTATGTACGCATATTCGGAGGTTATCTTTCCGAAACCAAGTATGGTGATAAGCGCTTCCTGCCGTATGCGGTAGAGCATTTCTTCATCAACGGCGGCTCCAGGGCTTTCGTTATGAGAGTTTGCCCGTCCGACGCAAAGTGCGCATCCACCAAGAGCGATTCTATCCTCAGCTTCACCGCAAAGAACCCCGGTGAATGGGGCAACCGCGTTAAGGTGACTGTTTCCCCCGTATCCCGCGTTAAGACGCAGGTTTACGAGGTAGATGGCAACAGCGCCACTGTAAGAAGCATCGACGGCTTCAACATCGGCGACGTAGTTGAATTCGCAGACGGCAAGTCCTCTGTTTACAACAGGATCACCGCTATCGAGGAAAAGACCATTTCCTTTGAAAATCCCGTAAATCCCTCTATCATCGACAAGAACCTTGTACCCACAAAGTTCATCAAGTCCAGCGAGATAGACGTTTCCGTAAAGTTCGGCGACGTCAAGGAGGACTACCTCTTTGTTTCCCTGAACACCGAGTCCGCTGACTACATCTGTTCCAGAATGTCCAGAAGCGAGCTGGTAACTGTTGAAGTAAGCTCCAAGCCTGCTGCAAAGCCCGCTCCCGAAGTAAAGGACAAGGAAAAGAAGGACGCGGCTCCCGCAGTTTCCGGTATCACTGCTCCGTTTGAGGCAGTCGGCGGCAAGGGCGACGCTATAATCCTGCAGCTTTCCGGTGGTACTGACGGCAGCGCCGATTCCATCGCAGCTTCTGACTACATAGGCAAGGACGGAGGTCCTGGCAAGCGCACAGGTATCCAGGCGTTCATTGAGAACTCCGACGTGAGCATAATGTCTGTTCCGGGTGTGACTATCCCCGAGGTACAGATGTCCCTTATCGCACACTGCGAGAACATGAAGAGCCGCTTTGCGGTACTGGATATGCCCAAGGACAGAAAGAAGACCGACGAGCTGCTCGAATACCGCGATATGTTTGATTCCAGCTATGCGGCGTTCTATCACCCCTGGATCCAGATCTTCGACCCGCTTTCCAAGAAGAATATCATCGCGCCTCCCTCCGGTTCCGTGGTAGGTATTTATGCACGCACCGATACAAATATCGGCGTACATAAGGCTCCCGCAAACGAGGTGGTACGTTCCTGCACAGGTCTGGCAAGCAGCTATAACACCGCTGAGCAGGATCTGCTTAACCCGAAGGGCATCAACCTTATACGTTCCTTCCCGGGCAGAGGCATCAGGGTATGGGGCGCAAGAACAGCTTCCTCCAACGCTACATGGAAGTACGTCAACGTTCGCCGTCTGTTCATTTATCTTGAGGAATCTATCCGCGCAAACACTAACTGGGTAGTATTCGAGCCGAACACCGAAGCGCTCTGGGGCAGAGTGAAGAGAACCGTAGAGATGTTCCTCGCAAGCACCTGGAGAAGCGGCGCACTCGCCGGCACATCTCCTTCCGAGGCATTCTTTGTTGATATCGGCAGGAACACTATGACGCAGGACGATATCGACAATGGCCGTCTTATCTGCGTTATCGGCGTGGCTCCCGTAAAGCCCGCTGAGTTCGTGGTATTCAAGATCGGTCAGTACACCAGCGAGAGCAACGGTTGATTTTTATTAGGAAAGGAATGAGAGTAAATGCCGGAAATTAGATATCCGTTCAAGAATTTCAGATACAAGGTGGAGTTCAACGGCACAGAAGCTGCCGGCTTCAGCGAGGTATCTGGCGCAGATATCTCTGTTGACGTTATCGAATACAGAGAGGGCAACGAAGTCCGCACTACCCCCAGAAAGCTTGCAGGCCTGACCAAGTACGGCAACATCACACTGAAGTGGGGCGTTGTTGGTTCTATGGAGATGATGGAGTGGCTGCACACAGTCGCATCCGACAACACCTCCGGTCCCACCGGTATCGAGCGCAAGACCATCACCATCAAGCTGCTTGACGACACCGGCGCAGACGGTCCCAGCTGGGAAATAATCAACGCATGGCCTACACATTACACAGCGCCTGACCTCAACGGTCTTGGCGGCGAGGTGGCTATCGAGTCCCTCGAGATCTGCCATGAGGGCGTCAACAGGATTGACGGCGGTTCCATGGATTCCGCTACACCTTCTGAGAACTGATAGGTTCTCATTATCTGCCGCAGGGCAATGAAGCAGTTTTCGCCGTCGGTTCTTCGGTGCGTCCGGTGAGCCGATGGCGTATACTGGTTTTTTAGGGAATATAATAATTGTGGAATAAAACCCAGATATTTCAGGTTGGAGGAAAGAATGAGCTTTCAGACTGAATTTGAATTCGAATTACCCAGAGGTTACGTAGACCAGAACGGCGAAGTGCACAAGCATGGAGTAATGCGCCTGGCTACTGCCGCTGATGAAATAATGCCGCTGAGGGACCCGAGGGTCCAGCAGAATCCGGGGTACCTTACCGTCATACTGCTTTCGAGAGTCGTGACGAAGCTTGGTACTCTTCAGGCAATAAACAACCGCGTTATCGAGAACCTTTTCACCATTGACATGGCGTTCCTGCAGGACCTTTATCAGAGGATAAACATGCAGGAAGTACCCGCATATAAGGTCGTATGCCCGCACTGCAACAAGGAATTCGACCTTCCGCTGGATTTTTTAGAAAAGTAGAGCTGTCATTATATCCCGAAGACAAGCTCTATGAAGAGATGACATTTCTGGGATATTACCTTCACTGGAGCCATGAGGAACTGATGGAACTGGAACACCGCGAGCGCCGCAGATGGTGCAGCGAGGTTTCGCAGATCAACAAGAAACTCAGCGGACAGAAGGAGAAAAAGAACCTGTTTGAGAAGTAGGAGGGCGCCGCATGGAAAAATACACCGGTTCAAATTTCACTGTGCATATTGCCCCCATTGAGCTTATTGGTAATTTTGCGTCAGTATCGGGGCTGAACGTCGAACTGGAATACGATCTCTATACAGAAGGCGGCACATTTCACCCGGTTTATCTGACAAAGGGAATCAAATACGACCATATAGTCCTGCGAAGAGGCACCGCGCCGCTTGAACCGCTTGTGCTCTGGTTTGAAACGATAAGAACCGGCGTTATAACGAAATATCCGATGATAATCACGATGATGAACAACGCGGGTATTCCGGTCAAGATATGGACGGTGCTGGATACGATGCCGATAAAGGTGGATTACGGCGAGCTTGACGCCATGAGCGGTCAGGTGGCGCTGACGTCGGTGGAATTAGTCCACGGGGAGATAATCCCGATAATGTAACGAAGGGGGCATGCTGAATGAATAATATCACTGCTGCAAGAGATATCAGCGGTATTGCGCCTGTCAGCGTGCTCAGAGGCATTTCACCGCTCTGCGTTCCGTTTGCGTCTGGCTCGGGACTGGCAGACGAGGTGAAGCGTCGCGCCGACCCCAATATCGTTTCCCTGTGGGAAAGGCTCGGTTTAGTGTACCTTATCGAACAGCCAGCGCAGGCTTCTGTACATAAAACACATGTCACTGTGAATAATTTCACGGCGCAGCTTGTGTTCCGCATATGCTCACAAAATCACACTGACAGGCTGATTGAAAGATATCAGCCCGGATTTGTATTTCCGGAGAAAATACGTGCCGCCGGCGCTGCGCTGAATTCCGTGCTGCGCACCAATGAAGCGCACCGCGTCGGGGAAGCGTTCACCCGCAATTCCCGCTACACCGAGGAGATAAGCAGGATATTCCGGCTTGTTTTTGAGAAAGAAACCGGGGGCATTCCGCTGCAGACTGTCTGCCGCGCGCTTGCCGTGCTGCTTGGTTCCACTGGTGGAGGTGCTGTGTTCACGGCACAGCAGCAGAAGATATTCCAGCGTATTGCGACGGTGCTTTCTGCAGAATACCCCGAAAGCACAGCCGCGCAGGAGATAGCGTCGGTAGGCGCGGCTGCGGTATTCACCGAGGAACAGCGCAGGCGCATTCTTTCAGCTGCGAACGTCATGGGCTACAACACACAGCACGAAGCGGCGCAGCGCGTGCTGTCGCTTGTCAACAGCGGAAAGACCCGTGAAGAGATTGGCAGGGTGCTTCTCACCGAAGTGAGAAGATACGGGCTTGACGGGGAAATGCAGAACGACGTTATCACTTCTGCCCGCGCTGCCGTATCGTCATCTCAGCCGGAAAGCGGCGTTATAACCGCTGAAACCGAAAGTCCCACCGAGCAGGGAAACGGTTTCGTTATCCCGGTCAACGGGGTTTCGTATGAGATGGCAAAACTGCTTCTGGCAGATGATTTTTCGGGCGAAATACCATCTGGTGCGATATCTTCTGCTGCGATAGCTGAAAGTTCCGCAGCTAAAGTCCTGGCTGAAAGGCTCTCAACGGTAAAGTACGACGAACGTTTCAACAAGGTTTTTTCTGAGGAAATCACGGAGCGGCTAACCAAGTTTGTCACCGGTCATATTGCGGGAAATAGCGCGCCGTCAACTTTGACTGGTGGGATTGCCGGTTCACATCAGCTTTCGGGTACCGTGGTTTCGTTGCCCTCCGTTTCTGGTGAGAAACTCGTCAGCGTGACTGCAGGCACTTCCGGCAGGATACTGAATCAGCTTGGCAGCCAGGAAACGCAGCTGAACCTGATATCTCATAATTCCGCTGAAAGTTCACAGTTCAGCGAGAATGTCCGCAATACTCTTGAGATAATTAAGCAGTATTCCGGAAATCAGGTCAGCGAGTATGATCAGTCGAATATTTACGATAATGTTGATAATTCAGATTTTGGCGTGAATGTATCTGTGGTTCAGCAGTTCTCTGATGATCGGAGTTATTCTTCTCAGGGAACCACCGAGCAGTATCTTGACATTCAGCAAACAGAGCATGTTGATGGCAAGCGCGGAAGTGCAGCCGTTCCTGCTGATATTCATGATACACAGACGGTGCTTCCCACCGAGCGCACAACGGAAATCCGCAGCGCGGAGCAGTACCACACGGAAAGCACCACCGAAGTTCCCCAGCCGGGAACGGTGCTCCCCACTGAGCGCACAACGGAAATCCGCAGCGCGGAGCAGTACCATACGGATACGGTATTCACCCCCAAAAGCGAGGCGCAGGCAGCTGCCGGGTCTTTCAGGAGCAGGCTTGACACAAAGACGCTGGAAACTCTCGACAGGCTTGTAGCAGAAAGCCGCGGTCAGGTGAAAGCGCCTGATGAGCCGCAGGAACAGCCCGCACAGATGGTTCTTGCCAAAAATGAACCGCAGCATTCTGCAACCGCAGAACTATCGGGCAGCGACGTACTGCGCAGTGTGAATATCGTCCGCAGAAGCATTGTGAACGAAACCACAACGCATATTCAGCGCCTTATGGAGAAAGCGGCTGCGCCGGTCGTTCAGCCGATGGTGCAGAAGCCGTTCAAATACCGCACAGTTGGCGGCGCTGAAAATATGGTGATGCTGGTTCCACCGTCTGAAATGGACAGATTCAGGGCTGCTGACCCTTACATGAGCAAACTACCGCCAATAGAGCTGAAAGAACCGCAGAAGCCTCAGCCCGAGCAGGAAGGCACCACACGAAAGACTACAGTCAACAACCGCCCTGTTATCGTGAGATCCACCGATAGCAGCATAGATTCGCTCAGCCGCGAGGATCTTTCCAGGCTCGCGGACAAGGTATACGAGCGCATAGAAACCAAACTGACCCGCGAACGCCGCAGAATGGGTCTGTGAGAGGGGAGAGAGCATTATGATAGGTCCTGTCAAAGCAAAATTCAAGGTGCTTGACGGCGCAAACCAGCTGCTGAATGCAAGCGCAGTCGTCGGCAGCGTTGGTATTCCCTGCGTGTTTAATCCGACTGATTTCACAATTCAGCGTTCGGTGAATTACGCGCAGCATAAGATACCCGGCAGAGATCGCCCGGTGCTGCAGTTTGTAAGCGGCGAAGCGGAAGTGATGAGTTTCAGCCTGCTGTTCGATACTTACAATGCCGCCGAAAGTTCAAATCAGCTCAAGCTTGTAGCTTCCGCGCTTGCGGTAGATCTCCTTAAGATGGACGTGCGGACTTTCACAGAACCGCTCATGAAGCTTACGACAGTAAATTCCGATACTCACGCGCCGAGCCTTGTGGAATTCGTGTGGGGTTCGATAAGCTTCAAGGGGTACATCAATTCGATATCGCAGCGGTTCACGATGTTCGCGTTCAACGGAAAGCCCGTGCGCGCCGTTGTGGATATCTCGCTTATTTCCGACAAGAAGGACAATAACGTGAGGAACTCCCCCGACCGCACAAAAGCAAGGACGATATCCGAGGGCGACCGGCTGTACGCGTTTGCCTATGCGGAATACGGCGACTGCAGCGAGTGGCGCAGGATCGCCGAGGCAAACAACATCGACGACCCGCGCAGACTTGAATCCGGCATGGATATCATAATTCCACCGGTATTATGAACGAATGGAGGGAAACTGAATGCCACTGGTGCCGGAAGAAGTGCTTGTACCTCAGTGCAGGGTCTATATCGACGGCTCGCAGATAAAAGCGTCTGACGAGATGATAGAATCCGTGACAGTTCAGCTGACTGCCTCCGAGATGTCAAACAGCTGCGAGATAGTTGTCTACTGCGATTACGACCACGAGCGCAGCACCATGGGCAATATCATTTCAAGGGCGGCTGCGGGTAAGAAGATCAAGGTGGATATGGGCTACAAGCTGCCCAAGACCGTGTTCATGGGGTATATCAATTCCACAAGCGTCAGCTATTCCGGCGACGGCGTTTCGCTGGTGATTTCCTGCCTGGACGCCCGGGGGCTGCTTATGGGGAACACTTCCCGCGAGGGATTTGAGAACAAGAGCGTGAGCCAGATAGTCACCCAGCTGCTCGACCCGGTGAAAAGCTACACCGAGGGAGTGACAGTTTCCGTTCCCGGCGCTGCCGACAAGGAATATCCGCTGTCGCAGTATGAAATGGACGATTACAGATACATATGCATGCTTGCGCGGCTGACTGGCTGTTCGTTCTATATGTCCGGTACCAAGCTTAAATTCGTGAAGGACATTTACTCCTCCGCGACTGTGCAGGCAAGCTACACATGGGGCAGGGACCTGATGGCGTTCAACCGTACCGTGGAGCTTTCGGAGCAGATAGGAAAAGTCCGCGTAATAGGCACTGTGCCTGATACGCTTGATGATTTCTTCGCGGACGCGTCCCCGCTGAGCGGCTCGGGAAAGACAGCGGCTTCGCTGTGCTCCCCGGTGAAATCAAAGGTGAGGGAAGTCGTCTGCAAGACCATAAAAAGCCAGCAGGAAGCCAAAACCTATGCCGAGGCTCTCATGCGCCAGAGCTGCCTTAAACTCTGCCGCGGAAATGCCCGCGTGGTTGGCAACGAATCGCTCAAGCCCGGCAAGAAGATAAAATTCGGAGGGCTTGACCCCAAGGTGAACGGAACATATTACGTCATGGCTGTGCAGCATACATTCGACGCAAACGGCTTTGTGACGAATATTTCATTCTGTGCCCCGACGGATTAAGGAGGTGACGATATGAGCTCACTTGCAGAGATGATGGCAGGCAGCGGTGAATCCGGCCGCATGGAGAAATGCAGCGGGATAGCCCTTGCCGAAGTCACTGCAATAAAGGACCCCAAGAACAAGGGCAGGGTGAAGTGCAAGTATCTCACCTCGGATAAAGACGTCGGTGAAACGGGCTGGATATACTGCCTTACCCCGTTTGGCGGGAAGGAATACGGCTGCTTCATGCACCCTGGCATCGGCGACGTGGTCGCAGTTGCGTATGAAAACGGCGATATACACCGTCCTTTTGTGATTGGCAGCCTGTGGGTGAAGAAATCCACCCCGCCTGTCACGATAAGCGACGGCAAGAATGAAACGTTCAAGTTCATAACGCCGAACAAAAGCTTCGTGGAATTCACCGACAAGCAGAAAAAGGAATGCATAACGGTGTCCACACCCAAGGGGCATAAAATGTCCTTTGACGATGAAAAGAACATTATATCCGTTACGGACGGAAAGAACAAGCTCGACATCAACGGCAAGACCGGCGCGGTGGAACTCACCTGCGACAAGAAACTCACGATAAAGGTGGGCAGCGGAGTGACCATCAGCTGCGATGGAAATTCCGGCGCCGTTGAGATAAAGACCAACTCAAAGATAACGCTGAATTCAGCCAAGGTAGCCATAAAGGCAAGCGGAGAAGCCTCCCTTGAGGGAAGCGGTTCCGTTGCAGTCAAGAGCAGCGGAATAGCCACTGTAAAGGGCTCAATGACAAAAATCAACTGACTGGAGGGAACATCATGGCAGATAACAAGGGGTTCATGGGCAGGGGATTCAAATTCCCGTTCAGCATAGACCCGGCGACTGACCGCATAGCCATGAGCAGCGCCGAAGAAGACGTTGAGGAAGCGATCCGCATAATCCTCCGCACGAATATCGGAGAGCGCGTTATGCTGCCGGAATTCGGCACCTCCGCAGGTGATTTTCTCTTTTCTGACGACCGTGCCGAGCGCGTTGCAGCACTTGAGGAGAGCGTCCGCGAGGCGCTGGAGCGCTGGGAGCCGAGAATAAAGGACGTCGAGGTAGAAGCAGAAAGCGGCAGCGGAGACAAGGGCGTGCTTGAGATAAACATAAGATACACACTGCGTGTCACGAATAACCAGTTCAACATGGTATATCCGTTCTACATGATGGAGGGAGAGGGCAGATGAATTCACCGAAGCTTGACGGCAGAACAGTGAGCGATATCCTTGCCCTGATAGGCAAAAAGAGCAGGGCGTACACCCCCGAGTGGAAGTTCAATGAGAACGACCCCGACGGCGGCACGGCGCTTGCTGTGCTCTTCTCTGAGATGTTCTGCGGGACTGTTGACCGGCTCGACAGGTTCCCCGACAAATGCAGCCTGGAATTTCTGAACCTGCTCGGGGTTTCTGCAAAGCCTGTTTCCCCGGCAGTCGGCGTGGCGTCTGCAAGGCTTGCAGACGGTACTCAGGAGCGCGTGTTCATAAAGAAAGGCTCCCAGCTTTTCACCGACCTTGACAGCGAGAGAATAGTGTTTGAAACCGCGCAGGGGTATTTCGCAGTTCCCGCAGCGCTTACGGACATCTTTATGACCGACCCGCAGAACGATGTGATAACACGCACCGACGTCACTGCCGGGGGGCTTTCCGTGAAGCCGTTCAGACCCGACGCAAAGCTGAATATCGAGCAGCATAGCTTCACACTCTGCGAGGACAGCGTACTTAAGCTTGACGGCGCGGCTGAGATAACCCTGGCGCTGGGAGGTTCGTTCGGCGTGAAGGACGACGAGCGCGCAGCCATGCTCTGCCAGAGCGACAGCGTTACATGGACGATGGCAGGAACAAACGGCGCTATTCCCCTTGAAGCGGCTCCGGGTAACGGCAGCATTATACTCACGAAGCCCGCAGGAAAGGCAGCGCGCGTTGACGAAAACAATGTTCCCGACGAGGAAAACGGGCATTACCGTATCACCTGTGAAATGAAGCGCACCGGGAACTCAGAGCCTATTGCCGCAGACGCAGTACTCATCAGCAGCCGCAGCACTGACGAGCCGGAAACCTTCCGCGGAAGAACGCCAGACAAGATGTATTTCAATGACACTGAGCTTCCTGGCGATGAGAGCGTTTACCCTTTCGGCAGGGAGCCGAATGCCTACGACTCGCTGTACATATGCTCCGACGAGGTGTTCAGCAAGGCGGGCGCGCTTGTCACGCTTGATGTTTCAGTTGCGACGGTGATAGTACAGGACGGCGAGCAGCAGAACGAGCCTGATTTCGAGCAGAAGCTGCTTGTTGATAAGAGCGATATCAGGGTAAAGCAGCCCGACGACATCTTTGTTTCAGAGGTCCTGTGGGAATACTGGAACGGGCTTGGCTGGGCAAGGCTAAGCGTCACCGGCGACCTTGATATGTTCTCATGTTCCGGTCAGGACGGAAAGCGGCGCATAAGCTTCATCTGCCCGTCGGATATGGAAGCTTCCGTGCAGAATTCCAGTTCCGGTCTGTGGATAAGGGCGCGGGTGCGCGACGTGAAAAACCGGTTCAGCATGAACGGACGCTGGCTCATTCCGCTGGTGAGAACAGTTGACCTGCGGTTCGATTACGGCAGCGAAATGCGACCCGCTTCCGAAGTGACCACCTGCAATTCCTGCAGAATGACTACATACCAGATGAATGGCACCCGTACCCGCATGGAACTGTTTTCACTCATGCCGGACGTAAGACGGACCGTATATTTCAGGTTCGACCAGCCCCCCTGCGGGCTTCCCGTGAACCTGTATCTCGGCTTCGACGGCGAGATAACGGACGAACGCGCGCTGAATTTCAGCTGCTGTTCTGCAAGCCAGCCCGGCAACTGGAGCGAACTGAAAGTCACAGACGGAACGCGGGGCTTCTGCGGCAGCGGTATCATTTCAATGTATGTCCCCGACGATATCGCGGAAACCGAGATTTTCGGCGTAAAGGGCTACTGGATACGCGCTGAAGAGCCTTTCGGAAGCAGCGCGGCAGTAAGTCCCACGCTTATAACGGCTGAAATGAACGCGGTAGACCTGATACAGCAGATAAGCGTCGCCGGTGAGCGTAATTCCGCAGCAGCCGGAAAGAAAAACCACAAGCTGCATCTTATTTACCGCCCGGTGATAAACTGCGAAGTCTGGGTGAACGAACTCGGCGAAACTCCGGTGAGCGAACTGCAGTCACTTTCACGCGACGGCAGAACACAAGTGCGCGTCGTGAACGGTCCCGACGGGCTTCCCGCTGAGTGGTGGGTGAAGTGGGAATGCACCGAAAGCCTTGCAGGCTGCGGCGCAGAAAGCCGCTGCTACGAACTCGACAGTTCCACCGGCGTGATAACTTTCGGCGACGGAACCAACGGAAAGATACCCGCATATTCCGCTGACGCTGATGTGAGCATAGATTACTCCTGGGGCGGTGGAACTTCCGGCAACCTGCCTGCGGGCGCTCTTGACGGGCTTATCACGGGCATTCCGTTTGTGGAAAGCATGACGAATATCCTGCCCACCTGCGGCGGCAGCAACGCGCAGTCGCTGGATAAGATACGAAAGATAGGCGCCCAGCGTATCCGGCACGGTGGAAGAGCCGTCACGGTGCGCGATTACGAGGGTATCATCGCGGAGGAATTTTCGGAAGTCGGCGAGGTGAAGTGCTTCTCCGGCGCCAACAGTTCCGGCACGCAGGAAAGCGGCTGTGTGACAGTCGTGATAAAGCCCGCGGATATGGGAACGGCTTCCTATGCGCTGTCGCTGTGCCGCAGGATAGAGGAATATCTGCGCACCCGCGCGTGCTGCGAGCCGGTATTTGGCGGCAGGCTGGCGGTAATTCCCGTCAGACCGCTGAAAATAAGCGCAGACATATCCGTTGTCATAAAGAATGTAGAATTCGCCGCGCAGACCGAGCGCGAGATAATCCATGCAGTCACGCGGCTCACCGATAAAGCGACCGCGTGCATAGGGGCAGTCCCGTGTGAAAATGATATTTATGCGGCGCTGAAAGGCGTGCAGAATGTCGCGTATGCAACCAGAGTGCTTCTCACCGGCGAGTATTCCGGCGACGGGGTATCTGCAGCGATTCCTCTTGACAGAAAGCCTGATTACCCGTATTTCCTGCCGGTCACGGGCGTGCACACGGTGAGGATAGACGGCGCCTCAGGGCTGTGACAGCAAAAACTGATGAAAGGAGCTTTCCGCAATGATCAATCTGCCAAAGCTGGACGATCAGAATTACAATGAAATAGTCGAAGCGGCAAAGCGACGCATTCCCGTTATATTTCCTGAGTGGACTGATTTCAACGAGCACGACCCCGGTATCACTATAATAGAGCTGTTCGCGTGGCTCAAAGAAATGCAGCAGTACACCCTTGACAGAATACCAGACGCCGCGCGGGAAGCCATGCTCCTGCTTGCGGGCACCGAACGCCGTAAACCAGCGCCGTCGGAAGTAAGCCTGGTGTTTGACGGAGAAGTCCCGGAGCGGCTGCCCGCAGGGAGCGTCGCGCTTTCTGCCGACGGTACCGAATTCACGCTGACAGCGCCTTTCGAAAGCCAGCGCTTTTCCGTCAAAAGTGTGTTCATGCGCAGCGCGGACGGTTACGTTGACGTGACGGGAATTTCATCAGAGCCGGGAACGGTGTTCTATCCTTTCGGCGCGGATCTGGAATGCACGGGGCGTTACCTTTACATCTGTGTTGACGCGCCGCTGAGCGAACTTACATTCGATATCATGACCGAGGACAGGTGCGAAGTCCCGCGGAACGCATATTCCGGCGACGGCGCCCCGCGCGATATCGTGTGGGAATACTCAACGCGCAGCGGCTTTAAAAGCTGCACAGTCGTCGGCGATGAAACGCACGCATTGTCGTTCCCGGGCAGGATTACACTGGGTACCGGCAGCGACTTCGGAGAATGCGCTGAGGAAGCCCCCCATACTGGGATATGGCTTCGCGCGCGGGTGGAATACAGCGGCTGCGAGGATATGCCGCTGCTCTCAGGAATATACACCAACACAGTGAAGCTCACGCAAAAGCGCCGGGAATGCGCGTTTGCAGACCTGCTCATAAAAGACGGGCAGATTGAACTGGACGACGTGCTTGCATTAAATGGTGAGCGAATGCTCATGCTTCGCGACTGCCACGGCTGGTTTGACATTCCCGAGCCGGAATTTCAGCTTAAAGACGGAACGCTGCGCTATGACCTCTCGCAGTATTCCGGAATGACCGCGGACGATGGGAAGCCAAACGCCAGGGTCGTTTTCTGCACGGGCGATTTCGGAAACAGAATAGCGCTTTCATCAAACGGTCTTTCCAGTCAGGAATTCGCGTTTGACCCCGATGGCACAGTGCTCACGGAAGAACTCCGCATAATGGTGATGGACAGAAGCGACAGCGAGTTCCCGCGGTGGAACGAATATTCATATATCGATGATCTGGAACTCGCGGGTCCGTATGACAGGGTTTTCACATATGATGAGGACCGTAGAGTAATTGCGTTTGGCGATAATGAGAACGGAGAAGTTCCACCGGTGGGGAGCGATAATATACTGATAGTGTCCTGCTCGCTGACCAGGGGCGCATCCGGCAATGTTTCTGCGGGGAATTTACGTGCAGTGCGCACCGCGCGGAATGAATACCCGGTACGGCAGTATTCCGCGGGCGCGGGCGGTCGTGACCGCGAGGGACTTGAAGCGGCGCTGAGGAGGTTCAGATATGAGCTTTCTGACTGCCAGCGTGCCGTATCTGCCGGGGATTACCGCAGGCTTGCGCTGAAAACCCCGGGACTGCGTGTAGCGGACGTCAGGGCGATACCGTTTTTCGACCCGGACGATCAGTACGCGCCTCCCGAGAAACTGCGCGGTATCATGACGCTTGCGGTGCTCCCTTACAGCAGGAGTAGCTACCCGGTGCCGGACGAAAGGTTCCTGTCAGCGGTGAGGAAGCACATGGAAAAGTGCAGGCTGCTCACAGTCGAGCTTAAGACCTGCGCGCCGCTGTATGTCAGGGTGAACATCAGTGCCGAGATAGTCTGCGGGACGAGTGAAGTCGCGCAGGTGAGGGGCAGCGCCGAAAAGCTGCTCCACGGAATGTTCAGCGTTTATTCAGGCGGCAGGAGCAGATTTGGTGAGCCGGTGCGCGAAACCGACTTAATTGCGGCGCTGTGCGGCATTGAGGGAGTTCTCACCGTAAAATACCTGAGGATAAGCGCCGACCGGCCGGAATGCAGGCGCACCTCTTCCGGAATTCAGATACCCCCGCATGCTATTGCCTGCTGCGGCACGGTGGAACTTACGACAGCGGAAAGATAAACCGACGGAAATGGAGGGACAGCCTTGAACAGATCAAGATCTTACATAACGCTCAACCGTCCGTCGGAATGGCAGCGATGCCTGCTCAGCGGCATGGAGATATCAGGCAGCTGCATGATTTCATCGGCAGGGACGGCTGAATGCACGGTGATAACCGGCTCAGCGGATTCCACCGAGCATGGATTTATGTGGCGCGACCTGGAGATAACCGCTCGCACAGGTGAAAACACGATAATGCGCGTCAGCGCTTACGCAGCGGACAGCACGGTGGTTTCAGCCGACGGCAGGACTTTTGAACTTGACAGCTTGCTGAAAGACGCGTCGGTAAGTCCCGCTGAGCGGCTGCGGCTTATCGGAGGGCTTTTCACACCGCTTTATACCAACTGCACTGACGGACCGATAAATCTTCGCGGCAGATATATCTGGATAAAGCTTGATTTCATGATGCTCGACCGCGAACCGGTGGAACTCACGAAGCTGAAACTTCTGCTGAAAAGCGAGAGCATGATGCAGTACCTGCCGGAACTGTACCGCGCCAGCGATGGTGAAAACGGCTTTATGACGCGTTTCATGTCCATATTCGACAGCATATTCTTCGACATGGACGAGCGGATAGCAAAAGCGCGCAGTTCGCTTGATTACCGCATTGCCGACGGCGAAATGCTGCGTTACCTTGCCGAGTGGATAATGACGGAGGACGCCGCCTATCTCAGCACCGACGAGCTCCGTAAAAGAATTCGCAGGACTGCAGCGGACCACCGCAGAATGGGCACCCGCGAGGGACTTTCAGACTGGATACAGCAGGAATACGGCGTAAAGCCGAATATAATCGAGTATTTCAGCGTAAAGAAGCTTGTCAGCGAGGGCAGGGACCACGAGGTCTACAGACGGCTTTTCGGCACTGATCCGTATAAATTCTATGTGCTGCTGCCGGAAAAGACGTTTTCGGACACGCATGAAGCCAATATATTCACCGAGAAGCTGAAAAACAGGATACCAGCCTACACCGAAGCCGAGGTGGTAATTCTGAAAAAGAACGTCATTCTCGAGAACCACACTTATCTCGGCGTGAATTCAGTGATAAGCGGATATTCCTGCGCGGAAGCCGACGCAGGCAGTATCGCCGGAGATATTATTTTAGGAGGAAGCAACGATGAAGAACAGTAATTTCTTTCCGCTTGAAAGAAACAGATATTTCTACGGCAAAATGCTGACTGCCAGGGATTTTGAAACAGAGCAGCGTTATTTCAACAACAAGCGCAGGCTTCTCAACCGCACTATTTACGGCGCTGGTGTAGTCTGCGGGCTTGGTGTTTACCGCAACGACGACGTTTCCTTTTCCGTTGAAACAGGAATGGCGCTGGACTACATGGGCAGAGAGATCTGCGTGAGCACTCCCGTTATCAGAAAGCTGCGCATGGTAGATGGCTGCGAGAGCCTTGAAAAGTCAGACCGCGCTTATCTCTGCCTGCAGTACGCACAGGAAAACCGCGAGCCGGTGAACAACATCGGCGCAGCGGACAGCGGCAGCGAGCAGTACAATAAGATCGAAGAGGGCTACAGGCTGTTCCTTTCCACCGATGAGCCGGACCTTTCCGAGATATACGGCGGCGCGGGGGTGAACAGTGTTTCCGTTGTGTACAGTTCCCACGGGCTGAGGATAGTCAGGGTCGTGCCGAAGCTTGCTGCTTCCGGCGATGAGATAACGGTGAGATTTATTGTCATAAAGGGAATTGACGACCCGCAGGTGTCGTTCGCGTATTCGTTCAGCGCGGATTATTTCCATTCCGGTGGGGACGAGGTTTCGCGGCTGAGTTTCACCGAGGATACCAGCCTTGGGGCAGATGTGTTCAATGCGGATTTCAGCCTTAACTGCGCTGAAGCGGCTGATATTTCCGTGCCGCTGCACAAGGACAAGGCGACTATTTCAGTGCAGATGGGCGATTTCACCGATAAAGTGCAGGTGGACGCCCCCGAGGTGTATCTCTGCAAGGACGCAGAAAGCTGCTCCCTCATGCGCGAAACCAGAATGAGCACCCTTGAAAAGCACCTTGGCGGTGAAAATACCCCCATATACCTTGCAAAAGTGGACTGCATGAACATCGGCACCGGGTTCATCATCAAGCACATCACCCCGCTTCCTTTCGCGCAGCGGGTGAATGCGCTCCCGTCGGAGGAACACGCGTCCTCCGCTGCTGCAGAGCCTGTTCCCGCAGCTTCCGCAAAGCCTGAGAATGTGTTCAGGGGCGGCGTCAGCACCGAGGTCGAAACGCTGGAATACTGGCAGAAGCCGCAGGTTTCCGCAGCTTACAGCAAGAAAGACAAGCGGCTCAATTTCAAGTTCGGCATTCCGTCTGCGGAGGCGTACGATTACGCGACGTCCTCCGGTGTTTGCGATATTCCAATTTCGGGTGCGATACGCGTGAATGCGAGGTTCTTTTCGGATGATATCCCGCATAATCTCGGCATAGGCGATGTAAGCATTTCGGTTTCGGTGGAATACGACGACGACACCGGCAGAAAACTGCTTTTCGGCGACGGGGAGATATTCGCGGTCAAGGGTGAAAAGGCAGTCCCGAAGATACAGGCGGCTGCGCTTTTAAGTCCGGATAAGGGAACTTTCCGCATAGGGATACGGCTTTCAGACTATGTTGACGGGCACAGCGTGAGAGTGCGCTGGTTCGCATATAAGCCCACCCGCGATACCGCGCAGCTGAGGTACAAGGACAATATCGTTATCCGTATCAGCCCTGATATACAGAAGCTCAAGCCGCTTGAGAGAGTGCGTTTCATGGCAGAGGTCAGCGGCACTGAGGATAAGACGGTCACATGGTCCGTCAGCGACCCCGAGGGTGGAAGCATAGACGAGAACGGGCTTTATCAGGCGCCCTCCGTCGAAGGAACATACGAGGTCATCGCGTGCAGCAATGCGGACGGCGTGACCAGAACCTCTGCATTCGTGCTTGTGGAGGAATAAACATCACCAGGGAGGTGCAGTGGTTTGCAGGAGATCATAGACTGCGGAAGATATAAAGTCACGGAAGTTCTCAGATCGCACACCGGTTTTGAAGCGGCGCTGTGCTGCGACGTTACCGTTAACAGCGAGGAAATTTTCATAGTTGACCAGTACAGCAATATGACTTATATCCGCGAACTGCTGCCCCTTTTCTACGACCTGGAAAATAAGCGCTTCAAGGGACTGCGCGGGCTTGTTACGGCAGACGGAAGCTTTTCAGCGGTGTTTGCCTATCACGACGGGGTCCCATTTGAGGAATATTACCGACAGCGCTCCCGGAACTATGACGCCGACATAAAGCTTGCAGACAGCATGCTGTGCGGCGCGCTGGAATTCGACCTTGCAGACGATCGCACCGCTGCCTGCGGGCTGCTGATGGAAAACGCAGTTGTGGACCCACGGGAGGGTCAGGTGCATTTCAACATGCTGCTTGACCCCGACATATCCGGCAGCGGGAAATTCCGCACCATAAGGCTCGGAAACATGCTGGACAGAATGTTCCAGCGGGACAGATACTTTCCCGATGAAATAGGCGAATTCATCGACGGAATGCGCTCGGGCGAATACGCGAGCTGCGCGGCAGCATATTCCGCATGGAGGAACCTGCAGCAATCGGCAGAAAAGACGCGAAGCGAATACCTTAAGGAAGGGCTGTTCGCATATATCGGCAGGCGTGCCCGCAAGCGCCGCAAAAAACGCAGAAATGCGTAGGACCTGTCAGAAAACGGAGGATATTTACATGGTAAAAAAGACGATAAGCTTTATCGTGATACTTCTCATATTCTGTACGACAGGCGTGGCGCTGCTTATCGGCACATCAAATTTCGGGTTCGGCTTTGGTGGCATTGCAGAAAAGACGGTCAGCAGCACCTATGCTCTGGACCGTGCAGGGGATATATATTACATAAGCGACAGCGGGTCGTATAAAAATCTTGTCTGCATTGACTCAGCGGGCAAAAGGCTGTTTGAAAAGCGGCTTTCACCTGATGTGTTCGGTGAAAGCTTCGTCCCGGCTAGAATATACGTTGAGCATGACAAGGGAATTTACCTGACGACCTATGAATTCGACCAGGCAACTTTGTTTGTCAGCCGTGCTGTGGTTCACAGCTTTTATGAGGACGGAACGTACGCGGGCGAGGTATTTTCGCAGAAGCTTTCAAGGTACATGAACGGGCAGTCCGTCATTATTTCGGCGTTCAGCGAGGACGACAATTCGGTTTACTTCTCGCTGCTGGACAATGGCAGAGCAGAGGTGTTCTCGGCGCTGAAAAACAACTCGGAGCCGTGCGCGAAAATCGCTGAATATCAGCTTCCGGACCGTGACATCTATGGCGCGTATACTTTCTCAGACGGCAGCGTCGCGCTGGGGATTCATGAGGGACTTTCAGTGCTCGGCGCCAGCGGTGAGAAATCCATTGGCAACATAAGGCAGGACGCGGTTTTCGACCGCTTCTGGAACGGCATCGACCTGGTTTATATGATGGATTCTGCGACCGGCGATATTTACACGCTGTCAAAGGACCTTTCCATTTCAGCGGCGCTTTCCGGCGGCAGGATCATCAATGCCGAGGAATCCATAACTCCCGCGGACATGACAGATATCTCTGTTGGAATTACGGGCAACATATTCGGCTGCATACACGATGAAACCGAGCGGCTCTATTACGGGAGCTTTTCAGTGATGTCCCGTATTTACACCGATGATGTTGACCGCAGCACGCAGATAAATTCGATACTCACCCTTGCAGCGGTAGCCGTGGGCGTGATACTGCTGACGATACTCACGTGGGACTTTTACGTCAGCATTCTGAAAATGCATCTGTCGATACTCCTGCGTCAGTCGCTGCTGATGATAATGTTGATATTCATGGTGCTGTATTCGCTGTCCTATCTGATAATAATTCCGCAGGTGGAGCAGATAGTCACCGGGAATTACAGTCATGAAGCGCAGCTTATCGCCAACACTTTTGAGGACGCCATGAGCGGTATCGCGGGCAGCGAGCCGCAGTATTCCGATTATGAGGAACTTTTCGCTGCAGAGGGCAGGGCGGCAGCTTCCGCTGACCCGGAGAATGCATTCGACGGCGACGACGAAAAGCCGCAGGTCCATCTTGCAGAGATAAAGAACGGCAGAATGCGCCTTATAGCTTCCACCGACCTTTACCCATCGGGCACGAATGCAGACCGTCTGATATACGGGCTTAACCTGACGGACATTGCGACAGGAATGACGGATACCGAGAGCTTCCACATGCAGAGCGGAATTGAGGGTGAAAAGCTGTTCCTTGTCCGCAGGATATCGATACCAGTTACGACCAGCGACGCATACATGATAGTTGGTATCCGTATCAGCAGCCTTTCCAGTGCGGTGGACGGAATACAGCGAATGATAAACCTGTTCCTTGTCGGCGGGGGACTGGTTCTCGTTGTGATATTCATGATAATCGAGAATATCACCGCAGGCGCGGTGAGAAAGCTCAAGCGCTCAGTCGATAAGATAGCTTCCGGGGAATACAACACCCCGATAAACATCAGCACCGGCGACGAGATAGAAGAACTCTCGCGGTCGGTGAGGGCGCTTTCAGACCACATCGTTGACAAGACGACAAGCCTTGAACGCCTGAATAATTCCTATTACCGCTTTGTTCCGCTGAGCTTCCTGAAAAACCTTGGTGAAACCCAGATCGAGCGCGTTGATAAGTCGTTGCATTCTAAGCGGAGAATGGCAGTTCTGCTTCTCCGGTTCAGAATGTCCGACGCCGAACGAATGATGGGTTCGCAGGATATCTTTGAAAGCATAAACGGTGTTTTCGAACAGCTGATACCGATAATAGGGAGTCACGGCGGCACGGCGTATAATTTCCTGTACAACGGCTGCAGCGCGATATTCAACAATGCCGAGGACGCACTGCGCGCTGCGATAAAGATGCGGGAAAGCGCGGCAGCCTACAACGAGGTGTGCCGGCTTCGCGGAAAGCAGACTGCGGACGTCCGCGTGGTGATAAGCGAAGGCGATGTGCTGCTTGGATTTATCGGAGATGAAAAGCGAATGGAGCCTACCGCGGTTTCCGGCGTAATTACCGAGGCAGAAGAGATAGAAAAGCTGTGCAACGACAGCGGTCTGTACATCGTCTGCACCGAGGAAGCATTCCGCACCCTGCCCGCTGGTAAATACCGCAGCCGCAGGATAGGTGAATTTTCAGCGGAAGGTACGGGCGCAGTCGGGCTTTACGACATGTTCGACAGCGACCCATACGCAATGATAAAGCTGAAAGAACAGTTCAGCGGGGAATTCAGCGCGGCACTGAAGCTGTTTGAAAACGGCGATTTCATCGGCGCAAGGACGCGTTTCATGAACATCGTGAAATACGCCCCCGACGACGGCACCGCAAGGAACTACCTTTACCTTGCGGAACACAACATAAACTCTGGCAGGCGCAAGCTGACATACCGAATTTACGACGGCAGCGAAATCTGACGTACAACCGCCCCTGCATGGAAGGACATGTGATTTATGATCAAGAAGCTCGCTAACGGAATAGCGCTTATAATACGAGTGCTGAAAAATGCGCTGCTTCGCCCTTTCCGGGTGGTGAGCAGTAAATTCAAATATATGTTCAGCGTAGGCAGGGTGACGTCGGCTGTGCCGGGTGCAGTCAGCAAATTCCCGAAGCTGGCAAAGCGAAAGCCCGAAAAGCGCGAGGATTATTTCGACTGGGGCAGGATATATATTGCAAAATCACTTGTCCTGCTGATAACTGTTATAATCATCGCAGCGGTACTGCTGTACATATTTGTCCTGCACCCGCTTTTCACCAGCTGGTGGTGGGTAAAGGACATGCAGTTTGAGGAAACTGCAGTATCCGATTACAACGGGCGCGTCCGGCTGTACTACGACAGGGAATTCACCGAGCTCAAATTTGAGGGCAGGCTGAATGACGGTTCTGCGGTAGAATACGGCGAGGAATTCTGGGAAAACGGAAGGAACAAGTACGCAGGCAACTACGAAAAAGGCGTGTACAGCGGCAGCGGTATCCTCTATCTTGAGGACGGCACCGTGCTCTACCGCGGAATGTTCTCAAACGGTAAGTACAACGGCGCAGGGGAGCTTTACAAAGACGACTGCGTGTGGTCCGGGGAATTCCGCAACGGCAAGCTTGAGGGCAGCGGGACTATAACGCGCAACGGCGTGCTGCTGTTCACGGGTAATTTCACGGACGATGTTGCGGAGGGCACCTGCAAGGAGAACTACGACGACGGAAGTCTGCATTACAGCGGTTCGTACAGTGGTGGAGTTCCCCACGGGGACGCGCTGGAATACTACCCCAACGGAAACCTGAAATACAGCGGGCAGTTCACAGCCGGCAAGTATAACGGCAACGGCACATTGTATTACGAAAACGGTGAAAAACACTATAGCGGAAGCTTCGAGATGGGCGTGTTTTCCGGCAGCGGAACGCTTTACGAAAACGGCTCCCGGCTTTATTCAGGCGAGTTTGAGAGCGGAGTTTACAGCGGCAGCGGCACGTTATACGGCGCTGACGGCACAGTCACGGCGGGAACGTTCAGCGACGGCGTGATAAGCGGTTCCGCAGTGCGCACCTACCCCAACGGAATGAAATACGAGGGTTGTTTCGTTTCCGGGCAGCCCTCCGGGTCCGGCAGCCTTACAAACGCCGCGGGAAAAACGGTGTATTCCGGGCAGTTCCTTGACGGCTTCATTGACTGGAACGAGCTGATAGGTCTTGACGCAGCTGCGGCTGCTGAGTGCTTCCCGAATGCGGTGAAGTCGGTGTACGACGACTGCTTCCGGCTGACTGACGGCTCCGGCATTATACTGGAATGCAGCTTTGCCCGGGGCAGCGACCCGGCTTCGGTGCGCGCGGTGTATTCCCTGCCGACAGGCGGCGTTGCCGTGAACATACGTTCCGTGAATGACATAAACGTCCCGTCTGCAGCAGCGAAAGCAAAGGTCGAGGGAACGCTCCCGTCGCAGGCTGCGCTGCTTGGTATAACGGAGCAGTCCGTTGAATGCTACGCCGTTACATATGCTGAAACAGTGGTTTACTGGTGGGTGAGCGCCGACGGTGAACTGCTCATGTTATCGGCGCATTCACTCTCCGGCGAGGTCGTACCTCCCGCGGAGGACAGCGATGAAACAACGGACCGCAGCGACATCGCAAAACTGTTTGAAGATATCGGGCTTGACATTGAAGATTTTGAGAGCCTTGGCTTCTGAGAGGTGGTAGAATGAAGCGTTATACAGCCGCTGCAGCGGTGATATCAATGGGAATACTCATTACGGCGAATGCGGCTGCATACGGTCTGTACTGCGAGAATGTGACTGCCGCAAATGCAGTTTCCGGGTACTCAGAGCAGCTGAAAACGCTGTCAAAGCAGTTTGAAACGGCGCTGAACGCTGCCGGAATTCCCGACGGAACAGCCGAAGCGGAAGAACCTTCCGTCAGTGAGCTTTACACGCAGCGGCTGAGCGTTTACAGCGAGTTTGCATCGGCGCATTCAGAGCAGGAGTATTCCCTTGCGGAAAATCTTATAGATTACGACATCCTGCTGAAAAGGCTGTCGCTTGAAACCGACCGCTATGAGAGAATGAAGTCTGTTGCCGAAGAATTCGCGCAGAAATACCTTGTAGGCGAATGCACGAAGCAGCAGACCGATGAAGCGGAAAAACAGCGCAGCGACAAATATTACGAGATAGAGAGCCTGCTGTTTGATGTCAGCGCGCTGAAAGCAGAAATAGAAAGCGTGACTGGTGAAACGCTGAGATCTGACCATGATTTCAGCGGCGTGTATCTTATAACGGACGCGCTGAAACTCTCGCCTGACGAACTCTCCGACTGGGGAACCCCCGGCACGATATGCGCTGCCGACGGCGCAGAGGTAATCTCAGAAACCGCAGACATCACAGCAGAATACACAACGGCGGTGAAGAACTACTATTCCCTGGGTGAAGCTCTGAGGACGTACATCGACGCCGCAGAAGCGTACCAGACAGCCGTCGATGAATTCCGGCTGGGCACTGTATCGTCATCGCAGCTTGACGCGTTGAATACCGCATATGAGGACGCAAAAATGAACGCCCTTACGAGCAAGGCAGCTTACGCGAAATCGCTCCTTGAACTTGACAAGTCCAGCGGAGGCGCGCTGACTTCCGGCAGCGGGACAAGCGCGGGGCTTGCTGGCGCGCTGCGCAGTTCACTGCCGAAAAAGCTGAGGGGCGATGGTCTGTGGCTGACCCGCAGAAGCGGAAATACAGTGAAATTTTCGGTGCAGCTGCTGCCGATGGAATTCGATTTTGAGGACGATACCGGAGAATACGACGTTATCTACAACGGAAATCTGCTGTGCACCACTGCGATAGGGCAGACCGCAGAGTTTGAAGCGCCTGCGCCCGTGAATGGAACAAGCCGCGCAGAGGTGGTTTTCCGTAAGAACGGAAAGCCCGCAGGGAGTTTCCTGGTTGATATCTATTCACCGTTCGGTGAATTTTTGGAGGACTGAAATGACAGAATACACTGCGATTTATGAAGCAGGCGAGTCACTTGCTGAACTGCTGCGTGCCGGGCTCACTCCTGAACCCGTGCTTAAGCGCGAGAATATCGGGCTTTGCGAGCCACAGTCCCCGGAGGATTTTCAGCTCACGATATGGATATACAACGTCGAGATGATAAAGGACAGCGGCATGCGCACCGGTTTTCAGCCGGATCCCGAGGACCCGACAAAGGAACGGTTCGCACCCATGCAGTTAAAGCTGCATGCGCTTGTTTCGGCGCATTCAAAGGCGCCCGCAATACAGAAATGCGCCGATGAATACCGCATTCTTGGCAGGGCAATGCAGACCGTCAAGGACACGCCGTCAATACCGCAGGAACATCTCGTGGGTTCGCTTGCGGAACAGAACGAACCCGTGCTGCTGGAAATAGTCCCGCTTAACGGCGAGGAACTTTCGCGCGTGTGGAATAATTCCAGCAAGACGATACGCCCGTCTTTCGGGGTGGACATCACGCAGGTGTTCATGAGTTCCACCCGCGTGAGAACAGCCGCTCCGCGTATCACTACGGCTCAGTTTGACGCTAAGCCAGATGTAAAGAGAAAGGTTAAGTGACATGGTCGTTAAAAGGCTTTCCTGCGTATTCCGGCTTACCGACGGGTGCATGAACAGACCGCTTTCCGGCAGCGAAGCAGCGCTGTATTCGGGCGGCGCCAGGCTTCACCACGAGTACAAGCAGGGCGGTTATTTCGTGGTGACTGACCTGCCCGCCGGGGATTATACGATAACGATACTGGCGCATGGCTACCAGCGGGAAACCGCACGCATAACCGTTGGCGAAGAAACCTCAGGCAGCGGGCTTGCACATGTTAATTATATTGCGCTCAATCCCTCTGCGGAACACCCGGCAGCTGTACGAATGGCGTCTGTTACCGGCACAGCAGCCGGCATTGACACACTTTACGTCGTCCGTCCTGTGGGAAATATGCGAGTTGCGGAGGACAGCGTTTCCGCAGGCTCGTCGGAGATACGTATGTTTTCAGAGGGCAAGACCCCCGCGTTTCCGCTTGATTTTGTGATAGGCAGCGGAGCCGGTGCTGAAATCGTGACTTTCACCGGCAGCGAGAACGGAATATGCCGTACCGCGCAGCCCTTCAGGCACCTGCACAAACGCTCTGAGATAGCGCGCCCGCTGATACGCCTGCAGTGCAGCGACGGATTTTTCCTGCTGATACCGGGGATATTCCCGGCAGATAAGCAGACAGGAAGAATTCCGCTGAAATTCGCGGCGGTGAAAGGCAGCAAGGTCGTGTTTGCTTCTGTGGAAGCATTACCGAGCCGGAAAAACGATGTTGGCGAGTTGAAGCTGAAAGGGGAGAAGTAAATGGGAAATCCGGCAGTAAACACGGCAATGTGCCAGTGTTCATTCGGTGCTGCGCCAGCACCCCTGACCGTGACCTCTCAGACAACGGTTTTAGGCTCCAATATGCCCGCTGCAACGATAATGGACATACCCAAACCACCCATGACCTTCGGAATGTGCAGCAGCCTTGCCAATCCGACGGTTGCAAGCGCCACAGCCGCAGCCATGGGAGTGCTGACGCCCATGCCGTGTATCCCTGCGTGCGCCGCTCCGTGGGCGCCGGGCTCACCGACTGTGCTGGTGTGCAACAAGCCTGCGCTGAATAATTCCAGCAAATGCATGTGTAACTGGGGAGGCGTTATTTCCGTGGTAATGACGCCGGCAGTGACGATAAATATTCCATAATGGGGTGAAGCCATGAACAAGCTGAAATTCCTGCTGTCGCTTCTTATGGCGGCGCTGATAGCATTCGCTGCGCAGCGTGCGTATTATGTCAAGACAGAGATGCTCAGCGGCATTTACAGCGATATCATATTCACGCGGCTTGCTGTGGAGTCACAGGAGTATACGCGCCAGATAGAATATGGCGTGAAAAACGGCAAGAGCCTGGAGAATTTCTATAACATCGAGTCGGTTCTTGGAGGAGTGCGCAGGTGCTTTTCCTATACCAACGGCGCGTATATTTTTTCTGCGGACCATCGGCTGCTCTACAGCCTTGCCGACTCTGAAAGCACCGTGAGCCGGTTCAGCGTAGCAGATTTCACGGACGGCAGAGTTTATTCGGTCTACGATGACGCGTCGGCTTCGAGGTATGTTCTTACGCTCCCGATATTCGGGAGGGACAACGAGGTTTGCGGGTACATGGTTCTTGATATCAGCCGCAGCGCCGTGGAGAACAAGCTTGCGGATTACCGCAGCGAGTACAAGCTGCAGTCCGCGCTGGTCGGCGTTATGTGCTGGCTTGCGGGACTGATAATGATGATACATCTGTGCCGCTCCCGCAGAAAGCTGATGCGCCAGGGAATCAGCGTGATATCAGCCGCGGTGTGCGCGCAGGTCGCGATAGACGGCGTGCTGAGCGTGTTCAAGTTCAGCGTGACTATCGACGGATTGATCCAGCAGTCTGTTTCAAAGATAACGATGTCATTGCAGAACGATCTTGACACCGTGAACGAAAAAGGGGTCGCGCTGAGCAAGATATACGACCTTAACAGCTGGCTGATGGAAAATTACAAGGATATTCCATTCATAGACAATCTTATCTACGACAGGAATTATCGCATAACCGCGGTGATATCGCAGGATTATATCAACGAACGGACCTGGAGCTATGCAGGCGCGCTTATAATCACGCTGCTGCTTTGTGTTGCAGCGGGCGTGGGTTTGTCGCTGACCGTAGCCGGTCTTGAAAAAATAATATTACACATCAGGGAGAAAAAGGGTAATGACAGTAAACGAAGCATTGGCAAAACTGAACACCGACCGAATGAAGAACTCATTTCTGATACACACTCTTGAAACGGAGGAAGCTCCTGAGTTCCATTTCAGCGGGAATTCAGCGGCAGTTCGTGAGAAAAACACCGGTTTTTGGCTTTTCAGCCTTGACAAAAAAGGGGATTTCACGGAACTGTATAACAAGATAGACGGGGAACTTGGCACATTCTATGTGAACAGCAGCGAGTATTTCGACGAGGTGCAGAGCAACGTCAGGAACGCCACGGCCCAGGATTATATACAGTATGTCCTTGAGTCGTCGGAGTACCGTTCGAATTCTGCGTCAGTCAACCCGGAAGTGACGGTAGTGCCGCTGGATCAGAGCTGGGTCGGGTTTATTCTGTCGCTGTACAAGAGCGCGGAATTCGGCAACGAGGAGTACATCAGCGCCTGCATCGACAAGCACCCGGGGTTCGGCGCGCTGGTGAACGGCGAACGCGTGGGATATGTTACGATACACCTTGACGGCGAGATAGGTTCCATGGTTATTTCAGAAAAAGCACGCGGAAAGGGCGTCGGGCGAACTCTCATGCAGTATATCACGCCGAAATACGCAGAGCAGGCAAGCATAGGCTGCGGCTTTGTGCTCCCCGAGAACAGCTGTTCCCAGAAGATGATGGTAAATTCCTGCTTTACTGCGCTTAAAGATAAAATAATGTGGGTATATCACTGAAAGGATAGGATAACATGAAACCAATTAAACTGCTGAAACGGTTTGCAGCAACAGTTATCGCTGCTGCGGGACTGCTGATGTCCTGCGGCTGTACCAATGGTATAACGCAGGGTGGACAGATCGTGGACGCCGAGATAAATAACAACAACGGCACAGCGACGGCAACCCGAGCCTACAAGCCGATAAAGAAGCCGGGCGGCGGTAAATTCAAACTTGCATATGTTGATATCGACCCGTATAATGAGACCTTCCGCATGCTGTATTACGTTATAGAAAGCTTGCGGGACGACGGGTGGATAAGCTATGACGAGCTTCCGTTCGACCCCGAGACCGACTCCGATTCCCTGGCGCTGATGGACTGGCTCGCGGACAATGCTGAAAGCGACTACATGGCTTTCGACAAAACGGCGCATTACTACACCACCGTAAGCACCCAGGAGGAGATATACGCGAGCCTGAAACAGCACATCGAGGTAGATAAGGATATCGACGCCATACTTACGATGGGTACGTCGCCGTCGCTGATGGTGGAAGAATTCGGATTTGATATCCCGCTGCTGATGTACGCGGTTTCCGACCCGATAGGTTCCGGGCTGATAAAATCCGCTGAGGATTCCGGAAACGAGAATTACTGGGCGCATGTCGATTCTTCCGCATATTCCAGACAGATGCAGTATTATTTTGACACGTTCGGGTTCAGCAATATCGGTTCGGTTTACGGCGACGAGATAGTGTGCGCGCTCCCGGATTACCGCAGCGTGGCTGAGCAGAACGATTTCAGGATAACGGAGTATAAGCTGGTGCGCGAGGATTTCGCAGACGAGAACGAGTATTACACCCAGCTTGAAAGCATATACAGGAAGATGGTCAGCGAAGATAAGGTTGACGCATATATCCTCAACACCGACGTTATACCCTCCGTGGAAAAGGCAGCGGAGATGATGAAGATATTTTACGACGCCGGTATTCCCGTTGTCGCACAGGTAGGCTCCGCGTATGTAAAGGGCGACGCAGCGCTGCTGATAGTTGACCCCCGCGACGCCGTGGGAACAGGTCCGTTCGTATCAAACATCATTGGTTCGGTGTTCAACGGCAGCAAGCCCGGCAATCTTGAGCAGGAATACGCAAGTTCGCCGTTCCTGACGCTTAACCTTGATGTGGCTGACGTGATAGGATTCAAACCGTCATTTGAAATGCTGATAGCGTGCGAAAAGATAATCAGCAATAATTAACGTTGGAGGAGAACAGATGGACCGGAAGCAAAAAAAGGCAAGCAAAAAGATATGGATACTCTCGGTGTTCGTTGTGTTCATCGCGATCGCGATGTCCTTCGTTTCGTGGCTGATATACGCAGTGTTCTCGCAGAGCTACCGCGAGATCAAGCAGCAGTATTACGGCGTTGTATCCAGACAGGTCGTTGAGGATATCGAGAACTCGATACGAAACGGCAAGCAGATAGAGCGTTTCTATGGCATGGATAAGGTGCTGAACGACATGCTCAAGCTGATAAGCACCGAGCAAGTGCCTATCAACACAGCGATAACTGATACCGACGGAGCGGTGCTGTATTCGTCGTATTCCGGCAGCGAAAGGGAAGCCGAGTACAACGCGCTTCTTACAAATGAAAATGTGGTGTATAATCTTGATTTCACCGACGCTGCCAGCGCGACGTTCCGGATCGCGGACGCGGGGGATCATGAAGTCATGCTGCAGCCCATATACGACCGCGAGGGGGCGCAGATAGGCGCAATGGCGCTGTTCTATAACGTTTCTGACATCGAGCAGGAGCTTATACAGCAGAAGCAGAACAGCGACATGGTAACGATGTCCTGCATAGGGGCGACTATTCTGCTGCTTGTTATTTACTTTGTTGTACTGCCGAGGTCGGTGTGCGTTTCTGATAATACAGCCGCTGCTGATTCGGCTGAGGCATACAAGCACAAGCAGCGCGAGAACCGTTACATGTTCCTGATACCCGTATTCGCCATCATGGCAGGACTTCTGGTGCAGTGCGTGATATCCTACAACGAGTATCAGAAGCGCTACAAGGAAGTCATGTTCGAGGGCGCGCAGGGAATATCAGAGTATGTGGGCGAAATCATCAACGGGCTGCATGAAAAGGGCGTTGATTACGACCGAATGAACGGCCTGCCGGAATACCTTGCCGACAAGGTGGAGGATTCCCCGCTGCTGTGGAATGTAAGCGTTGTGAATGTTTACGCCGACACAGCAGATGTTCTCACCCGCAGCAGCGAATACAACGTGTCGCTGAAAATAGGAAGCGACGAAGGCACCAACACACACATAAACGTCGAGATATCAAAGGAATACATCGACGAAAAGATGCTCGGCATGCTGCTGGTATTCGTAGTTACTTTCGCAGTGGCGCTGATAATGATATTCGAGCTGCTGAAACTCCCGGACGCGATGTTCACGAGAATATCACGCCCTTTCCGGGAATCTCAGACGGTGCAGGCAGGCGCGGTTGCGCCGGTGCTCAGGCTTGGCGCGTTCATTGCGTACACCGGCATGTACGTTGGCATACCGTTTTCAAGCGTGCTCATAATGCAGTGGAACAAGTCGATTTTCGGGCTTACAGTGACGTTCCTCGCGTCGATACCTATGACCGCGGAACTGCTTGCTACGATGCTCTGCTCGCTCCTCTGCCTGCCGTTGTACAGAAAACTGCCGCTTAAGCTTGTGTTCACGATATCCGCGTTCATATCGGCGGCTGCAAACGCTCTGTGCTTTATGGCGACTTCTCCGGAGCAGCTGATAATTCTGAGGTTCATTTCCGGTGTGGGCTTTGCGGGTATAAAGTACTCGCTCAATTCGTTCGTTTCCCTTGGTTCGCTCACGTCCGAGAATACCACGGAAAACCTCGCTGCGCTCAATGCCGGTCTCCTCGGAGGAATCACCTGCGGTGGAACGCTCGGCGCAGTCATTGCCAGCTCAGTGAATGTACATACGTCCTACCTTATCGCGGGAATATTTATATTCGCGTTCCTTATCGCGGTGCTGACGCTCTCTCCCTGGAAGCTGTTCCGTGCAAATAATGCAGAAGCGTCAACAGAAAAGAAGAGCAGATTTGGCGCGCTGTCGCTTCTTGCAAAGCCGTCTTTCCTGAGATATACGCTGCTTGTCGCTATCCCGATGAATTTTGGTCTGATGTTCGTGGTTGCATTTTTCCCGGGATTTGTCAGCGCGCTTGGACTGCCAGACGTGACTACTTCCTATGGGTACCTTATCAACGGACTTGTCGGCATTTATGTAGGGCCGGTGCTGTTAAAGGCACTTTCCGGCAAGATAGGCAGAACTGCATGCGTGGTTATCTCACTGGGGCTCGCTGCGGTATCTATCCTGATACTGAACATAAATGCTCCGCTTGTTATAGTTCTGGTGAGCGTGGCTGTGCTGGGGCTTTTCGACGGCTTCGGAACTCCCGCGACAAGCGATTATTATGTTAACATGCCCGTCGTAAAGGAAGCCGGAGTGAGCCAGGGACTTGCAATGCTGAATGTTATCGGCAGTATCGTTCAGACGTTCAGCCCGGTGCTTTATTCTGTGATACTTGCAGGCGGAACTGCAGCGACCAACATCATGGGGATAACCTTTGCCGCAGCGGCTTTCCTGTTCCTTATAACGTTAAAGGTTGGCTCGGAAAAGAAGAGTGCAAATACCACAACCTGAGAATAACATTACGGTCAGTATGAAGGAGGTAAAGTATGAACACATATGCAGAAAAGAAACGGAGCGTTCCGCAGACCCGGCAGACAACTCCCGGGCAGGAACATATCCAGTCCAAGCTTGACGCAATGCAGAATGTCGATGTGCATTCCGGGCATTCACTGCAGCTTGAGGACAGCCTGAAAAGCCGCATTGAGCAGCATCTGGGGTATGATCTTTCCGGCGTGGAGCTGCGGGAATCCCAGGACGCTGCGAACATGGGAGCTGAGGCGTTCGCAAAGGGTAATGTCGTGCATTTCGCGCCGGGTCAGTTCGACCAGCACAGCACGCAGGGACAGCATCTTATCGCGCATGAACTGTCGCATGTAGTTCAGCAGGCGAGGGGTGGAGTACATGCAGACGTTGACGGCTTCAACGTCAATGCTTCCTCTGCATTCGAGAGCACAGCCGACCATGCGGGTGACAGTTTTGTCTCCGGTGGGCATGGTTCTCTTTCAGCGCCGCTTGCTTCGCTGCCGTCGATGAATGCGGACGCAGCGCCTATCCAGGGTTCTTTCATGGATTCCATCAAGAATTTCTTCGGTATAAAAAAGAGAGAACCGGTGATCTCCGGTCCGACGGAAGTCAACAATTTCGGCTATGACCAGGAACTTACTGACCAAGAGCGTGGCAGAATGACGGAAGCCACCACAGCGGATATCGCAAACTTCAAAATGCTGAAAAATCTTACCCCCGAATACATGGCTACACTCAATGACAGAGACTTCCACCTGCTGAATGAGATGATCGGCGGAAGAGTAGCCCAACATACGAAAGAAAGATATGATGCCGGAAGTACTGTAGTAGAAAAAAGGGTTCCAATGCGAGGAAATTTTGCTGCAATGACAAACCAGGTCGCACTGCAGAATAAATATGCAGCCATGAACGGTTCACAGCAAAAATATAAGGACTATATTCTTAACACTTCAAGTATAAGTAACCCTGATATGACGAGAGTTGCAGCACTGCAGATCGCCAAGGAAGGCGCAAACGATCCCAAGGTAAAGGATCTACTCGAACAGACGTTCGCGAATTACTCCACTGACGACGGTTTTTCCAAGAACGACATAGGCAGCCTTGCTATGAACCACTTTGCTCTTCGTTCTTTGGCACCGAAGGTGTCTATGGAAGCCCAAGTAGGCTCTCCACAGGCAAAGCTCAACAAAACAGTCTTGCAGCTGGTAAGCAATGCGACCGCCAGCCTTGACGAGAACGGAAAGGCGCTTGGTGAAGAGTTCTACGCAAACACTGGTCTTTCAGATATGAACACCGGCGCTGGAACCTCTCTGAAAGCCCCGGGAACAGCAGTCAACACTAAAAATTTACCTAAACAACCGGCAGCTCCTGCAAAGAAATGGTGGCAATTCTGGAAGTAAATACATGCTATAATAAAAAGGACGCTTTTCAGTGAAAGGCGTCCTTTTTATTTTTTGGGGGACTGTTTCGGGTTGAATAACACCGCGTATTTGATGTTGTATAATAAAACTTGGCACTGTTTATGGAGTTTACACAAGATTTGGGGTGGTTTCGTGACTAAATCCAAGGCTGTTTTCCCGACAGATGACAGCCTGTTCAAGATGCTGTATCTCGCTATGCTGGACATCACCAAAAAGTGGACTGGCAGCCGGCAGGACTGGGCGCAGATATACCCTCAGCTCGCACTGTACTGTAGCGGCCGCATTCCCGAATGACCGCCGCGCCGGAACTGCTGTTGAAGTGGAGGGCGAAGCCCGGAACGGAAACAGCAGTTCCTATTGACAACTTAATTGATTTGTGTTACTATGAATAAGCTATGGACTCATCAAAATGTTCCCTGAGCTTACCGATTTCGCTTAATGCACGTTTGTGGTTTACACAGATTTTGGGGTAGAGCCAAAACAGCCTTGGATTTAGTCACCTTGCGCAGCTGCCGATTGAAGCCCTCTATGACATTGGTCGTATAAATCAGCCGCCGAAGTTCCTCCGGGAACTTGAAATATGTGCGCTGCCGTGTCGTTTGGTGCTGATGCGATGATTACTGCAATAAATGGAGCCCATTACGCTTTATTTCCGGTTACAGCTTGTGTATTTTAAGAAGGAGAGTGCTGAATATGAGTATTCTTATTTTTCCTCAATTAAAGTATCTGGGCAGAATTTATATATCTCAGAACTATCTGGAATATAAAAACTATCCGACACGCACTCCTAATTTTGAGGAAATAGCAGATACAGAATTGTCAAGGCAATGCTATGAACGATATAATACTACAAGGGTTTCTCTTTTCGGATACAACTATACTCAATATAACGAAAATGGTTGGAGCAGCTATCCTGCTCAGCTTGTTGTAAAGGGAAAATTGCTCGGAATAGTATGGATCAGGTGGCAGAATAGAAACTGTAAGGATTATTTTATCCTTAATAAATGTTATGACCGTCATTGCAATGACTACCCGGTTAATTTTGTTTTGTGTTCGGACGCTGAAAACAAAATGCTTGCAGAAAAATATCCACAGCCTGTTTTTGACGGAATTGTTTGCTCAAGCAAATATATAAGGCTTTCAAACGACATAACGTTTCATGATATGAGTAATTCGTTTGTTTATGAATATCAAAGACAGATGTCTCAGCAGCTTGTTGAATTTACAGGCAGCAAGGAAATTTTGAAGAACCTGATCATTCGTGGTATTACTGTAGGATACCTTGAAAACGATGGTGTGTATACATATTCTATGGCACCAGTCAAGACAAAATCCAAAACTGATAACACCTGGCACATGATTGCGATTCGATGGCATTCTGCGAAATGTGACCGAGTAATATCCGTTGATGAAGAGGTTGATTCCGAGAGCATTGTTTTTGAAATAGCGGAAAGTGTACCTTTTGAAAGAATCAGAACTCAATGTCAGATAATGCGTGATCTGAACGGCGCAGAGAAACTTGCTGACATCTCACAGTGTTGTCTGAAGCCGCAGAGAGTTCCTGTTGAAACCTATTTCCCTGTTTATATAGAAAAACTCGAATATCCGGACGTGAAGTTCATCATCAAATATTCGGTTGAAGTGGACGACAATGTTATCAACAATCTTCACAATACTGTCGGAAGTCTTATAATGCAATATAACGAGCAGTGTAAGGACAAAATCCATGACTATGATGTTAAACCAACTTCAAACAACAGCTTGGTGTTGTACATTGATTTTGGGAATGCCGACGCAAATGCTCTTTTATTTATACTGGAGAACATCAGCAATACCATTTCTTGTGTCAATCAAATTTTAATTTCTTGATATGATGTTGTATAATAAAACTTGCCCCCCACGCTCAAAAGAATATACTAAAACCAGGAGGGTGAAGGACATGTCAGAAGCAAAGAAATACGACAGGAGCTACAAGGAGCAGTCAGTAAAGCTGGCGCTGGA
>ERZ827156.337-NODE-337-length-69610-cov-13.311322_pt1 | contig 69610 bp, 57 predicted proteins | sample MGYA00519919_ERZ827156 | MGnify/ENA primary metagenome ERZ827156 (study PRJEB31778, sample SAMEA3449269) | human gut metagenome | biome: human gut; feature: human-associated habitat; material: faeces | place: United Kingdom | collected 2010/2012 ... | reverse complement strand
CTGAAAAGGGCAGAAACGCCGACCTCGAAACCAAACTTGCAGCCGCTGAAAAATCCGCTAAGGAACTTGAGGAAACCAAGCAGTCCCTTGCCGCTGAAAAGGGCAGAAACGCCGACCTCGAAACCAAACTTGCAGCCGCTGAAAAATCCGCTAAGGAACTTGAGGAAACCAAGCAGTCCCTTGCCGCTGAAAAGGGCAGAAACGCCGACCTCGAAACCAAACTTGCAGCCGCTGAAAAATCTGCCAAGGAACTTGAGGAAGCAAAACACTCCCTTGCAGCTGAAAAGAACAGATGCGCCGAACTAGAGCACCGTCTGGAAGCGGAGCGCAAAGCCGTAGAAGAGGCTCATTCCGAAAATGAGCAGACGCAGGAGGAACTTGCAATGCTCCGCGAAAAGGCAGACAAGCTGGAAGAACTTTCCGTGAAGTTCTCGCAGATGGAGAGCGAAAACACAGCGCTCAAAGCCGCAAACGACAGCCAGGAAAACGAAAGCAGCGAGGAACTTTCCCAGGAGATAGCTTCCCTGAAAAAGCGCCTTGACGAAGCGCTCGCAGAGTCCCGCGACCTGAAAAAGACGAACGCTTCACTCAACCGCCAGCTTAACGAAATGCTTGAGGACGGTCAGCTTACATTATGAGTGAAATTCTTGCACCCCTGGGGGGTATCGACGACCTGCATGCGGCGCTGAACACCGGCGCCGATGCAGTCTATCTCGGAATGTCAGAATTTTCGGCACGCAAAAATGCCGAAAATTTTTCTGTAGAGAATCTTAAAAAGGCTTGTGATGAATGCCACAGACGTAACGTAAAGGTATACGCGGCACTCAACACCCTGATATACGACAGCGAGACCGAACGCTTCACAGAATGCGTTAAAAGCGCTGCGCAATGCGGTGTGGACGGTCTGATAATCCAGGACCTCGGCGCTGCTGAGATAGTGCGCAGGGTATGTCCGGAAATGCCGCGGCATGCTTCAACGCAGATGACGCTGAACAGCATTTCCGGCGTGAACGCGGCGCAGTCCCTTGGCTACACCCGCGCGGTAATAGGCCGCGAGCTTTCGCGGGAACAGATACGCGAGATCGCCGAAAAAGCCGGAATTGAACTTGAGGTGTTCGTGCACGGCGCGCTGTGCGTGTGCATCAGCGGGCAGTGCTATATGAGCAGTATTTTCGGCGGCAGAAGCGGCAGCCGCGGTCTGTGCGCGCAGCCCTGCCGTCTTGATTTCACCTGCGGCGACCGTCACAGCGTAATCTCGCTGAAAGACAGTTCCCTGGTAGATCACCTGCATGAACTTGACGATATGGGCATAGCTTCCCTGAAAATAGAAGGAAGAATGAAGCGCCCCGAATACATCGCGTGTTCCGTGGACGCCTGCAGAAAAGCGCTGGATGGGCAGGCTTACGACTACGACAGGCTTGCGGGGATATTCTCGCGCAGTGGACTTACCGACGGTTACTACAATGGTACCATGAGCGACATGCAGGGTATCCGCAGCAAGGAGGACGTCGAAAATTCCGCAAAGGCTCTGAATGGAATCAAAGCGCTCTACAAAGCGGAATTCCCGCGGATAAAGGCTGATATCAACGTTGAAATACGCCCAGGGGAGCCTGCATTCGCGGCCGGTTCTGCGGAGGGCTGCGCAGCGGCTGTCACCGGGGAAGTCCCGCAGCCGGCAAAAAACGCCCCCCTCACCCCCGAAAGCGTTGTCGAAAGAATGTCGAAGCTTGGCGGGACGCAGTTCATTCCCGGCGAGGTCACGGCTGAAGTCGCCGACGGGCTTAACCTGCCAGCTTCCGCGCTGAATTCCCTGCGGCGTGAACTCACCGCAAGGCTGGACGAAGCAGTGCTGCGTAAAAACACGCCGTCCTACCGCACCTATCCGCTCACTTCACCGGGAAGCCCCGCGCACGTCAAAAACGGTTTTGAATGGCGCTGCGAGGTGTATTCCGCAGAACAGCTGCGGCAGGCGCTTGAACTGCCTTTCGGGCTTATCTATGCGCCGATACGCCTGCTGGACGAGAACACCCCCGGCAAAGATCGCATCGCCGTTATACCGCCTTTCATCCTGCAGGGGGAAGAAGAACACCTCCGCAACAGGCTGCGTGAACTCCACGGAATGGGCTTCACCCGCGCAATGGCGCAGACCCTTGGTCACTCGCAGCTGCTGAAAGAGGAAGGCTGGCTCATTCACGGTGGACACCGCATGAACGTCATCAACAGCTATTCCGCAGAGGTCTGCGGCAGGTTCGGTTTTGAGGATGTCACGCTTTCATTTGAGGGAACTGCCGCGCAGTTAGCGGAAATACAGTCCCCGATACCAAGGGGAATTATCGCATATGGAAGGCTCCCGCTGATGATAATGCGCCGCTGCCCTGTGAGCGGAGGCGCCCCCTGCGGCAGGGTGCACCTATACGACGACTGCGGAAGAACCTGCGGCAGCCATATCTGCGACCGCAGAGGGAACCAGATGCCGGTTCTCTGCGGTGGCAGCAGCGTTGAGATACTCAACCCCGACCTGCTGATAATGAGCGACAGAATGAAGTCCGTGGAGCCATTCGACTTTGCTGTGCTGAAATTCACCGACGAGCAGGAACTGAAACCCGTGCTCGATATGTACCTTAACGACCGCAAACCAAACGGCGCGCTCACGCGGGGGCTTTACTTCCGCGGTGCCGAATGACGACAGGAGAACGCGATGAGCAAAACGAAATTCAAATTATCGTACAACTGCCCCGTGGTGCTGACTTATGCGGGAATCTGCCTTGTCCTGGTGTTCCTGGACTGGCTGACGCAGGGATGGCTGAACACCTATGTTATGGTGTGCTACGGGCACCCTTCCCTGCTCGACCCTATGACTTACGTGCGCTGCGTGACTTACTTCTTCGGGCATTCCGGGTGGAGCCATTACGCGAGCAACATGCTGCTCATGCTGCTTGTTGGTCCGGTGGTGGAAGAAAAATACGGCAGCGGGAACCTGATATTCATGATAATGGTGACCGGCATCGCGTCGGGAATCATAAACTGCATATTCTTTGACGCGGGCATCATCGGTGCCAGCGGGATCGTGTTCATGATGATAATTCTCAGCGCATTCACGAACATGAAAAAGGGCGAGATACCGCTTTCGCTGATACTGGTGGCGGCTATCTACCTCGGGCGCGAGATCGTCAACGCATTCACGCCGGATACGGTTTCGCAGTTCGGGCATATCATGGGGGGAATTTTCGGGCTGTTCTGGGGCATTTACTATTACCGCACGAAATTCCGGAGCCAGTATTGATACATAGCAATTGGGAGGGTCGCGAAAGACCCTCCCGTTTTTGCGTTTATGCAGTTATCTCTGGTTCTGACCGTTCTGGTTCTGGCGGTTCTGACCCTGCTGGTTCTGACCGTTCTGGTTCTGACGGTTCTGACCCTGCTGGTTCTGGCGGTTCTGGTTCTGGTTGTTCTCAGACATTATATTTTCCTCCTGGAGTAATGCTCCATTTTAATTCCGGCTTTGCGCCGCAGGTTTATTGTGCCCTGTGGTTCTGAAATTATTCCGCGCAGCATCGATTACATATTATGGCAAATACATTTGCTGAAATAAACCGTGGTAAACTTTTTTCTGCATTATCCTCAAAAAAGTGTTGTCAATCTATAATACATATGATATAATAAGTTAGAGCAAGTTAACAAAAAGCATTCTAAAAAACCGGGAGGTATAATATATATGACAATGGACGAACTCAGTCCCGGACAAAGCGCGTACATAAGCGAAGTCGGTGGCAGCGGTGCTCTCAGGCATCATCTTCTTGACATGGGACTTACCCCGCAGACTGAAATAACCCTGCAGAAAGTTGCGCCGATGGGCGACCCTGTGCAGTTTCAGCTGAGGGGATACGAACTCACCCTGCGGCTTGAGGAAGCCAGAAAAGTTACAGTAGAAAAGATACACAACAAGCCAGTAAAAGCCACTGTGACCGGCGCGCGGCGCAGCAGCACTCCGCACCCCGGCGTCGGTGAACTGGTTAAATCCGGAGGATACCACACCGTGCACGACGGCGCCGCACTCCCCAAGGGCGCGCCGCTCACTTTCGCACTCGCCGGAAACCAGAACTGCGGAAAAACCACGCTGTTCAACCAGCTGACAGGTTCCAGCCAGCATGTGGGCAACTTCCCCGGAGTGACCGTCGACCGCAAGGACGGCACGATACGCAGCCACCCGGAGGCTACAGTAACCGACCTGCCGGGAATATACTCACTCTCGCCGTATTCCAGCGAGGAGATAGTCACCAGGGATTTTCTGCTGAACACCCACCCCAGCGGGATAATAAACATCGTTGACGCTTCCAACATAGAGCGTAACATGTACCTCACCATGCAGCTGATGGAACTCGGCATACCCATGGTTCTCGCGCTGAACATGATGGACGAGGTGCGCGCAAACGGTGGTTCTATCCTTGTAAATGAACTGGAAGAGATACTCGGTATTCCTGTTGTGCCCGTTTCAGCAGCAAAGAACGAGGGTATCGACGAGCTTATCGACCATGCAATACATGTCGCAAGATACAGGGAAATACCGGTGCGCATGGATTTCTGCCCGGAAAGCAAGAATTCCAAGGATAAGGTAGGCGCAGTCCATCGCTGTATACATGCGGCTTCTCTTCTGCTTGCGCCGGATATCCAGGCAGCGGGGCTTCCCGTGAGGTTCGCGACCACAAAGCTGGTTGAAGCCGACGCGCTCATAGAGGATAAGGTGAGCATTCCCGAGGAAAAAAGGCAGGCATTCGACCAGCTCGTGAATATCATGGAGCAGGAAACCGGAATGGACCGTGAAGCAGCGCTGGCAAATATGCGTTTCACATTTCTGGAAAATCTATGCGAAAAGACCGTCGTGCGCCCGCATGAAAGCCGCGAACACAAACGCAGCATGCAGATAGACAGGCTCCTGACCGGAAAATACACTGCTATCCCCTGCTTTATCGGAATAATGGCGCTGGTATTTCTGATGACGTTCAGCGTTATCGGCGCGTGGCTTTCAGAACTTATGAGCATGGGTGTTGATTTCGTCGTAGACTGGATAGCAAGGGGACTGGAATTCCTCGAGGTGAACCCGGTCGTGCGCTCGCTTGTGGTGGACGGAATATGCGCAGGTGTGGGGAGCGTGCTGAGCTTCCTTCCGACGATAGTCACGCTGTTCTTCTTTCTGTCTATCCTTGAGGACACAGGCTATATGGCAAGAGTTGCGTTCGTGATGGATCGTCCGCTACGAAAGCTGGGGCTTTCCGGCCGCAGCTTCGTGCCAATGCTGGTGGGCTTCGGCTGCTCTGTTCCCGCGATAATGGCGACCCGCACGCTCTCCAGTGAACGCGACAGGAAAATGACGATACTGCTCACCCCGTTCATGAGCTGCTCCGCAAAACTGCCGATCTATACGATGATGATAGGCGCGTTTTTCCCGGCGCAGTACAGGGTGCTCGCGATGATAGGGCTGTACATTTTCGGCATTCTCTGCGGAATGCTGTACGCGCTGCTGCTGAAAGTAACGAAATTCCGCGGTGAACCTGTTCCGTTCGTGATGGAGCTGCCGAATTACCGCCTGCCAAGCGCCAAAAGCGTTGGACAGCTTATCTGGGAAAAAGCAAAGGATTTTATCCAGAAAGCATTCACCGTGATATTCGCAGCTTCCATCGTCGTATGGGTGCTGCAGACTTTCGACGCACGCTTCAATATCGTGGAGTCCCCGGAGGACAGCCTGCTTGCAATGCTGGGTGGACTTGTCGCACCGATATTCGCGCCGCTCGGTTTCGGCGACTGGCGCGCTTCGACCGCGCTGCTGACTGGCTTCACCGCTAAGGAAAGCGTGGTTTCAACGCTGACGCTGCTCCTCGGGGGAGATGTTTCGCAGATATCAACGCTGTTCACACCGTTCACCGCGGTTGTGTTCCTGGTTTTCGTACTGCTGTATACTCCCTGCGTTGCTGCCATCGCTACAGTCAAGCGGGAGCTCGGAAGCAGGCGCGCAGCAGCGGCAACGGTTCTCATTCAGTGCGCTATCGCATGGGTGATGGCGTTCCTGGTGCACAGCGTGGGGCTTCTTTTCGGTCTTGTGTGAAAGGGACTGCGTATGAACTGGATAAGCTACCTGCTGATAATACTTATCGCAGCCGGCTTCGTCGCTGCGGTGCGGCATTCACGGAAGAATGGCTGCTCCTGCGGTGGAAACTGCAACGGCTGTTCGATGAATTGCCAAAAGAAACATAAAAAAAGCGGAGACTGATTTCTCCATACTCCCGACAAGCTAAACGGGGCTGCAATTACAGCCCCGTTGTTTTTATACACGGCAAAAAGTCGCATGTTACATCTGCTCGCCCTGCGCCGTTTCGGGCGTTTTGCTTCCCGAAAAGCGTATCTTCATCTTATTGTAGCACCAGAAGAACAGCGGGAACAAAAAGCAATCCGCGAATATCCACGCTGCGGGGTTCGCATAGCACACTGCCTCAAAACCGAACACCGGCACCAGAGCCAGCGCCACAACTCCTCTTGCGATCATCTCGAAAACTCCCGCGAATATCGCGATCTGTGAAAATCCCATGCCCTGTATGAGAAATCTCACGATATTCACGAACGCCAGCGGAATATAAAACGCGCCGTTGCGTATCAGAAAGTACTGCGCCAGCGCAAGTATCTCCTCAACACTGCCACCGTTGGTGTCATTAACGAACAGCATTGAAATGCCCGGTCCCAGGAACAGTATTATCAGGAACCCTATGATAGAGTAACCCACGCCCAGGCAGGAACAGTCGAACAGACCGCGCTTAACGCGATCAACCTTGCCCGCGCCGATGTTCTGACCGCCGTATGTCGCCATGGTGCTGCCCATCGCGTCAAAAGGACAGCACAGCAGCTGGCTGACCTTGCTTGCCGCGGTGACTGCCGCAACATAAGTTGAGCCAAGCCCGTTCACCGCAGTCTGTATCAGTATCGAACCGATAGCAGTGATGGAATACTGCAGACCCATCGGAATTCCCACACCGCACAGCCTGCCTATGTAGAACTTGTTGAAGCGGAGTTCCTCCTTATTGAGGCGGAGTATCTCGAACTTCTTTATCATGTAGATAAGGCAGAGCACGCCGGAAACCAGCTGTGATATCACCGTTGCCCAGCTTGCGCCCATAACTCCCATATCAAGCACGATGATCATGAACAGGTCAAGCCCGATATTCAGAAGGCTGGAGATTATCAGGAAGTAGAGAGGCGTTTTCGAGTCGCCGACGGAACGGATTATTCCCGACAGGATATTGTACAGGAAAGTAACCGGAATGCCCAGGAATATCACGAAAATGTAGTCGTATGCCTGCTGGAAGCAGTCGTCCGGGGTGTTCATCCATGTCAGGATATTTGTACACATCAGGCATGTCACAGTAGTCAGCACCACCGCGAATATCGCGGATATCCATATCGTGTTGCCAACGTACTTGCGCATCGCGGTGTAGTCCTTAGCGCCGAACATCTGCGCCACCGGAATAGCAAATCCGGTGCAGACGCCCTGCACAAACCCCAGCACCAGGAAGTTTATCGAACCAGTGGAACCAACGCCTGCAAGCGCCTGAATTCCGAGGAACTGCCCCACTATCGCGGTATCGACCATGTTATAGAACTGCTGGAACAGCATTCCGAGAAAAAGCGGAAGCATGAACCCCAGAATAAGCTTCATCGGTGAACCCGTGGTAAGGTCCTTTGTTGAACTTTTTGCCATATATCCTTCTCCTTTCACAGGACTTTTCTATCATCATTTCCTTTGTTCAAAGCAATAGTAATTATACAGTAACCATGCCATTTATTCAAGTGGTGAAATACCCAATTATTATAATTTTTACATGGACTTTATATAGAATTTTGCACAAACCTGCGCGCATATATTTGGTGTATTTAACCATTGAATAAAGCTCACGCCGGTTCCAATCTTGACAATTCCGCCATTTCGGGGTATAATGATTTCAAGTGTGTAAATATCCATGTACCCGTTTGAATATACGAAAAGGTGAGATAATGAACAAATACTACAAGAAACTAGAACTTGACAAAATACTGGAACTTCTGGCAGAACAGACCTACAGCGATACCTGCCATGACAAGGCGCTTAAAATTTCCCCGTCCTTCGACGAGGCAGAAATACGCCGTGAACTGCAGAAAACCAACGACGCATTCAACCTTTCCGCGAAGTTCGGCACCCCGCGCTTCCGCAAGATAAAGGACATTTCCTTTTCGCTCAGGCGCAGCAAAAGCGGCTCTGCGCTGTCTTTCAGGGAACTTCTAGACGTCGCCGATATCCTGCGGGAGACCAACATGCTGTGCGACTGGTTCGGTCAGTGCGAGAGCATGGAAAATTCCCTGTCGGAATACTTCCGCGAACTTTACCCGATAAAGGACCTTGAACAGCGCATCTCCGAAAGCATCATCTCCGAAGAGGAGATGTCCGACGCCGCAAGCCCGGAGCTTGCTTCCATAAGAAAGCGTATCGTGCGCCAGGGAATGAATATCCGCGAGCAGCTGGACAAACTCATCAAGAGCCGCAGCACGCAGAAATTCCTGCAGGAAGCGATAGTAACCATGCGCGACGGCCGTTACGTCGTGCCCGTGCGCAGCGAATACAAGAACGAGGTAGCCGGTCTGGTGCACGATACTTCCGCGACCGGGCAGACGTTCTTTATCGAGCCGATGAGCGTCGTGGAAGCCAACAACGAGATACGCGTGCTGAAATCCCGCGAGCAGGCAGAGATAGAGCGTATCACGCAGGAACTTTCCGCGCGGGTCGGCGAGAATGCCGACAGCATCGCGAACAACTTCCGCGTTGCAGAGATACTGGAACTGTATTTTGCAAAGGCAAATCTCGGTGCGAAAATGCGCGGCGCCGCCGCAAAGATAGTTTCCGAGCCGAGGATTTCACTGCACCAGGCGCGCCACCCGCTTATCGACCAGAATGTTGTCGTGCCGATAACCGTGGAACTCGGGAACTCCTATTCCAGCCTGATGATAACCGGTCCCAATACCGGTGGTAAGACTGTTGCCATCAAGACGATAGGGCTTCTCACGCTGATGACGATGTGCGGTCTGATGATACCCGCAGGCGATGACTCCGAGATAGGCATTTTCGGGGGAATTTACGTAGATATCGGCGACGAACAGAGCATTGAACAGAGCCTTTCCACATTCTCATCGCATATGGTGAATGTCGTAAGGATACTCGCGAAAGCCGACGACCGCAGCCTTGTCCTCATTGATGAGCTTGGCAGCGGAACCGACCCTGTGGAGGGAGCGGCGCTTGCCGTTTCCATTCTCACGACCCTGCGGGAACAGGGCGCAAAGGTGGCTGCGACCACGCATTATCAGGAAGTCAAGATGTACGCGCTGCAGACCGACGGCGTTGAGAATGCTTCCTGCGAATTTGACGTGAACACGCTCAAGCCAACATACCGGCTTGTGGTGGGAGTTCCGGGAAAATCCAACGCGTTCGCTATCTCTCAGAGGCTCGGCATGCCCGATTACGTCATCGACCGCGCTAAGGAACTCGTCAGCACCGAAAACCAGCGCTTTGAGCAGGTGGTGGACGCGCTGGAAAAATCCCGTCAGGAACTTGAAGCGCTGAAGGAAAGCGCCGCGATTTCCGAGCGCAACGCCAAAATGACAGAAAGCGAGCTGAAGCAGAAGCTTTCCGACCTGGAACAGCAGAAAGAAAAGGAACTCGAGACCGCACGCCAGCGCGCGCAGTCCATCGTCGAGGAAACGCGCTTCCGCTCCAACCAGCTGCTCAACGAACTTGAGGAACTGAAGAAAGTCAAGGACAAGGAAGCGCTCCGTCAGGGGCTCAGCAACGCAAAGAGCCGCACCAACAGTACTCTCAACAAGATGCAGGACGACGCAAACCCTGTTATCGAGCGGCACACGGAAAATTATGTGCTCCCGCGCCCGCTCAAGGCTGGTGACACAGTCATGCTTGCCGACACCAAAAAGGAAGGCGTGCTGATGACCGTGCCGAACATATCCGGCGTTTGCTACGTGCAGGTCGGCATGATGAAGATCAAGACAAACCAGAAGAACCTGCGGCTGGTTGACAACAAGAAAAAGCAGCAGGCGCAGAAATCCATCGGCGGCAGCGTAAAGAAGCAGGTGACTTCCAACATGCACCGTCGCGGTGGAATGGAACTCGATATCCGCGGAATGATGTCCGACGAGGGCGTGCTTGAAGTGGAACGCTTCATCGACAGCGCGCAGCTGAGCGGCATCAGCTCGGTTATCATAATCCACGGAAAGGGCACCGGTGCGCTCCGCGCGGCTGTGCAGCAGTCTCTCAAGACCAATCCCGCAGTTAAGAGTTACCGTCAGGGGGCTTACGGCGAGGGTGAGGCAGGCGTCACCGTTGTGGAACTCAAGTAAAAAAATTGGGCTGCTGACGCAGCCCTTATTTTTTCGCAAAACACAAAAGCACCCCGCTTCTGGCAGGGTGCTTAATTATATGTGTTGATTACTCAGCGTCGCCGAGATCAGCGTTATCTTCCATCAGAGCCTTGATAGAGAGGGAAACTCTGTTCTTCTCTGTGTCGATGTCGATGATCTTAGCTTCAACTTCCTGACCTACAGCCAGAACGTTGTTGATGTTGGTAACTCTCTCAGTGGAGATCTGGGAGATGTGGATAAGACCGTCAACACCAGGAATGATCTGTGCAAATGCACCGAACTCTGTGATGCTTACGATAGTAGCCTTGATAACGTCGCCGATCTGATACTCCTCAACGAACTTGGTCCAGGGGTTCTCATCAGGATCCTTAGCGGAGAGGGAAACTCTCTTCTTCTCAGGATCGAAGGACTTAACGATAACGGTGATCTTGTCGCCTTCCTTAACGATATCCTTGGGGTGACCAACTCTGTTCCATGTCAGCTCGCTGGTTCTAACCAGACCGTCAACCGGACCGATGTCAACAAATACGCCATAGTCCTCGATGGAGCGAACCTCGCCCTCGAACTTCTGACCAACCTGAATGGTCTCCCAGAACTTAGCTCTCTCAGCGTCGCGTACTTCTCTTGTAGCCTGACGGATAGAACCAACCACTCTGTTGCGCTGCTCGTTGATCTCGATAACCTTGAACTGTACAGTCTTCTTAACCAGGTCCTCAAGCTTGCCGCTTCTCGGAACACCAGTCTGAGATGCAGGGATAAATACTCTTGTGCCGTTGGTTACGACGATCACGCCGCCCTTGACTGCCTGTGTAACTACGCCCTCAAGAGTCTCGTTTGCTTCCTTGCTTGCAGCGATCTTCTCCATGCCCAGTGCGGAATCAACGCGCTTCTTGGACAGGAAAACAACGCCCTGAGAATCGTCTACCTTTGTTACGATAGCGTCGATCTCGTCGCCGACCTTAACGATGTCCTCAACCTTTGCGTTGGGGTCGTTTGTCAGCTCGTCGAGGGGTATGTAACCCGTGTGCTTTGTGCCCAGCTCTACGACAGCCTCGTTCGGCTTTACGCTTACAACTGTTGCCTTGACTTTGGCGCCGTTATATAATCTTTTGCTCTCGGACTGCTCGAACAGTGCTGCAAAGCTCTCCTCATTTTCATTGTTGTTGATGATCTCGCTCATTTTTAAATGAACCTCCTTTATTGTATAGGCTGGGGTAGAAGCCCCTGCCGTTATTCCGATAATACTATCGGAGTGCAGACCTTCAATGATCTGCGGGGAAAGCTCTGAGGCACTCTCGATGAACACTGTGCGGCAATATCTCGAACAGATTTCAGCTAACTTTCCTGTGTTAGAGCTGTGCCTTCCTCCGACGACCAGCATAAGGTCAGCTCTCTTTGCAAGCTCCTCCGCATTTTTCTGGCGTTCTGAGGTGGCATTGCATATTGTGTCGTATATCTTCACGCAGCAGTATTCTTCCCTTATCCTGCGGGAATATTCAAGAAACCTGCTGCGGTCGAAGGTTGTCTGAACGACAAGGACCGCGCCCCTGCCGGAAGCCCCGCAGGACTCAAGCACCCTGCTGACCTCTTCGTACTCCATGCACGCGTAAGCCCTGCATGCCGTGTGACCCATGATTCCCTGCACCTCCGGGTGTTCCCCGTCGCCGAGAATGATCACCGCGCCGTCCGCGGGCTGCTCCGAAACTATCTTGTGTATGCGCTTGACAAAAGGACACGTTGCGTCCAGCAGCACGGAGCATTTCACTGCTGCAGCGTCCTCAGTCTTTCTGCCGACCCCGTGGGAGCGTATCACCAGGGGCTTCCCGGCTGCCTCGTCCACTTCTGCGGCTATATGAACTCCCTTTTTTTCAAGGGAACTGGTAACTGTCTTGTTGTGGATAAGCGGTCCCAGCGTGAATATCTCGCCGTATTCCTGAGCCGCCTTTTCAGTCAGCTTCAATGCGCGCTCAACGCCGAAGCAGAACCCGGACTTATCCGCGACTTCAATCAACATCAGGCATATTCTCCTGGAGTTTCGCTATTTCGTCCATTATGGTGGAACTTACCTGCTTCAGCATCTTTCTGTCGCTGGTGTCAACGTTGAAATGCTCGGCTGGTATCTTCTCGCCGATGGAGATGTAAATATTCTGCCGGAACTTCTTCCTGCCATACTTGATGAACACCGGCACCACGGGCACCTTTGCCTGAGCCGCGATGAGCGTAACGCCGCTCTTTGCATGCCCCAGCTTGCCGTCCCTGGAACGGGTCCCCTCGGGGAATATCACGAAGATACGCCCTTCCTTGAGGCTTTCCAGCGCCTTATCGATAGCAGAATTGTCCTTTGCGCCCCGCTTTACAGGGAACGCCCCCAGCCGTTTTATCAGCCAGGTGAACAACGGATTTATCTCAAAAAGTTCCTGCTTCGCCATGAAAGTGTACTTACCCTTGAAGGTAATGCCCACCACAGGCGGGTCGTTATTGGAAACATGGTTGCTGGCAATGATGTAGCCGCCTTTTTCCTTGGGGATATTCTCCCCTCCGATGACATGTATCCTGTAAACGATGATGTAGAATAATCTTGCACAATTGCGGAGAAACGAGTAGAACATTACAGCTTCTCCCTTATGATATCACACACCAGCTGGCAGCTCTGGGCGAAATCAAGCCCGGAAGTGTCAGCGAGCACGGCATCCTCCGCTTGTCTGAGCGGCGCCACTGCCCGGTGTGAATCATCGTGATCCCGCTTGTTGAGGTCCGCGAGGACTTCATCAAACGTAGTCTGCACGCCCTTGGCGCAAAGTTCGTCGTAACGGCGTTTGGCGCGTATTTCGGGCGCAGCCGTGAGGAATATCTTCACCTGGGCGTCGGGAAGCACCACCGTGCCGATATCCCTGCCGTCCATGATGACGTTGTTTTCAGCCGCGATATTTCTCTGCATGTCGAGAAGAGCCGCGCGCACGGCCGGCACCGCTGAAACTGCGGAAGCGGCCATTGATATCTCCGGGAGCCTTATCTCCCCGGAAACGTCCTCACCGTTAAGGTAGATATGCTGAGTGCCGTCGATGAGCCTTATCTCCACATGTATCCCGGGAATGCGCTTTGCTATCTCCCCATGCGAGGACATATCCGCCCCGTCCCTGTGGCAGTAAAGACCGACTGCGCGGTAGAGCGCGCCGGTATCGACATAGATAAATCCCAGTTCTTTGGCAGCTGCTCTCGCGATACTGCTTTTTCCAGCTCCGACAGGTCCGTCGACAGCCACTGAGATCGGCTTTTTCGGCATAAACATCACCTTGACCAGCCACTGACCAAGTGGCTTAAATGTGAAAAAATGTAAAAAGGTAAAACTACCCCTATACATTTATTCAATTAATTATATCACACTTCAAATAAAATTGCAAGTGTTTTTTAGCAATTTCACAGATTTTTCAGCGGAAAATATAGCTGTACCTAACCGCATGTAATTACTAATCGTATATTGTTTTGCACGTATTACATCCAGTTAACAAACCTAACCCCAAATCAGCCAAATCAACGCCTGTGAGAGCAGATTTCAGGCAAAACACCCCCACAAATGTGCGATCATCATTCGCAGTTTTTGGCAAACTCTTTGTATTTTATGTCTTGAATATAACTTCTTGTAATATCACCATATCTGCCCGGAAATCGCCATCGCAGCAGTGTATGCCGTCGAAAACGCTATCTGCAGGTTGAACCCCCCGGTATAGCCGTCGCAGTCGATAATCTCTCCCGCGAAATACAGCCCGGGGCAGAGTTTGCTTTCCATGGTGCCGGGTCTTATCTCCTTGACGGAAACTCCCCCACGGGTGATTATCGCTTCCTCGATAGGGCGAAAGCGCTTTATATGCAGAGTCAGGTGCTTCATCAGCCTGCCGAGTTCCTGGCGCTGTTCGCGTGTCACATCGTCAACGTGCAGTTCCCCGGGAATGTCCGAAAGTTCCGCGATGACCGGTGCCAGCTGTGCCGGCAAAAGTCCCCTCAGGCTATCGGCAAAGCGCATTCCACGGCGCTCGGTGAAGTCCCTGATGATTCGCTCGTCCAGCTTTTTGTCTGAGAGCGCGGGTTTCAGGTCGATCTCAACGCTGTATTCCCCCGGGACCATCTCCGGAATGTGCGCCGAAGCGCTCAGTATCGTGGGTCCTCCGACGCCATATGCCGTGAAAAGCAGCTCCCCGAAATCCTCGTAGATCGTCTTTCCGGCGCGGTTCAGCTGCATTGAAATGTTGCGCAGGTCAAGCCCTGCCGCCTGAGCCACCCAGCGTTCTTCAGTTTCCATGGGTATCAGCGACGGCTCCGGTGGGACTATCGTGTGCCCTGCCTGCCGCGCCAGCGAATACCCCGAGCCGTCAGAACCAGTCGCAGGGTAGGAAGCTCCCCCCGTCGCCAGCACCACCGCGCCCGCGCGTATTTCACGCCCGGAAACCACCGCGCCGCAGCACTGCCCGTCCTCGACAATGATTTTCGTGCAGTTCCCCCTGACGACCTCGACATGCGACTTTTTCAGCTGCTTTTCCAGCGCCGCGACTATATCTCCTGCCCTGTCAGAAACAGGAAAGACCCGGCGCCCCCGCTCAGTTTTGAGCGGAACGCCGAGGTTCTCGAAATATTCCATCACGTCAGCCGGGGAATAGCGCGAAAGCGCACTATAAAGGAACCGCGGGTTCCTGGGAATATTTTTGAGCACGTCGTCAGCGGAACAGTCGTTGGTGACGTTGCAGCGACCCTTTCCGGTTATCCCGAGCTTCCTGCCGAGGTATTTGCCGTGCTCTGCGACTGCGACGCTCAGCCCTGCGGAAGCCGCATGGGCAGCACAGAACATTCCCGCAGCGCCGCCGCCTATTATAAGGATATCATACATCTTTCTTGTAAACGTCGTTTCTGTCCCAGAGGGTCTCCAGTTTGCGGAAAGTCTGCTCCACGCGGCAGCGGTTGCGGTTGGATACTGCGACGATAAGGGCGTTGAGCAGGCTCATCGGCGCAACAAGGCTGTCTACAAAGCTGACCATGTCGGAATAAGCGCAGAGCGTTGTGTGCGCGTACTGTGCCAGCGGTGAATTCTCGCTGTCGGTTATCGCGATTATCTGAGAACCGCAGTCGTGCGCGAATTTGCACGCGTTGATGGTGCTCTTTGCGTATCTCGGGAACGAAAGCCCGATGAAAACGTCTCCCTCGCCGATGTGTATCATCTGCTGATAGATCTCGCTGGTGGCAACTGAACCGATGAGCGTTACCTTATCGAAAATAAGCCGCAGATAATAGTGCATGAAGCTTGCAAGAATGCCGCTTGACATCGCGCCCTGGATATAAATGCGACGTGCGTCCACGATGGTGTTGACTGCATTGTCGAAAGCCTCGCGGTCTACCGACTCAAGGGTACGGCGTATCTTATCCATATCCTGGGTGAGCACGCCCTCTACCGGGTCAAGGTCGCCTATGCGGCTGCGGGTCACGTCCATGCGCTGAATAGTGGTAAGACGGTTCTTGATATGGCTCTGCAGGGAGCGCTGCAGCTGCGGATATCCCTCAAATCCCAGTTCTATCGCAAAGCGCACGACCGTGGACTCGCTGACATTTACCGCGTTTCCGAGTTTTAACGCAGTCATATAGGCTGCCTTTTCATAGTGGTTAAGGATATAATTTGCAATGAGCTTCTGACTTTTTGAGAATGTCGGGAGAAGCTCCTCTATTCTCTGGAGCAGATCGTCTTTCATCAAAGCACCTCGTTTCAAAACATTACAGCAGTCCTAAAAAACCGGACTGCCCTATATTAACTATACACCATTTGCAGTTTTTTTGCAAGTGGTTTTGCAAAATCTTTTACAGACCTGGCTCGATATTTACATTTTTTTGCTCATATTTCAGAAAAACGGCACCATATGGCGCCGTTTCTGAATGTTTATAGTGTGAATTACTGCAAATCATGAAAGATAACCGCTGACTATACGCACCATCATATCATTGAGTTTTTCGACATCGTAACTGCCGATGGTGGGTTCCATGTGTCCGAAACCGATACCGCTGTCGTCCGTCAGGAATGCGTAAGTTCCGCCCGTCATGAACGCCATGCTTCTCAGCAGGTACTCGCAGGACTTGTCAACGCCGCTTGCCGCAACCGGCACGATGCGTATGCCTTTTTCAGCCGCTTCACGGATATGCTTCGCCACCTCGTCGATTATCTGCGGGTCCTCATGAGGAGGCGCGTCCAGCACCAGGAACATCACCTTGACGGAATTATCGTCCCAGTCATGGTCGTTGACTGCGCTGTCAAGCGCGGTGTGTACCGCTTCCGGGGTATCTCCGCCACCGTCGGCAGACTGCCCGGCGATCGCGTTCACCACTGCGTCAAGGTCGTCCGTGAACGGGAATTCCCGCACAACATACTCGTCGCCCTCGTCGCGGTAGAAGTTCACACTCAGCCGTATCGGAATGTTTGCGTTGTCCTTTCTGATACGCGTGACCACGTCCTCAAGTTCCTGCTTGAGATATTCCAGCTCGTCGCCCATAGAGCCGGTGGTGTCGCACATCATCATCAGGTCAAGGGTCTTGGCGGCGCGCTTCGCTTCGCTGTCCAGCGTGAATTCAAGTTCGCAGTCGCCGTTCACGATTTCCTTGAAATTCTGAGTGCCATTGTTATAGGTCACGGTGAATTCCGTCGGACCGTTCGTGATTTTGTTCTTGTCAAAAAACAGGTTCGCCACGCCCTTGTTGTTAGTCACCGCGGAATATTCCCCGGTGCTGACGCTGGCTCCGCAGACCGCAGCGCCGGCGCTGTCCCTTACCGTTACTGCCGCGCGGATATCTGCGGAGGTTTCCCACAATTTGCGGTAGCCGTCCCAGTCAACGCCGTAATTGTTGCTGGAATACAGCCCCTGCCAGAAGTCCCAGTTATCGTTGTCGTTCCATTCGCCGCCCGTAAGCAGCCCTGCCTGCGGATCGATATCCCACCCGGGGACGGGCTCTATCGGGTCGATAGGTTCAACGGGGCACGTCGGGTCAACGTAGAAGCCGTCTTCAGCGGCTCCCACGGCGTCAACGGCAATGTCAGCTTCCGCGAAAAAACCGTCGTCCGAGAAGTCCTTTTTGCCGGTGCCTCCGATGTCCTTTCCGGTGTAGTCGCCTGCAGTGGTCGCGGGCTTTTCAGCGGTAGTTGCGGGTGCTTCCGGCGCTTTGGTGGAAGCTACAGACGCGCCCGGAGTCACGCTGGAACTGTCCGCGCTGGAAGCTGCTGCGGTTTCGGGGGAAGTAACCGGGGAAGTACTGCCGGTATCCGCGCTCCCGTCGCCGCGTGCCGGTGCTGCAGAAGAAGCCGTGCCAGTACCCGCAGAAGTGCTGCCAGTGCCATAATACGACATATCGCCGGAAGCCGCACCCCCTCCTGAATACCCTGCAGAAGCGCTCTCAGCGCCACCCACAGGAGAAACTGCGCCGTTTTTCACGCCTGAATTGGAAGAGCAGCCGGTGAGTATCACCATTGCCGCGAGCGCCGCAATAAAAGAACGTTTTTTCATAACAAGCTCCTTTCGCCTGAATGCTTCATTTACCTATAAAACCATACACAAAGCGAAAAGGTTGCAGTTTAATTCGGAATGCGGAATGCATAATTCGGAATTATCGTGTCTGCTCCGCAGACTTTATTTCAAAAACATTGAAAGGAACAGCACAGGGCGAAAGAAAATCTTCCGCCCTGTGCATTATAGTATAATCTTTTGAGATAACGTCCCGCGTAGCGGGACACATCAATTCCGAATTACGAATTAAGAATTCCGAATTAATATTCAACGCACCATGCTGCGCGCTGGTGATACGGCAGGTAATTTATCGGGTTCATCTGAACGCCGTTTATTCTTACCTCGAAGTGGCAGTGGTTAGCGGTGGACTGACCCGTGGAGCCGACGTCCGCGATGAGTTCGCCCGCAGTCACTCTCTGCCCCTGGACAACATGCAGGTAGCTCGAGTGCCCGTAAACCGTGACGATGCCGTTATCGTGCTGTATCATTACGCAGTTGCCATAGCCGTAGTACCACTGCGCCAGGATGACCGTGCCGGATTCTGCCGCGAATATCGGCGTGCCGTAAGGCGCAACGATATCTATGCCGCCGTGCTTGTAATATCCACCATAGCCGTACATCATCTCGCTTATCTTGCCACCGTCAGAACCGCCCACAGGCCAGATGAACTGACCAACCGGTCTGTTCTCGGGGATAGACGCAGTCACACCGGAGGGTATCTCCTTGGTTCCCAGTGCGATTATCTCGGATGTAGGCTCGCTCACAGTCACCCTGCTGAGCACCTTGCGGCGCGTTTCAACGCCGTTTATGTAGGAAACGTCGGCGGTAACGCGCTCGGTTCCCTTTACGCCGTCCTGGATTATCGTGGAGGAGCCCTGGTAGTGAGTGGAATCGTTAACGTACTCGGTCTCGTAGTCGGTGGATTCCTCGTAGATTTCCTTTCTGGTGACTGTTACCGCAAGGAACGGTTCTTCCTGCGTTATCAGCAGCTTGTCGCCGATGAACAGCGAGCTGTCCAGCGAGAAATCCGGGTTGAGCTTTGCCAGCTCGTCCTCAGTCATGCCAAGCTTTGATATAACGCCCAGCGGCGAATCGCCTTCGACCACGGTGTAGTACGCGGCAACGGTCTTTTTGGTGGTTATCAGCCTGATTATGGAATCCTCGCTGACTATACTCTCGGTGAGGTAAAGTCCGGGCTCGTAGGTTATCTTGCTCTCAAATTCGACGGTCTCATCGCCGCCCTTGCGGTAAACATCCAGCAGATCGTCAAGGGTCTGCTCGACGCGGTCCTTACTCTCCAGCGCGCCGTAGAACGAATTGTCGATGTACATTCCGTATGCGAAGCTTATTTCCGCGTCCACGGAAGAAAGCATCTTATCCGCAAGCTGGTATTTTGTAAGCGTGGAGCCATACCCCACCATCTCGACTTCATATGCGCTGTCGAAGCTGAACATCTCGGTGTTGCTGTCAAGGTAGGTTATTCTCTGCTGAACCATCTTTTCGGCGTCGGTGAACACTGATTCGTCAGCGACATAGCCCATGAAATCACCGTTGACCGAAAGCCTGAGCGCGTACGTCATGCTGTTCGCATAGCTCACGATGCTGAACAGGAACACGCAGCTCACCACCGGCAGAGCCCAGTTGCAGATCGTCACGGCAAGACCGCGCTTTCCGAAAAGAATCCTGCCGACCATTCTGAAGCCTGCGGCGCATGCCGGGAAAAGTCCCTTTTCCCTTGCGTGCCGAATGTCGGTGCTGCCCATTCTGAAAGCTTTTATGTAGCGCTGTACCGGCGCAGAGATCTTCTCGCCAAGCTTTCTGAACAGAGCCAGTATTTTTTCGCCCACCCACGCAAAGCTGACGCCAAGCGCCGTGAACGCCCTTGACAACGCCATGCCGACTGCAGCAAGCATCACCATAAAAACTGTAAACAGGTACTCGCCCGCGTCCGATATTCTGTCCCAGAGGGACATTCGGGCAGAACCTGTCGTTTTTTCTGCTTCCATATTACATCTCCGTTACTTTGCCTGATTTTTCTGAACTTCGTCAGATATATTTATACACATAGATGTATTATAACATATTCCGACCGGAATTGCAAGCATTATGAAATGCAGCAGAGGTCTTTTCACAAAAAATTCACCCGGAAGAGAACATCTCCCCCGGGAAATTTGTCGTAATATGCAACTTTATGACCCGCTGCGCTGTTTTATTTTTATATAGTGTCAGCCCTCTGAGGAAGCGGGCTTCTCACCGGGCTTGTATATTTCGTCCACCGGGTAAGGTATCTCAAACACCTCGTTGATGCTGGTAATGTCGATTTTTATATTGACCGAAAGTGTTTCGCCGGAGGCAGTCGTGACTGTGCCGCTCTCGGTGAACATTACGGGTATGCCGTCCTGGTTTATCTCCATCGTCGTGGAGAACTTATCAAACGAAGCGATATTCTCTTCCACGCCGGGCATTGAAGCGTTGTTCAGCTTCTCCGGGTCGTAGGTGTAGGTGATGCTGGTGGGACCGTCGTCGCTCCCTATCACCGCGGCGCTGCTGACTGCCTCACCTGCCAGGAAGAACAGTCTTGCGTCCGCATAGGGATAGCGGTACTTGCGGTTGTAAATATTGTAGATGTACCCGTCGTCCCCGGAACTTATCACGTTCCACTTTTCGTCGCCGTCGTCCTTGTAAAAGAACTCAGCGCCGTCGCTGTAAGCCTGCTGCACCTTTCCGTCCCAGCAGCCGTAATAGCTGAGCACCATTTCGTCCCTGCCGGTGAAGTAGAAGCTGAATTCCATTATCTGCTCCCCGGTGTCCATATCCGTCATGGTGACTTTCGCGCTGTCCAGCGTTTCGTACTTATTGCGTGCTGCGGTGAATTTGTCGTATCCGTCGGGAAGCTGCGCGGTGCAGCCGGTCAGGAACAGCGCCGCTGCGGCAGCCAGCGCTGCAAGTATCTTTTTCATCGTTCCTCCATAATTCCACAGGGTGAATGATTTGCCTGTAAACGTTTGCCCATAAACAAACAAAACGGGGCAGACCCGGTTTTACCCGGAACCTGCCCCTGCGTCCGCAAAAGCGGAGATATTACTGTTCAGTGCGCCTGCCGATATTTGTCTTGCGGCAAGGATTTCGGGAAATGTAAAGCCCCGGAATTACTCGGAGAAACCGCCCTCAACAAGCTTTACAAGACCGTCAACTGCGAGCTGCTCGTCGCTGCCGTCAGCAATGATGCGGATCTTAGCGCCGCCAACGATACCAAGGGAAAGGATACCGAGCAGGGACTTAGCGTTTACTCTGCGCTCCTCCTTCTCTACCCAGATGGAAGACTTGTACTCGTTAGCCTTCTGGATAAAGAATGTAGCGGGTCTTGCGTGGAGACCTACCTGGTTCTTGACTTCAACATCTTTCATGCACATAGTTAAAACCTCCATTTGAAATATTTCAGTTCTGCCGTGGCTCCGGAGAGCCGTGCTCTCCTTTGTGTTTTCTTTCTTTTGTTTTCTACATGATCAGAGATCGCAGCATCTGTTTCTGTTTCATCTCTTGCTAATAGTATATCCAAAAAGATTTGTTCCGTCAACAGAAAAATTAAAATTTAACAGTTTTAATGACGATTTTCTGTTTTTTGCAGAATAAATCAATTCCATTCTGCCCCCTTGTTGTGTAATGTGTACAAAAAGTTTTAAACAATATAATCAACATAAACATAAGTTTTCAACTATTTGCAGGAAGTGATGCATTCCGCACGGCATGGCTGCGTATGCGCTGTCAGATGGTTCACAGTCACTTTGCAGCCGCTTTATGTGCAATTTACACAATTCCCCCCCTGAAAACCTGCATCATGATACTTTTCCGATAATTTTCACACGACGCGCACCTATTAATATTGAAATCCGTCGGAAATTGTGATATACTATAAAATGTATATGCAGAAAAACATTTCATTCCAGTCTGTATATTGAAAGGAAAACAAATGTCACGTTTTGATAACAAGCTCTGCCCCATCTGTCGCAGACCCCTTAACGACAAGTCGGACATCGTGGTATGCCCCGTCTGCGGAACTCCGCACCACCGCGCATGCTACATGGCGGCTGGTCACTGCGGCGTTGAAAGCTACCACGCGCAGGGCTTTGAATGGAAAGGCTGGCTCCCCGGAGAAGAACCCCAGACCCCGGAGCCTGAGCAGTCCGATGAATTCTCGGACAGCCACCGCGCCGAATACCCAGGTCAGGGCGCCGGCGTGAACGGAGAGCAGTCCGCGCAGTATGACCAGGACGCGCAGAATGAGCAGTACGGTCAGCCGATGGATCTCGAGCAGTACCTTGAGCAGCTCCAGCGCCAGACCATGGATGACACCCGCGGCGCCGACGGTGTGAGCGCAAAGGAACTCAGCACGTTCGTGGGGCGTTCAGTCATGCATTATTCACAGGCGTTTGCGGCATTCCGCGCGCCGGTGCAGCCCGGTCAGAAGCGCCGCAAGATATTCATAAACGTCTGCGCGGGACTTTTCGCGCCGTTCCACCAGTTCTACCGCAAGATGGACCTTCTGGGCGTTGTCATGCTGCTCATCGAACTGCTGTTCTACATTCCGCCGATACTTCTGAACATCGGCATAGGCACAAGAGAAGTGCTCGGAGATATCCAGATGTTCGCCCGGGGGCTTTCTTTCGTGGGAATGATACTTGTGTGCCTGTTCGGCGACTATCTCTATTACCGGCATGCAGTCAAGCGTATACACCAGATACGCGCGAAATTCGACGACGGCAGGGCTGAGGGCTACTATGAGGCGCTTGCGGCAAAGGGTTCACCGTCATGGCTGCGCGCTATTGCGGCTTCCCTCGCGATGAGCCTTGTCATGGCGTTCGTGTTCCTGAAGCTTGGAATCGGCATCGACAGCGGAACAATGTGACCGCGCCATATAAATGTCACATATAAATATCAACAAAAGAAACAGACAGTTTCATGAAAGGAGTTGTTCGTGGATACTCAGATGAAGAATCCAGCAGAACCGATCATGCTTGCAAACCAAGCTGTAGCGGAGATGAAGAAAAACGGATATGTAACGACAACGTGTCCGAAATGCAATATGGCCCCGAAGGTGATTTTGGAAGATAACAGAACCGTTGTAAAATGCAGATGCGGTTATATTACTGATTCTGAAATTTATCTTTAATGCAGCACTTGTAAGAAAGATGAAAAATAAAATCGTCATTTTGTGCAAAAAGAAAAGGAAGAAAGAACATGAAACTTATTATCCAGATACCCTGCTATAACGAAGCTGAGACCCTTGACGTAACTATCCACGACCTGCCCAGGCATATCGACGGCATCGACGAGATAGAATACCTTATAATAAACGACGGCAGCACCGACCGCACCGTCGAGCGCGCAAAGGAACTCGGCGTGCACCACATAGTCAGCTTTGTGCACAACCGCGGTCTTGCAAAGGGCTTTATGGCAGGAATTGACGCCTGCCTGCGCCTGGGCGCTGACATAATCGTCAACACGGACGCCGACAACCAGTACGCCGGCGCTGACATCGAAAAGCTGGTACGTCCCCTGCTGGAAGGCAAGGCTACCATGGTAATAGGCAACCGCTGCACCGACTCCATCGAGCACTTCTCGCCGCTGAAGAAAAAGCTCCAGAAGCTTGGCAGCAGCGTTGTAAGAAAGGCAAGCGGCACCGACGTCGTGGACACCACCAGCGGCTTCCGCTCCTACACAAGAGAAGCTGCGCTGCGCCTCAACGTGCTTTCCGACTACACCTACACGCTGGAAACGATAATCACCGCAGGTGCCGACCGCACAAAGATAATGTCCGTGGATATCAACACCAATCCCGAATTGCGCAAGAGCCGTCTTTTCAAGAGCATGTGGGGCTATATCAAGCGCTCCAGCGGCACGATAATCCGCAACTACGTCATGAGAAAGCCGCTCAAGACCTTCCTCGTCATGGCTGGTATCTTCATTCTCGCGGCGCTGTTGCTGGCTGTAAGGTTCATCGTTTATGCCTGCCTTGGTGAAGGCGGAGGGCATATCCAGTCGCTGGTGCTGATGGCTGTGCTGGCTATCGTCGGCTTCCAGATAGGCATTTTCGGGCTGGTGGCAGACGCTATCTCCGGCTGCCGCAAGGTGATGGACGAAACGCTGTTCCATGTAAAGCGCATCGAATACAACAACACTAACACGAACTACTCAAACTATAATATATGCAGCTACACGAAAGAGGAAATTGAAAAGTGATACAGGCTCTAAAGCGCTTTTACACTAATTTCGGCGACCGCGGAGTTATGTTCATCATGTTTGCAGCCAGCGTCGTCATGCATTCTCTGCTGGCTATGTGCATGGAACTCCCCGCAGTCAACCCCGATGAAATAGGCGTTGCAAGCGTCGCGGCTTTCTATTCCGGCAAGGACTGGTCCGCGCTGATGGGACAGGTGTCCTATTATTACGGATATGTCCAGGCGCTGTTCTATGCGCCGCTGTTCCTTATCTTCAAGAACCCATATGCGCTGTACAAGGCATGCCTCGTGATGAACGGCGTGCTCATCAGCTTCGTTCCGCTCATCGCGTATCATATTGCGGGACGCGTCGGCGTGAAGAAGGTCTGGCAGAAGCTTTTTGCCGCGATATGCTCCGGGTGCTATATCACATACATAGCACACTCCAAGTTCATGTGGAACGAAACCATATGCAGCCTGCTGCCATGGGTGCTGCTTTGGGTGATATTCCAGGCGGTGGACTGCAAGAAAGCAAGTTCGCGGTGCATATGGTCCGCAGCAGCGGGACTTATCTGCGCGGTGTGCTACGCGGCGCATTCCAGACTGCTTGCGGTGGTCATTGCATTCGTGATGACGCTGCTGATCGTGCGTATTTTCATGAAGCGCGTGATACTGGTGCTGCCCGTGTTCTTCCCCGTGATGATAGGCGGGTTCATCGGCGAGCACTTCTGCAAGAAGCTTATTCAACAGCTGGTGTGGAACGGAAACGCCAGCGGCAACACTATGGAAAGCGAATTCGACCGCGTTCTCGGGCTGTTTGAAAAGGGCGGTCCTGACCGCTTCTTCTCGGCGCTGTTCGGGCATTTGTACACGTTCGTAACCTCCACTGCGGGCGTCGGCGCGCTTGCGATCGCGCTTTTCTTCCTGATGGCGATAGTCTACATCGGCGAATGGCGCACCGGCAGGAAAAAAGAGATCATCGACAACGTTGAGGTATTCACCCCGGCTGAGCACAAGTTCAGCGCAAGAATGATGGCGCTGGGCATTTACGCATTCCTGACGGTAGGCGGCTCTATGGCGCTGTCGGTGCTGTTCAAGTTCAACTCCGGGCAGATAGGCGACATAAAGGACCTCAGCATGTTCGGCCGCTACACCGACAATGTGGCGCCGCTTGCGATATTCCTGGTGCTGGCGTTCCTGTTCAGGTACGGAATAACGGTAAAGCAGACCGCATGGGCAGCCGTGGTATACGCATATGTATGCATCAGCTTCTTTATCACGACTTATCCGCAGGTGGCTGCTGCAAAGGGCTACCGCGAGTCCCCGGTACTGGGTCTGATGCCGTGGCGCATCGGCGAAGATTACACCACGCCATTCACCACAGAAAGCTTCATCATCATGACTGCGGTGGGATTTTCAGTGCTGGCGCTGATCGCCGTGTTCACGGCATGCGCAAGGAAAGGCGCAAAGGCGCTGATTTCCGGATCGATGGTGTGCCTGTGCGTTTACACTACCCTCTTTGCGGGAATGGTATATCTGCCTGAACGCGCGGAAGAAAACGTCAAAAGGACCGATCCTGCGCGGCAGGTGTCAACGCTGCTGTACGACGACAGCGCTTCCCCGCTGATAGTCTGCTACAAGCAGAAATCCCGCAACGCCGGGCTGATACAGTTCCTCAACCCCGAAACGAAAGTGACGATAATCCGTCGGGAAAAGAATATCCCCGAAAACTGCATAATCGTCGCCGATGAGGAAGAGATACTGCCGATGGCGCTGGACGAATACGACTATATCGGCACCGAGGGCGGACTTTCAGTGTATGCATACGGTGAGACCGCGCGGGATTACATGAAGTACAAGCGCTCTGCGGATATCTCCGAGGCGTCCGCTACCGACGAAGGACTGCCGGCACCCGGAATTCTGTCTGAATAACAAGAACGGAGGTCATTCCATTGATCAACGAAGAAAATAACGGCTCTCAGCCGGAGCTTGACATATCGCTGGGAGATACCGTCCCGGAACAGAAACCGGAATATTACGCTTCCCCCGAGATACCCGCTGAAAAGCCGGAAGCCCCCGCGGCTTCCGGAAAGCCCGGCGTGTTCTCCAGCGACTGGTTCTTTATGGCGGCGCTGTACGTCATCACGCTGGTCATTCACGTGCTGATGACGCAGGTGACGACTATGTTCAACCTCACCCCGGACGAATACGCAGTCACCGGCGTAGCGGCGTGGGCAAACGGGCTTGACTGGTCTGCCACCGTTTCTGCGGGCGGATATTACGGCTATTTCCAGAGCCTGTTCTATATACCGGTATTCAAGCTGTTCAGCGACCCTATGACGCAGTACCGCGCAATGATAATCCTGAACGGCTTTATCATGAGCTTTGCGCCGGTGATAGTGTATTACCTTTCGAGAAAGTGGTTCAATGTCCGCAAGCTTTCCAGCGTTTTCATCTCTGTGGTCTGCGGAATGTACCCCAGCTATCTCCTGCTGACAAAATACACCTGGAACGAAACTATGTGCTGCATTCTGCCGTGGGTTTTCGCGCTGCTGATGTATAAGTCGCTGCGCAGCCACAAGGACGCCCCGCACACGGCAAAGGCAGTGTTCATGCAGCAGCTGTGGGCTGTTCTGGCAGGACTCACGCTCATCGCTGCGTATGCTTCCCACGGGCGCATGCTGGCTCTCACAGCCGCAGGCGTCGTGCTGGAACTCATCGTGCTGATAACGATGAAGCGCAGACTGTTCTCCCTGGTGGGATTTTTCACCAGCTGCGCCGGCGGTTTTGTGATAGACAAGTTCCTCAAGCACTATATCCAGGCTGAACTCTGGCTCTCCGGCACAAAGGAGAAAGCCTCCGTCAACACGATCGAAAACATGTTCAGCCGTATTTCCAACATCGACGCCGAAAAGCTGGAACACTTCCCGCAGACTCTGTTCGGGCATTTCTTCTATTTCATCAGTTCCACTTGGGGATTTGGCGCGGTGTGCATCGTGCTGATATTCTCCGGCATCGTGATGTACTATGTTTCCCGCAGGCGCATCAGGAACAGCGACGAAGCCCCCGTCACAGCCGAAGGCAAGCCGCAGACCTACATCGGCACCAGCCTTGCGATATTCTGCTGGTATGCGCTTCTTGCGATGGGCGCTATATTCGTGGTCAGCGTGGCGTTCAAGGCGACTTCCTCCGTATACGACACCCGCGCGGATACCGCAATATTCGGAAGATATATCGAAACGTTCTTCCCGATCGCGATATTCCCAGCGCTTATAATGATATACCGCAGGCGGTTCACTGCAAAACACTGCTTCGGTGCGCTGCTGGTGGCTTCATTCGTGTTCGTCATGACTGAGATGTTCACCGTTTCCGCAGTAGTCGGCGACGGCAGCACCACAAAGAACATCGTCGGCGCAATGATACTCGGTATCGCTCCCCTGCGTATCGGCGAGGGTCTCAAGGATACCATCACTGAAACGACGTTCCTCAAAATAATCGGCGTTGTCATGCTGCTACTGCTTGCGCTCGTTATCGCCAGACTGATAAAGAAAAAGGGCGAGTCGCTGTTCAATATCGTGACTATCCCCCTGGGCGCGCTTCTCATTTACACCACGCTTTACGGCTTCGACAACTACACCGTCGTGCAGGGAAAGAACGCGCAGTACGGCGCGAACTACGTCACACAGGCGCTCTCAATGATAGACGACTGCCCCTACAACGACGTGCTCTGCTTCTCGATGAAGGGAGAGCGCTATTCAAAGGCGCAGTTCCTGTTCCCCGAGATAAAAATCCACCTTGCCTCGAACACAAAGAAGCTCAAGGAACTCGAAACCTGCCCCGACTTCATTCTATGCGACCGCGAGGATAACCTCAACATGTGGATAGACGACATTTACCTTGTCGGCGACATCAACAACAATGTGCAGCTGTACGCATGCTCTGAGAACGCGATAAACTGGGTGCAGGCTGCGGGACTTGAAATGACCGGAAGCGGCGCCATGACCTACACCGGAGAGAACATCCCCGGCACAAGCTCCGTGACAAGGAGCGGACACACCGCAATGCTGCCGGAAGGCTCCGCGGTATACACCAACTACTTCCTGCTGTACAACAAGGGCAAGTACACTGCCACCATAAAAGGAAGCGGGCTGACCGACCTCAGCGTTGCGCTCACCTCCGACAAGAAGGCTAACGACATGCCTTACGAGATAACCTCGAACACCGGCAGCGAACTCACGCTCACATTCAGCGTGACCGACAAGACCGAGAATGTACAGCTGAAGCTCACGAACAAGAACGGCGGCTCTGCGGTGAGCGTCGATGAACTCTCCGTTGCTATGAGCAGCTACACGATAAAGGAATACTCCGGCGACAGCCTCGTGCTTGGCGACGGCTGCACCACCTACGGTACATCCGCAGTGGTGCCCTGCGGCTCGGAGATAAGTTCCCTCAACCTCATCATGCACAATGCAGAGAAACTGCAGTTCCAGATAAAGGGCGACAACCTCAACGTCATCGACCTTACACTGACCTCCAACGGAAAGGAACTCGACGGCCTGGTAGAAACATTCTCGAACTACGTGACGATAACGTTCGACCTGCCCGAACCCACCGAGGACCTCAAACTCACCATAAGGAACAACAGCAGCGAGGACGCTTCTATCTATACGCTGGCAATACGGCGCATGTCCGGGCAGAAGCTTGCTGTGCTGCCCAAGGTTTCCGGCGTGAATATCAGCGTTTCCTGACATGCCGGTAATCAAAAAGACCCAGAAGCCCATGCAGCCAGCCCGGACGCTGTGCATAGGCTTCATGACGATAATACTCGTCGGCGCGCTGCTTCTGTGGCTGCCGTTCTCGTCGAAATCCGGGGGTACCCCGTTCTTCGACTGCCTTTTCACCGCTGTTTCAGCCACCTGCGTCACCGGACTCATCGTCACGGATACATTCACAAACTGGACAATATTCGGGCAGGCTGTGATCATGCTGCTGATACAGGTAGGCGGTCTGGGGTTCGTCACGATAATCACGTTCTTCAACGTCGCCGCTGGCAGAAAGCTTGGCTTCCGCACCCTCGCGAACGCCTCCGACGGGCTGACTGAAAGCACATTCCAGGGCGGCAGGCGCATATTCATCAGCATAATCAAGTACTCGCTGATATTCGAGGGCGCAGGCGCAGTGCTGCTCAGCATAGCTTTCGCCCGGGAACACGGCGCTTTCGGCGTCTGGATGGGCGTGTTCACCAGCGTGACTGCATTCTGCAACGCAGGGTTCGACCTCTGCGGTATCGAGGGCGCGTATTCCAGCCTTACCAACCACTCCGGCGACCCGCTGGTGATAATGACCGTCGCGCTGCTGATAATCCTCGGTGGACTTGGCTTCATCGTGTGGGAGAACTTTCTCAATATACGAAAGGTGCACAGGCTGAGCCTGCATACAAAGGCGGTGCTCATCGGCTCCGGCGCGCTGATAGTCGTCAGCACGCTCTTCTACATGATAGCTGAGTGGGACAATCCCGCGACCCTGGGTGGAATGAACTTCGGCGAAAAGCTGATGAACTCGTTCTTCTCCGGGGTGACTGCACGCACCGCCGGGTACAATTCCATTTCCGTCGAGGGAATGTCGGATTTCTCAAAGCTCGGCACCTGCATATTCATGTTCATCGGCGCGTCGCCCGCTTCCACTGGTGGAGGAATAAAGACCACCACCGTTCTCGTGCTGATAATGACTGTCGTCAGCTACCTGCGCAGCAAGAACGACGTGGAACTACTCGGGCACAAGATAGATAAGCTTGCGGTCTACCGCACGCTTACCGTAACACTGCTGTCGCTGATGGCGGTAATACTGTGCTTCTCGGTGCTGTACTTCACGCTGCCGGAGGACGTCAGCGGCGTTGACTGCCTGTTCGAAGCGGTATCGGCGTTTTCCACCACGGGACTTTCCGCAGGTCCCACCGCGATAGCCGGCACCCCCGGCAGGATACTGCTGATGATAACCATGTACATCGGCAGAGTAGGACCAGTCTCGCTGGTGCTCTCGATGCTGATGAACGCAAAATGCAAGAACATAGTGCTCCCGGAGGGGCAGATAATTGTAGGGTGACGCCCTGCATTACCGTATTTCATTATCCCGTCGGAACGCGAAAAGGACGCCCGTGCGCCTTTATCGCCGACCGAGAAAGGAATTCTTATGGAAACTGAAACCTTTTCCCTCGGACCGCTCACAATGTACGTGTCCGACGACCACCGCTTCGGAACGGACGCGTTCCTGCTGGCATATTACGCCAACGTAAAGCCGGACAGCGTAGTCTGCGACCTCTGCACCGGCTGCGGAATAATCCCGCTGATATTCTGCAAGAACATCAAGCCGCACCTCATATACGCGGTCGATATCCAGGAGGAAGCAATAAACCTGCTCAAAATGTCGGTGGAGAAAAATCACCTTGAAAACACCCTGCAGCCAGTTCTCGCGGACCTGCGTGAACTCAGCCAGAACCAGATAGGCTTTGAAACCATGGATATCGTCACCGCAAATCCGCCTTACATGACCAGCGGCTCCGGCTTTGAGAAGCTCGCAAGACCACAGGCCATCGCGCGCCACGAGCTGATGTGCACCGTTGACGACGTATGCCGCGCCGCAGGAAAACTGCTCAAATACGGCGGTCTGCTCAAGATGTGCCACCGTCCCGAGCGCCTCGCGGACGTGCTGAATTCCATGCGCGAGAACAAGATAGAGCCTAAGAGCATCACATTCGTGTTCAACAGCATTCTCGACAAGCCGTGGCTGTTCCTCGTCACCGGAAAGAAGGGCGCAAAATCCGGTATGATAGTGGAAAAGCCCATGATACTGCGCAACGACGATAAATCCTACACTGAGGAGTACACAAGACTTTATGACTGAACCAGGCAAGCTTTATGTGGTGGGCACCCCGATAGGCAACCTGTCGGATTTCTCACCGCGCGGCATAGAAACGCTTGAAAACGTTGATTACATCGCTGCCGAGGACACCCGCGTGACGCTCAGGCTGCTAACGCACTTCGGCATAAAAAAGCCGCTGCTGAGTTACTACAAGCCCCACGAGGCTGAAAAGGCAGTGCGCATCGTCGAACTCCTGCAGGACGGTAAATCCGTTGCACTGGTGAGCGACGCAGGCATGCCCTGCATTTCTGACCCGGGCGTTTATCTCGTGCAGCGCTGCTATGAACTCGGCATTCCGGTGGAGAGCGTACCCTGCTGCAACGCCGCTATAGCCGCAGTAGCAATAAGCGGCATAGACACCGCGCGTTTCGCGTTCGAGGGATTTCTCCCCGTGGACAAAAAGGAACGCCGTCAGCGCCTGGCAGAAACCGCGAAACTCCCGCACACGCTGATATACTATGAAGCCCCGCACAAGCTGCGGCAGACGCTCTCAGACCTCGCAGAAGCCCTCGGTGGGGAACGCCGCACGGCTCTCTGCCGCGAACTGACGAAGCTGCACGAGGAAGTTATCCGCGGCACCCTGGCGGAACTCAACGCGCTCTATGAAACCACCGACCCCCGCGGGGAATACGTCATCGTGATCGAAGGCGCCGCCCCCGCAGAAGAGGAAGCCATGACCATCGAGCAGGCAGCGGAACTTGCAAGAAGCTATGCCGGGGGCGGCATGAAGCTTTCCGAAGCGTGCAAGACAGCCGCGCAGGCGGCAGGAGTTTCCCGCAAAGAACTGTACAAACTCCTCTCGGAAGAATGACCCCGAACCCCACGGACACCCGTGACATACAGAAAGGAAGAAAACCATGAGCATCATCAAGGACAGAGTTGAAAAGAAGATCGGCCCCACCGCAAAGGTAGTGATCCCGATAATCAGCGCAGTTGTGGTAGTTGCAGGCGCAGTCGCTTACATCTGCCTTAAACTCGCGGACGAAATGCGCTACAACGAAAAGTGGAAGGACTACGACGAATGCGGTCTTCACTGATCTGCAGATGTGACGACATAGAGGGATTTCTGGGGCAGTATTCTCACTTCGGCGCGCCGGTGAAGGATCTGTCCCGGTTTTCTGCGCTTATGCATAAGCTTGGGGACCCTCAGGACAGTCTGCGTTTTATTCACATAGTCGGCACGAATGGCAAAGGCTCCGTCGCGGAATTCTGCACCTCTGCGCTTGCAGCGGCAGGCAACACCGTGGGGCGCTTCACATCTCCGTATGTGCGCAGCGTGTGTGAGCGCATCGCGGTGGCTTACCCCACGGGGATATACGAGATAAGCGCCTGCGACCTCGCGCGGCTTCTCACCACTGCCGCTAAAGCCGCTGATGAATGCGGGAAACTTGAATTCTCGCAGTTTGAGATACTCAATGCGGCTGCTTTCCTGTTCTATGCGGAAAAGCGCGCTGATTACGTCGTGCTTGAAGCAGGCATTGGCGGCACGCTGGATTCCACGAACATCATAAAGCAGCCGGAATGCGCCGTGATCACCTCAATAGGGCTTGACCACACCAGGATACTCGGCGCCACCGTCGAAGAAATAGCGCGCTCAAAATGCGGCGTGATAAAGGGCGGGAATGCAGTCGCAGCGCTGGATATCCCCGACTCTGCAATGGAAGTAATACGCAGCCGATGCGAAGCCACGGGCGCGCGCCTGATAATTCCGGACAGGTCGCAGCTTGAAGTACACGGAAAACCCGGGCTTAACGGCAGCAGCTTCAGCTACCGCGGGCAGGAATACCGTCTGCGAATGGGTGGAGCCTACCAGATAAGCAACGCCATGACCGCTGTGGAGGTGCTGACCAGCATGGGCGTCCCAGCTAGAGAAATCGCCCTTGGGCTGGAACGCGCCCAGATACCAGCGCGCATGGAAATGTTCCGCTCCAACGCCCCGGAAAAGCCCTCTCTCCTGCTGGACGGGGGGCATAATCCACAGGCGGCGCATGCAGTCAGGGAAGCGCTTAAGGACTCGGGATATTCGCATATCACCGGCGTTATCGGCATGATGAATACAAAGGATCATGCTGCGTTCCTGCATGTGGTACTTCCCTGCTTTGAACAGGTGGTGTTCTGCGACGGCTTTTCAGACGGCAACGTTCCCGCTGAGGAACTACGCAGCGCAGCCGGGGTGAATGCCGAGATATTCCACGACCCACGCCAGGCGCTGGAATATGCAAGGAGCATTCCCGGGGAACTGGTCTATTTCGGAGGCAGTTTCTATTTTGCCGCAGCGGTGCGTAGGTTCCTGGCATAAAAACTCCCCCTCGGCCGGAGGGGGAGTTTCTGTTCACATCTTGACAAATCAAGAACGCTGTGTTATAATCTAGAGAAACGCTGAATAAAACAAAATCGACCCGCTCAGACGAGTATACTCACGGGTCTGATTTTGTTTCGCTTCGCGTTATTCAGCGTGCCTCTAGAGAAACGCTGAATAAAACAAAAGTTACTCAACTTGCCCCTGATCTGTTGCAATATAAAAACTGGAGGAACTGATTTGGATTATATTCTGTGGCTTGGATTAGCCGTTTTAGCAGTCGCGGTGCTGATATGGATACTCATACGCCTGCACGAAAAGCTGCCGTATGAGATGAACGAAACGATACTCACCGAGCGCGAACGCTCATTCTACCGCATACTAAGACCCATAGCCGACAAGCTGGAGCTGCAGATATGCCCCAAGGTTCGGGTCGCGGATATAGTCTCGATAAAAAAAGGGACCCGCGACTGGCAGAAATGGTTCAACAAGATACGCTCAAAGCATGTGGACTTTCTGCTCTGCGACTACGATATGAACATAGTACTTATAATCGAACTGGACGACCGCAGCCACGAAACGGAACGCGCAAAGAAAAACGACGCCCTGAAAAACGCGATATTCGGAAACAAACTTGTACGCATACGCTCCCTGAAAGACGATGTCGAAGGGATAATCACCACCGCGCTGAAAAAACTCTGACCGGAAACTGTACCAGCCCCCGCGCATATAATTTAGCACGCAGAAAGGAGCGTGCCGATATGCACAACGACCCCGGACAGAATGCTGCCCAGACCTACCTTGACCGATACCGCGTGATACTCGACGAAATGATACGCGAAATGACCTCCGCGCCGCTTTGCTGCAGTATCTCGCATAACTTCATCGTGCAGATGATACCGCACCACGAAGCCGCAGTGAAGATGTCAGAAAACCTGCTGCAGTATTCCCGGTGTGAACCACTGCGCAATATCGCTGAAAACATAATCACCACCCAGACCCAGGGCATAGAGGACATGCAGTGCATTCTGCGGGAATGCTCCGCGCTGCGCAGCTGCGCGACTGACCTCAGGAGCTATCAGCGGCGCTACCGCGACATCACGCGTATAATGTTCGCGCAGATGCGCAGCGCACCGTCCGGCTGCCGCATAAACACGGATTTCATGCGGGAGATGATACCCCACCACCGGGGCGCGGTGCTGATGTCCCAGAATGCGCTGGAATTCCCGGCGTGCCCGCAGCTTCGCCCGATACTTGAGAACATCATTTCCACCCAGACCCGCGGTATACGCCAGATGGAACAGCTGCTTTCGCGCAGGTGCAGGTTCATGTAGTTGACATATCCAGCCAACGATGGTATACTATATATGACCCTGAAAACAAATGATATGAAAAGAGGCAGACATGACACCACGTCTTATTATAGTAGTCCCCTGCTACAACGAGCAGGAAGTTCTCCCGATAACCGCGCCGATGTTCCTTGAAAAGATAAAGTCGCTGGCAGCTGCGGGGCAGATAACCGAGGACAGCCGCGTGATGTTCGTCAACGACGGCAGCAAGGACAACACCTGGGATATCATAACGCGCCTTGCCGAAGAGGACGAACACTACATCGGCATTGCGCAGAGCCGCAACCGCGGGCACCAGAACGCCGTCCTTGCCGGTCTGATGGAAGCCAAGGACATGTGCGACATCACAATAAGCATAGACTGCGACGGGCAGGACGACATCAACGCCATGGACGGAATGGTTGCAGCTTACCACGAGGGCTGCGAGATAGTTTACGGCGTGCGTTCCAAAAGGGACACCGACACGTTCTTCAAGCGGTTTACGGCTGAGAGCTTCTACAAGCTGCTTAATTCCATGGGCGCCGAGGTCGTGTTCAACCACGCGGATTACCGCCTGATAAGCAGCCGCGCCCTGCAGGAACTCGCGAAATTCAAGGAAGTCAACATATTTCTGCGCGGAATGGTACCGCTTGTAGGCTTCAAGAGCACCAGCGTCTACTATGAACGCAGCGAGCGCGCCGCCGGAAAGTCGCATTACCCGCTGAGCAAAATGCTGGCGCTTGCTTTCGACGGCATAACGAGCCTCTCCATAAAGCCCATCAAAATGATAATCGGGCTTGGCGTGATAGTCGCCATCATCAGCTTTATCGGCATAATCTGGGCTGTCGTTGAGGCAATTCTGGGGAACACCGTCGGGGGCTGGGCTTCCACGACATGCATAATCTGCTTCCTGAGCGGCGTTCAGCTTATATCCATCGGCGTCATCGGCGAATATATCGGCAAGATATACATGGAGGTAAAACACCGTCCGCGCTATATCATCAGCGACCGGACCTGGGACAAGAACCAGCACAGATAGATCCAGCGGGCTTCCATAAAGGAAGCCCTGAGACCGTCGAAAAATCCCCTAAAGGGGCTTTTTCGACGAACATCCCAGCCGCGCGCACTCATTATCAGCTGCGCTGATAATTCGCACACTTGCTGGGATAGAAGTGTTTTTTGCCTCGGGAAACCCGTGGCAAAAAACTGATTTCAAAAGCCCGCTTCGCGGGCAAAACCGATTTTTTCGACAAACTGCGGGCTTCCATAAAGGAAGCCCTTTATGGTACAGATAGAATTTTGGAATTTCCAGCACTTGACTATTCATCGGGAAAGTGATATAATAATAAGATAAGCTACAATCAGATGATATTGAAAGGAATTCACAATAAATGAAAGTGCTGCTATATTCCGAGGCGTTCAACCTCGTCAAGATATCAGGCCTTGGCAGAGCGATAATGCACCAGCAGCGTGCGCTCCAGCTTAACGGGGTGGATTTTACCCTCGACCCAAAGGACGATTACGACATTGTTCATATAAACACGCTGGGGCTGCGCTCCCATCACCTCGCGCGCAAGGCAAAAAAATCCGGAAAACGCGTGGTTTACCATGCGCATTCCACCGAAGAGGATTTCAGGAACTCGTTCATATTCTCTAACGCCCTGTCCGGGCTTGTCAAGAAGTGGCTGTGCAGCTGTTACCGCAGCGGCGACGTTATAGTCACCCCCACCGAGTATTCAAAACGGCTCATCAGCGGATATGGCATCACTAATCCGATATACCCCGTTTCCAACGGAATAGACCTCGCAAAATACGAACCCGCCCCCGGCGACCGCGAAGCGTTCCGCAGCAGGATGGGCTTTTCAGATAGCGACAAGGTCATCATCGCAGTGGGACTTTACTTTGAGCGCAAGGGCATTCTGGACTTTGTGCAGATGGCAAAGGACATGCCCGACTACAAATTCGTATGGTTCGGAAAGACCCCGCTGTACAGTGTTCCGCACAAGATTCGCAAGGCAGTCCGCACGAAGCTGCCGAATCTGACATTTGCCGGGTATGTACAGCCCGATGAACTGAAGCAGGCATATGTCGGCTGCGACGCCTACATATTCCCCACCCACGAGGAAACCGAAGGCATCGTTCTGCTGGAAGCCCTCGCGGCTGAAGCGAACGTGATAATCCGCGATATCCCGGTGTTCGACTGGCTGACTGACCGCCGCGACTGCTACAAGGCAAAGGACCTTGAAGATTTCGAACGGCTGATACGCGCCGTTACCTCCGGGGAACTCCCCTCACTGCAGGAAAACGGCAGGGCTGCGGTTGCCGGCATGGACATCAAAAAGGTCGGAGAAAAGCTGCTGAGCATTTACAACGGAACGATAGAACAGAAGATCTGAATTCATAATTTGCAAAAAAAATACCCGGTTCAATGTGAACTGGGTATTTCTGTCTGTTGGTTTTTAGGCAATAACGCATAATTATTGTCGTGCGATTGCGCCGTCAGATTTTTCGTCAAATTGTACAATGAGGACGACGCAAGGCTGGTCTGTCGGTCAACCCTTCCGGCACTACGTGCCACCTCCCCCACCGGGGGAGACACGCCTTGCTAAGACGAATTGTGCAAGATGCAAGTTTGGCGCAACACAGAACATATCCTTTGAGCAATCATGTGATTCTTTGCGCCAAACTAGAAAGATGCAAGCAAGCGTGCGGCAAAGGCGTTAGCCGTTAATTGTGCGGTGTTGCCTTAAAATATTATATACTATTCCTGCACATTTTTCAAGCGGATTTGACATTTTCGCACCTGTGTGATACAATAATAATATATGTGTAAAAAACAAAAGAAAGAGTGTTAAAATGAGTACAGATAACCAAAACAGCATGGAGCGTTCCGAACTTCTCGGGAATGCGCCGGTAACTTCGCTGATGATAAAATTCGCGGTGCCCAGCATAATCGCGATGCTGGTGGGGGCGCTTTATAACATCGTTGACCAGCTGTTCATAGGTCACGCGGTGGGGCAGCTCGGAAATGCCGCGACGAACATCGCGTTCCCGTTTTCGACTTCCTGCCTGTCGCTGGCTCTTCTGTTCGGAATTGGCGGCGCCAGCTGCTTCAACCTGAACATGGGTCGTGGAGAGCGTGAAAAGGCTCCCTATTACGTCGGCAACGCAACGGTAATGATGCTGCTGTGCGGAATAGTGCTGCTGGTGGTGACGCAGATATTCCTGACGCCGCTGCTCAGGCTGTTCGGCTCGCCTGCGGACGTCCTCCCGCTTGCGGAGGAATATGTCGGGATAACCTCCCTCGGCTTTCCGTTCATGATAATCACCACCGGTGGAGGGCACCTGATACGCGCTGACGGAAACCCCAAAATGACGATGGTGTGCAATCTCCTCGGCGCCGGAATAAACACCGCGCTCGACGCGCTTTTCGTCCTTGGCCTTGGCTGGGGAATGAGCGGCGCTGCCTGGGCTACAGTCATCGGGCAGGTCATTTCAGGGGCCGTTGCGCTTGTGTGTATCTCGCGTTACAAAACAGTACATCTGGGGCTTAAGCACCTGCGCCCCCGCTGGGAATACACCTCGCGCACCATCGCAATCGGCATGGCTTCTTTCTTCAACCAGATAGCGATGATGGTGGTGCAGATAGCCATGAACAATCTGCTCAGGCATTACGGCGCGCTTTCCGTTTATGGCGAGTCCGTGCCGATAGCGGTTTCCGGCATAGTCATGAAAATAAACCAGATAACGTTTTCCATCGTCATAGGGCTAGGGCAGGGCGCGCAGCCCATCATCAGCTTCAACTACGGCGCCGAGAAATACGACCGCGTGAAAAAGGCGTTCCGTTCTGCGGTGACTGTCGGCGCGGGCGTTGCGGTTCTCGCGTTCATACTGTTCCAGCTGTTCCCGCGGGAGATAATCTCGATGTTTGGCGACGGAACTGACGAATACTTTGAGTTTGGCGTGAAGTTATTCCGGATATTCCTGTTCTTCACCTGGCTGAACTGCCTGCAGCCCATTGCCTCAATGTTCTTTACATCTATCGGCAAATCCATTAAGGGCGCGTTCCTGTCGCTGACAAGGCAGATACTCTTTCTGCTGCCGCCAATGGTGGTGCTTCCGCTGTTCATGGGCATCGACGGAATTCTCTGGGCAGGTCCGTTCGCCGATCTGCTGTCAGCTGCTGCGGCAATTATCCTCATCGCGGTGGAATTCCGCATAATGAAAAGGCAGAAGCTCGCCAAAAAAGAAGCATAAAAAACACCCGCCGCGTTTTAAATTGCGACGGGTCATTTTTATCTCCCCAGCAGTAATATCAGCGCTGCCGCGATCAGAGCCGCAGCAGCCACGCCGACGGGAACGAGGAAAGCGGGGAAGCGCTTTTTCTCCGCGGGGAGTTCCTGCGGTCTGACGTCAGTGAATATTCCGCACACCGCCGTGTAATTATCCCCGCAGTTCCGGGAACGCAGCAGATGCCGCTTCAGCATGGAATTCAGCCACGCTGCGGAGCTTTCAGCCTTGATAAGTTCCGCTTCCATTTCGCGCTCGTGGATATATTCCCAGAAGCCGTCAGAGCACAGCAGGAATGCGTCACCGCGCTGCACTTTTATAGGTTCGCAGCGCTGCCTGAGGTCAAGGGAAGCTTCCGCGCCGAGCGCTTTCAGAAGCCCCGCGCGGTCCGCGCTGCCGCGGATCTCCTCGCTGCTAATCTCGCCGAGTTCCACCGCAGCCTGGCAGACCGAGTGGTCGCGGCTCTGGTATATCACCCTGCCGCTGCGGAAGTAATACACCCTGCTGTCGCCGACGTTCCCGCAGGTGAATTCACCGTCGCGGTAGAACCCCGCAGCCAGCGCCGAAAGCCCTCCGGAACGCCGCACGGCCTCGTTGGCACCCTCCAGCAGCGCGTTTACGCCTTCCGGTGAGAAATCCGCGCCAGCCTGCCCTGAAAGGTACTCCACAGCCGCGCGGGAAGCCTTGGCACCGCTCTTGTGTCCACCCAGACCGTCCGCGACTGCGTATATGCCACCGCCCGCGAACAGGTCGTCCTGGTTTTCATTGCAGCCGCCCTCGCTGGTGTGGAATGCGCAATCTATGCCGGGGGCTTCATTCTCCTCCGGCTGAGCCGGCGCGGGAGTTTCTCCCCAACCAGGCAGAAACTGCAGCACCACCGCAGTGAAGTTATCCTGATTAGCGTAACCCCGCGCCAGAATGCGCCCCATGATATCCTCGGCCGCGCCCCCCGCAGACAGCGCCAGCGACTGCCGCAGCTCGTCCTCTGAAAGCGCGTTGTAAACTCCGTCGCTGCATATTAGCAGCCTGTCCCCCGGGGTCACTGCCAGCGGAATGCGGTTCATTTCCGGGGTGAGCAGGGTACCGCTGCCGACGAACTGCGACAGCGAATCGCGCTCCGGGTCAGTTTCTGCCCGGGGAAAGCTGGTTCTTCCGTCAAGAACTCTTTCCAGCAGGACGGACATGTAATCCTGGTCGTCGGTCAGCCGGGTGAGAATTCCGTCATGCAGCAGATACACCCTGCTGTCCCCGACGGAACAGAAATACACCCCACCCGCAAGCAGGTACACGGCAGCAATAGTGGTTCCTCCACGGCTGCCGCCTGCGGCTATCTCGCCGCTTATCCTGCGGACTGCCGCGCAAAGCTCCTCCGGGGAACCGATATCCGCGGCAAGCAGGTTTTTAACGGTGTAGTCGCTCACGAACCCACCCGATGCCATGCCGCCCATTCCGTCAGCCACAACTGCCGCGAAGCGTTCAGCTGTGCCGTCGTCGCGGACTTCCGAAAAGCCAGCGGTGTCCTCCTGGTATTCGCGGGCGCCCTGGTCCTGAATGCACCCGACGTCAACGGCGCCCTGCGGCAGCCTTGCAGTGAACCTACGAATTATCATCGCCGCTGCATTTCTCCTGCTCGTCCCAGGAAAGTATCCCGGTCTTGACAGCGCGCTCGTACACGCTTATCTTGTAGTTCAGGCGTTTCAGGGTCTGTTCTATCTGCTGTTTCATTCCGAGGAGTTCCTCGCGCTGGTCTGTGAGCAGCTTCAGCCGCTGCGGAATGGTGCTCTCGCCCTGCTGGAACAGCCTGCGGTATTCCACGATGCCGTTCACGGGGAGCCCCGCGCTCCTCATGCAGAGCGCAAGTTCAAGCCAGCCGAGGTCGTCGGGCTGGTAATCGCGTATGCCGCCGGCAGTGCGCGTTACCTCGGGGATCAGTCCCGCTTTTTCGTAATAGCGCAGCGTGTCCTGGGAGATCCCGTAACGCTCGCTTACTTCCTTTATCGTCATTTTTCCTCCGATACACAAGACCGCACCCGGTCAAGGTGCGGTGTGTTGTTATTCTTCCGGATTATCGTGGGCAGCGTAAGTTTCGCCCTCCACAGAATGCTCGTGCTGGTTTCTTGCCGCATAGGAAAGCGTCATAAGACTGTCGGTCAGGTGTACGTTCTCAACCGCCACCTCGGGGTGGTCGTAATGGATATCATAATGCGAGAAGTTCCAGAATGCCTTTATACCAAGACCTATCAGCGTTTCCACCATTTCCTGCGCGCCGCTTTTCGGAATGCACAGCACTGCCATAGTCGGGCAGTTTTCCGCGCAGAAATCCGCAAGACGGTTGGTGTGCATTATTTTTATGCCGGAAATTTCGATGTTCTCAAGCGAAATGTTGCTGTCGAATATTCCCGCAAGCTCATAGCCGTATTTTGCGAAATCTATATGTACGGTTATCGCACGCCCGAGGTTTCCGGCGCCGATGAGTATCATCTTGTCGTGCTTGTCAAGCCCCAGGATATGGCCTATCTCGCGGCGCAGTTCCGCGACATTGTAGCCGTAGCCCTGCTGCCCGAAGCCGCCGAAGCAGTTCAGATCCTGACGTATCTGCGAAGCGGTCAGACGCATCTTCTCAGAAAGCTCCCTCGAAGATATCTTCTGGATATCCTGCTTGAGAAGCTCCCCGAGAAAACGGTAATATCTCGGCAGCCTGCGAATGACTGAGTTGGAAATGTTGCTCTTCTGCATTGTGAGTTATCCCCCCTGACTTATCCCCATGATGTCAGCCCGGTACGGGAAATCAGCCCATCATCTCGGACAGGCGGTTGTTTATCTCTACCAGGAATGTTTCTGTATCTACCGGGCGCTTGTTCTCCAGTTTGGACATAGCTGCGAGGTTCTTGTCCATGATGCCGTCTTCCATGGTCTTGATGGAAGCCTTCTCCAGCTTGTCTGCGTAATCGCACAGAGCAGGAATGTTATCCAGCTCACCGCGCTTGCGCAGCGCACCGCTCCATGCGAAGATGGTGGCGATGGGGTTTGTGGAGGTCTTTTCGCCCTTGAGGTAGTTGTAATAGTGACGTGTAACTGTGCCGTGCGCAGCCTCGTACTCATAAACGCCGTCCGGGGAAACCAGCACGGATGTCATAAGTCCCAGGGAGCCGAACGCAGTAGCCAGCATATCGGACATAACGTCGCCGTCGTAGTTCTTGCATGCCCAGATGAAGCCGCCCTCGGAGCGGATAACTCTTGCGATAACGTCGTCGATGAGGGTGTAGAAGTACTCAATGCCAGCCTCGGCGAACTTTTCCTTGTACTCGTTCTCGTATATCTCAGCGAAGATATCCTTGAAGCGGTGGTCGTAGGTCTTGGAAATGGTATCCTTAGCCGCGAACCACAGGCTCTCCTTTGCGCCGAGCGCATAGTTGAAGCATGCCCTTGCGAAGCTTTCGATGGACTTGTCCAGGTTGTGTACGCCCTGTACAATACCGTCGCTGTTCTTGAAATCGTGAATGAGCGCGCGTGTCTCCTTGCCGTCCTTGTCGGTTACGACCAGTTCAGCCCTGCTGCCCTGGGCTACCTTCATCTCGGTGTTCTTGTAGATGTCGCCGTAAGCGTGACGCGCGATGGTGATGGGCTTTGTCCAGGTGGGAATGTACGGCACGATGCCCTTTACAAGTATCGGCTTTCTGAATACGGTGCCGTCCAGGATAGCGCGGATAGTGCCGTTGGGGGACTTCCACATCTCCTTGAGGTCATATTCAGTCATGCGCTGTGCGTTAGGTGTGATCGTCGCGCACTTTACTGCAACGCCGTACTTCTTTGTAGCATTCGCGGAGTCTATGGTAACCTGGTCGTTGGTCTCGTTTCTGTGAACAAGGCCCAGGTCGTAGTAATCGGTCTTGAGGTCAACATAGGGGGTGATGAGGATATCCTTTATCATCTTCCAGATAATTCTGGTCATTTCGTCGCCGTCCATCTCGACCAGCGGAGTCGTCATCTGAATTTTTTCAGCCATTTTCGTTTGTCCTTTCGTATCTGTTGTGGGCAGTACCACCGCGCACCTTTACAGAGCAGTCAACGTTATTCCCGCAGAGAATGCTGCCGTTGCCGTTAAGCCTGCTGCCGACGATAAGTCCCAGCAGGAATGCGGACAGCGCCATAAAAAATCCCGTCGTCTTGCTCATATCATGCGCCCTTTCTTATCAGCCGTTAGCCTTTGTGTAGTTCAGCAGACCGCCTGCGAGCATCATTCCCTTGCCGCGCTCGGAAAGTTCGCACTTGACCTCGAATGTGAAGCCCTTGGTCTTGTCCTCTACCATTATCTTGCCGCCATTCTCAACGATACTGCGGATATTTGCGATAACGAGGTCGTCGCCCTGTTCAACCTTGTCGTAATCGGCTTCGTTCACGAATTCCAGCGGGAGAATGCCGTTGTTGATGAGGTTCTGACGGTGGATTCTCGCGAAGCTCTTGCAGATGATAGCCTTAACGCCCAGATACAGCGGAGCCAGCGCAGCGTGCTCTCTTGAGGAGCCCTGACCGTAGTTCGTGCCGCCGACGATGATGCTGGTGCCTGCTTCCTTGGCTCTCCTGGGGAATGTTTCATCGCATACGGTGAAGCAGTACTCAGAGATAGCGGGAATGTTGGAACGCAGCGGGAGTATCTTGGCGCCTGCGGGCATGATGTGGTCGGTTGTGATATTATCGCCGACTTTGAGTGTAACGCCGGATTCGATATTTTCAGCCAGCGGCTTGTTTATCGGGAACGGCTTGATGTTCGGACCGCGGAGTATCTCAACGGAGGGAGCTTCCTCGACAGAAGCCGGGGGAACCACCATGTTATCGTTGATGATGAACTTCTCGGGCATAACATAAGCGGGCATGTCGCCGCAGGTGCGCGGGTCGGTGAATACACCGGTGAGCGCGGAAACCGCAGCAGTCTCCGGGGAAACCAGATAGATCTGTGCGTCCTTGGTGCCGCTTCTGCCGAGGAAGTTACGGTTGAATGTACGCAGGGAAATGCCCTTGCTGTTCGGGGACTGTCCCATGCCGATGCAGGGACCGCATGCGCTCTCAAGAATTCTCGCGCCGGCAGCGATGAGGATAGCGAGTGTGCCGTCCTCGGCGATCTGGTTGAACACCTGCTTGGAGCCGGGTGCGATGGCAAGGCTCACATCGGGGTGAACGGTCTTGCCCTTTAAGATATGGGCAACCTTGCGCATATCCTGCAGGGAAGAGTTGGTGCATGAGCCGATGCACACCTGGTCTATCTTGATCTTGCCTATCTCCTCGACGGACTTCACGTTGTCGGGGCTGTGCGGACAAGCAGCAAGCGGAACCAGCTTGGAAAGGTCGATGTCAACTTCTTCGTCGTAAACTGCGTCGGGGTCAGCGGAAAGCGGAACGTAATCCTCTTCTCTGCCCTGTGCCTTGAGGAACTGCAGTGTAGTCTCATCAGACGGGAATATAGATGTAGTAGCGCCAAGCTCGGCGCCCATGTTGGTGATAGTTGCGCGCTCCGGAACGGAAAGGCTCTTTACGCCCTCGCCGGTGTATTCCATTACCTTGCCGACGCCGCCTTTGACGGAGAGCCGACGCAGCACTTCAAGAATGACGTCCTTTGCGGAGACCCAGTCGTTCAGCTTGCCGGTGAGGTTTATCTTTACTACCTTGGGCATGGTTATGTAGTAAGCGCCGCCGCCCATGGCAACTGCTACGTCAAGTCCGCCTGCGCCCATTGCCAGCATGCCGATACCGCCGCCTGTAGGGGTGTGGCTGTCGGAGCCGATGAGGGTCTTGCCGGGCTTGCCGAAGCGCTCAAGATGAACCTGGTGGCAGATGCCGTTGCCGGGACGTGAGAACCAGATTCCGTGCTTTTTGGCTACGGAACCGATAAAACGGTGGTCGTCCGCATTCTCAAAGCCGCTCTGGAGGGTATTGTGATCAATATAAGCCACAGAACGCTCAGTCTTAACTCTGTCAACGCCCATAGCCTCAAACTGTAAATATGCCATTGTACCGGTGGCATCCTGGGTCAGGGTCTGGTCGATCTTTAAACCGATCTCGGTGCCCTTTACCATCTCGCCGTCGATAATATGCGCCTTGATGATCTTTTCAGTCAGTGTAAGTCCCATTTCGTTGCTCCTTGTTGTTCAGTTTCTCCGGAGCTTTGCCCCGGCACAAATATACACATTATATTATATCTCATTTTTATTCTCATGTCAAGTAAATCGCGGAATAAATCGGCGCGGTGAATAATATTAAGGGCGGTGTATATTTGCCAGAAAACAATATTGTGTGTTATAATCAATATGTGCAACCGTTCGTAAAATAAACCGTCTAAATATATGAAGCGCTTCCGGCAGCTTTGCCGAGGAAAACAAGGGAGGTGTTCCCATCAGGGACGAGGAAATAATCACACTGCTGACCGACCGCGACGAGCAGGGAATAACCATAGCCCGTGAATGCTACGGCAGGCTGCTGAAGAGCCTTGCCTACGGAATACTGCGGAGCGAGCAGGACGCCGAGGAATGCGAAAGCGAAGCCATGCTGCGAGCATGGAACAGCATTCCCCCGGAAAAACCGCGGTCGCTGCGCGCATACCTGTGCCAGATAGTGCGCAGGATCGCGCTGGACCGTTACGACTACAACCGCGCACAGAAACGCAGCGGCGACACCCTGCCGATAGACGAACTCGCGGAGTACATAGGCGGCAGCTCGCAGGCTGAGGACCGTCTGAGCGAGAACGAGCTTTCCCGGCTGCTGAACAAGTTCCTGTCAGAGCAGGATTACAACACCCGGGTGATATTCATGCGCCGCTACTGGTTCGGCGACACGACAGCGGAGATAGCAAAGCGGTTCCACGCCAGCGAAAGCATGGTAAAATCGCGCATCTCCCGGACATTGAAGCGCCTGAGAGAATTTCTCAGGAAGGAGGGCTACGACCTTTGAAAAGAAAACTCAACAACGCGCTGAACGACATAGATCAGCGCTTTATAGATGAAGCGGCAGAGGCTGACCGTCTGGACAGCCGCGCGCCTAAAATACTCAAATTCACGCTTATCCCCGCGGGGGCAGCGGCAGCGGTGGCGCTGTGCATTCTTGCGGTCAACGGAATAAAACCAGGCGGGGTTGACCTTGTGGACAATTCCGGTAGTTCGCTGGCTGCCGACAGCCTTTCGGTGAAGCAGAACGACCAGGAAAACGAGAATTCCGTTATTATTATGTATACCTGCGGCAATGCGACAATGGAATTCACCCCCGCTGACAGCACCGTGGAATTAAATTCCGGGCGTGAGACAGGGCTCAGCGGAAGCTATTCCGTAAACGGCAGCGATGTCCGCATAAGGCTTGAAAACGGGCATTCCTACCGCGGGACGCTTTCCGACGACGGGAAGTCCTTTGAGATAACCAACCTCGACCAGGAACTGTACTGGTCTATCAACGGTCTTGACGAAAACACTGCTGATGAATTCGAGACGACCGCAGTGTTCACGCAATTCAGCGGAGCCAGCCTTAAACAGAACACCGCGCATAAGATCACAACTGCAGCCAGTTTCGACAAATATATCACTGATATGCTGAAAGAACGCATGCAGTCCACCGGCGACCAGTACGACAAGCAGAAAGCCTATGAGCTCATCGTCAGCGGTGAGCTTCCGCTGGACAGCGAGAATATGACGTGGCGCCCGATTCTTGACGGCGACCCCAAGGGCGGCTCTCACTGGGGAACGGACCTCTTCGCTGAGAACTCCGGCAGGTCCGGTGCGAATGTGTACGCGTTCCAGTCCGGCACGGTCATCGCGGTTTATTCCGGCGGTGGGGACGACAGCATAGGCAACTACATCGTTATCGACCACGGCAGCGGTCTTGCGACTGTTTATGCGGCGCTGGGAGATGTCGCAGTCAACGAGGGGCAGACCGTCGGCAGGGGAGAGGTCATCGCGCACACCGGCATTTCCGGCTGGAGCACGGAGGAACATCTCCACTTTGAGATACGCAGAAACGGCTCCACCAGCAACAAGCTTGCGGACGACACCAGAACGCTTCTCACTCAGAAGATAGTCGAGGACTGCAACAGCGGAATCCTGAAAATTCTCGACAGAAACAACGTCAACAGCGATTACGACAAGGAAAGCGCAGACGAGCTGATAAAATCCGGAACATTCCCGCTGAAATGCGATGATATAAACGTAGAGTACACAGCCGGGTACGACGAGAATTACGACATGACATTCTACGGAAGCAGCCTGGAGCATTATGGAACCGATGATGTTTACGCATTCCAGTCCGGAAATGTCATCGCTGCCGTGGAGGGCGGCTTCAACGACGGGCTTGGCAGCTATGCCGTGATAGACCATGGCAGCGGAGTTGCCACCGTTTATGCGCACATGAGCAGCGTGAATGTTTCCGTGGGACAAAAGACAGACCGCGGGGATATCATAGGGCAGACCGGTGAGACCGGCTGGGTCGGAACTCCCACGCTGCATTTTGAACTCCGCAGGGACGGCAAAGTGCTCGATATCCTTTCCATCGCGGACGGCACGGGTTATACCGATGATGAAAAATCAGAGGCTGCAACATACGCGCACAAACAGAATGCAGTCATCACAGAGCTGCTTGACAATATGCGGGTAAACGACCACTTCTACAAGAAAAAATCCGAGGAACTGCGCCAGAATGCAACGCTCCCTCTTGAAACGGAAACCCTCCGGGACGCCAACGACAGAGTTGGCTGGCAGAACACCCTGCACTATGGTGAGGAACTTTACAGCGAGGAAATGAGTTACGGCGAGCATGTGCCGGTCCACGCATATCAGACCGGTGAGGTCATTGCGTATGCTTCTTCCGGGGACAACGACGGGCTTGGCAGCTATGTCGTTATCGACCATGGGGCCGGGCTTGTGACGGTATACGCGCATCTCAGCCGCGTTGATGTAGAGGCTGGACAGACTGTCGCTCTAGGCGATGTTATCGGTCTCACCGGAAGCACCGGATATATGCACGGAATGCAGGGCGACGCGCTTCATTTCGAGCTGCGCGAAAATGGAAAAGTCCTTGACCTGTTCACAGCTGAGGGTGAAAAGCACATAAACTATAACGACATAGACTACATGATACGCTTCGTGCTCGCGAATGCTTCCGATTACGACAAGACCGGAGCAGACCAGCTGAAATCCTCCTGCACACTGCCTCTCGACGTTGAAAACATGAAAGCCACTGCCGGGAACGGATATTCCGCATGGAACGGCGCGGAGCACCACGGCGTCGACCTGTATGGCGCTTCCATGGCCAACGGGAAGCACGCGAATGTCTACGCGTATCAGTCCGGCAGGGTTGTCGCAGCCGTGGATAGCGGCTTCAATAACGGTCTGGGCAGCTATGTGGTCATCGACCACGGCAGCGGACTTGCGACGGTTTACGCTGCGCTTGGCGATGTTAAGGTTTCCACCGGGGACAGCGTGAATAAGGGAGATATAATTGCGCTCACAGGAACTACAGGAGTTTCGAGCGGTGAACATCTCCACTTTGAAGTACGCGAAAACAGCAATGTCACCATCACTAACGTCAGCAATGTGCGTGAACTTATCAGACCCCTGTCGTCTGAATATGAGATCATTGAGCAGATGTACGGTTATGGTGGATATTACACCCACAAAGGCATTGACTTTTCAGTTCCGACGGGAACTGAATTCAAATCAGCAGACAGCGGAAAGGTCATTAAGGCAGAATGGTACTACGGTTACGGGAACTGCGTCATGATACAGGCAGACGACGGGCTAGTTACGCTTTACGGGCACTGCTCCGAGCTCCTTGTCAAAGAGGGGCAGCAGGTGAATGCCGGCGATATAATCGGCAGGACCGGAAGCACAGGTAACGTTTCAGGAGAGCAGCTTCATTTTGAAGTACGCCCCGATGGTGTAGACAGCGACCCGGTAAATCCGCTGTCCTATATCTCTGAAAACTAAAATTCCATATAAATTAACAGGGCGAAGATGAAACTTCGCCCTGTTAATTTATATACTGATTTTGCACCGTATGGCACGTCATTGGTCGTGTGAGTGCGTTTCAATTAAATTGTACCTGTGGCCGTATTGCCCGGCGCGGCTACGCGCCTAATCGGGGTTTTCGGCGCGTATCTGGGCGCGAATGGTCTTGTGGTCGCCGTTGCAGTAGGACGGGAGGTTGCTTGCACGGTAGTAGCCGATGTCCGTGCTCTCGCACTTGTTGGTGGCGAGCAGGCCGGTCATGGTGCAGTAGCGCTTCTCGACGACGGAGGAGTCCGGTGTGAACTTGTGTATTTCCGTGGTGTCCTGAATGTCCTTCATGACTTCCTTCCAGACGCTTGCGACTGCCTTCCAGCCGTCGGAACCGCCTATCTCGCGGCTGTCGTCGTAGCCTATCCAGAGACCGCCGACGTAATCCGGCGTAAGTCCCATGAAGAGGAGGTCGGTGCCGGCGTTGGAGGTACCGGTCTTACCGATGACCTCGACGTTCTCCATCTGAGCCAGACGGCCGGTGCCGCTGTCGCCGTTGACAACCTTGTATATCATTCGGTTAGTCACCCACGCAGTGTCGCTGTCTATCGCCTGAGTGCCGTAGAAATCCTGCTCGAGTATCACGTTGCCCTTGCTGTCCTCGACCTTGCTGTAGAACATCGGGCGGTAATACACGCCGCCGTTGCCGAATATCTGATAAGCGCCCGCAACTTCCACCAGCTTTGCGCCGTAGGTCAGCGCGCCCAGCGAGAGGGGCGACAGCGCGATATCCTGGTCAACCAGTGTGGTGAAGCCAAGCATCTGCGTCAGCTGAGTGTACATCGACTTTGTGGTGTTCATTCTGCCGACCCTGACAGCCAGCGTGTTCAGCGAGTGCTGTACGCCGTACCATGCCGGGCGCAGGGTTCCGTCGCCGATAACGCCGCCGTAGTTCTCAGGCCAGTATTCCGGCTCGTCGTCGGTGCCGATGTTTATCTGCGCGTCCGGAATGAGCGTGGAATAAGTTATCAGGTTCTTTTGAACTGCCAGAGAATACGTTGAAATAGGCTTCATCGTTGAACCCGGCGACCTCGTCGCCTGTGTAGCGCGGTTGAACGTACCGTCACCCGGCTTCTCGCCAAGACCGCCAACCACCGCCTGCACGGTTCCGGTGTAGTCTATGATGATGAACGCGGACTGTATCAGGTCCTTTTCGGGCGCGGTGGGGTCATAGCGTGAAAGCACCGTGTAGGGGTCCCTGTACTTGTCCTCCAGTATCTTCTGGAGCTTCATGTTCTCGTTGATATATATCTTGTAGCCGCCGTTGTAAAGCTCGTTCTTTGCGGAGGTGTAGGTTATTCCCTTTAAGTCTGCGTAGTCCGTGATCACCTGGTCGATGGCTGCGTCAACGTACCAGTCCTGCGTGACTTCGTAGTCGCCGTTCCACTTGTACGCTTCGTAGCCGGCTTCCTGCTGGGTGTCGTCGCTGGTATCGTCATCGTCGTCGCCGGTGTTGAGCGTGCGCTCGTCGATATAACCGTAATCATCGCCGTAAACCGCCCTTGCAAAGTGCACCTGAATGCGATTGTAGCGGTAGTCCTCGTACTCCTTTGTGGATATCATGCCCTGCTCGTACATGCAGCGCAGGGAGTAGTTCTGCTGCTGCTTGCTTCTCGCAAGGTCGAAATACGGAGACATCTTGCCGGGGTTTCGTATCATTCCCGCAAGGACTGCGGCTTCACCAATGTTCAGTTCAGAAGCGTCCTTGCCGAAATAGTACTGCGAAGCCGCGCCCACGCCGTACACCATTCCACCGAACCAGATCTGGTTGAGGTAACTCTCCAGAATGTCGATCTTGGTGTATTTCTCTTCAAGGCTCATCGCGCGGAATATCTCGCGCAGCTTACGCTCCCAGCTGACCTCGTTATCGCCGGTGAGGTTCTTGACCAGCTGCTGCGTTATCGTGGAACCACCGCCGCCGTCGCCGTTTGAGAAGAACGCACCCGCGGTACGGTACCAGTCAACGCCCTTGTGAGTGTAGAAACGCTTGTCCTCGGAGGCAACAACAGCGTCGATGATGTAGGGGGAGATATCCTCGTAATCCACCCAGACGCGGTTTTGCTCTGCGGCAAGGCGCTTGACCTCGACAAGCTCGTTGTTCTCGTCGTAGCCGTAAACGAAGCTTGTGTACTTCATCTCGATGTTGCGGAGATTTGCGTCATAGCTGTTGTCCGCGAAATCCAGGACATACACCGCCAGCACCGTGACAACGATGCAGACCATGATGACGAGTATCAGCAGCATTGCAGAAAATGTCGTGCCGACTATAGTCATCGCGTGCCCGAAATTTTTCATCGCGCGGCTGCGGGTCTTTTTTCCGGAGCGCTTTTTCGGCTGCTCCTCTTTGATTTTGATGTATTTTATCTTCTTTTTCTTGTCCATACTTTGTTCACCTTTGCGCCGGCTGTTCCGGCATGGCTGTCAGGTTTCTAATGGATAGCTGTACTGCTTTCATGCATGTACTTTATTATTATAGCACATTTTTCCGTGAATGTTAATACCTTTTTCGAAATTTTCACATTTCTGCGGTAATAGCGCATGAAAAACAGCCGAAACCCGTCAATTATGCTGCAAAAACGGCTCTCAGCGAGTGTGGTTCCCGACAAAAAACCGCCTGCCCGAAAGCAAGCGGCTTTGTGATTTACATCGGTACCGGTACGGAGCCAATCAGCCCGTCGATAACGTCGAGAGCGGCGCTGTAGTCAGTCTGCCCGGCAGCCAGAATGAGCCTGTGCGAAAGCACCGCGCCTGCCACCGACTTCACGTCGTCCGGGGTGGCGTAATCGCGGTCGTTCATCAGCGCCATTGCCTGCGCGCACCTGAACAGCGCGATGGAACCGCGGGGACTTACCCCCAGCTTCACCTGCGGCATGTTCCTTGTGGCGCTAACCAGCGACAAAATGTACGCTTTCACCTTGTCTGAAACTGCTATTTCAGCCGCTTTGCCCCTCAGCTGCAGCAGTTCCTCCAGCGACATCACCGGGGAAATCTCCACGCGCTGCGGCATGATATCCAGCATCTTCATTTCTGCCGCGCGGTCGGGGTACCCCACGGAAATACGCATCAGGAAGCGGTCCAGCTGCGCTTCCGGCAGGTGGTAGGTACCGTAGGTCTCTATCGGGTTCTGGGTCGCGAGGGTCATGAACGGCACGGGAAGCTTGTAGGTCTTTCCGTCAACGCTTATCTGCAGTTCCTCCATGGCTTCCAGCAGCGCAGACTGCACCTTGGGTGAGGAGCGGTTTATTTCGTCCGCGAGAAGGAAGTTGCACATTGCGGCGCCCGGCCGGTATTCGCTCCTGCCGGAATTCATGTCCACCGCAGTGTAACCCACGACGTCCGACGGCATGAGGTCAGGCGTGAACTGAATTCTGCCAAAGCTGCCGGAAACGCTCTTCGCGAGGGTCTCCGCGAGCAGGGTCTTTCCCACCCCGGGGACGTCCTCAATGAGCACGTGACCCCCTGCCAGCATCGCGCAGACCACCTTTTCGATGACAGGGCGCTTGCCGATTATCACGCGCTCGATGTTGCCGATGAGCTGTTCAACTTTGTTGTTCATTTTTATGCTCCTTATAAATTACGTGTGCTCAGATCATGACCATTCTGCCGAATTTCCGGAATTACGCAGTTGCGTCGGCACGTCACTCTTTATCATCACGACTGTTTACGTTTGCTTTTTCCGGTTCCGGGGCACCGAAAGGTGCATTCAGGCACACAGTGGAAATACCGCTGAACATAGTCATAATGCCCCATATTATTGAGCCAAAGAACATAGTAAGCGCATTACCAAGCCCAGCCCAGCCAGACCATATGGTTTCGCCAAGCAATAAAGCCAGGATTACTCCAAGACCACCCAGCACAACCGGCGCTATAAACACGGAAATTAAATAACACCTTGACCTCATCACAAGTTTTTTCCTGATAAGGTTCATTAATTTCACGTGTATAAAAGCAGAGCCAATGCAAAATCCCATGGCAATAAACACAAATACTTTTTCTGTGCTGAACAGAACAGAATCAAATCTGGTACAAACAAAAGCGTCTATCAGTATTAATGCAATGTTCAATGCCAACCCTGCCGCGCATAGCCCCGCGTATTTCAAGTATTTCATTTGTCAGTCCCTGAGGAAAACAACGTCGAACGTCCTTGCAAAGAGCGCCCCCAACGCCGCGGAAACCGTAAACATTATCGTCCATAGCAGCCAGGCAGCCCCCGCTTCTGCCGGGAACTGATTTCCCCATACGTCGTTGGCTGCCATCACGTTGACGACGATAAATCCCGCGACGCCCGCAATGAACGGAAGCAGAAGCGCCAGCAGGGAATAAACCATGGTTTTCATGCGCAGCTTCTTTCTGATGAGTTTCTTGAACAGGGCGTGCACAAACCCGAACGCCCCGCAGATTATCAGCACCGCCAGCAGCCCGAGTATCGCGAAGTCCTTCAGCTGTGTGAAGAACAGCTGGAAAAACCAGCTGCACACGATGGTGGAAGCGACGTTAACCAGTATCCCTGCGATGATAAGCCCCGCATATTTTAATTTGTTCATCTGTCCCTCCGTGATACAAAAACGGCGCAGCCCGAAAGCTGCGCCGCAGTCAGCGTATGTTGTTCAACAATTAGTTGAGCAGGGAGTGCTCGTCAGCTGCGTCGAACAGGTGGATCTTGTTCGGATCAAGAGCGAGCTTAACAACGTCCTGAGGACGAGCGGTGCATCTCGGAGATACTCTAGCAGTAAGCGGGATACCCTCGCAGGTCAGGTACAGGAATGTCTCAGCACCGAGCATTTCGGTTACATCAACGGAAGCCTCGATGATACCGGTCTTTGCAGCGGAGAGGAACATCTCTTCGTCGTGAATGTTCTCAGGACGGATACCGAGGACAACTTCCTTGTCTACATAGTACTTGAGAGCCTCGTTGTCAGACTTGGCGGAAGGAAGCTCAACATAGAACTTGCGGCCTCTGGAGGTCTTGGTGTCCTCAGAACCGAACTCAACAGTGTACTTGCCGTTGAGCATCAGGAGCTTGGCAGGAATGAAGTTCATCTGCGGAGAGCCGATGAAGCCTGCAACGAACTTGTTTACAGGGTTCTCATAGAGGTTGATAGGAGAGTCGATCTGCTGGATGTAGCCGTCCTTCATAACAACGATACGGTCACCCATGGTCATAGCCTCTGTCTGGTCATGTGTTACGTAGATAAATGTAGTACCCAGCTTCTTGTGCAGCTTGGAGAGCTCAGTTCTCATCTGTGCACGGAGCTTAGCGTCCAGGTTGGACAGCGGCTCGTCGAGCAGGAAGACCTGAGGATCACGTACGATAGCACGACCCAGCGCAACACGCTGTCTCTGACCACCGGACAGAGCCTTCGGCTTTCTGTCGAGCAGGTGGGAGATGTCGAGGATCTTGGCAGCTTCTTCAACCAGCTTCTTGATCTCGTCCTTAGGAACCTTACGGAGCTTCAGACCGAAAGCCATGTTGTCGAATACTGTCATGTGAGGATACAGAGCGTAGTTCTGGAATACCATTGCGATATCTCTGTCCTTAGGAGCAACGTCGTTTACAAGACGGTCGCCGATGAACATCTCGCCCTCGGAGATTTCCTCAAGGCCTGCGATCATACGCAGGGTCGTGGACTTACCGCAGCCGGAAGGACCTACGAGTACGATGAACTCCTTGTCCTTGATATTCATGGTGAAATCGGATACGGCAACAACGCCGCCCGGATAACGCTTGTATATGCCTCTGAGTGATAAGCTTGCCATTTGAAATGACCTCCTGATATTACTTAAAATATTTCAGAACCCACACGGATCCCTAGCTATTGTCGCTAATAATATAATACCAAAATACGGAGAAAAATAAAAGAGCCTAAGTCAACAAATATTTTTTGACTGGTTTATGTATATTCACCAACACCGACAAAACATAGACAATAAAATCCGGCCGGCGCTAGTGGTATTGCACAAAAATACGGCTTATTTGCCCTGCGAACGGTGTTCCGGCTGCTTATTTTTGGAGATTGTGCTAAAACACGCGCGTGTAATTTGTGCATTACACCACAAAATCTGCGAGATAATTTTCACACAATACACATATATTGTTTTCGGGGACATGCTGCGGTGAAATGCTGACGGAAACCCACCCCGATTTTTGTGCAGAACTACCACATTATTATACAACACACAGTCACGCAAGTCAAGGAGGGAAACATGAAAGATAAGGAGAAAAAGTCCCGGGCGCCGATGGTCACGGGCTTGTTGCTGCTCGCTGCCGCAGGAGGCTGGCTCGCATTCCGGCTGCTGTGGAGCGGCCCCGCGGGAATTCCCGGTGAGAGCGAGCGCCAGCGCATAGAGTACATAGAAAGTTTCGGCTGGAATGCCGGCACCATTCACAGCGACGTAAAGGAAATACGCATTCCCGGTGATTTTGACGAGGTTTACGAGGAATACAACGCGGTGCAGCTGAGCCAGGGGTTTGACCTGCGGAGGTACCGTGCGCATTCAGTCAAGCAGTACACCTATAAGATAAGCCGCACCGACGACGACCCTGTGCAGCTGCTGGCGCATCTCCTGGTGGAAAACGGCGTCATTATCGGCGCCGACGTCACCCCGGCAGAAGCGGGGGGCATCACCGGCGCATTAGCCATTCAGGATTGACAAGAACTGCCTTTTGATGTACAATATAATATATTTACATCATAAGGCAGGTGATTTTCTTGAAGAAAACGTGGATGTTCGCAGGTTCAGTCTGTGTTGTGGCAATAGCTGCAGTCGTGGTGACCGCAAACATGCTCGCACATGGCGGAAGTACCGTCAGCACGCCGGAATTCATCATGCCGGAAAGCGTATCCGCCACTTCCGCGACCAGTTGCGTGATTTCCTCTGCGGACGCGCCTGTATTCACCACAGCCGAGGGAACAACAGCACAGCCTGATGAAACGCTTCCGCAGCGGGAATCCACCACGACCACAAGCTCTGAAACCGCTCCCGTAACGGAAACTCACATCGCGGAAACTGCGGAAAAAACCACGGTGCCTTCTCCAGCAGAAACCACCGCTTCCCCTGCGGAAACCACCAGCCGCGCCGCTTCTGCGACAACTGTCACGACTGCCGCTTCATCGCAGCCGGAGCCTGAAATAATACCGGATAACGTGATGCTGACTTCCCACGACCCGCTGCACCATGTGCGTTTTGAGTTCAACGGGCGCACCATAAATTTTACGGGGGTGTATTCCGGGGACGGGGTGGACGATGTTTATATCCACAGAGCGGGGCTGCATTCCTGGGATCTGTCGCAGAATGGCGATAAATTTTCGGGGAATATCGACATATCCACGCTGGACAACGGGTACTATATTATTATAGTAAAGCTGCATTCCGGCGCGGCGATGTATTATGTGTTCAATGTGGCTTCCGACGGGGCGCACCCGATTTCTGCGAAAGACCTGCCTGCCGAAGATAATCTTGCATTCCTCTCGTCACCGATGGAGCTTCCGAAAGACGGCGTGCTGAACCATATTACCGTTTCTGGCAGCGAAGCCACCGCAGCTGAGATACTCCGTGAGATAAAGTCGATCTCAGACCAGGTGTGCGCGGGGCTCAGCGACGACTACAGCAAGGCGCGTGCGCTGGCGCAGTGGGTGTCGGTCAACATGTATTACGACCACGACGCGGCAAATAACGGCGTTACAGAGGAAGATATTTCGCTGGAATTCGTGCTGAAAAATCACCGCTCTGTCTGCTTCGGGTGGTCAAATCTGTATTCCGCGCTGTGCCAGGCACAGGGAATAAAGTGCTACAACGCCTCGGGCAGCGCAGTCACCGGCAGCAGGTGCTTCCTGCAGACCACGACTGAGGACGAGCGCTCGCACTCCTGGAATCTCGTCGTTATCGACGGACGATACATCTGGGTGGACACCGTGTGGGATTCCGGCAACAGCTATCGCTACGGGCAGTACAACACCGGCGTGTGCGACCTGGAGTACTTCGACAAGGACAATACCGCGCTTGCCCACGACCACCGCGTTACCCGGCTGGAATACCGCGACTATTTCGGGTACTTCCCGGTAAATGAAAATTAGGTGAAAATTAACTCACAGCTCTTGACTTAGAGTGCGCTCCAGGTGATACAATATCATAAAATAACCGGATACTCGGAAAATGGAGGAAGAAAAATGTATTTAGAGAATATCAATTCCCCTGCGGACGTGAAAAAGCTTTCGTCCGATGAAATGAGAGCGCTTGCCGGAGAAATGCGCACCGCGCTCATAAAGAAACTCAGTATCCACGGTGGACACTGCGGTCCTAACCTCGGCATGGCAGAAGCTGTGATCGCGCTGCACTATGTTTTCAACTCACCGGTGGACAAGTTCGTCTTCGACGTTTCGCACCAGAGCTACTGCCACAAGATGCTCACCGGCAGAAAGGACGCATTCCTTGACGAAGCGAAGTACGACGATGTGACCGGGTATTCCAGCCAGCACGAAAGCCCGCACGACCACTTCACCATCGGGCATACCTCCACTTCTGTCAGCCTTGCCTGCGGACTTGCAAAGGGACGCGACCTGTGCGGCGGGAAGGAAAACATCATCGCAGTTATCGGCGACGGTTCACTTTCTGGCGGCGAGGCGCTGGAGGGACTTGATTTCGCGCACGAACTCGGAAGCAATCTCATCATTGTCGTGAACGACAACGGAATGTCCATTGCAGAGAACCACGGCGGACTTTACGAGAACCTAAAGCTTCTGCGCGACACTGACGGCAAGGCTGAATGCAACCTGTTCCGCGCGATGGGGCTGGATTATGTATTCGTCGGCGACGGAAACGATATTGACCAGCTTATCCCCGCGTTCAGCTGCGTCAAGGACTGCACAAAGCCGGTAGTGGTGCACATCGTCACCGAAAAGGGACGTGGTTACGCCCCCGCAGTTAAGGACAAGGAAAGCTGGCACTGGCACATGCCTTTCGATATCGAAACAGGCGAACTGAAGTTCCGGGGCGGCGGGGAGGATTACGGAGAGCTCACCGCAAAATATCTGATGGAAAAGATGGACAAGGACCCGTCAGTCTGCGCGATAACATCCGGTACGCCTACAGTTATGGGATTCACAAAAAATCGCCGCGAGAAGTATAAGGGGCAGTTCATCGATGTTGGTATCGCTGAGGAGCACGCGGTGGCTATGGCTTCCGGCATTGCGGCTAATGGTGGAAAGCCGGTTTACGGCGTTTACAGCAGCTTTATCCAGCGCACCTATGACCAGCTGCAGCAGGATCTGTGCATCAACAACAATCCTGTTACGATACTGACGTTTGCCGCTTCCGTCTGGGGAATGAACGACGTAACGCACCTTGGCATTTTCGATATCCCGATGATGTCCAATATTCCGAACCTGGTTTACCTCGCCCCCACCACCTATGAGGAATACATCTCGATGCTGGACTGGAGCCTTGAGCAGCGCGAGCACCCGGTGGCAATACGCGTGCCCGGTGGAGTTGTGCATTACAACAAGCCTAAAAAGGATTACGGCGACCTTAACAAGTACGAGGTTTATCAGCAGGGCAGTGATGTTGCGATAATAGCGCTGGGAACGTTCTTCGGAATTGGCATGCAGGCGGCTGAGGTCATTGAAAAGCGCACCGGAGTAAAGCCCACGCTCATCAACCCGATTTATATAACCGGTATCGACGAAGAACTTCTGGAGAGCCTGAAAGCTACTCACAAGGCTGTCATCACGCTGGAGGACGGAATTCTCGACGGCGGCTTTGGCGAGAAGATAGCGCGCTTCTACGGAAATTCCGACATGAAGGTTGCTAACCTCGGTCTTAAAAAGGAATTCCTCGACCGTTACAATCCCGACGATGTTCTCCGTGAAAACGGGCTTACGCCTGAACTCATCGCAGAAAAGGCTGAGCAGCTTACAAAGTAAATATAATATCCCCCGAGTAAATATAATACCCCTGGTCAGGAACCGGGGGTTTTTATACATCTTCCGGGAATATTGTGTCATTATCACACACCAGCGGGATTTTGTCCATGGAATTCCGGGGAATTATGTGGTATACTAAAGAAAAAGCACAGAAGGGGGCTTTCATATGCGTTCATTTGCAAAAGCCGCTAAGACAAGCGGACTTATAATTTCAGCTGCGATGTGTGCTCTGGGCATTCTGCTCATTGCCATTCCGGGGTTCTTCACCGAAATGATAGGCGTCATCTTCGGCATTGCGGTGATAGTATTCGGCTGCTCAAAGATATTCGCGTATTTCTCCGGGGACCCGTTCCGCGTGGCGCTGCGCGCTGACCTTGCAGGGGGAATTATCCTCGTCGCGCTGGGTATCATTCTGTTTGCGCACCCGGTGGGAGTTATGGCGTTCATCAGCATTGCCGCTGGTATTTACATGATCGCCGACGGCGTTTCGAGAATACAGACCGCGATGCAGGCAAAGCAGCTCGGCTACAGAAGATGGTGGCTCATGCTCGCGATGGCAGTGCTCACCGGAATTCTCGGATTTGTTATGATGTTCCGGCCAGGAGAGGGCAGCGAGGTGCTGATGATAATGCTGGGTATCTCCCTGCTGAGCGACGGTATCCTGAACCTCATCACCATCATAACGGCTTCAAAGTACTTCAAGAACATCAAATCTGACATGAACATAATCGATGTTGACGGAGAAGAAAAGTAATAAACCACCATCTTCATGTCAGTGGCTTTTCGATAATCGCCCGCGAAGCGGGCTTTTGAAATTCGTTTTTTGCCACGGGTTTCCCGTGGCAAAAAACACTTCTATCCCAGCAAGTGTGCGAATTATCAGCGTAGCTGATAATGAGTGCGCGCGGCTGGGATGTTCGGCGAAAAAGCCCCTTTAGGGGATTTTTCGCCGGTCTCAAATGGGCTGTGATTTTCACAGCCCATTTGCTATTATTCAGCCTTAGGAGGCGCTGATATCCTTTATCGCCTGCGTAACCAGCTTCTTGAACAGGGGCGCTACGCGGTCGGCTGTTTCCTGCACTTCTTTATGAGTGAGCGGATTTACGGAGATGCCCGCTGCAAGGTTGCTTATGCAGGAGATACCGCATATCTCCATGCCTGCGTGACGTGCGGCTATCGCTTCGATCGCGGTGGACATTCCCACGGCGTCAGCGCCTAAGCGCTCGTATGCGCGTATCTCGGACGGAGTTTCGTACTGCGGACCGGTGGTCTGGATATACACGCCCTTTCTGAGCGGCACGCCCGCGGTCACTGCGGCATTCTCGATGACTTTCTGCAGTCTGCGGCTGTACACCTCGGACATATCCGGGAAGCGCACGCCGAGTTCATCGATATTCTCGCCGATTAGCGGAGAGGGAACGGACATGGAAATGTGGTCGGTGATGAGCATGAGATCGCCTGCATTAAAGCAGCGGTTTATGCCGCCTGCCGCGTTAGTCAGGAACAGAACCTTTGCCCCCATCAGCTTCATCAGCCGCACGGGGAGCACCACGTCCTGCGGCTTGTAGCCCTCGTAGAAGTGCACTCTTCCCTGCATGGCAACAATAGGAACTCCACCCGCATAGCCGAACACAAAGCGCCCTTTATGCCCGGGCACCGTGGACACCGGAAAGCCCTCGATGTCGTGGTAATCCAGCGTTTCGACAACTTCCATCGTGTCTGCGTAGTCGCCAAGACCGCTGCCGAGTATCAGCGCAAGCTCCGGCTTGAAGCTGATCTTTTTCTGCACGCACTCGTAGCATTTCATGAGCTTTTCGTAATTCTCGTTCATTCCGCACCTCCGTCGTTATTCTCGTTTTCGTCCTCGTCGGGGACTTCACCCGACTGCTTTTTCATCACGCCTATCTCGACTTCCTGCAGCTGCGACATCGGCACTGCGGCTGCTGAGCGCTTTTCGTCGGAGCGTTCCCACAGCGGGGGATAAAGGCTCACGCCCTTGTCCGCGGGCAGCTGGTCGAACAATACGCCGGGGCATTCCCTGACGTAGTCGCGGTAGAAGTTCGTTACGTCTTCGGCGCTGCATGCGAATTCAAGCAGCTCGTCGTAATCGTCCCCGAATTCCTCTACTGCAAGCTCGTCCGGGGCAAGGTACATCACCATGCCCTGCTTATCCAGCGCGAATATGCCGCCGAATACGTCCTCGCCGACGATGGTCATTCCGGTTTCGGCAAGGCGTTGGTTGCGCTCAAAGAAATCTATGATACCGCTGCCGCACAGGCGAAGCATTCCGTTGACGGAAACGCCACCCGTGCCCGCAAGCACAGCCGCAAGCGGGGTGAAATCGCCTTTCTGGGCGCGCAGCTTCTTTGCCTTTTCCTCGTCGGGGGGGAGCACTATGATATCGCAGCCGGAGTTATCGAACATCTGCTGTATCCGGCTGAACTGTTCCTCAAAGGTCATTTTAAACCTCCCAGCTGCCGAGGTACTTTTCCTGCTCAGGGGTGAGCCTGTCTATCTCTATTCCCCAGTAGTGCAGCTTGCGCACTGCTACCTCATGGTCAACGGATTTGGGCACGTTGACGGTCATGTGGTCGGAATTCCTGACGGCTGCGCTGTTCTGTGCGATGTACTTCGCGGAGAGCGCCTGGATAGCAAAGCTCATGTCCATTATTTCTGCGGGGTGGCCGTCGCCGGCTGCGAGGTTCACAAGTCTGCCCTCGGCTATGACGAAAACGGTGTTGCCGTTGGCAAGCTTGTAACCCATGATGTTGTTGCGTGCAAGGTAGCTTTCCTGCGCTATCTCGCGGAGTTTTGCCATGTTCACTTCAACGTCGAAATGGCCCGCATTGCAGCAGATAGCGCCGTCCTTCATGTTCAGGAATGCTTCCTCGCCGATGACGTCAGCGCAGCCTGTTACTGTCACGAAGAAATCGCCGACCTTTGCAGCCTCGCGCATGGGCATTACCTTGAAGCCGTCCATGACCGCTTCCATAGCCTTTATCGGGTCTATCTCGGTGACGATGACGTCAGCGCCAAGCCCCTTTGCGCGCATTGCAACACCCTTTCCGCACCAGCCGTAGCCAGCGACGACTACGTTCTTTCCGGCTACGATGAGGTTGGTGGTGCGGTTTATGCCGTCCCAGACGGACTGACCGGTGCCGTAACGGTTATCGAACAGATGCTTGCAGTCTGCGTCGTTCACCAGCACCATCGGGAATTTCAGCGCGCCGTCGCGGTCCATTGCCTTCAGACGGATAATGCCTGTGGTGGTTTCCTCGCAGCCGCCGAGTACTTCGGGGATAAGCTCTGGGTACTCGTTGTGAATGAGATTTACCAGGTCGCCGCCGTCATCGATGATGACGTTGGGGCGCGCCTTTATTACCTGGGAGATGTGACGGTGGTATTCCTCATCGGTGGCGTTGTACCATGCGAAAACATTCAGTCCGTCGTGCACCAGCGCCGCTGCAACGTCGTCCTGCGTGGAAAGCGGATTGCTGCCGGTGACGTACATTTCCGCGCCGCCTGCCGCAAGAACCTTGCACAGATACGCAGTCTTTGCCTCAAGGTGAACTGAGAGCGCTACGCGAAGCCCTGCAAAGGGCTTTTCCTGCCCGAATTCCTTTTCGATGCCGTTGAGAAGAGGCATGTTGCGCTTTACCCATGCGATCTTGCGGGCGCCGCTTTCCCAGAGTTCGGGATTTCTTATTTCGTTTGACATTTTTGTGCTCCTTTATTTTAATCAAATTTATTTCAGAGAACTTCTGCGAATGTACCGCAGGCTATTCGCTTGCCGGAATTGCCGGAAGGCTGCATGGCAAAATCGTCGTGCATGGAGTGTAGTATCACGGGCTTCCCCGAGAAATCAGATACTTTAGCCTTGCCGATAAATATCTCCATTGCCGCGTATCCGCTGCTGTCAGAGAAAATCGGCGGCAGGTCCCCGGCATGGTAGGGGTGCTGCGCGCACCATGTTCCCTCAGGGCAGAGGGAAAGGTGTTCTCCCGCGTCCATGAACGGCTCCTTTCCGTCGGCTTCTCCGCAGATGACGCCGTTATGGACGTGGAAACCGAATATCTTATCCGGCGGCAGTCCCTCAAATTCTGCCTGGATATACAATGCTCCGTCGAGCCAGTAGGCGAAGATTAGCCCTTCCACGTCCGGGTGGTCCGCGCTGCCGCGGAGTTCACCACGCAGCGCCGGAGTTTCCGCTGCCATGTATGAAAATCTGTTTGTCTGCTGCATATGCTGCACCTCGCTTTCAGGACAGTATATGCGCGACCGGCGCGGATTACGCCTTTGCGGCAAGTGAATTCAGCTGGCGCACAAGTTCCTCCTCAAGGCAGGAATAGAACAGCGTGAAAAGTATATCCGCGCTGCCCAGCAGGAATACGTTCCGGTTGGTTATCGCAGCCAGCGTGGGAACATAGGTGTAGATGTAGCCCTTGTACCATTCCGCGTCGTATGCGGGTACGGGTCTGCCGGATTTCACAAGGCGGCGTATTTCCTCAAAATCGTCGGGGATAACGTTGTCGTAGTTCCCGGCGCCCTTTGCTACGACCATATCATATATCGTCTTTATCTGCTTGTCGTTGAGGTAGCCGCCGGCGGTCTTTACATTCTTCAGCGTGGGAAGTCTTACCGCAAAGGAATATACCATCAGCGACAGGACGCGCTCATACTCCGGCGTGTTCATCTCGGCGCAGCGTTCCTTGTCCAGCTTTATGCCGGTGTTGTAGAGGCAGGTGGTGTCGGTGATGTTGTTCAGCGATAGCCTGAAAATATCCTTTATATTAATATTGTACAGGTCCTTGTCGGCTATCATGTAGATGTACTTCATGGCATTGAACAGGGAGACTCCCGCTTTCACCACGGTTTCCGACAGCATTGTGAACGCTGTCCTTTCGCTTATGAATTCCATATGCTCCTCCTTTATTCTTCCAGTCTGAGGTCAAGCTCGTCCCTGCCGCTGTTCTTTCCCAGCAGGTCGCCACCGTCGGGGAGTATCACGGTGAACTCCGTGCCTTTGCCGGGTTCGCTCTGTACGCCTATCCTGCCGCCGCACTGCTCCACTATCTTCTTCGCGAGCGGAAGCCCCAGCCCGTTGCCCTTGGTCGAATGGGAAGCGTCTGCCTGGTAGAATTTCTCGAAGATGTGCGGGAGCGCTTTCTGCGGAATGCCGCAGCCGTTGTCGCGCACGCGTATCGTGATAACTCCTGCTTCGCGGTGGCAGCTGACGAATATCCGTCCGTTTGCGGGTGTGAATTTCACGGCGTTGTCGAACAGATTGTTCCAGACATGCGAAAGGGTCTGCTCATTCCAGGTGAATTTCACATCGTCAAGCTCCATATCGATGTCGATGTTCTTTTCAGTCCACTGGCTCTCGAGGCGCAGCATGCAGGTGCGCAGCTGCTCGTCCAGCTGGAATTCCGTCTTACCAGTGACGATATCGCTGGTCTCAAGGCTTGTCAGCAGCAGCGTGTTGGAGGAAAACTCAGAAAGGTACTCGGTCTCCTCAAGGATTATCCTGGAGAATTCTTTCTGCTGCTCCGGGGTGAGGTTGCCGTCGTAAAGCTGTCGCGCAAATCCCCTGATGGAAACCAGCGGCGTTTTGAACTCGTGTGAGAAGCTTGCCATGAAATCGCGGTTGAACATCGCATTGCTGTTGAGTTCTCGGGTCATTTCGTTGAACACTTTGATGAGGTCCGCAAGTTCACGGACTGTGTGCTTTTCAGCCCAGCCCATGTCCACCTGCACTGTGTAATCTCCCTCGGAAACGCGCTTAGTCGCCTTGATGAGCTCCACTAGCGGTTTAAGGAATAAATTCACCGCGACAAACGACAGCAGCGTACCTATCACGATACTGCTGACCACTGACGCTATGATATTCTCGGTGTCGCTGCTGCCGTTTGAGAACACCATGTCTATCGCAATACGCGCGGTGAAGCTGAGCAAGTCCGCGGCAACGGTTATCACGAGTATCAGCAGGCTGAACTTTATGCCAAGACGGCTGACCAGCGACAGGCTGACGAATTTCGGTTTTTTCATGGCTGCTCCTGCGGTTTTGCGGTTTTTACCGCTTTGTAGCCCAATCCGCGCACGGTGACTATCTGTATATCCTTGTTGTCCTTTAACCGGTCGCGCAGACGGTTGATGTGCACGTCGACCGTGCGGGCTTCACTTTCGCTGTCCATGTCCCAGAATTCCTCCATGAGGCTGGCGCGGGTGAACGTCTTGTTCGGGAATGACAGCAGCTTGAAAAGTATCTGGAATTCCTTTTTAGGCATCTGGACTTCCACACCGTTCTGTATCATGGTGAACGAGTCGTATATGAGGGTTGTTTCGCCGACTGCTATGCGCTGTTCCTCGGATATCTTCGCACGACGAAGCAGGGCGCGCACGCGCAGTATCATCTCAACTTCGTCCACCGGCTTGACCATGAAATCGTCCGTGCCCAGCGTGAACGCGCGCCGCACGTCCTCTGCGCTGTCACGCGCGGTGATTATCAGCACCGGAATGTTGCTGCCGCCGTCGCGCATCGTTTTCAGGAACGTGTAGCCGTCCATCGTCGGCATCATCAGGTCGAGTATAACAAGGTCGATGTGGGTAGCGTCCATCAGCTTCAGCGCCTCGGCGCCGTCGCCGGCAGTGTAGGGCTGGTAGCCGTTTTTCTCCAGCGTGTATTCGTACAGGCGCCTGATGTGCGCCTGGTCGTCCACTACCAGAATGTTGAACATAATTACCTCCGTAAAACTGCCGCAGCTATCGCAAGGTCCTGCGGACGGGTCACTTTCATGTTGCAGGCTGTGACCGGGGTGATGTGCACTTCCTCGCCGCATGCTTCAAGCAGGGAACTGTCGTCGGTGAGTTCATCGGCGCGGCTGCCCAGCCGTTCCACACAGGAGAGATAAAGCTCGCGCCGGAATGCCTGCGGAGTCTGAGCGGCATAAAGCATGTCCCTGTCAAGGGTGTTCTCGATAATTCCGTTGTAGCACTTTTTAATAGTATCAGTCACCGGGGCTGCCGCTATCGACGCGCCGTAATTCACTGCGTCGTTCAGCACACGGTCGATGTCCTCCGTGGATATCAGCGGCCTTGCGCCGTCGTGTATCGCGATGTATTCACTGGTGCATTCCCCGAGGGCGTTCATGACGGACAGGGCCCGCGTCCTGCCGCCGGTGGTGACTGTTTTCAGCTTTGTAACGAAATGTTCCCGCAGGAGCGAATAATAATCCTTTTCTTCTCCCTGCGGCGCAGCGAGTATTATCTCATCGACAAGCGCGGAATGCTCGAACGCAAGCGCGCTGCGCACCACTACGGGTATTCCCTCCAGCGCGGCAAGCTGCTTGTTCACGCCGTTCATGCGGGTGGAACTCCCTCCCGCGAGTATTATCGCAGAAAACATTCGTCCTCCTTAGCGTACTTCGCTGAAATTTCCGTGCAGCCGGAAGTAGCTGTATTCCGTTTCGAAGTTGTTCAGCAGCCGCAGCACCACGGGCTGGTCTATGCTGCCCGAGAACTCCAGATAGAACATGAATTCGTTCTCGTCCGTGCGGTATTCCAGCGGCAGCGGTTTGCTCTGTATCTTTGTGAGGTCGAGCTCATTCACCGCGAACTTTGTCAGCATGCGGTAGAGCGAACCGGAAATATGCGGCAGCGATACCGAAACAGCAACTGTGTCAGCGCCGTCGTAAACTTCTATTTCCTTTGATATGCAGATGAAGCGGGTCGCGTTGTTGGGGTCGGCCGCTATCGCTGGTTCCACCACGTCAAGACCGTGCATTTCTGCGCATTCACGGGAGCATATGCAGCCCAGCTCGCTGCTGCGGTTTTCTGCCACCATCTGCGCCGCCATCGCGTTGTTGGCGTATGGAATTACCGTGAGATACGGGCGGCTGGAGATGTATTCCCCGCACTGTCTTATCGCCTGTTCGTGCCCGAAAATTATCTTTATATCCCCGGATCTCACGCCGTGCTTTGCGGCAAGAACGTGGGTGCAGGGAACCGTTACCGTGCGGTTGATGTACACGCTGTGCTTTTCAAGAAGCTCCATGTTCGCGGTGACTTCACCGGCGGTGCTGTTTTCCACGGGGACTACGCCGTAATCAGCGGAGCCGTTTTCGACAGCCTCGAACACCTCGGCAAAGCTGCCGTGGAAATCCATCTTGCCGTTGGGGAACAGCTTTACTGCGGCTGCGTGTCCGTACGCACCGGCAATACCCTGCACTGCGACTGTCGCACCGGGCTTTATCGCGGTCTTATGCGGTATTTCCACAGCGGGGGTTATCGTGTTGTTCTGACGGCATTTGGAGATGTCCATGATATTGGTGAACAGGAACTCCGCGGAACTCTTGAGCTCCTCGGGGGAACGGTCGCGCACCGACTGGATTATCGCTTTTTCACGCTCGCTCTGGAACACCACCATATTATGCGCAGCCTTATACTGCGCCACCTGGCAGGTGAGATCCATGCGCTGACGGAAAAGATCGAGCAGCTGGTCGTCTATCTTGTCGATGTTCTTTCTGATCTCGCTTAAATCAAGCTCTGTTCCCATTATTCTATTATTCCTTCCCCTGTTACGATCTCTTCTGTGATTATTTCCTCATACGAGCCATCGTCAGAAATCTCTTCCGTCGGCTCTGCGGTGGGCGTGTAGTTCTCGGCGATGTAGACGATTATTTCCTGGTTGTTCTCTACGTCAACAAGGTCGCCTATCTCAACGCTGCATCTCGCGACATTTCCGGTTTCGGCGTCGTTGGAGCGCTCGGTCTCGACAGAATACTTGATGTTCAGCTTGCTCAGCTCGGCAGTGTATTTTTCGCTGGACATGCCTGTGTAACTCGGCAGCGCGACTTTGCTGGGTCCCTTGCTGACGGTTATCTCGACGGTCACGCCGGTGGTAACGTCGGTTTCTGCGGGAATGCTCTGACCGAACATCTGCCCGTTCGCGTATTCGTCGGAATATACATAGGTCGGCACGAATGTTATCTTGTTCTTGTAGCGTTCGACTTCATAATCGTAGCTTCTGCCGTCGAAATCAGGCAGGCGCAGCGTGTCGCCGGTGACCACCGGGTCGGTGGAAGAGGTCGCAGGGGGATCGGTCGGCTCGGTTTCCTCGGGGGTGGAGGAGGTTTCTTCGGTGGTAACGGCCTCTGAGGTCTCGGGCTGCGAAGAAGAATTCCCACCCTGGAATGCGCCGTTCAGCGTCAGCACGAAAACAACGACGAATGCGACCAGCACCATGCCTGCTATCGCAAGCACCGCGATGGTCTTTGCGCGCTCCTTGCGCTGCTTTATCTCGCGCCGGGTGAGGTGCTGCTTGTCTGCGGGGACTGGCTCCGCGGGCTTGGGCTGGCTGAAAAGCCTGTCAACAAACTCAGTCATGGTGCGGATACGGTCCTCGGGGGAGAGCTGCAGTCCGTCCATGATGACATTGGAAATGTTCTCGGGAATGTTGCGGTTGACCATCATCGGCTCCAGCAGATTGCCGCCGCTGCGCGCTATCGCTTCGGTGGGGGTGCACCCCGTCAGGCAGCGGTAAAGCACCGCTGCAATTCCATAGACGTCTGTCCAGGTGCCGTTTATCTCGTTGGTGTACTGCTCGGGGGCTGCAAATCCCGCAAAGACCTCGCATGCGACTTCGGTGCCGGTGGTGCGCGCTGCGGATATCGCAAATCCGGTGAGTTTCAGTTCCATCTTGTCGGTGACGAATATCGTCGAGGGGGAGATGCCGCGGTGCAGTATTCCCGCGGAATGGATAAGGCTCAGGGTCGTGAAGAACGGTGAAAACAGTTCCTTGACCTGTTCCCACGCCATATCTCCGGTGGAGTTGGCAAGGTATGTCTTGAGGGAAATGCCATTGATGTATTCAAACACCACGTATGCGGTGTTGTTTTCGCAGAATACGTCAAGAACCGTCTGCACGTGGGACATTCCGCGCAGCTTCATCAGCGTGCGGTTGAGGTCGATGAATTCCGACAGGTAGGTCTTGTAGAGCGCTGCTGAGGAGGGCTCCACGGTTATTTCGGTTTCACCCTTTTTGCGCATGCACAGCGTGTCGGGCATGAATTCCTTTATAGTCACCTTAATGCCGGCTGCGGTGTCGTAGCCGATGTATATCGCGCCCTCGCCGTTGTAGCTTATCACCTTGCCGACTATGTATCTTTCCGCAAGGAATGTCTTAGGAGCCATGTATGTCGGTATGCAGGGAGCGTCGTCGCTGTATCCGCAGAGCTTGCAGGGACCGTCGTAAGTCTTGTCGTTCATGCAGCCCATGCACAGGGAAGTTTCTTTTATCATCTAGTGTTCTCCTGTAATTGTTTCTGTATAAGATCCGTGTTCTGTATAAGATCCGTGTTTTGATAAATACACAAAACACCACTATAATAATATACTCCAAATCGGCCGGATTGTCAACTGTTTTGACGTTCCGTGGGCGCTGTTTATTCAAATTGTATTCAAATTGTAATAATTGCCCGTCAAAATTACCCTGACCTCGCCACGACCGAAAGATTTTTTGTGCATCTGTGCGGTTTTCGTTGCATTTTTTTGTATTGCGTGATATAATAAACGCAGGGCGTTTATTAAGGTCACCTCTAAAAACCTTGTTTGAGTGAAAATGTGTATAGCACACCGACTGC